>Ga0163154_10002265_pt1 | contig 28384 bp, 23 predicted proteins | sample OliLakLV19MP9P1_FD_148649 | JGI IMG/M metagenome (GOLD analysis project Ga0163154, IMG submission 148649) | Freshwater microbial mat bacterial communities from Lake Vanda, McMurdo Dry Valleys, Antarctica - Oligotrophic Lake LV.19.MP9.P1 | ecosystem: Environmental > Aquatic > Freshwater > Lake >... | reverse complement strand
GGTAGTTGGTTTCACTGGTTTTTAATGCATCTATTGCCGTTTGCCGTTCAGCTATCAGTTTTTTATTTATAAGCATTATAAAACTGAAAACCGCAATGGTAATTGTAATATAGGAAATAAGGTAAACAACCGGCATAAATATGCTAACCTCACCTATGGCATTTTTATACCTCGATATATCAAATATAGCCTGTGAAAAAAATATTAATCCGTAGAACACGAAAAGTACGGTTAACAAAAATGTTGTCTTATCATAAGCTATTTGATGTTGCCTGTACAAATCATTGGCTATTCCAAAGCAGATAAATGCAATTATTGATAAAAGAAACCCTTGTTCCAGCAAATCATTCCGGTGAAAATAATAAGCAATGGTTGAAAAAACAATCAGTAAAAACAATACAATGAAATATTGCCGGTTAATTCTGTTGCCAAAAAATAATTTTAAACCTGCTGCAACAGAAAGAAATGCAGTTACCAATAAAATATCTGAAATAATCACAGACGACAAGGCACCGGGTTGCTCCATAAAAAAAGCGACAAATTGCGAAATAGCCAATGCAGCAAAACCTGCCACCCAATGCATAATCCCTTTAAATTTCTTATTTACCATGTACTGCGCCAGTAAAATAAAAATGTTGAGTATGCCCGAAATGGCAATTACTAAAATGAGTGTAGGAAGATGAATGTTCATGTACGAAATTTATAAACTCGATTAAATTGGGATAATTTTTTGTAGTGTAAAAAATAAGTGACAAATCAGGTACTTATTATTAACAGGAAAAGTTCTGCCGAAGATTTTTCTATTGGGGTCAAAACCAAATTTACACATAAGAAAGAGTATTTGCTAATAAATAATAACAGGTTAAATTCGGAAACCTTTCAATATATTATAGCCATCTAATTTTTACTTTCTTCAGGTAGCAATACCTATTGTTTATAAATGTTGGTTACACCGGGCAATGGTTAAAAACTGAGTTGTATCTGCTGCTGCTTTTTGGCAAACCTTAGTAAAATGGTAATTACTATTTCGAATAAACCTTACTATCTAATTGGATAAAAAGGAAAGAATAAAAGCTTTCAAAATAAAGTAACAATATCTGCATAGTTGATGAATAATTATTTTGGAGCAATTCAACATGTCCTGGCTAAAAGGGTTTGAATAACCCGTGAGCCGTTAAAAATGCAGACCGTGGTTATGATTGATGCGACTATTTGAATTGCACCCAATTTTACTAAGGTTTAAACTCACTGCAAATGAAGATGTCACTAATTTACCCGTTGCAAAGTATAGTTATCTCCCGTTTTAACTTTGAAAAAAAGCAGTTATAAAATTGTGGTCAGGCAGTATCCTTATTTATTTTTTCCGTTGTACAATGTAAAGCCCGCCAATAACCAAACCCACACCAGCAAAAGTGTACAGGCTGATAGGTTCTTTCAGCATTATAGCTGCAATGGTAAATCCAAAAACAGGGCAAAGAAACAGCCAGAAAGCTGCTTTAACAGGGTTATCCCTCAACAGGTACAACCACAATTGCACAGCACCAATAGAAACCGGCAGTGCCAGCCAAAGAATACTGCCGATTGATTTTATGTCGTACACATTTTTACTGCCATCATAAAAAATAAAAAGAAATGGCAGCAGAAAAAAACCTCCTATTAATGTTTGCCAGCCATTAATGGTAAGAATGTGCAGACCACCCCATTTAGTTTTTGAAAAATATACAGCTCCTGCTGAATAGGAAAGAATGCCCATAAAAAGTATGAGGAGGCCTGCCGGTGTTGCATAGCTGTTTTTAAGCAGCGGATATGCTGCTACTATAATTCCTACTGTGCATAACAACAGGCTGAAAATGGTAACCCGTTTAATGGGTTGCCTGAGCCAGAATGCTGCTATGATGCTGATGAGTACGGGGCCCGTGCCAACAGATAAGGATCCCAACCCTGCTGAAACATATTGCATGGCTATAACATACAGGCCCAGGTAAATACTGATATTCAGCAATCCATAAATGGCTAATTGATTCCATTCCTTTTGTTGCGGCAAGCGTACTTTAAGTATACCATGCGCAATAAAAACCATGATGACACCAGCTATAAAAAACCTGGTAACTGCAATTACGAAAGGCTGTGCAGATTGCAGCCCGATTTTGGTGGCTGCACTCGCCGATGCCCATAATATCGAAAATAAAATACCCGCTATTATCAGCCTTACATTATAACTACCTGTATGTTTCATTTGTACAATATCAGGCCGGAAGATATTGAATATTGAAGTGAGAAATTAAAGGGATTTTTCTTTCTTTCACCAGTAATGTCGCAATATCGTGACTTTCTTTTTTAATGACCTGCCGCTGCTTTGTAATTTTGAACCAGTTAATTTATTGCCATGCGATAAGAATCATACTAATACAAAACCAAACTCATTTTTTTTATTACCGGATTTTTATTTATTCGTATTTCAATAAAAGCAATTCAACATGTATCAGCAGCCAAATTATGTAAGTGCCGAAGAAGCGCTATCGGTAATACAAAGTAACCAACGGGTATTTATGCATGGGAGCGCCTGTACGCCCCTGCATATGATGAGGGAGTTGGCCAAACAAAGCCATCGTTTGCAAAGTGTGGAACTGGTTTCCATCACCGTTTTTGGAGATATTGAAGTTGATAAACCACAATATAAAGATAGTTTTCACATCAACTCTTTATTTGTATCAACCTCTGTAAGGCAGGCTGTTAATGAAGGCAGAGCAGATTTTGTGCCGGTTTTTTTGAGTGATATTCCTGACCTGTTCCGCACTGTACTGAAACCAGCAGTGGCCATCATACAGGTATCGCTTCCAGATGAACATGGTTATTGTTCTTTGGGTGTATCGGTAGATATTGCCCGTTCGGCTACGGCAAATGCAAAAATTATTATTGCGCAGGTAAATCCAAAAGTACCCCGCACGCATGGAGATGGTGCAATTCATATCTGCAGGTTTACACACTGTGTTTTTCATGAAGAGGAATTGCCCCAGGTTGACTATGGCGCTAAAATGGGTGCGGATGAATTAACTATTGGTAAATATGTAGCCGAGCTCATTGATGATGGCAGCACATTGCAAATGGGTATCGGTACCATACCGGATGCTGTTTTCCGAAGCTTGCACAACCACAAGCACCTGGGTGTGCATACCGAAATGTGCAGTGATGGAATTGTAGATCTTTTTGAAAAAGATATTATTGATAATACCAAAAAGAAGATACATCCTTTTAAAGCAGTAACAGGGTTTGCTGTTGGTACCAACAAGTTGTACAATTATGTAAACAATAATCCAGCCTTTGCATTTTTAGATATTGATTATGTAAACGACCCCCATGTTATTCGTCGCAACCCAAAAGTAATTGCAATTAACAGTGCCATTGAGGTGGACTTAACCGGGCAGGTTTGTGCAGACAGCATCGGCACCTACCAGTTTAGCGGTATTGGGGGCCAAATGGATTTTATGCGAGGGGCAGCGTTAAGTGATGGCGGTAAACCAATTATTGCATTAACCTCCCGAACCAACAAAGGAGTGGCTCGTATTGTACCAACACTTAAACCGGGTGCAGGCGTGGTTACTACAAGAGGCCATGTACATTACATTATCACCGAATATGGCGTTGCTTATTTGTATGGAAAAAACCTGCGCCAAAGGGCAAAAGCTTTAATAGATATTTCACATCCGGATGACAGGGAATGGCTGACTAAGGAATGCTTTGAAAGGTTTAAGATTTTTTAAAACTCAAATAATTATTTCCTTAGTTTTTTTTAAGGATTTCGTTTAGCATTAAAAATACTTATGATGATCACCATTTTTTTTGGATTGCTTATCCGGTAAATGATTAAATAGGGGAATACAGGAACAAGTGCTTCATGATATTGCCTTATTCGTTTTAGATAACAATTGGGAGTTTGGTCCATCTGAGAAACCTTTTCTACAACAGTATTTACAAACCTGTCACCCAAGCCTTGTTGACGCTCCTCATACCATCGCCAGCATCAGACAATTCTTTTCGGGCTTTGGAAAGTAGCTGTGCAGTGTAGCTCATTTTTTAACTACTGCTTTTTTAAGTTGCTTGATGTAGCTTGCTGTTTCTTTAATGGAATAAGCTTTTTCTTTTCCTGCTTTCCAGTTATTATAGCGGTTGTCAAAGTCTTTCACTACGGCCGCATCTTTCCACCACGCTGTAGTTTCTTCAATATCTTCCTGCAGCAAATTGTAAATGGCTTTAACTTTTTTTTCGTCTGCTACTTTAATGTCGTCATATAATTTTTCCCTGGTAGCGGAGGATGACATAAAGCTGATTTTTTGTGCAGATTAAGATTACGATTTAAAAAAGATTTGATGGAAGTTACATTAAAATGGCAACTGCATGGTGGCTAAACCTTTGGCTGCTGGCCGGGAGACCTTGCAGCGATGTTAGGCAACAGGTTACATTTTTTATATTAGCAGCCAAGGCAGAAAAAAAGCAATAATGGAACTTACAAATCAGGATAGTAAAACCTCAGCCGGGATACTCAGTTCATGATGAAACAGCCTGGCTAACTCCAGCGTAAGTGGCTTACGTTTGTTTAGCAGGGCAGAAACATATCCCTTTGTACCTACCTTGCCTACCCAATCTTTATTTTTTAAACCCCTCTCCTGCATTTTTAATTTGATGGCTTCAATAGGATCCGGAAAAGGAATAGCATAGTTGATATCTTCATATTGTTTAATTAATAAAAGTGCCACCTGTAATTTATCCCCAGCAGGTGAACCGGGCTTTACTTTTTCATCAAACATTTTATCCGCCCAATCCAAATATTCCTGGTATTGTTTTTTTGTTTTTATTATTTTAAGTTCCATGTTTATTTCTTTTTAGGTTGAACAATGGTTACATCTACTTTAGCCGTCATATTGTAAAGTTATAATTGTTTGTGTTTGCAAAATTAGTGCTACCCGTTGTAAACAATTATACAATTGCTGTGCACCATGCCCCATTAGCCGGATGATAAGCCCGTTTGCTGATGCAGTAGTGATACCCAATTCCATATTTTTTTCTGTTGATAATAATTCAATGATGGTTGATTGTAAAATTTTACAATCAACATTTGGTTGCAGATAAATCATACTGGCCTGGTGTGTAAAGCCTTCCAATTGTCCAATAGCATGTACGTTGATGAAGGTTGGCTGCATCAATAAATTTTCTTTTATCACTAATTTATTATTGATAAAAACCTGTGTAATGCTATGGTATTTGGAAAACAAAAACACTTCGCCATTTAGTTTTCTGCCACAGGTAAGAACCTCTCCAAAAATAAACTGGCAGTTGTTACCGAGATAAAAATTATTGTGTGTAGTGAAGTTGGATTGCTCATGCGGCACAGATGGATGGGGCAGAAAACAGAACGCTGAATCATCTGCCAACTGCACAGTCAATTGTTGCGTTGCACCCTGCTTCATGTGAAAGAGACGCTGGTAAGCCTGCGTATGCAATTGCAGCGAACCGCTTTTTTCTACTTCAATTTTCATCTCGTACACATCGCCATCCAAAATACCGGGAGATGAACACATCAGCATCAACTGCAATTGCCTTACACTTTTATCTTCGGTAATGTTCGCTACTTTAAATGGTGTGGTAAAAAAGGCTTTCTTTAAATAAGAACGTCCATCTCTGTTTACAACCTGTATATGGAGTTGGGCATTCATCGGCAAAGATTGGGTTCGTTGCTGGCTTCCAGTAATGCATATTTTTTTATCCAGCCAATTACGGCATCCAGCCCCTGCAGGCTCATGAGGTTGGTAAATACAAACGGATTACCGTTACGCATTTTTCTGGCGTCTCTTTCCATTACGCCAAGGTCGGCATGCACATAGGGCGCCAAATCAATTTTATTAATTACCAGCAAATCACTTCTTGTAATGCCGGGGCCGCCTTTACGTGGTATCTTATCGCCTTCAGCCACATCAATTACAAAGATGGTTACATCAGCAAGGTCGGGGCTAAAAGTAGCGGATAAATTATCGCCGCCACTTTCAATAAAAATAATCTGCACATCAGGAATCCTTGCTGCCATTTCTTCCACGGCTTCTAAATTCATACTTGCATCTTCACGGATTGCGGTATGTGGACATCCACCGGTTTCCACACCAATAATTCTTTCAGCAGGCAACAAAGAGTTCTCGGTTAAAAAGGCTGCGTCTTCTTTGGTGTAAATATCATTTGTAATTACAGCAAGGCTGTAGTCATTGTTCATGGCCCTGCTCAGCCTTTCTATCAAAGCAGTTTTGCCGGAGCCAACAGGGCCGGCAATGCCAATTTTTATATAGGTTCTGTTCATAGTTTCATATTTTATTGCAACACAATTTAATGTTGCAAATTATTTTTTTGAGCCCAACAATAATACACGCTTCAACTTCATTGGCGTCGCACTCTTGTACTTTTGGTTTTTTATTCAGCCACTAAACTTGCTAAACGCTCTAAACATTCTAAACCAATTCTCAGCTCATGTACAGCCGTGAATACAACTGCTCATGCTGCATACAACGAATATCAAAACCAGTGCAGCAAAGACCAATTAAATTTTTATCTGGCTGTACAGCTTGTGCTGCCAACTGCTGTAATAAGGGGAACAACGAAAATAGTATTTCCTGTCCATCCTGTTGACCAAGTGGAATAAGCTTTACACAATTGGTTACAAAACCAGCAGCGGCATTGTAAAAAAAACCAGTTAATGCATCTGTTTTACTCAATCCTAAAGTATAGGCATACATACCAAATACAATACAATAATTTCCGGGAGTCTCTTTTTTTTCAACCGAAATTCTAAAAGCATCAGCTAGTTCGTTGTTGCAAAGCGGTTGAAAAATCTTTATCAAACGAATCCCTAATTTCTGGCTGGCCTGCCTGATTTCTGCAGGCAGTTTTACTGCGGTACATTCCTCATCTAATTGCAATAAATATTCAACCTCATTTTTCGCAGCAGCATCAAAAACCAGCGATACAAATGCTGCATCCGTATACAATAAATTCCGGCTCAGCATTTCCGTTATAAATGCTTTGGCTGTAATCACGTCTTTTACTTTCCCCTGCTGTACATAAGTTTCCAAACCTGCTGAATGGGCATAGCCACCTATGGGTAAAGTTGGGTCGCTTAAGTGCAATAAACTAAGTAAGGCAGTTTTCAAACTGAAAGATTTTGCTGGTTTATAATGGTTGAAAATAAGTTGTCGCTGATGGAAACATTGTGTGGCGCTACCGTTGTTTTTAATGGCTGTAATAATTTTCTGGTTGCCTGTTGCACATCAAAACCCTGTGCAGATAATATTCTAAATAAAGGCATTTCAAATGGAACCAGCAATTGGTCTGATTCATAAAACAGTGGCAGGTGCTTATTGCCAATCTCGTAACACATGGTTGCCATTTCAAACATATTTTTTGGCTGCAGCACAATACAATCGCATGGATGTATACAAACGGCTATGATAGTTTCATCATCAGCAAATAATACATCGCCCTCTGTTAATTCGGGATTTTTATTTAAAAATTGAATGGCAACTTCTATACCTGACTCGGTTGTTTTTCTCAGGATTCTTTTCCTGGATTCATGCCATTCCAAAAAAATATAATCCACCTTCCGTTGATTGATTTCAACAGTAGCAAGATTCCCTATTTTATTTTGTATCAACATAATCGTTTTTAATTAAATCAGCACTTCATTTTAATTTTAAAAGCGGCTGACTGCCCTGGCTGATGTCCCCACCAGCCACGACATCCGATAGCTATCGAATGTCAAATGCGCCCAAATAATCTGTGCATTAATAGTTTGTAATAAGGTCGTATTAAAGTCATTCCCACATCTGTTTTTAAAGTTTATATAAAGGCCCAAATAACAAACCAATACTAATCGGTAATTAAAATAAAAAATAGCGTTGTGCCAGCGGTAACACTTTCATCGGCTCACAAGTAATATGTTCACCATCCACTTTCACTTCATAGTTTTCAGGATTCACTTCTATGTGCGGTGTGGCGGTATTATTTACCATATCCTTCTTGCCAATAGTGCGACAGTTTTTTACAGGCAATACCATTTTTTGCAAACCATATTCCTGCACAATTTTTTTATCTAAAGAGATTTTTGAAACAAAAGTTGCGCAGGTACCAAATAAAGCTTTGCCTGCAGCGCCAAACATATGGCGGTACATAACAGGTTGCGGTGTAGGTATCGAAGCGTTCGGGTCGCCCATTTTGCTGGCGATAATCATACCGCCTTTAATAATCATTTCCGGCTTGGCGCCAAACATGGAAGGCTTCCATAAAACAATGTCAGCCATCTTTCCTTTTTCAATAGAACCAACATAGCTGCTGATGCCATGCGCCACTGCAGGGTTGATGGTATATTTACTTACATACCTTTTTATTCTTGTGTTATCATTTTCATTGCCTTCATCTTCCGGCAATGCTCCACGCTGCACTTTCATTTTGTGCGCTGTTTGCCAGGTACGTGTTATCACTTCTGCCACTCTTCCCATAGCCTGGCTGTCGCTGCTCATCATGCTTATCACACCCATATCATGCAAAATATCTTCCGCAGCAATTGTCTCGGGCCTGATGCGGCTGTCAGCAAATGCCACATCTTCTACCACACTGCTGTTAAGGTGATGGCATACCATCAGCATATCCAAATGTTCATCAATTGTGTTAACTGTATAGGGCCTTGTTGGATTCGTTGATGAGGGAAGTATATTTGGATACATCGCAATCTTGATGATATCGGGGGCATGGCCACCGCCGGCACCTTCTGTATGAAACGTATGTATCACACGGCCGGCAATAGCTGCAACGGTATCTTCTAAAAAACCGGCTTCATTTAAGGTGTCTGTATGTATAGCAACCTGTATGTCTAATTTATCGGCTACTGTTAATGCTGCATCAATTACCGCTGATGTGCTGCCCCAGTCTTCATGAATTTTTAATCCCAATGCACCTGCTTCAATCTGTTCTATTAACGGAGCTGTGGTTGCACAATTTCCTTTTCCCATAAAACCAAGGTTCATCGGATAAGCATCTGCAGCCTGCAGCATTTTTTGAATGTTCCACGCTCCGGGAGTTACCGTAGTGGCGCTTGTTCCGTCTGCCGGACCGGTGCCGCCCCCCAGCATGGTGGTGATGCCGCTGAACAAAGCGTGGTCAATTTGCTGGGGGCAAATAAAATGTATGTGTGTATCAATACCGCCGGCAGTTGCAATCAATCCTGCTCCACCATGCACTTCTGTGCTGGCACCAATCACCATATTCGGTGTAATGCCATCCATTGTATCCGGATTACCAGCTTTGCCAATGGCAACAATTTTCCCGTCTTTTATGCCGATATCAGCTTTCACAATTCCCCAGTGGTCAATGATCATTACACTGGTGATAACAAAATCGGGTACACCTTCACTTCGTATAGCGGTTGCTGATTGTGCCATACCATCACGAATAGTTTTGCCACCGCCAAATTTTGCTTCATCGCCATATACGGTGTAATCTTTTTCTATTTCTATAAACAGTTCTGTATCGCCCAATCGCACTTTATCTCCGGTGGTAGGGCCATACATTTTAGCATAGTTAACTCTTCTTATGTTCTTACTCATTCGCTGCTGTTTTTAAAATGATTGAGGTAAGCTTTTCTTACAGCTTTTGTTTTTGCCTGCGCCGCTTTTATTTTCCCATTCACTAAATTATTAAATCCGTTTATTATTTTCTTTCCTCCAAACTCCACTAACTGCACTTCTGTTTCCTCGCCGGGTTCAAACCTTACAGCTGTGCCTGCTGCAATATCCAGCCGCATACCAAAAGCTTTTTCCCTTGGGAAACTCATTTTTTTGTTGATTTCAAAAAAATGAAAATGGCTGCCTACCTGTACCGGCCTGTCACCAGTATTAACCACTGTAACAGTTGCTGTTTTTCTTCCGGCATTAATTTTAATCATGCCTTTTGCTGTGATGTATTCTCCTGGAATCATAATGAAAAAATTGTTAACCCCATCCCACAAAGGGGGTAAAGCAGGTTTATGAATATTGTTACTTCATTTATTTAGATTGTGTATCACTATTTGAATTTAGAAAGACATGTTGAAATAAAAGTAGTTGCCGTACCTACTTTATCTGATGGGGTCATGCACCGTTACCAACTTAGTGCCATCTGGGAATGTTGCTTCTATCTGTATATCATGTATCATTTCCGGTATCCCCTCCATCACATCGTGACGAGATAAAATAGTAGTGCCATATTGCATCAGTTCCGCAACAGTTTTTCCGTCACGGGCTCCTTCCTGCAAATGGCTGCTGATATAGGCGATGGCTTCGGGATAATTTAATTGTAAACCTCTGGCTTTTCTTTTAGCTGCCAGTTCGCCGGCTAAAAAAAGAAGTAGTTTTTCTGATTCTCTTGGTGATAGGTGCATGCTGCTGTTAATTTTACGCTTACAATATGCTGGCAGGCAATTGCGGTAAAACGTTAATGATGGAAAGATAGTAAAAAACACTACATCTATTGCTGCATCTTTTTTATTGTGTTAACAATAAAGTAGCTTTTTAAACGATTTATATGGCGAAAGAGACAATCAATTGATTGCCCTGAAAAACCCACTAGATGTTAACTTTAATCCGTAACCTGTTTATAATACCTGGCATTTTTTTGTTGAATTCAGGCAAACCAACTATTGCAGTTAAAAATCCCGGTAAGGATTTAGCAGCTACAAAATTCTCCCTGGCGAAGTTTTCCGAAAAAAAAATATTTACACCGGAAGGCATTGCAGATAAATATAAAGCTTGGAATATTGCAGCTTCAGGAATCTCCAACGAAGTTTTTACCTACGCAATAAAAGGATTTAATTGCCTGTCACAAACAAACAAAATCAGTAAAACCAACATTATAACAATCATTGATTTTAGTAAGCCATCTACCCAAAAGCGGTTATATATTTTAAATCTTACAACCGGAGAAATATTATATAACACGCTGGTAGCCCATGGTCGCAATACAGGACTATTATATCCTACCAGTTTTTCCAACAAATCCTCTTCTTACGAAAGTAGTCTGGGTTTTTACGTTACACTTGATACTTATTCTGGCAACAATGGTTATTCATTAAAACTACAGGGTTGCGAAAAGGGTTTTAATGACAATGCCCTGCAAAGGAATATTGTACTGCATGGAGCTGGTTATGTAAGTGAATCATTTATTCAGCAAAATGGTTATCTGGGCAGAAGTTACGGTTGCCCGGCTGTACCATTTAAATTGCATCAACAAATAATAGACCTGATAAAAAATGGTAGTTGCCTGTTTATTTATCATCCCAATACTAAATATGTACAACGCTCTGCTTTTATCAATCACTCATTGGGATAGGTAAAGTACCGGTTAAACTTTTAAACGTTAGGCACGATAGACGATAGAGGAGCCCTGGCTTAGGCCGGGGCTTTTTCGTACTTTAGAAAAATTAAAAAAAAGTTAAGAAAAGCAACATGATTAAAGACTTAACATAAATTACACAATAAAATATTTTAACTTTCGTTGATATTTTAATAAATACATTTTATCATGAATAGCAATAAATACGAACTTTTAATTTCCAGGGCTTTCAGAAACTTTTTGCTAAGATTTACACAGCCTGCCGGATTTTATCCGATTAAATTTTATACCAAATACAACAAAATACGCAGAAGCGAACATTTGCATGCTGTAAAATAGTTTTACTGTAACCCCTCACTTGAATGGCCTCCGTATTTATATGGAGGCTTTTTTATTGAAATAAGTAATTAAAAAATTTTTTGAAAAAATTGATGACACAGGAATTTGAAACAGTAATTATTTAATTTCTTCAAATTCTATATAATCATCGTTTTTACCCTTGCTGGCAGCGGCAGTATTTGTAACAGGCGCTTTGGGTGCGTTTTGAGACTCAGCGGCTTGCTGTTTCATTTTTTCCTGCATTTGTGCATTCATTTCCGAAAATTGTTTTTTAACCTTACTCGTAGTTTTTGCAACCGGAATGATAAAGTCAAAAATTAATTTGTACAATAAATACAGTATAAAAAGTTCAAAAGCTATTCTAAACAAATTCATAGCACAAATGTATAACTCAATTAAAAATAAACCTGTTAATAATTAGCAATTATTTAAAGTGATTATCCCGATGAAATAATTTGCTCTTTTTGGCTGTTAGTTATTTTTACATACATTTGCATCGGAAAAAGAATCAGATGAAGGGAACGGAAAACGTTCCCTTCTTTATTTAGTATGACCCAAAATACAGCAATACAGTCAATAGAGGCACTGGTTCAAAAATTAATTGAAGGTGTAGAAGATATCTTCCTTGTATCGGTGCGTATTAAGCCGATTAATAACATTAAGGTGTTTTTAGATTCCGATATTGGGGTTAATATTGATAAATGTGCACGCCTTAACAGGGCCATGTACAAGGTAATAGAAGAAGAGGCATGGTATCCTGAAGGGAATTTTTCACTGGAGGTTTCCAGTCCGGGAGTAGATGAACCTTTGCGTTTGCCACGTCAATACAAAAAAAATGTTGGAAGAAATGTAGAGGTAACTTTCCTGGACGACACAAAAGTGGAAGGCAAGATGATGGAGGCGAATGAGGAAGGAATTGTGGTGGAGTACACAGAAGGCAAAAATAAAAAAGCAGTCGTTCACACTAAGGAAATTGCTTACAGCAACATGAAACAAACGATTGTGCAGGTATCATTTTAATATTCAAATAACAAAATCCCCCTTCCGGCGGGGACAAAAAAGCGAGGCTGGTAAGGCTTATGGCACGTATTAACTTAATCGATTCCTTCCAGGAATTTAAAGATGCAGAGAACATTGATCGACCAACGTTGATGAAAGTGATGGAAGATGTTTTTAAAACCCTGATAAGGAAAAAATATGGCAGTGATGAACAGTTCGATGTAATTGTTAATGATCAAAAGGGTGATTTGGAAATTTTCCGTCGCAGAACAATTGTGGACAATGATGATTTGTACAATACACTTACAGAAATCGAGTATAAAGATGCTATTAAAATAGAACCCGATTACCAGGTTGGTGAAGAGTTGTACGAAGAAGTGGATATTCAAAAAGAATTTGGCCGCAGGGCAATTCTTGCAGGTAAACAAACTTTGGCCAGCCGCATCAATGACTTAAAGAAAAATCTATTAATTAAAAAATACGAAGACAGGGTTGGTGATATTGTAAGCGGCGAAGTTTACCAGGTATGGAAAAAAGAAGTTTTATTGCTGGATGAGGAAGGCAATGAAATGATTTTGCCAAAATCTGAGCAAATTCCATCAGACTACTTTAAAAAAGGTGAAACCGTAAGAGGAGTTGTAAAAAAAGTTGAACTCAAAAATAGCCAGGCTGTTATCGTAATTTCAAGAACAAGTTCTGTTTTCCTTGAAAAATTACTGGAAATTGAAGTGCCGGAAATATTTGACGGCTTAATTGTTGTTAAAAAAATAGTTAGAGATCCGGGTGAAAGAGCAAAGATTGCAGTTGAAAGTTTTGATGACAGGATTGATCCGGTTGGAGCCTGTGTAGGCATGAAAGGCAGCCGTATTCATGGTATTGTAAGGGAGTTGAAAAATGAGAATATCGACGTTATCAACTGGACAAATAATTTGCAGCTTTTAATTCAGCGTTCACTTACACCTGCAAAAATAACCAGCATAGAACTTGACGACGAGAAAAAGCACGCCACAGTATACTTAAAGCCAGATCAGGTTTCATTAGCAATTGGCAGAAGAGGTGTAAATATTAAACTTGCCTGCGAACTAACAGGTTACGAAATTGATGTGTTCCGTGATATTGAGGATGAAGAAAACGAATTTGATATTGACCTGGAGGAATTCAGTGATGAAATTGAACCATGGGTGATAGAAGCCTTGAAAAAAGTTGGTTGTGACACAGCAAGATCGGTATTGGCATTAAATGCAGCCGAACTGGAACGCAGAACAGATTTGGAAAAAGAAACAATCGAAGATTTATTAAGAATTTTGAAAGAAGAATTTGAAAAAGAGTAATTGAAAAGCCGTTCAATTACAAACAGATAGAATAGCATTTTTAACAAATTATAACAGACCCCAAAAATCCTGCAAGGGATTTAGTACGAATGTCAGAAGTAGCAACAAATACACCCAGATTAATGGCAGCGGCCAAAGAATTCAACATTGGTAAAGACACCTTGGTTGATTTCCTTGAGTCAAAAGGTTTTAGTAAAGATCATTTAAGTCCTACTGCAAAGCTTACGGAACAAATGTACCGTGTGCTTCAGTCAGAGTTTCAACAGGATAAAGTAGCCAAACAAAAAGCGGAGAAAATTGAGTTAACAAAAACAGCTCCGCCTGCAGAAAATAAAAGGAAAAGAGACGAAGAAGACCTTTCTTTTAAGAAAAAGGAAACCGTTACTCCACCGCCGGTAGCTCCAATTGTGGTAGAAAAGCCAGCAGAAATTGTTATAGTAGCGCCAGAAATCATCCCGGAACCAACGATACCTGAAGAACCCAAACCAGCTGTTGTTGTGCCTGAAAAACAGGAACCAGTTACAGTAAATACTACCAATGGTATTACTAAGATTGAGGCTCCGGAACTGGAAAGTCCTAAAGTTATCAATAAGATTGATCTTGATGCTATAGATTCTTCCACAAGACCCAAAAAGGCAGTTAAAAAAGCAGAGCAAAAAGCTATCGAAGTTGAAGCGCCTTCACCAACGCCTGTAGAAAATAAAGCATCTGGTACTCCACCTGTAATTGACGTTAAAATAGCAGAACCTGTCGAAGCTATCAACGTTCCGGAGAAAGTAGAAATACCAAAAATAATTATAGAACCTACTTCAACTCCGTTAGCTGAAGAACCCAAAACAGATCAGCCTCCTGCAATTGAAAATATTAAAGCAGACAGACTGGAAGGTCCCAAAATATTAGGTAAAATTGAATTACCTGTAGATAGTGACACCAGGCCTAAAAGAGATACAGAAGATAAACGCAAACGCAAACGCATTCCACTGGAACGTAAAGGCAGCGCACCAGGTGGCCAGCCATCTACAGGTGCACAGCCCAACAGGCCGGGTGGAGGTTTTGATCCCAACCGCAACAGACCGGGTGCTCCGGGTTCATCCAATATGAACCGTCCTTCAGGAGGTACTGGCGGATCTAACATGAACCGACCAGCTGGTTCGGGTGGTGCTACCAACAGGCCAGGCGCACCGGGTGGTAACAGAGGTGATGGAAGATTTAGCCGTCAGCCAGCCCCTGCAGTGCGTAAGGAAGGCAGGGAAATTGATGCAAAAGAAATTCAGGATAAAATAAAGGAAACACAGGCCAAATTATCTGGCGGAGGTGGAAGAGGCAAAAGCCTTAAAGCAAAATACCGCAAGGCAAAAAGGGATGAACAGTCCGAACAAAGAGCCGGGTCTGGAGAAGAAAGCAACAAACTACAGGTTACAGAATTTATATCGGTGAGTGAACTCGCCGGTTTGATGGAGGTAAGTTTTGCTGACGTTATCAGCAAATGTATGAACCTTGGTATCATGGTATCCATCAATCAACGTTTGGAGGCAGATGTGATAGAACTGGTTGCCAGCGAATTTAATTTTGAAGTAGAATTTATTGGGGTAGAAGATGCAGCCGAACTGGAAGAGGATGATGATGAAGATACTGAAGAAGAAAAGAAACCAAGAGCGCCTATAGTAACCATCATGGGTCACGTAGATCATGGTAAAACATCTTTACTCGATCATATCCGCAATACCAATGTTATTGCCGGCGAGGCAGGGGGTATCACCCAGCACATTGGTGCGTACGAAGTAAAACTTAAAGATGGTAAATCAATAACATTCCTTGATACACCGGGTCACGAAGCATTTACGGCCATGCGTGCAAGGGGTGCAAAAGTTACCGACGTTGCCGTAATTGTAATAGCCGCAGATGATGCAGTAATGCCCCAGACAAAAGAGGCTATCTCACATGCGCAGGCAGCCAACGTACCAATGATTTTTGCTATCAACAAAATAGACAGGGATGGATCTAACCCCGAAAAAATTAAGGAACAGTTAGCCTCTATGAATATATTGGTTGAAAGCTGGGGTGGTAAATTCCAGAGCCAGGAAATAAGTGCCAAGCAAGGTTTAAATATTGATTTATTGATGGAAAAAATATTGCTGGAAGCTGAAATTCTAGAGCTGAAAGCAAATCCTGAAAAACCAGCAAGCGGTACTGTAATCGAAGCATCTTTGGACAAAGGGCGTGGATATGTAGCCACTATCTTAGTACAGAATGGTACACTAAAACTAGGCGATATGATTGTATCGGGCCAATACTTTGGAAAGGTAAAAGCCATGTATAATGAAAGAAACAGCCGTTCAGAAAAAGCACCGCCTTCAGCCCCTGTTTTAATACTTGGATTAAATGGTGCACCGCAAGCTGGTGAAACCTTTAAAGTATATGCTGATGAAAGTGAGGCAAGAGAAAAAGCTTACCAACGTGGCCAGATTTTGAGAGAGCAGGGAATGAGAGCAAGGAAGCACATTACGTTAGATGAAATTGGCCGCAGATTGGCATTGGGCAACTTTAAAGAATTGAATGTTATTATTAAAGGTGATGTGGATGGATCGGTTGAAGCGTTGAGTGATTCATTACAAAAATTAAGTACCGAAGAAATTGTAGTAAAAGTTATTCATAAGGCGGTGGGTGCTATCACAGAAAGTGATGTTACATTGGCCAATGCATCGGATGCAATTATTATAGGCTTTAACGTGCGTCCTTCCATACAAGCTGCAAGACTTGCAGAAAATGAATCTATCCAGATTAAATTATACTCTATCATTTACAATGCAATTGAAGAAATCAGGAGTGCAATGGAAGGTATGATGGAACCTGGTATCGAAGAGAAAATACTGGCCAATGTGGAAGTAAAAGAAACGTATAAGTTTGATAAGGCAACGGTTGCAGGATGTATCGTAATTGAAGGTAAAATATCCAGAAATAACAGGGTTAGACTGGTAAGAGAGGGTATTGTAATTTACACGGGTGAGTTGGGTAGCTTAAAGCGTTATAAAGATGATGTGAAGGAAGTAACCAACAATATGGAGTGTGGTTTAACCATTAAAAATTATGCTAACCTGGAAGTAGGTGATATTGTGGAGGCTTTTGAAGAAGTAGAAGTAAAAAGAACCTTATAAGTATAAAGTAGCAGGGAGTTATTTTAAAAGCACCGCTGCAAACATTTGTTAAATACAGCAGGCAGATGATTTCATAGTATTTCATCTGCCTTATTTTTGAAAATAATTTGTTGGAATGAAAAAAATTGGCGCATTAGTTATCTTAAATTTTCTGTTCATACTTTCCTTTGCTCAACCGAAAAAGGTAGTGGCAGACAGAATTATCGCTATCGTAGGCGATAAGATAGTTTTAAAAAGTGATATCGATAATACCATCCTTGATATGCAGCGCCAGGGAATAGAAGTGCCATCCAACGCAAGGTGCTTATCGCTTGAGCAGGCAATGGGTATAAAAGCACTGGTACTGCAGGCCGAAAAGGATTCACTCCCCATTACTGATGAAGAAATTTCAGCCCAAATTGATAACCAGATCAGGGGATTTATCAACCAATATGGATCAAAAGAAAAACTGGAAGAAATTTCGGGCAGAACTTTGTACCAGCTAAAGGAAGATTTTAAGGATGGTTTCAGAGAAAGAAAACTGGCTGGAGATATGCGCAATAAGATTGTAGACGATACCAGGATTACACCCAATGAAGTAAAAGTTTATTTTGATAAATTACCCAAAGACAGTTTACCCTATTATGAAAGTGAGTTGGAGATTGGCCAGATTGTAAATTATCCCAAAGCAGGACGGGATGCGGAAGAATATGCGCTTGATCAGCTAAAAGAATTTAAACTACAGCTGGAAAGTGGTAAAAAAGATTTTTGTACGCTCACTGCTGTTTACTCAGATGATCCGGGAAGTAAGGATAAATGCGGCCGCTACGAATTAAACCGGAACGAGAAACAATGGGATCCCGCTTTCTTAAGCAAGGCGTTTTCTTTAAAGGAAGGTCTTATTTCAGTTCCATTTAAAAGTAAATTTGGTTATCACATTATACAGATGATGAACAGGGCAGGTGATGACGCAGTAGTTAGGCATATATTAAAAATACCACAGATTACAAAGACAGAAATAACCGCATCGATATCCAAATTAGACACTGTAAGGTCAAGGTTAATTGCCGGAACCATTCAGTTTGGTGAAGCAGTTGCAAAGTTCAGCGATGATGAATCAAGCAAGTTTACCGGTGGGCGTAAATCGAATAATGAGGGAAGTACTTATATCACAATCGATCAGTTAGACAAAGACCTCGTATTAATGATGAGAGACCTAACTGTAGGGCAATATTCACAACCAACCGAGTTTACAGATGAACGAGGCAAAAAAGGTGTAAGAATTATTTACCTGCTAAGTAAAACAGAACCACATCGGGAGAACATTAAAGATGATTACAGCAAAATTGCACAACGGGCTTTAGAAGAAAAAAAGAACAATGCGCTGGAAAGCTGGTTCAGTGAAAAAATACCTACCTATTATATTAAAGTAGATGAGGAATTTAAAACCTGTGAAGAGATGAATAAATGGGTAACATCACCCGACGTTACAGTTAAAAAAAATTAATTGAAAATAATTTCTTGCAAAATGTTCCGGCGGTATACCTCCCGGAACATTTTTAGTTTATGCAGGGTTTCGTCTAAACAGCTAAACAACTAAACATCTAAACTTATACCGATTATACTCTGTTATTAGTCCAATCGGTATTTACCAAATCCTTTCACACTGCCCCATCGCACATAATTTCAGCCAGCACACATTGGCCTATAATGAAATTATATTTGGTATTATTAGCAACTCCCGCCAAAAATCCCTTTCACAGAAAATTAAAACACATATTCAGGTATCAATAAATATCTATCAGCAGTCACGTTTCAATGCTGTAATTTTGTAGATGGTTTAAAATTGAACCAGCTTGAATATTCAAATTGCTTTAGAGGCAAAAAACAATCATTACATTGATAGACAAAAAACAATTAAAGCAGGAACAGCAAACCGTATTGGTTGGTGTTGTAACACCCGGTCAGTCTTCGGAACAACTAAATGAATACCTGGACGAACTGGCTTTTTTATCAGAAACCGCAGGTGTGATTCCCGTAAAAAGATTTATTCAAAAATTACCTCATCCTGACAGCAGAACATTTGTTGGTAAAGGAAAACTGGAAGAAATAAGGCAATATCTTATCAGCCATAAAGCGGTAGAACTGGTAGTATTTGATGATGAGCTCACGGGATCTCAAATTCAAAATATTGAAAAGGAACTAGGCGTAAAAACCATCGACCGGAGCGATTTAATCCTGGATATTTTTGCAAGTCGTGCACAAACTGCCCAGGCAAAAACCCAGGTAGAGCTGGCGCAGTACCAATACATCCTGCCTCGTTTAAAAGGCATGTGGAAGCACCTTGAAAGACAAGGTGGTGGCGTAGGTACAAGAGGACCGGGAGAAACAGAAATTGAAACAGACAGGCGTATTGTAAAGGATAAAATTAGCTTGTTACGCAAAAGGCTGGCAGAGATAGACAAACAATCATTTACCCAACGAAAAGAACGGGGAGAATTTATCAGGGTATCATTGGTAGGGTATACCAACGTAGGCAAATCAACCATTATGAACCTGTTGAGTAAGAGTGATGTATTTGCAGAAAATAAATTATTTGCTACCCTTGATACTACCACCCGTAAAATAGTTTTTGAACAAACACCTTTTTTGCTAAGCGATACAGTTGGGTTTATCCGCAAATTGCCCCATCACCTGGTAGAGAGTTTTAAAAGTACGTTGGATGAAGTAAGAGAAGCTGATATTTTATTGCACGTAGTTGATATTTCTCATCCGCAGTATGAAGAGCAGGTAGCTGTAGTAAACAAAACGCTTGCCGAGTTAGGAGCACAAGACAGGCCCACCGTTACCATTTTTAATAAAATGGATAAATACGAAAAAGAAACCTTTGACCAATGGCTGGACGAGGAAGTAAAAATTGAATTACTCGGAGACTTAAAGCAAAGATGGCAGGATGAAACAAAAGATAACTGTGTATTTATATCTGCCATAGAAAAAACAAACATTGATGTACTGCGCCAAACAATATTAAATAAGGTGAGGGAAATGTACCGCATCCGTTATCCCTACAAAGCCGAGTATTTTTATTAAGCATTGGCAAAACCAACCTGAAAAACAGATGAACTCATTTATCTTAATCACAGAAAGTATTTTAAAAGGGCAGGAATTTTAGGCAGATGACAGAAAAGAAATCAACCTGGCATAAAATAGCAGAGCATCAAAATGAATTGACATTCAATACCTGTAATTTGATGCAGATTGAAATAGCAGGAAAGCAGGTTTGCCTCTCCAGGTACAAAGAGCAAATAGTTGCCTTTGCTGCAAAATGCCCCCATGCAGGCGGCAGCCTTGTAAATGGCTACCTTGATGCGCTGGGGAATATAGTTTGTCCGCTGCACAGGTATAAGTTTAGCATACAAAATGGCAGAAATACCAGTGGTGAAGGGTACTTTTTAAAACGTTTTCCTCTAGAGATAAATGGTGAAGGCGTTTTTATAAGTTTAGAAGAAAATAAAAGTTTTTTTTAAATGGGGTTGGTTTAAAATATGAAAAGCCCTATTTTTGCCCTCCAATTAAAAAAACACTCCTCCTTAGCTCAGTTGGTTAGAGCATCTGACTGTTAATCAGAGGGTCTCCCGTTCAAGTCGGGAAGGGGGAGCAGAAAATTAAGCAGTTATGAACAAATCGTTTATAGCTGCTTTTTTATTTGCACACAAACCGTGAAAATCAAACAGAATTGCACCTGCAGAGTACACAGATTTAAATACAAAAATGAATGGCGGATTTTGGCAGTATTGCCGAAATAACCGGTTGAGGTGTTTTCATATAATAATTACTTAGAGTATGCACATAACCCAAATTATTAACTTCTAGTAATTGTTGTATTAGTTTTCTCAATTAAATAATGATGATGACAACATATTTAATTGCCTGAAAGGTTATCAATCGATGTTGCACAAAAATCGTACTCGGACTTTAGTGAATTTATTAGGCTTCCTTTTTCTCAACAACTTTTATCGCCTGCACTGCTGCCAGCATTTCACTTAAAAATATGGCCGGCACTTTATTAAGCTGCACCAGATTTTCATCTTCTTCATTTTTAATATACACGCCCCATTTACCTGTTACTTTTGTTTTGTCGATAATAAATAATCGGCCCAGTTTTTCATCGCCACCCCAGCCGTAGCCTGCACCAATACCTTCTACTTCCAGCACCGCTTCTATCCTTTTTTCAAAGTACAGCAGGTTGAAAGATTGGAGGTAACCTCCGTCTCCGCTCGGGCCTTTGTGCCAGCCAAATCTTTCGAGTGTGCTACGGATAGAACCGGCCTGCATTTGCTTGCCTTCAAATATTTTGATGATGGGTTTAGATAAATCGAGCCCATTCATATCCGGCATTTTTCTATCCAATTGCGGAAACACCGGATCGATGGATAAATCATAAAACTGTTGTTGCCATTGTTTTAATAATGGTTCAGATAATTGAGTGGGGTGAACGATGCCGATAATACAATTGTCTTCTAAGCTAATTTCTTCACTGTCCAGATTTACCAGGCTGGTATCTTCGCTGCACATAAAACTATCTTTCAGTTCACCCGCCTCATTGTACACACCCCATAATAAGCTGGTAGCGTAGATAAACATTACCGGGTTTTGTAAGAAGAATTTTTGCCATTGATCAAGCGTCCACTTGCGCTGGATAATTAAATAATATTCTAACCGGGAGGATTGTGATTTTACGATGTCTCTTACTTCCTTTGCGATGGCTTTAAACTCTTCTTTAATGGCCGCATCGGTTGCGGCAGGAATGGCTTTCAGCTTTTTATTATCCTCGTCGAAAAAAGCCATTTTAAAATTACTATCAATGAAAGCACGGTATTCATCGCCATCAACAGTAAAGGTTTTAAACAAGCCGTCGAAGCCAAAATCAGGCACCACTCTATCCCCGAGTTCATGAATGGTAATACCCAGTTCTTCTGCAGCGGTCTCAAGTGCTACCAATGCTGCAACGCCTACATTGGCTTTTTTGATTTTGTATTTCCTGCTATACCATTCTACCCAGCGCAGGGCTTTATCGCTACCCTGTATGGCCAATGCGCCTACACCATGTTCCGCCATTTTATAACGTCCTTCGTCTATCCATTTATTGGTAGTAATTCTTATTTTATCCACTACAGCATCATTGCCCAACAAAGCAGCTAAAGCCATCAGCCATTTGTGTTCCGGTTTTGCGCCTTTTTCTATAAATAGTTTGATGATGACCAATGCAAAATCGTTGCTTTTTTCTTTATCAAGAAACTGTAAAATATACCTGGCTTCCATTTCGCTCCGCATTACTTTAATGCGACTCATGCGGTAGAACAAAAATCTTATTTCATCGGCGGTTAACTCCTTACCGGTGGTATAAAACAATGCAGGCAATATTGCTTCCTCCATCCATGATTCAACAGGCTTATTTAGCTTACCCCTTATTTTTGCAGCAGCAACCATATCGGTGATAAAATTCATACTGGCTTCAGTAGGTAAATTGTCTGCAACTGTTTGCAGCAGCACATCACGGGCATTATCGTTGGTTTCGATGTTTAATACTTTCATGATGGCTTCTTTTGCAGACAGTGTAGATATATTCTTGAGAATAATAGCTGACGTAAGCCGGGTTTCTGCATTTTTGTGGCTGAGTAATACAATGGCTTTTGATTCAGCATCGGAGTCTTTTTCGGCAATTACTGCGGCCACCAGTTCTCTCAATGGCTTCGACTTACTGCTGATCAATTGCCAGATTAAAGGGATGTATTTTGGAGACTCAAAATGCTCCTGAACAAAACCTATCAGGGAGCGAAAATACTCAATTCCGCCCTGAGACGATTTCGATACGTCATCAGTTAATACTGATTCAATATATGGGAAAGCCTTCTCCTTAAGGTGATGATAAAAAAGCATCAATGTTTTTATGTGAAAGAAGCTTTTTTGCTTCAGCCATTCATTTATTGATGCAATTGCTATTTCTTTTTCATGCAAGAGTAAGAGATGAAATGCATAGGTACTATGGGGCATATAACTTAAATCCGTATGCTCGAAAGAGGCTATTGCATAACCATCCTCCCAGCCTTGCCTGCTGCTATTAAAAGATACGTTGCGAAGGTATCGCCTTGCAATGTCAAGCGTTAGGTCAATATATTTTTGCTCTTCTTTTTCATAAAGTCTGATTGCCGTTGCAAATTTTATTTGCAGTGTGTTAAAATCTTCATTCTGCCTATCAGAAAGAAATGCAATGATTTCGTGCATGTATTTCCCTTCTTTATAATCAGTAAAAAAAGCAACCTGATTTTGCCTGCTATCCTGAAGGCCGGAAAGCATGTACTCAGATGCAAAAAGAGGGTTGACTTCTTCTAATAATTTAAAATAGAATAACTTCCATGGATTTTGCCAGGAAGCATATCCTTGTGATGGATAGATAAGCACCGGTGATTTCCGGATATGATCTAATAAAAAATTGATTACACCTTCTCTTTCATCGCCTAGTTCCTGCACCTCATCAAAACCTACACTTGCAATAAGGTATTGGAAGATGGCATCATCATTCATGCCCTGCTTTTTGAACTCCTTTACCATAGCCTGAAAAGCACTCAGTGTTCTTTTTCGAAAGAAAAATAACAACATCCAGTGATTGAAATAATGATTTATGTATTGGAATAAATTAGGTTCATAAATAACATCCAATACCAATTGATCGTTTGATGATACTTGTTCTATATCGTTCAATAAGTTTACTATTGCGCCCCAGTAATAAATCTTATCGTCATTTTGTATCCCTTGCAGCGAATTATATTTTTCGGTGAGGTATTCAATAATAATCGGATAGTTTACACTTTGTTTAAGGCTGGCATCTGTATGAAAAATCATACCTGAATTTTCATACTGTGTGAATAAAGCCGTTTCAATTTCTTCTAAAGTAAATGCCATAATACATTTTTATAAGTTGTGGATAAAAGCTAAATAGTAGCAAACATTTGAACGGAGCGTCGCCACTAAAGTTCAATCAGGGCAACTATGCTGGTCAACAAAAAATCTTATTTCTTCAACACCAAATCCTCCTTCGCTGCCCACAAACCTACATCCTGCTTACTCAAAGCTGCTGCCATCAAATCTGGAAACTTATCCGGCGTGCATGCAAAAACCGGAATACCGAGATTGGATAAAAATTGCGCATTCCCATGATCATAGGACGGAGCACCATCATCATTCAATGCCAGTAACACCACCACCTGCACACCCGCAGCAGCCAGTTCAGTGGCTCTTTTGCGCATGCCGGCTTCGTCGCCGCCTTCGAATAAATCGGTAATTAAAATAAGGACCGTATCGGTAGGCCTTGTGATAATCTGTTGGCAATAAGTGAGCGCTAAATTGATATCTGTACCACCACCCAATTGCACACCAAACAGCAACTCCACCGGGTCGGTCAGTTCTTCTGTTAAGTCGGCCACGGCGGTATCAAACACTACCATCTTTGTTTTTACGGCAGGTATAGATGCCATTACTGAACCGAAGATGCCGGAGTAAACTACCGACGTTCCCATGGAGCCGCTTTGGTCAAGACAGAGCACTACATCTTTCAGCGAACTTCTTTTTCTGCCATAGCCGATCCTTGTTTCGGGTATGATGGTTTTGTATTCGGGCTGGTAATGTTTTAAGTTTTTTTGTATGGTAAGGTGCCAGTTGATTTCATTGTGCTTTGGCCGGCGGTTTCTGGCAGAACGGTTCAAGCTTCCGGTGATGGCTTGTTGTGTTGGCTGGGCTAATTTCTTCACCAGTTCATCCACTACTTTTCGCACCACCTGTCTTGCGGTGTCTTTTGTTTTATCAGGTATCACACGACTCAGCGTCATCAGTGTTGCTACCAAATGAACATCGGCTTCCACATTCTCCAGCATCTCTTTTTCAAACAACATTTGTGTAAGGTTCAACCGTTTCAATGCATCCCTCTGCATTACCTGCACCACGGTGTTGGGGAAAAAAGAGCGGATATCGCCCAGCCAGCGGCTCACGTTTGGAGACGATGCACCAAGCCCGCCCTGCCTGTCCCCATCATACAAGGCAGACAAGGTTTTATCCAATTGCATATCCTGTTGATTCAGCGAATAACCAGTGCCATCATTTTGATCAGCCCCTAAAATCAATCGCCATTTGCGGATATGCAGCCCCTCCAAACCTCCCCGAAGAGAAAGGTCTTCTGTAACCTCTGGAATTATATCGTTATCCATATTTATTAAATTTTTCTTGTGCTGCTATCTAAAAGTTAATTGCAATATCAGAGTCCAAAGTCCCCGGAATTTATCCCGATTTTTTAAGGCTAATTCGGTCCATTTGCGTATTCATTCTTCACTACTAATTCTAAAAGGAATTCTCTAACTCAAAAAAATGATACTAGCGTTATCGTTCTCCAAAGTCCCCGGAATTTATCCCGATTTTTTTCGGGAGGGGATTTAGGGGCTTGCACTCTCACTCTCACTCTCACTTGCACTCCTCCCTCCATACCCCATCATCCTCATCACCACCCCAATTCCCTGCTTCGCCCTTTCTCCATCAATTCCAATATCGGTTTGTTTAATAACAATACCACTACTGCCGGATTTTACTTTCTCGCCCAGTTTTCGTCTTTCTGGTTTGGAAAAATTGGAAAAGGTCCTTCTCAGCAAAGGGAGCACCTGCACAAATACATCTTCGGTTAATTGTTCAACCCAGTTGTTTACCACATTCCAAAGGTCCTGGTCAATTAATAAGATTGTTCCGCTACCTTTTAAAAATCCTTCCAGCCAGGCTGCAGCAATAGCGGGGGCCGTAGCCGAAGACATCGCATAATAAAATGCTTTCACCAATTCATCACCAGCGATGAGTTTAAAATCTGCCAGCAACCTTGTGGTATAGCCAGCAATAACCGGAGCAGTATTTTTATTTGCTGAAATGAGCTGCAACGTTTGTTGCCACAAATCAATGATCGCCTTTTCCTGCAACAGGTTTACGGCTTCATTCATCTTTCCAAACAATTCCAGTAAATGTGCGGCGGCATCTTCATCAATACCAGTGCAGGCTGAGGGCAAACTCACGCAAATCCTCGTGATCATGCTATTCACAATATCCAGCACCAGCGCTGCATCCGTTTTGCGCACGTTGCCATAGCGACTCACATTCACCAATGCCGGAATCACTTCCATCAACTGGATTACATCACCGCTTGCAGCCGCAAGGTTATTGATTTGAAGGATCAGTGATTCAACCGCCAAAGGCAGTTCCGCAGGAATGGTTTGTTCCAACAATCCACAAACATCCGGTAACGCCTTCGCCTTTTTTGATAAATCAATTACATATTTTCCCGAAGCTTCTTCCGTAGTATTTCCCCAGCTTCCTTTTTCAATCACATCAATAGAAAAAGCAGGGTCCCATTGCAGCCGCCATTGTTCTTTAAAAGTTCCTTTGCCGGCAATATCAGATTTGTGTCCCCATTTTATTTCCAGCAACAGCAGGCGATGTAAAAAAACACTTCGCTCCAGATCATTTTCTTTGCGCAAATCCAACGTATAATCCTTCCAGTCAGCCGTTGGTGGAAGCCTCAATTTCTTTTGTTGTTTTTCAATATCCAACTGCAAAGGCGGCTTTGGAATATCCACCGGCACTTCACCAATCCGGTCGCTCACAATTAATTCATCCTGCAACAAGCTCATCATCACCGGTTCGCCATTGCATAAAATACTCAGTGTTGCTTCGTTTAATTCTTCCAGTCCTGCTTTGTTTAAATTGCGCAAAGCAGCAAGCGATTCTGCCAGTCGCACCGCTTCTATTACATGTGCCACCGAGGTATCCATTTGTTTGCTTCGGAATAGTTTGGCCACTTTCGCCATCCATCTGGTGCCATCATCTGTTGGGTATTGCCAGATATGTTCGTACCATCCAGGCGATGCAATGCCAGCACCATAGCCGCTGTAAAAACTCAGGCGGTTATACGTCCACGGTATCCAGGTACATTCCACTTTTACTTTTGGTAAATTTTTCAGCAGTTCATTGTCGTCTTTTTGCTTGGGCATATTGGTCAATGCAGGCGCATGCCATGCACCACAGATCACTACAATATTTTGAAACATTTCTCTTTCTGCCTGGCGAATGGTTTTACGCATGTGCGCTTCCCGAAGTTGTTCCAGCCGGTCATCTTTTGCCGGCAACAATTCTCTCAGCACTCCCATAGCCTCATTTACCGCCTCAAATATTGCTTCGTTATTATGACGGTGTTCAACAAAATGTTCCCACCATTTTTCACCATCGGCATAGCCACCGGCCTGCGCCAGGTATGAGATTGGATCGATTCGGATTTGTTGTATGGTTTCAATTTCTTCATCAGCAATTTCATCGGTTTGATTGGAACTTATTTTTTTATGAAACAAGCTTCTATCAGCTCTGTTCAGCTTCTGTTGTGTCACTCCCTTGTACTGTATATCGCTGCTGAGCATTATAGCATTATTGATTTTTTCATCGGCTGATTCGTCATCCGGCAACATTTTTTCAGCTTCTTTTTCCGGCGCAGCAATCGCTTCTTCTGCGGCTTTTCTTTTCTCCTGTTCTACGGCAAACTGGTTGGCCGATGGCAGGTCCATAAACCGCACTGGAATATTATGCTGCTTCGCATAAATAATCGCTTGCCACTCCGGCGAAAATTCTGCAAAAGGGTAAAAAGCAGACTGCTGAGAGTTATCCGGCTGGTAGCATAAAATTGCTATTGGTGGTTTTAGCTCCTTGTGTGTAGCCCATTGCAAAATACCATCCGCTTCCGGCGGACCTTCCACCAAAACAATATCCGGCTGTACTGCTTCCAAAAATGCTTTTACATTTCTAGCAGAACCAGGCCCATGATGACGTATACCGAGAATATGTGTTGCCATGCCCCTAACCCCTAAAGGGAATTTTTGTGTTATAAAAATCTGAAAAGTCTAAATACAATTTGAGGTGTACGAACCAGCCAGCTCTTGCCTTACTCCCCTTTAGGGGCCGGGGGCTTTCTGCCTTGCCCCCTTTAGGGGATGGTGGTTTCTGCCCTACTCCCCTTCAGGGGCCGGGGGCTTTCTGCCTTGCCCCCCTTTAGGGGATGGGGGTTACATATCCCTGCAAGCCCTGTAAATATCCTTCCACTCCTCT
>Ga0163154_10002264_pt1 | contig 28384 bp, 26 predicted proteins | sample OliLakLV19MP9P1_FD_148649 | JGI IMG/M metagenome (GOLD analysis project Ga0163154, IMG submission 148649) | Freshwater microbial mat bacterial communities from Lake Vanda, McMurdo Dry Valleys, Antarctica - Oligotrophic Lake LV.19.MP9.P1 | ecosystem: Environmental > Aquatic > Freshwater > Lake >... | reverse complement strand
ACACCGAACCAACGCAACGAGATGCGATGAAGGTCACCACCATTTTGCCATCGCCCGAGTCGCGCGACGTGCCGATTGCGCAGCGCAGGGGCGAACACGCGCCGGCCGCCAAACAAGCCGAAACTGCGGCGCGAATCGATCCTTCATGGTCGATTCACTGCGCGATCTGCGTGGAAAGAACGATGCGTCCCTGTTCAATTGGCTTTATCAGGGGTTTGCGGGAAGGGCGCGCGCCGCGCTGTCGGACGTCAGCGCGGCGGCCGCGCGCGGTGACTGGGCCGAAGCCCTGACGATCCGGCACAAGCACAGGACGAACAGCGGGTTTCCGGGCCTGGCGCTGTATACCCAACGCTGCGGCGAACTGGAGACTAACGTGGTTGCGCGCATGGCGTGCGACGCCTGAAAGGGGCAAACGCATGGAATGGAGCATTGGCAACGCCTCCCTGCCGGGGCGCGAAGGGCGCTGGCGCATCGACATCGCAGGCAAGCGCATCGCCGCATTGCGTGAAGAACCGTCCAGCGCCAGCGGCATGGCCGCGGCGGCATACGACGCTCTCGGTCGCCTGGTGTCACCAGGCTTTGTCGACCCGCATGTGCATGTCGACAAGACACTCACGGCCGAGCGCGTCAGCGATGCGGTCGCGGCGGTCGATCTGGCAGCGGCGATTCGCGCCGTACGTCAGCTCAAGGCCGCCTTCACCGTGGAGGATGTGGCCGAGCGCGCCCGGCGCGCACTGGAAATGGGTCTCGCGCACGGCACCACCACCGCGCGCACCAATTGCGAGGCCGATCCCTTCGTCGGCATGCACGCGGTGCACGGCGTGCAGGCAGCGGCGCGACAACTGGCCGGGCGGGTTGACCTGCAGATCATCGCCTTCCCGCAGGAAGGCTGGTTCGCCACGCCCGACAGCATCGAGGGCGGCGCCGCGCCCTTCATCGAGCAGGCGCTCGCCGCCGGCGTGCGCATCGTCGGCGGCAATGTCAATCGGCGGGTCTGGCCCTCCGACCCGGAACGCCAGGTCGATGCCAGCTTCGCACTGGCGGCACGCTACGACTGCGACATCGACTACCACCTGGACAACTGGGACAGCGCCGACGTATTCACCTTGCCCTATGTGGCTCGCAAGGCCATCGCACAAGGCTGGCACGGCCGCGTCGCGGTATCGCACATTCCCTCGCTTTCCTGTGTGTCGGACGCGGTCGCCGCCGACGCCATCGACCTGCTGCGCCAGGCCGACATCAGCGTCTGCGTGCTGCCAACCCGGATTCGCCTGACCCGCGTGCTCGAATTGATGGAAGCCGGCGTCAACCTCGCCTGCGGCACCGACAACATGCGCGACCCGTTCGTGCGCTTCGGCGATGCCGACCCGTTGAAGGCGCTGCTGCTACTGGCGCAGGTGACCAACCAGCTGCACAACGCCGGCCTGGAGCGTTTGTGGCGAACCATGACCGGCAATGCGGCGCGCATGCTGCGCCTGACAGATCACGGCCTGGCCGCCGGGTGCCACGCGGATCTGCTGCTGTTGGATGCGCGCTCGGCGCCGGAGGCAATCCTGCTGCAGGCGCCGAAGCTGGCGGTGATCAAGGCCGGGTTGCAGGTGGCGGGGCTTGTGCGCGTCGCGCCGCATCCCTCGCGATGATGGCGGGCCGGCGACACTGATTCGGCCCCGATGTTCTGGCCGATGATCTTCTGGTGGTGATGCATGCGCCCGCCGTGGATCGCGCCTGCCACGTGGGCACGTCGATGGGCGCTGGAAAAGCCTGCGCCGCGGCATCCAATCAGGTGTTCCAGCAAGCGTCAAGTGCGGCAGTGTGTTGCGCTGTCGATTCTGCAGGCAGAAACGCTGCTTCAAATCCAAGGTGCGCAATCGCCACGACATCGTCCGCCAGGCTGCTAGATCATCTGCAGGCCGCCATCGATAAGAATCGACTGACCGGTCATGCCGTCGGATTCGCCTGACCCCAGATAGACGGCGAGGTCGGCAACTTCCTTCGGCTGCAGAAAGCGCTTGAGCGGCACGCGCGCGAGCCCGGCTTCCAGCACCTTCTCGAACGGCACGCCGAGGATCTGCGAGTGCTCGCGGAAGCCTTCGATCATGTCGGTCTCGACGAAGCCGGGGCAGATCGCATTGACGTTGACCGAGTACGCGCCCATTTCCAGCGCCGCGCAGCGCGTCAGGCCCACGATCGCGTGCTTGGAGGCATTGTAGGCGCCCTGGTTCATCGAGCCTGCCTTGCCGGCGGTGGAGGCGATGTTCACCACCTTGCCGCTACGGTTGGCCTGCATGTGCCGCAGCACCAGTTGCATCACGTGGAAGGCGCCGTAGACGTTTACCTTCATGATGCGATCGAAATCCTCGAAGCTGTAGTCGGTGATGCGCGCGGCCTTGTAGACACCGGCATTGTTGACCAGCACATCGATGCGGCCGCCGGCCAGGATCGCTGCGGCGACCATGGCCTCGACCCCGGCACGGTCGCTGACATCCGCGCAGTGTAACCATGCCTTCACGCCCAGCGCCTCGGCGGCGGCCTTTACTTCCGCCAGCTTGCCGGCATTGGTGGCCACCAGGAACAGGTCGGCGCCCTCCTCGGCATAGCGCAGCGCGATGGCGCGCCCGATGCCACGGCTGGCGCCGGTGATCAATGCAGTGCGGCCGGCGAGCCGGCCTGGTTTTGCCGCGGATGTCATGGATTCTGCCTTTCGAAATCGGGGTCTCACGCTCGGCCGCAGCCACCGGTTGGCGGCTCTGGTTCGCGCTTCCTGATGATTGTAGTAGCGCGCGTGAGGAGTGGCGCACCGCATCGGCGCATAGGCCGCGATTACCGCAACCGGCCGATCCAGAGTTCGCCGATGCCGGCCGGATGTGCCCTCGCGCAGACTCGCCGATGGCGATATGGCCCGACGACGACAAGCGTCTGCCTGCAAATACCTGACCAGGAAACGCCCCTGCGCCGCATCGGCGCCATGGCGAATTCGAACCCGCCTCAGGCGTTCCAGTAGGCTTCAAGCTCGGCGATATGCCTGGCCTTGGTTTGCGCCGGCAGAAACGCCGCTTCAAAACCGTTGCGCGCAATCGCCAGCACATCGTCCGCACTCAGGTTCAGCGCTTCCTGCGTGGCGCTGAAGTTTTCGTTCATGTAACCGCCGAAGTAAGAAGGGTCGTCGGAGTTGATGGTGACATTCACGCCCGCGTGCAACAGGGTTTTCAGGTTGTGCGCCGCCAGCACGGGAAACACCTTCAGTTCCACGTTCGAAAGCGGGCATACCGTCAACGGAATGCGCGACTGCGCCAAGCGCGCCACCAGCGCCGCATCCTCGCCGCAGCGCACGCCATGGTCGACGCGGTCCACGCGCAACAGGTCGATGGCATCGGCCACATACGATGCCGGCCCTTCTTCACCTGCATGCGCGACGGTTTTCCAGCCTTCGGCGCGCGCGCGCTCGAAGGCGCGCACGAACTTGGCCGGTGGATTCGGCAGTTCCGGGCCGCCCAGGCCGATACCGACCACGCGATCGCGCACGTGGCGCGCTTGGTCGAACATCGCCAATGCGTCGTCTTCCGACCACTGACGCTGAATGCCGAAGATCAGGCCCGTGCTCATGCCGAAGCGGCTCTCGGCCTGCTTCAATGCATTCCAGGTGCCCTCGAACATCGCCTCGAAGGCGATGCCGCGGCGGGTGTGCGCCTGCGGGCTGATGAATACCTCGGTGTGACGCACGTTCTCGCTGTGCACTTTTTCGAGGTAGGCCCAGGTCATGTCGAAAAAATCGGCTTCGGTCAGAAGCACCGTGAGGCCGGCGTAATAGACATCGAGAAAATCCTGCAGGTTGCGAAAGCTGTAGGCCGCGCGCAATTGGTCTTCGGAGCCCCATTTGAGGGCCACCTTGTTGCGCCGTGCCAGGCGGAACATCAGGTCGGCTTCGAGCGAACCTTCAAGGTGCATATGCAGTTCGGCTTTGGGCATGCCGGCGATACGGGAACGCATGTCAACAGGAGTGAGGGTGGCGTGGGTATGCAATTTGCTCTTTCGAAACAGGGAATGCCGTGCACCTGTCGCGCGGCATGGATTGGAATGGTTCGGACGCCGATGCGATGCGGCATTCTTGCGGCCTCGGCACCGGCAGCTTGGCCCGGACCAATTAGCTTAACATTCGACGCGTGCAACAGTCGCGTGGGCAAAAGACTTGGCCGTCATTTCGCCAATCGAATGACCTGCGTCACCACACCTTGAAGGGGAGTTTCGATGAAAGTTTCGCGCATGTTCCTTGATCCTTTGCAAATCGCGGCCGCCGCCTTCCTGATGGCGTTGGCCGCTGTTCTGGTCGCGCCCGTCAGTGAGGCACAAGCCCAGGCCAAGCCGCTCAAGAAAGTCAGGATCGCTGTCGGTACCACCGTCGTCAATGTCGGATACCCGTGGCTTACGCTGCCGATAGCGCTCGACTACTGGAAGGCCGATGGCTACGACGTCGAAGTGTTGCCGGTCGGAGCCTCACTGCAGGCCCTGCAGCAGATGGTGGCGGGCAATGCCGATTTCGCGCAGCTCAATTCCAGCGTGGTGATCCAGGCCAATGTGGTCAACTCGATTCCGGCGCGGGTGGTGATGAACAACGGAGTCATCGACTGGTCGCTGGCCACGCTCGAAGACGGCCCGATCAAGGACGTGCGCGATCTCAAGGGCAAGACCATCGGTGTCTTCAGCCTGGCCACCGGGGGTATCGCCTTCATGAAGTCCTACATGCGGCAGAACGGGATGGACCCGGACAAGGACGTAAGCCTGGTTGCAGTCGGCCTTGGCGCGCCCCCGGTCGAGGCGCTGCGCACCGGCAAGGTGCAGGCACTGCTCTTCTGGGCCTCGGCCAATGCCACCTTCGAGAACGCCGGCTTGAAGCTGCGTTATTTGCGCGGCGCCGACTGGCGCAAGTTTCCCGACTTCACTTTCTCAACGTTGCAGAAGACCATCGACGCGGACCCGGCGATGGTCGAGGCGATCGCGCGCGGTGCTGCCAAGGCCACCATCTTCGCCTGGGCCAACCCCGATTGCGCACGCCGCATGCACTGGGCGCGCTGGCCCAACACCAAGCCTTCCGGGGTCGATGATGCCACCGCAGCACGCTTCGACATGAACAACCAGAAAGCGCAACTCGATTCGATGACCGATGCCTTCCAGATGAACGGCGGCAAGCTGGTCGGCAATGCGACCGCAGACGCCTATTCGCGGATCCAGAACTTCATGTTGGAAGCCAAGTTGATTGAAAAGGCCTTGCCGCCGAGCGGGTACATGGTAAGCATCCCCGGCTTCTACGACAAGATCAACAATTTCGACGCCGCGGCGGTGCGTGCGCAGGCGGCCAGTTGCCCGGTGAAATGATGCTGCCGGCGCCGACTGGCGGAATTGCGGGCGCCGCTTTTGCGGGCCTTCGATGCTGATCAGCGTTGGCGGGCTCAACAAGGTCTACCGCACCCGCGAGGGTGCGGACATCAACGCCTTGTCGAACGTGAACTTCAGCATCGGTGAAGGCGAGTTCGTTACCGTGGTCGGGCCCAGCGGTTGCGGCAAGAGCACGCTGCTGAAAATCCTGGCCGGCACTCTGCGCCGCACCTCGGGCCAGGTGACCATGCGCGGTGCGCCGATCGACGGGCCCAGCCGTGATGTCGGCGTGGTATTCCAGGCGCCAGTGCTGCTGCCATGGCGAACCGTGCTGGAAAATGTGATGCTGCCGATCGAGATTCAGAAGCGTGATCGCCGGCAGTACACGGAAAAAGCCAGGAGCTTTCTGAAGCTGGTCGGGCTCCAAGCCTTTGAGGGCAAGTATCCGAACGAGCTTTCCGGGGGCATGCAGCAGCGCGTCGGCATCAGCCGCGCGTTGGTGCACGATCCGGCGCTGCTCCTGATGGACGAACCTTTTGGTGCGCTCGACGCGATGACGCGCGAGAGCATGAACCTCGAACTGCTGCGCATCTGGAACGAAAGCAAAAAGACCGTCCTGCTGGTGACCCACAGCATTCCCGAAGCGGTGTACCTGGCCGATCGGGTGATCATGATGTCACCGCGACCGGGCCGGATCAGCGAGATCATCGAGATCGACCTGCCGCGCCCGCGACCGCTTGAGATCATCAATTCCGAAGCCTTCGGTCGCCACGTGGTGGCGATCCGCAGGCATTTCCAGTCGCTCAGCGCGCTCGACGCCTGACCGGAGCCGCAACAGCCATGAGCCGATCCGCGAGTGAAGAACACGAGTTGCTGGAGTCCGGCAAGCCGCGCACCCTGGGCCAGACCCTGCGCGAGAAACCGGAAATTCCGCTGGCGATCCTCCTGTTCGTGAGCCTTATCGGCGGCTGGGAACTGGCGGTGCGCCTGTTCGAGATTCCGAAAATCGTGCTGCCGGCGCCTACCGCGGTCGGCGCTGCATTGTGGCAGGGCATGACCGGCGATTTCCTGATGCATTTCGGCGTGACCTTCTACGAGACCATCGCCGGCTTCGTGCTCGGCTCCATCACCGGCCTGGTGCTGGGCGCATTGATCAGCCAGTTCAGGCTGCTCGAGCGCACGCTCTACCCATACATCGTCGCCTTCCAGACCTTGCCCAAGGTGGCGATCGCACCGATCATCGTGATCTGGTTCGGCTATGGTGTCACCTCGAAGATTGTGATCACCGCGACCATCGCCTTCTTTCCTCTCCTGGCCAATACCATCGTTGGCCTGCGTTCGGCGCCTGCCGAGCAGATCGAATTGATGGTGGCGTTCACCGCGTCGCGCTGGCAGGTGTTTCGCCTGGCGCGCCTGCCGCACGCCCTGCCCTACATTTTTGTAGGTCTGGACGTGGCGATCGTGCTGTCGGTGATCGGCGCCATCGTCGGCGAGTTCGTCGGCGCGCAGGCCGGGCTCGGCTACCTGATCCTGCAGAAGAATTTCAACATGGACATGGCGGGCGTGTTCGCGATTCTTATCGTGCTGTCGGCCATGGGCATCGGCCTGCACCTGCTGGTCAACGCAATTCAGCGCCGCGTCGTATTCTGGATGGATGGCAGCAGCGACCGCGTGATGGGCGCGTAGTGCTGGCCATTGGCACCGAAACAATATTTCAGGGAGAAACCGCATGTCATTGACGATCGTGGATGATGCTTCGAAGATCGCGACCGCACCGCGTGCCGCCACCGGTGAAGAGCTGCCTGTGCTTGATCTCGGGCCGCTGCTACGCGGTGAACCGCTCGATACGCTGGCGCGGCAATTGCGCCATGCCTGCGAAACCATCGGGTTTTTTTACGTCAGCAACCACGGCGTGCCGCAGCAGGTGGTGGATGACGTGTTTGTCGCCACCAAGCGTTTTTTTGACCTGCCTTTGGCAAAGAGACTCGAAATCAAGCTGGATGATCGCTTTCGCCGCGGCTTCATGCCCTATGGCATCAACCAGCACCCGGGCTTCGCCCCGGATCTGAAGGAAAGCTACGAATACGCGCTCGACCTGCCGCTGGACGATCCGACGGTGGTGGCCGGTCTGCCGCTGCACGGGCCGAACCGCTGGCCCGCCGACATGCCCTGGCTGCGCGAGGCAGCCGAGGCCTACTTCAACGAAACCATGGCGCTGGGCAAGCGCCTGCTCAAGCTCTTCGCCCTGAGCCTGGGCATGGAAGAAGGATTTTTCCTGCAGTACATGAAAAAGCCGATGGTGCAGACGCGGCTGTTCCATTACCCGCCGCAGCCACCGGTGGCGCGCGATGCCGAATTCGGTGTCGCCCCGCATTCCGATTACGGCATGATCACCCTGCTCACACAAGACCCGATCGGCGGGCTGGAGCTGAAGAAGCGCGACGGCGAATGGGTGGCCGCGCCGTGGCTAGCGGGCACCTTCGTCATCAACCTGGGCGACATGTTCAAGGTGTGGACCAACGACCTGTATGTGTCCAACCTGCACCGCGTAGTCAACCGCAGCGGCCGCGAACGTTATTCGATCCCGACCTTCTTCAACCTTGACTACGACGCGCCGGTGGCGTGTCTGCCGCAGTGCCAGTCGGCGGAACGCCCGCCGAAATATGCGCCGATCAAGTCGGGCGACTATCTGGTGAGTCGGTTCAAGACGGTGCAGAAGCTGGGGCAGAGCGTCAACCCGTGAACTGTCGTGTCTGTCGCTTTGTGTGAACCTGTTGAATCAGAACGGGTCTGTGAGCTGCCGCTTTCGACCCATTGCGGTCAGACGGATTGCCTTTGTCATGAGACGGCTTACTGCACGTAGCGGACGCCGAAGGCCTGGCAGCCTGTCGAACTTGACCTGCATTTCAACCACGGGCATCCGCGCCGTGCGCGCCGATATTCGCCTGAATGTATTAAATAGGATACATTTCATCTCGTGTAGACAATCCGCACCACGTCGGTGTTCGATGACTGGTTTTGCTCGTTGCGCGACCGCCAGAGCAAGCTGCGGGTTCAGGCACGCATTGACCGTGCTGAGCTCGGAAACTTTGGCGACTGCGAACCCGTTGGCGAAGGTGTTTTCGAGATGCGCATTCACGTTGGGCCCGGCTATCGGATCTATTTTGTGGAGCGCGGACTCGAGATCGTGATTCTTCCCGCGGGGGGTGATAAGTCCACCCAGACCAAGGACATCAAGACAGCGCAGAAGTTGGCGCAGCAAATTTAAGGAGGCGCGAATGGGCAATCTGAAAACAACCCGGTGGGACCCTGCCGAGCATCTCAAGACCGATGACGACATGGTGGGCTATCTGGATGCCTGTCTGGCGGAGAGTGGTGACGATGCCGCTTACATTGCTCACGCGCTAGGTGTCATTGCTCGTGCCAAGGGAATGACTCAGCTTGCGCGGGATACTGGGCTCGGACGCGAAAGTCTTTACAAGGCGTTATCCGGTGAAGGCAACCCCAGCTTCGCAACCATCCTCAAGGTGATGCGCGCATTGGGCGTAAAGCTGCACGCTGAGGCCGCGTAACTCCGCGCGCTCGCGTTGCAGGTTGCGAAAGAAGGTAACAGCCTGAATCGGCTCGCCGGCGCGAAACTTTCCGCTACCCACTAAAGCCATTGTCGCTGCGTGAAGAGTCTGAGGGCGCGCGTCACCAAGTGATCCAGTCTGCGGCGCTGCGCGCATGCGAGGCCGATATGGGATCGGTCAAATGAATTCTTCACCGAACTGCGCCGGCGCAAGGATCGGGATGCGTGAAACTACACAAACGCGGAGACCACCACGTTCGTATTGATGACCGTCGATGTCGGGCTATTCAAGCCGGCGTGGCGGGCTTCTTGCGCGCCCAGGCGACCGCGTCGGCGATGTCCTTCGGTGATGCCCGGCGCCTCGGGCTTGTAGTCGACCAGCACGCTCTGGCCCCACAGTTCGGAAAGCTTCTGCGAGATCAGGCGGGCGATGATGTCGGTGGCGCCGCCGGCACCGAAGGGCACCACCAGTTTGACCGGGCGATTGGGCCACGCGCTTTGCGCGCGAGCCAGGGTGGGAGCGGCGGCGAGCGCAGCGGCAGTCTTGACGAGGGTGCGTCTTTGCATGGTGCCGGTGATCGTTATCGGATGGCGTTTTCAAGTTTTGGCACGCCGCCGGAGGCGCGCGGGTCGTCGGCGTAAAGCGCCTTGAAGTCGTAGGTGCAGTAGAGACCGGGCTGCGGCGGAATGCCGTTCTCCGCCATCAGCCTGAATTCCGCCGGCACGTCGCGAAAGCCCGGTGTGTCCAGCCACAGGCGCACCAGCAGGCGCGCGCGCTCGGCTTCGGGGAACTGGGTAAAGCCGGTGCGCGCGTGCAGCACCGCATAGTTGTTGACGATCATCATGTCGCCGCGCGCCAGGGTGAATTCGACCCGGTTGGCCGGTGACCGGGCGACTTCGTCGAACAGGTCGAGCGCCTCGATCTCGAGATCGGTGAGCGGCACGCCGCGGCTCTTGTGGCCGCCGGCGATGCCGGCGCGCTGGTAGCGGCACGACAACTGGCCCGAGCGCAGTGCGAACACCGGGGTGCGATAGGGCGTGGTGGGTTGCTCGTCCGGCCCCTCCTCACCCAGGCGATGGTAATGAAAGCCCTTGTAGAGCGGTTCGAGCAGGTGCTGCGCGCGTGCCAGAATTTCGTTGTGGATCGCCGCCGCCGAAGCCAGAAACGAAAGCCCGCCGCTTTGCGCCGGCTGCCAGCAGGCCAGCGCGATCATCGCCGTGATGTCGCTGTGCAGGCGCAGTTCGAGATTGCTGCGGTACATGCGCGGGGCCGGGTCGGCGCTGCTGGCGTCGATCACCTGGGTCACCAGATCGCCGCGCGCGTTCTGCGACAAGGGTTCGCCGAAGCGGGTGCCGACGATCCAGGCGGCGGCGGTAAATTCGGCAAGCGTCATGCCTTCGCAGGGCAGGCCGGTCAGCAGTGCGAAGCCGCGCCCGCTCTTGACCGCTTCCACGGCGCGGTCGACGCGCCGGTTCAAGGCCGGCAAATCGAACTCGGCGCGCTTGAGAAGGTGGAGTGCATCGAGGCGGCCGGCGCCAGCGAGGCGCCGAACCGCGGCGGCCAGTTCGCCGCGTGCCGGCGCATCCAGAGTGAGCGCGAAGAGTTTCGGCGGGCCTGCAGATTCGCGGTTCCAGCACATCGGGCCGGTGACAGGCTGGTGGTTGGTCATGATGCTATCCAGTGTTGCAGCAGAACGAATCGGGTGGCCGGCTTGTGGCCAGTGAGTATAGTCGCGTCAATTCGAGGGAAGTGCGTGGCGCTGCGCTTCTACTGGCTCTGGCTTATGCTTGCAGTGAGCATCGCGCGCTGCCGGTCGGGTGGCTTACGAAAAATCAAGGGAGACACATTCATGCGTTTGCTTCATCTACTCGCGGCAGTCGCGCTGTGCGCGACTGCCGGCATCAGCTTCGGCCAGGCCTATCCATCGCGGCCGGTGAAGATCATCGTGCCCTTCGCCGCCGGTGGCGGGCCGGATGTGCAGACGCGCCAGATGGCGCCGAAGCTGGCCGAGGCGCTGGGCGGCGCGGTGGTGGTCGAGAACCGCGTCGGCGCCGCCGGCATCGTGGCCGCCGAAGTGGTTGCGCAGGCGGCGCCCGATGGCTATACACTTTTGGCCGGCTCGGTCTCGCAGGTGGTGCAGAAAATACTGCGGCCGGCGGCCAAGTTCGATCCGCTGGGCAGCTTCATCCCGATCACTGTCACCAATACTGCGCCGGTGGTGCTGATCGTGACCGCCGATTCGCCCATCAAATCGGCAAAGGAATTGGAAGAGGCGATCAAGGCCAACCCGGGCAAGTTCAACTATGGCTCGGGCGGTGTGGGCACCGCCGCCCACATTGCCGGCGCCACATTTGCCAGCCTGCGCGCCCTCTCTGCCACCCATGTACCGTATCGCGGCTCGGTTGAAATCATGCCGGCGCTGCTGGGCGGGCAGATCCAGTTCGCGTTTCCGATTGTCGGTACCGGTGTGCCGCATGTGAAGTCCGGCAAGGCGCGCGCGCTGGCGGTGAGTAGTCCGAAACGCCTTCCTTCGCTGCCCGATGTGCCGACCTTGAAGGAACTGTTCGGCGACGAGTTGTTCGTGCAGGAATCCTGGGGCGGCTTGTGGGCACCGGCGGGCACGCCGGCGCCGGTGATCGCGAAACTGTTCGCGGCGACCCGGCAGGCGATGGCTGATCCTGCCCTGCGCGCGCAGTACCAGGCCGGCGGCTCCGAGGTCGAATTGTCCGCGTCACCCGAGGAATTCGCCGCCTTCATGAAGGCCGAGACCGGCAAGTGGGCCAAGCTGATCCAGATTTCCGGCGCCAAGGCAGAATAGGCCATGTCACTTAATGCACTCGAAGGCATCCGCATCATCGATCTCTCGCATGTGATCGCCGGGCCGACCGCCTCGCACTATCTTGCGCTCCAGGGTGCGCAGGTGATCAAGGTGGAGAATCCGGCCACCGGCGATATCCTGCGCGGGCGTGCCGCCGACAATCTGGCAGACGGCGTTTCGATCGGCTTCGCCGCGATCAACGGCGGCAAGCAGTCGCTGGCGATCGATTTGAAGAACCAGCGCTGCCGCGATGCGCTCGCCGCGCTGATCGTAACTGCGGATGTGTTCATCGAGAACTTCCGCCCCGGTGCGGTGGCACGCCTGGGTTTCGACTACGCGACGGTGAAAGCGATCAAGCCCGACATCATCTATGCCTCGATCTCCGGCTTCGGCCAGGAAGGTGAATGGGGCGGGCGCGCCGCATACGACCATGTGGTGCAAGCGGCGGTCGGCATGCCGATGCAGCAGGGGCTGGAGGGCGAGGATCCGATCAAGGTGGGCTTTCCGGTGATCGACACCGCCACCGGCATGATCGGTGCGCAGGCGATTCTTGCGGCGCTGATCCGGCGTCTGCGCCGCGGCCAGGGCGCCTATCTCGATATCTCGATGGCGCAGGCCGCGCTGCAACTGATGTGGCCGGATGCCGCGCGTGCGGGCGTGACCGGCCGCGACGCGGTGCGGGTGGGCAACCGCGGGTTTTCCGGCAGCCCCGGCGGCTCCACCTTTCGCTGCGCCGACGGCTGGATCTCCACCGCCGCCAACACCGCGCGCCAGTTCCGAATTTTTTGCGAAGTGATCGGCCTGCCGCAGGTGCCTGACGATGCGACGCTGGTTGACACCAGGGCAATGAGCGCGGGCAACGGTTTCGCAGTCGCGGTCGATGGCGGGCGCCTGCAGCTGATGTTTGCCGAGGCCATCAGCAAGCTTGCGGCAGCCGATCTGGAAGCCCGGCTTGCCGCGCGCGATGTGCCCTGCGCCCGCATGGTGACACTGGCGGAATTTCTGAAACGCGCAACGGCCGGTGGCATGCTGACCCTGCCATTGCGCAGCACCGCGTATGCGCACGGCACGCTCATCGATTTCGGCGCCGGCTTCAAGGCCGATGGCAGCGATGGTCCGGCTCTCGGGCCGGCACCGCGCCTGGGGCAGCACACTGCGACGATCCTGGCCGAAGCGGGCTTTTCCGCAGCCGAGATCGCGGCCCTCGCAAACGATGGCAAGGTGAAGGTTTAGTGTCCGGTTGGTTGCCGGTCTCGCCTGGAAAACGCTGAACAAGTCCCTGGCATGCGGATTCCCGAGCAAAGAACCTGGCGGATTCAAAAACTTGCAACAGCGACTTTCACCGCCTACGGACTTGTTCAGTGTTTCACTTGAAGGGAGGAAGTCATGTTCGGCGTTGTCGATTACTGGGCCTTTGTCATCGCCGTCATCGTGTTCCTGGCCATTCCCGGGCCAGGCAACCTGGCCATCATCACATCCACCAGCAAGGGCCGCATCCGCGGTGGCCTCGCCGCCACCGCCGGGGTGATCGCCGGCGACCAGGTGCTGATGTGGCTGGCGGCGGCGGGCGTGGCCGCGCTGCTCACCTCGAACCCGGCGCTGTTTTCGCTGGTGCAATATGCCGGTGCGATCTATCTGGCTTACTTGGGCGTACGCATGTTCCTGGCCAAACCCGGTGACGCGCCGATCCTCAACATGGAAGCGCGCCGCTTCTTCCGCCAAAGCATGATGATCACCCTGCTCAACCCCAAGGCGATCGTGTTCTACATGGCGTTCTTTCCGCTTTTCGTCGATCCGGCCCGGCACCGCGGCCTCGTCACTTTCGCGGCGATGGCGCTCACCATCGCCTGCCTGACCCTGCTTTACTGCGTGGTCGTCATTCTCGTCACCCACTTTGCCGCCGAGCGCATGCGCGCCAGCCCGCGCATGACCGGGTGGCTAAACAAGATCGCCGGGTTGTTTCTGGTGGGTTTCGGGGTGAAGCTGGCGGTTTGCAGGTAGAGCGATCGAGGACTGCGGCGCCGATGCTCATCCATGAACGCAAAAGCAACAACTGTTGCAAGCGCGGCAACAAGCGCCGCACCGGCATGCTTGCGTCGCTTGATCCAGCCTCAAAAGCGAGTGCTCCTGCAACGCCCTCGACGCCAATCAGTGCCTGGCCGCCTGTCGGACTTAGGAATCGTCGGTGAACAAATCGGCCGCAGCGGTCCAATTTTTACCGCCTTCTTGTCCCATAGCTGGGTTATGGCACTTCGAATTCGGCAAAAACCGGCATCGCTGGGACCGATTTTCGCTGTCGACGCCCAAAGTCCGGCAGGCTGCTAGTCGCACGTGACCTCGAAAATCTTGTGGCAAATCGCCGCCAAGCCCTGCAAAGAAAGGCTAAAAACCAGCTTCCTAAACCGTTGGCCGTGGGTTCAAATCCCGCCGAGGACGCCATTTAACTTCAATAGGTTAGTCGGCAATTCGTAAACAAAATCGGCTTTTCACGGCCGCTTTTGCCACAAATGGACAACCTCTCAAAAACCCCAGAAATCCGCCATTGTCTGAACGGGGCCGACTAAGTCGGTGGCGAGTTTGTGGTGAATTCAATGTGAGCCAATTCGACTGTTGCGGAGGCACGATTCGGTCTTGACCGATCCGACGTACCAGTCGACGTACCAGTCGACGTACCAGTCGACGTACCAGTCGACGTACCAGTCGTATAGCTTGGAGAGGAACCCAATGGGTACGTTTTATATTGACTTTGACAGTACCCATTGGGTACTATAATGTATTGCGATGATATCGGTCGTTGAAACCCGGCAGTTCATAAGAAAAGTGGAATCCTTGCTCGATTCCGAAGAGCGTCAGGCCCTCATCGTGCATGTTGCTCAGAATCCCGAGGCTGGTGACATCATGCCCCGTACGGGCGGCGTCAGGAAGCTGCGTGTTGCGGGAAAGGGACGCGGCAAGAGCGGTGGGCATCGAGTTGTTTACTACTATTACAACGCCAGGAACCCCGTCCTGTTGTTCACGATCTACGGCAAGAATGAAAAAGCCAATCTGACCGACGCGGAAGAAAAGGCACTTTACAAATTGATTCAGGCGATCAAGAAGGAAATGAAGTTATGACCAGCGAGATTATCAAAGGAGCAGAAGAAGCACTCGGCTTTTTGCGTGGCGACAAGACCAAGGGGCGCGTGCTCAAGGTGCGCATGAAGGACATCAACGTCAAGGCGATCCGAAGCAAATTGCATATGACGCAGGAGGTCTTTTCGGAGACATTTGCGATTCCTGTTTCGACCTTGAAAAAATGGGAAACCAACAATCGAGTACCTGAAGGCCCGACAAAGGCCTATCTACTGGTGATCGCCAAAAACCCAAAGGCCGTGCAGAGCGCATTGAACGGAATGACTTAAACGAGTATTCGAATTTCAGGCCAAGCGCTGCAATCAGTTCAAGGCGCGACCCGCAGGGCTGACGATTGGCTTTCAACTCCCAATCGAGAAGCCAGGTGGGGACAGCCCGTTCGCCAAGCAACGGGGAAACTTGGGCTCCTTCAAGCAAGGCCGCCGGCCCCAAAAGATCACCCGGCTTTCGTGGATAGTCACGCCCTTGAAAGTCGAAGGCGCGGCCAATATGCCGATGGGTTCCTTGCCCCAAGAGCCACGAGTCATCGCCAATGCTGAATTCTCCGCAGGTCTGACGCTCCGCCATGACCTTCAGATCGGACTGGCCAAATTTGAGACGCACTCGCCCCGCCTGAAGGTTCGGGGTATCGATCGAGACCGTGCTTTCTGCCGCCGTGAACACGGGCGACCATGGCGCGATGCCAGAGAGCAATTTCGGAAAATTCTCAACCACGATTGGCGTTTGTCTTGGACATCTGATGTGGTCGTCAGTCTGGTTGCTGGCTATCTGGTTGCTGGCTAACAGGATGTTGAATTACGCCTCCGATGACCATGTTTAGCGCAATCGTGCAACGCATCTCTGTCCTGTCTTGCCCGCTTCGGACTTCGGGGGATTCAAAGGGGGTCTACTCCCTTTTTCAACAGCCGGCAAACTCTATAATTGTGTGCTTTGCTTCACCTCGGCTCCTCATATCGGGACGAAGGTACTGATTGATCCGCGCCAAGTGGGTCAGGAGCAAGTTTCAAAATGTGTACATAGCCGTGTACATATTCGAGGATTCGAGGCTATGGCGGACGACGTAATTACCAGAGAAGTAAAGAGAAGACGCACTTTTGCCATCATCTCCCACCCGGATGCCGGCAAGACCACGCTGACCGAGAAACTGCTGTTGTTCGGCGGCGCGATTTTCATCGCCGGCAGCGTGAAAGCACGCAAGGCTTCGCGCCATGCCACCTCCGACTGGATGGAGATCGAAAAGCAGCGCGGCATCTCGGTGGCCTCTTCGGTGATGCAGATCGAATACCGCGATTGCGTGATCAACCTGCTTGATACGCCCGGCCACCAGGATTTTTCCGAAGACACCTATCGCGTGCTCACCGCGGTGGACGCCGCGCTGATGGTGATCGACGCCGCCAACGGTGTGGAAGCGCAGACCCTGCGTTTGATCGAGGTGTGCCGCGCGCGCAACACGCCGATCATCACCTTCATCAACAAGATGGATCGCGAGGTCAAGGAACCGCTTGATCTGATCGACGAGATCGAGAAAGTGCTGGGCATGCCGGCGGCGCCGTTCACCTGGCCGATCGGCATGGGCAAGCGTTTCGGCGGCGTGTTCGATCTGAAACGCGACCGCATGCGCGTGTTCACCGCCGGTGAGGACCGGGTGCGCGCCGAGGATGAGGTGATCGAAGGCCTCGACAATCCGCAGATCGCGGCGCGCTATGGTGATGCCTTCACCCAGGCGAGAAACGAGATCGAGCTGGTCAGCGGCGCGTCACCCGAATTCGAGCGTGAAGCCTTCGTCGCCGGCCGCCAGACGCCGGTGTTCTTCGGCTCGGCGATCAACAATTTCGGCGTGCGCGAAGTGCTCGACGCGCTGGTCGACCTGGCACCGGCACCGATCGCGCGAGTGGCGATCCAGCGCAGGGTAGAGCCGAGCGAAGCCAAATTCACCGGCGTGGTGTTCAAGATCCAGGCCAACATGGACCCGGCGCACCGCGACCGCATCGCCTTCGTGCGCATGTGCTCCGGGCGCTTCGAGCGCGGCATGAAGTTGAAGATCTGCCGCACCGGCAAGGAGATTCGCACCAACACCGTGGTGTCGTTCCTGTCGCAGCGGCGCGAGCTGGTCGAGGATGCGTACGCCGGCGACATCATCGGCATTCCCAATCACGGGCTGCTGCAACTGGGCGATACGCTGACCGAAGGCGAGACCCTGCAGTTCACCGGGCTGCCGTTTTTCGCGCCCGAGCTGTTCCAGAACGTCGAAATGGCGGACCCGATGAAAAGCAAGCAGCTGCGCCAGGGTCTGGAGCAGTTGGGCGAAGAGGGCGCGATCCAGGTGTTTCGCCCCTTGGGCGGCGGCACGCTGCTGCTGGGCGCGGTGGGCACTTTGCAGTTTGAAGTGGTGGCGCACCGGTTGCAGCATGAATACGGCGCGCCGGCCCGCATGACCGGTTCGCGCTACCACCTGGCGCGCTGGGTCACCAGTGACGAGCCGGCCGAACTCAAGCGCTTTCTCGATGCCAACGCGCATCGCGTGGCGCTCGATGCGGTCGATGCGCCGACCTTTCTGGCGCAGCACCACACCGAATTGCGCGCGGTCGAAGGCATGTGGCCGAAGGTGCGCTTTCATGCGCTGCGCGAACATGCAGGGCTGGTGTTCCACGAGCGGCTGACTGGCTGATGCGCCGTAGCTTGCGGGCGGACCGTCGTTGCCGTTCAAATGCGAGTCGTGGCGATTGGGTGGCGCGCCAGAACATGGACCATCCTTGTAGCGACAAGCGCCTGGAGCGCGGGCCGGGATCGGTCGAGGTGGTGGCAGCCCGGTCGGCCCCGCGCGCCGGGCGTGTCTGGCTCAGACCTGCATCGATTGCATCCCCGGGGCGAGGCCTGGCGCGGACGATTCGGCGCGGACCGGATGCGCAATCGGCGGTGGCGCGAGTGGGTCGGCCGGCGCGGCCTGACCCGTTGTTCGCCACTTGCCCAGCGCACCGCCAGCGCCGTGGGAACCTTGCTTTCATGCCTGACCTGAAGCGTCAATACCGCGTACATCAAGGTCGGATCACAGGTACGGGAGAACACCTGCGCCACCTATTTCACCAACTCAATCAACTTACCGTAACTGTCGACCACGTCGTACTTGACCTCGTCGGACATGATCCTGGTGAAAAACTTGCGGGCACACGCGATCTTCGACTTTCCAATTTCCCGAAGATCCATGCTCGACATCGACCTTTTGTCTCTGCCACGAAATAGACGTGCTTGACCTTGCCTGCCTGGAAAGCGATCGCCCAGTCCGGGTTGTCGTTTCCGACCGGCGCAGGAATGAAAAAACCTCGCGGCAACTTGGCGTAAACCACCACCTCCGAACTGGTATCGAGTTCGGTGACGAATGGATGGGTGACGAACGTATTCATCATGCCGTCTGCCGTGCGGATATCGATCTCGTGTTCGATCATGGGAATTCCTCGCGCATTACAGCCTACGGTACAGCCTTCGGCACCGCTACGGCGATCGGCTTTCGTCGGACGATACCACTGCGACACCGGTATCGTCCGCGTGCATGGCGAACCTGGCGCGAATCTAGCGACCGGCGCGCGAACCCTTCAGGAGCTGCCCGCCGTGCCGGCCGGTTGCCTTGCCATTTTCGAATGCGATCTCGCCGTTGACGATCGTCGCCGCGATGCCTTCGGCCTTCTGCACCAGCCGCCGCGCGCCGCCCGGCAGGTCGTGCTCCACCGTGGGCAAGCTCGGCTTGATCTTGTGTTCGTCGAACAGCACCAGGTCGGCTGCGAAACCCTGGCGTACGAGGCCCCGGTTCGGCAGTTCCCAGGCCGAGGCGTTGTCGAAGGTGAGTTTCCTCACGGCTTCCTCAAGCGTGAAGGCGCGTTTCTTCCTCACCCAGTAGGAGAGCAAGTGGGTCTGTAGCGAGGATCCCATCTCCTGGCAGACGTGCGCGCCGGAATCGGAAAAGGTGGCAAGCGTGCGCGGGTGTTTCAGCATGCCGAGCACATCGGCGTGATTTTCGTTGACCAGCGGCTGCACGAACATCAGATTGTCGTTCGCCAGCATCAGGTCGATCATCACCTCGACCGGATGCAGATTGCGCTCGCGCGCGAGATCGGCGACCGAGGGGTCGTCCCAGTCGACGCCGAACAGCGGAAACAGATTTCCGTAATCGGGCCGCCGCGGGTCGGTGGTCGCGAGGCCGCCGCCCTGGAACACCTTGTCGCGCGGCTTCATGCCGGCCTCGTCGGCCACCAGCTGCCGGCGTACCGCCGGATCCGCCAGTCGTCGCTTCTGCTCGTCGAGCGGCAGCGCCCGGATTCCCCGCCAGTGCGGCAGCGCGTCGAACGGCAGATAAGAGCGCAGCGAGAACAGCGCGTTGATCGAGCGCGTCGTCGCCTGGCCGAACGCGCGCCCGCCGGCGGCGGCGAGGTCGTCGAGGTATTGCGTCTGGTATTCCCAGGGGTTGGGGCTTTCGCCTTGCCGGGTCGCGAGCACGCCGAACATCAGCGGCCGGCCGCTGTCGAGCGCGACCTTGCGCAACTGGTTCAGGCATTCGCGATGCGCCGCGCCGCTGAAGATGTCGGGGCCGGCCTGGAAGATTCCGGCGTTCTCTTCCGCCAGCACGCCGACAAGGCTGCCGATCTCGTTCCAGTCCGCGATCCGGCTGGCCACCGGCGATCCATCGGGCGTCATGTGGGTGTTGGCGCGTGAAGTCGACAGGCCGAGCGCACCCGCGCGCATCGCATCCCGAACCAAGTCGCGCATGTGTTTCACGTCGTCATCGGTTGCCAGATCCGTCAGGGCACGTTTGCCCATGACATACATGCGTAACGCCGAGTGTCCGATATAGGAGCCATAGTTGATCGCCTTCGGCAGCCGTTCGACGTTGGCCAGATATTCCGGGAAGGTTTCCCAGTTCCAGTCGATCCCGGCCAGCATCGATTCGGTCGGTATATCCTCGACCGCGGTCAGGCAGCGCGCGTACCACTCGCGCTCCTCCGGCTTGCAGGGCGCCAGCGCAAAGCCGCAATTGCCCATCACCACCGAGGTCACGCCGTGCCAGCAGGAGCAGCTGCCCTGCGGGTCCCAGGCCACCTGCGCATCCATGTGGGTGTGGCCGTCGATGAAACCGGGTGCGACGATCAGGCCGTCGGCGTCGATCGTCTCTTTCGCAGTCCCGCGGATGCGGCCGATCTCGGCGATCTGACCCTCCACGACGGCGACATCGGCGCGATAGCGCGGCCTGCCGGAACCGTCCACCACCGTGCCGTTGCGAATCACAAGATCGAAAGTCATGGCAAATCTCCGTTGCGGCGAACGCCAGGGCGCAGCCGTTTTATGGGGTCGGTCAATCCGCCGATACCCTAACAGATAGCCAAATCAAAAGGATAGGAATTTCAATGCCATTGTTGGAGTAATCCGGCCATATCGGTCTGGGTCAATCGTTGATTTGGCGCCGCAGACGCCTGACAAGCCGTTGAAGCCCCGCCCCGGCATGCCCATCGTGTGTGCCTGTGGCCACCTGGGCGGCGGAAGTTTGCCGCCCGGGTGGCCACAGGCACGACTCGCCCCTGACGAGCGATTCTTGTCGTCTTTTGCCCTACCACGCAATGCGCTGATCGAACTTGTAGCATCGTTGTTGTCTTCCGCAATTTCATCGCTCTTGTTCTCCGCGAGTTCGTCGTCGGCATCGAGCCGGTGCGGCTGAACCGGTATGTCCTTCTGCTTTACATGCGGCGGCAGGCAGATCGCCACGGGAGGCACGCGCGAGGTGATTCATTTGCTCGCAATCCGTCACCCCCGGCAACTGTCTTTCGAACGGGCGCGCTTGTAGCGCCGCGGGCAGTGCCCGCATCGGCACTGCCGCGCATCACGGCGACTTGCCGCCTAACCGCGCATCCAGCCGCGCCGCTCGCCAAACTTTTGCGCGCGCTCCGCCAACTTCTTGCGCTGCTCCGGCGTCAGCACCTCTGCGGCGTCGGCCAGGGCCTGGGTGATGCGCCTGGATGAACTGTCAGTCAGGGCGATCTGCCCGGCGCGCAGCTTTTCGAGCGCCGCCCGGTCAAGCGTTGGCGCAGCCATCAGTTCGATGCCCTGGGACCGGGCTGCCTTCAACTTGTCGCGCAACGGTGCCATGTCGCGAGCCAGGTCCTTGGCCACTGCGGCGAGCTTGTCTTTCTGCTCGGGCGTGGCATCGACTTCCGCGGCGAAATGCTTGACCATGCGTTCGACCCGTTCGTCCATCTGCGCGGGGTCAAGCGTGGCGCTGAACCCGCCACGCTGGCCAAACGGGCCATGGGCGAACGATTTGCCGGCAAAGCCGCCGGCGAAACCGGCGGCAGCCGCGATGGCGATCACGAAAAGCACGCGACCGAAACGCAAGCCGCGGTGAGCGCCGCGATGGCAATGGCCGCCGGCCGGTTGGGGGTTGAGGTTCTGGGTTTCCATTTTCATGACTCCTGGATTGAAGGGCGGGTTCGCCCGATGGATGGCACTTTGTGCCCGCGTTGTTGCGCGTGTGTCTCCGCCATGTAAAGTTTTGTAACCGGCGCCGGCCGTACAATTCCGCAGCCTTATCCCGTCCTTCAGGAGATCACGCATGTCGCGTCTGTTCGCAGCTGTCACGCTCTTTTTTTGCGCTGTTGCCGGCGCACAAACCTTTCCGCAAAAGCCGATCACCCTGGTGGTGCCGTTTACTGCCGGTGCCGCCAACGATGTGCTGGCACGCACCCTGGGCGCCGAGATGCGCGACACCCTGGGCGCGGTGGTGGTGGAAAACAAACCGGGCGGCAATGGCAGCATCGCCGCCGAATACGTCAAGCGCGCCGCCGCCGACGGTCACACCCTGCTGGTGGTCAACGACAGCTACCTGATCCTGGCGGCCATGAACGCCAGCCTGCCTTACGACATGCTGCGCGATTTCGACGCGGTGGTGCATGCCAGCGGCCTGCCGTTTTTTCTGGTGATCAATGAAGAAGCGATTCCGGTCAGGACGCTCAAGGAATTCGTCGAGCACGTGCGCGCGCGGCCGGGCAAGCTTGGCTATGCCACTCCGGGCAACGGCACGCCGCATCACCTGTCAACCGAAATGCTGAAGCTGGCCGCCGGGCTCGATTTCACCCATGTACCCTACAAGGGCATGGCCATCGCCTTGCCGGACCTTGTAGCCGGGCGGGTGCAGTTCACCATCACCGGCTTGCCGGCGGTAGCCGCGCAACTGAAGGGCGGGAAATTGCGCGTGCTGGCTACCGTCGGGCGTGCCCGGTCGGCAGTGCTGCCGGAGGTGCCGACCTTCACCGAAGCCGGCGTGCCCGGGGTCGAGATGAATTTCTGGATGGGTGTGGTGGCGCCCGCCGGCACGCCCAGGCCGGTGCTGGCGCGCATCAATGCCGAATTCAATCGCGTGCTCAAGCTGCCGGCGATTCGCGACAAGCTGGCCGCGCAAGGCATCGATGTGGCGGGAGGCACGGCGGACGAATTTGCGGCGCGCATGCGCGCCGATCTGGCGGCCTATACCCGGGTGATCAAGGCCACCGGAATCCGGGTGGAATAAGGGAATACGCAAGGGAAACACTGAACCAGTCCGCAGGCCCTGGAAAGCCGCTCTTGCAAGGTGCTGAATCGAAGAGCTTGTTTGTTCGAAAGTCCGAATGCCAGGGACTTGTTCAGTGTTTTCCAAGGTCGCCGCGCGCCGCATCGCGCCACCCCACGACATGCCACATACCGATATTGTGATCATCGGCGGCGCAGCGATCGGCTCGGCCGCCGCCTATTTCCTGCGCCGCGCACCGCAGGCGCCGGCGGTCGTGGTGATCGAACCCGACCCCACCTATGCGCTGGCCTCGACCGCGCGTGCCACAGGCGGCGTGCGGCGCTTGTTCTCGTGCCCGGAAAACATCCGCATGTCGCAGGCGAGCATGGCGTTTTTTGCACACGCAGGCGAGCACCTGGCAGTCGCTGGCGAGGCGCCCGACCTCGGCTGGAAGCCCGGTGGCTACCTGTTCGTGGTGGACCAGCGCGCGGCGCGGATTGTCGAGCGCAATGCCGCCACCCAGGCAAGTCTCGGTGTGGATGTGCAGTTGCTCGATCGCGCCGCGCTGGCAGCGCGCTTCCCGTCGATTCGCAGCGATGACTTGACGCTTGCGGCCTACACGCCGGGCGACGGCTGGCTCGATCCCAATGCGCTGCTGCAGGGCTTGCGCAAGAAGGCGCAGCATCTTGGCGCCACGTACCTGAAGGACCGTGTCACCGGCATGCGGCGTGAAGGCAAGCGTGTGGGCGCGGTGCAACTGGCCGCAGGCGAGACCATCACCTGCGACTGCGTGATCAACGCCACTGGAGCCTGGGCGGCCGGGGTGTGCGCTTTCATCGGGATGCCGCTGCCGGTGGCGCCAATGCGCCGCTTCGAACACTATGTGGAGGTCGCGCAGACCCTGGAGCCGCTGCCGCTGATCAAGGATCTCGATCGCCTGGTCGCGCGCCCCGAAGGCCGTGGCTATGCGGTCGGCCTGGTGGATGGCAGCGAGCAGCGCGGCTTCAATTTCGAGGTCGACCCGACCTACTTCGAACGCGTGGTCTGGCCGGCGCTGGCGCACCGCCTGCCCGCCTTCGAGGTGCTCAAGCTGAAATCGGAGTGGAGCGGGCTGTACGACGAAAACGAACTCGACGGCAACATGGTCCTCGGCAACTGGGCGGGCGTGGTGGACAACTTCTACGTCGCCGCCGGCTTCTCCGGCCATGGCCTGATGCACGCACCGGCGGTCGGCCGCGCGCTGGCGGAATTGATTCTCGAAGGCGGCTATCGCACGCTTGATCTGGCGCGCATGGACTATTGCCGGGTGCAGGCCAATGCGCCGTATCGGGAAGAAGGGATTGTGTAGGCAGGGCGGGCCGAGTGTGCGGGCTGTGATCTTCGCTTTCTCAACCTGTGATTGGATCGGCTACGGCCACTTGGCCGCCCCGCTCCTTTCTTTTTGACGCAGAAATAACGCCAAGCGGTGTTCGAAGCGGGCAACATCCTGCCGATATTTGCCTGTTGAGATGAAAGTTTGACCTTTATTTAATTGTGACCATGACACATGGACAGTTATGTATAGTGGACAAACGCCAGGTTCTTAGAAATATCTCGTATTTGTCCATTATTTGCATTTGTCCATGTTTCATGGATAATAAACAATAATGGACAATAGCGTCACCCCTGCGGCCTTGCTTGCTCGCGCATTGACAAGCGCGCGAGCATTGGGCCTGCATGCGCATATCGAGCAACCAGGCGGCCCCCTCGGGCGTGACGCAGCAGTTGCGCTGGTGCGCATCGGACGTGCCGGCGCCGGGATCTTGTATGCAGTCGAGGTGAAGAAAGGCTTACGCCCAGCCACGCTCGGCGCAACAATTCATCAAATGGAGCGTTTCGACCAAGCGGCATTGCTCGTGGCCGATCACGTTACACCAGCTCTGGCGGATGAACTGAAGGCGCGACGCGTTCCCTTTGTCGATACGGCAGGCAACGCCTACCTGGAGCAGCCGGGTCTGTTCGTATGGGTAAATGGGCGCAAGCCGCTAACCAAACCGGTTCGCGAAGCCCTCGGCCGCGCATTCCAGATCAACGGCCTGAAGGTCGTGTTCGGGCTGCTATGCAACCCCGAGTGGATCAACCGGCCCTACCGTGAATTGGCGGTGCAGGCCGGGGTCGCGCACGGCACGGTGGGGGTGGTGATGGCCGATCTGCAACGCAGCGGTTTCATGGCCGATAGCAAGGGCAAGCGCGGCACACGCCGGCTGTTCAAGGCAAAGGGACTGCTCGACCAGTGGATGGATGCCTATGCCCGCATGCTCAGACCAAGGACCCTGCTCGGCCGCTACTACGTTCAAAGCCTCAACGGCTGGAAAGACTGGCCACTGGCCGAGCACGGCGCCCTTTGGGGCGGCGAGCCGGCGGGCGCTTTGCTCACTGGCTACCTGCATCCGGGTGAACTGACCATCTACGCCGACCGCGTACCGGCCCTGCTGGCAGCGCAGCACAGATTCCTGAAGGATCCGCAACCCGGCCACACCACGGTGGTGGAAGTGCGCCAGCGCTTTTGGCGTTTCACCGGCTACCCGCACCCCGCCAATGTGGTGCCGCCCATCCTCGTCTACGCCGATTTGCTCGCCATGGGCGACGCGCGTTGCATCGAAACCGCCAAACTGGTCTACCAGGCCGATGTTGCTCGATTTTTCGCAGAAGGCTGACCTCAAGCCGCTTGGCTTGGTGGTGCGCGACTTGCGCCAGGCCGCAGATGCGCTGGACTCGCAAATCTTGCTGATGGGTGCGGCGGCACGCGACCTCATGCTGCTGCACGCGTACGCAATAGAGACCCGCCGCAAGACCGAGGATGTGGACTTTGCCGTCATGGTGAAAAGCTGGGATGCGTTCGCGGCGCTGCGCCAGGCGCTGATCGATAGTGAAGGGTTCGTCGCACGCCCCGGCCCCGCTACACATCGCCTGCGCCATAAACCCACTAGCCTGCCACTGGATATCGTGCCATTCGGCGGTATCGAAAGGGCCGATCGCACCATTGCCTGGCCACCGTTCCAGGATGAGGTGTTCGATTGTTTCGGCGTTGCCGAAGTACTGAGGGCAAGCATGGAAGTACTGCTTCCCGAAAGCGTGACGGTGAAAGTCCCGTCAATCCCTGGGCTGGCCCTGCTGAAGATAACTGCGTGGCGTGACAGAAAGCATACGGCGCCGGGGCGAGACGCGGGTGACTTGGCCCTGTTCATGCGGCACTACATGGATTGCGGCAACTTCGAGCGCGCAGCGAAAGAACATGCCGACTTGTTCGAAGAGGACGACTACGACCATGAAGCCACGAGTGCGCAATTGCTGGGGCGCGACATGTCAAACCTCCTGGGCTGCAACGCGATCGAGAAAATTCTCCAGATACTCGTTGCGGAAGCGGATCAAGCCGGGCCACTGCTGCTCGCGCAACAGACCGGCCTGGAACTTGACCACGGTCGGCGTCTGGTGACTGCCCTGTGCCAAGGCCTCGCCACAGGACTTGCCGCCCCAAAGTCCGGCACTTGACCTGTTTGCGTGTGCCGCCAATCAAGCGCGAACCTGGCACCGGAGCGGATCACAGTTGTCAGGATTCCGCTCGACCAGCCATTGCGGCTTCGATTTTCCCGATCCTTGTGGTGAAAGAGGCTTTGCAATGCGACCATACATGGCTTGCCCCCGCGCAGAATTTTGTATACCCACCAGTTCTGGCGAACGCGAACCAGCTGGGTGGAATCGTTGAGGCAGCCATGTTGCGAGTTCGCGGCCCTTCGCAAGCTCTGGCATCTGCCGGATATTTCCAAAATGACCTACCTGGTCCTCGGCCTAATTCTCTTCCTCGGCATCCACTCCATCCGCATCGTGGCCGACGGCTTGCGCACCCGCACCATCGCGCGCATCGGCCTCAATCCGTGGAAGGGCATCTACTCGATGGTCTCGCTGGCCGGCTTTGCGCTCATCTGCTACGGCTACGGCCTGTCGCGCGGTGAACCCGGCATGCTCTGGGTGCCGCCGCGCCAGACCAACCATGTCAACGCGCTCCTCATGCTCATCGCCTTCATTCTTGTTGCCGCGGCGTACGTGCCGGGCAATCGCATCAAGGCGCGGGTCGGGCATCCGATGGTGCTTGGGGTAAAGGTGTGGGCATTCGCGCACCTGCGGTCGAATGGCCGCGCCGGTGATGTGCTGCTGTTCGGCGCATTCCTCGCCTGGGCGGTGGCAGACTATGTTGCATCGCGCCGGCGCGATCGGGCGGCGGGCACCGTGTATGTCACGCTGGGCGCCTCGCGTGATGTCATTGCCGTCGTGGCCGGGACCGCCGGCTACCTGGTGTTCGCGCTCTGGCTGCACTTTTGGCTGATCGGGGTCAAGCCGTTCTGAACTGAAGTCCGCGAGTGTTCCTGGCGTACAGCCGTACAACGAATTTGTAAACCGACCCGGAAGCCTTGGACTTGGCGCCGCGACGCCATCCGCCATCGATCCGCCAGGCCAACCACAATCGCGCATGTCGCGCGATTGCCGCCGCGCACGCGGCTGGCGATAATGCCCCACCAGGGAGTAAAAATGTCGTTCGCGCAAACCGTTGAATGTGACGCACTCATCGTTGGATCAGGCGCCGCCGGCATGGCCTGCGCGATCAGCGCCGCCTTGGGGGGCCTGGAAGTGCTGATCGCCGAGAAAGAGCCGGTATTCGGCGGCACTACCGCGCGCTCCGGCGGTTGGTTGTGGATTCCTGGTTCGGCATTGGCGCGCGAACGCGGATTCGTCGAAGCGCCCGGCGCGGCGCGGGCTTACTTGGCGCATGAGGCCGGCGCCAGTTTCAACGCCGCACGCGTCGATGCCTTCCTCGCGCACGCGGCCGAGGCGGTGGAGTTTTTCACCGCACGCAGCGCGCTCGAATTCGACATGCCGGTGGCTTTTCCGGACTATCACGCCGAGGCGCCGGGCGGCTCGCAGGCAGGGCGCTCGATCGTGGCCAAGCCGTTTGACGGGCGCGCACTGGGCGATCATATAAACCGGCTGGGGGCGGTGTTGCCGGAAATGACGGTGCTGGGGATCATGCTTGCCTCCGGGCGCGACGTGCAGCATTTCATGCGGGTCACGCGCTCGTTCGAATCGTTCCTGTACGTGGCAAAACGCCTCGGCCGCCACCTGCTGGACGTGCTGCGCCATGGCCGCGGCATGACGCTCACCAACGGCAACGCGCTGGCCGCGCGCCTGGCCAGGACGGTGTTTGATCTGCAGATCCCGCTCTGGCTTTCGTCGCCGGTGCAGAGCCTCATCATCGAAGCCGGTTGCGTGCGCGGTGCAGTGGTGATGCGCGAGGGCCGCGCGCTGCGCGTGCTGGCGCGGCGCGGGGTGGTGCTGGCCTGCGGCGGCTTTCCGGCCGATGAGAAGCGCCGCCGCAGCTTGTTCCCGCATGTCGCCGCCGGTATGGCACATGTCTCGCCCTCACCTGCGGCCAACACCGGCGACGGCCTGGCGCTGGGCGAATCCGCCGGCGGGGCCGTCGACACCACGCTCGCCAATGCGGCCGCCTGGACCCCGGTGTCGAAAGTGCCGCGCGGCGACGGCAGCACCGGCGTCATGCCGCACTTCATCGATCGTGCCAAACCCGGCGTGATCGCGGTCTTCGAAGACGGCCGCCGCTTCGCCAACGAGTCGCACTCGTACCACGACTTCGTGCAGCACATGGTGGCGGCGCTGCGTGCGCGTGGCCAGTCGCAGGCCTACCTGGTATGCGATCACCGCGCACTGCGCACCTACGGGCTGGGCGCGGTGGGGCCGTTTCCGGTGCCGATCGGGCGTCACCTGCGTTCGGGCTATCTGCTGCGCGGGCGCACGCTCGAAGAGCTGGCCACGCGTGCCGGCATCGATGCAAGCGCGCTCGCCGCCACCGTGGCCGGGTACAACCGTGAGGCAGCCAGCGGGCGCGACCCGCAGTTCGGGCGCGGCGCCACCATC
>Ga0163154_10002262_pt1 | contig 28399 bp, 20 predicted proteins | sample OliLakLV19MP9P1_FD_148649 | JGI IMG/M metagenome (GOLD analysis project Ga0163154, IMG submission 148649) | Freshwater microbial mat bacterial communities from Lake Vanda, McMurdo Dry Valleys, Antarctica - Oligotrophic Lake LV.19.MP9.P1 | ecosystem: Environmental > Aquatic > Freshwater > Lake >... | reverse complement strand
TCGATGATGGACCTGGCGACCTCGTTTCGCTTCGTCGCGGGCCGGCCGCCGCGCGGCGCGTCCTTCTCGATCCCTGCGAGTCCCTTCTCGACGAAGCGCCTGCGCCAGCGTCCGACGATCGTGCGCTCGACGCCGAGTTCCTCGGCGATCTCGATGTTCTCCGTTCCTTGGGCGGCGAGCAGGATGATCCGCGCACGCCGCACGAGCCGCGCGGGAGTCGAGCGACCGCGCGCCCAGCGGTTCAGGATCGTGCGTTGCTCGTCGGTCAGTGTGACTTCCGGGGCGATCCGCATGGCGTCATCCTCCAGTGTGGAAGTCATACGAACAACGCAGATATAGGTTGCGGGAATTATGATTAACTACTCTAGCGGAGCGTGCAGCCCAAGCAGAGCGTGCACGCCCACAGCGGAGCGCGTAGGCAGATAGATTGACGTCATGCAGCTCCCCAGTTCCCCACCGCTTGTGCCTCTCGCAGGCCTCGGCGCACGCGCACTGGTGTTCGCACTCGTCACGACACCCGCGGTAGCGAAAGGTCAAGACGCCGCTACGGCACCGACACCCACCGCGAGCTCGGCCGCAGTGAGTCTGACTGGCCTCTTTGGGCCCGCGAGCGCCTCGATCGACGCGCTCGGCATTCCGCTGATCGAGGCGGGTTCGCTCGCCGATGCGGTGATGGTCGAAGGCTACCTTCACGCTCGTGATCGATATGCGCAGATGGATCTCATGCGCCGTTTCGCCGCGGGCGAGATCGCCGAACTGCTGGGCCCGCTCGCGACGGCAGTTGATCGGCAGCAGCGCGTCATGCGCCTCCGAGCGGCGGCGCAGCGACACGTCGCCGCGCTCGACGACCGACATCGCGCGCTGTTGAAGGCATACGTGAGGGGCGTCAATGCTGGCCTCGCGTCGCTTGAGACGCCGCCAGCCGAACATCGCCTGTTCCAACTCGCCCCAACTAGTTGGACCGAAGAGGATTCACTTCTCGTTGCCTTGTCGATGTGCGCGATGCTGAACGACGGCGCACGGATCGAACAGTCGATGGGCACTATCAGCGCCGTGATTCCGGCACCGATCCTTGCATACCTCGCGTTCCCGATCTCAACAAGCGACGCTCCAGTGATCGCAGACTCCGCGCCACCTGAGCTCCCTGCGATCCCAGGTCCGGACGTGGTCGATACCCGTGGGCTCGCTGTAGCGCGTCCGTCCGATCGGTCGAGCGCCGATCCCGCGTCGACACTCCCTCTGCTGGATGCCATTGCGAGCGCCAGCGAGTATCCATCACTCGATTGTGTTCCGGGATCAAACGGGTGGGTCGTGTCCGGATCGCGCTCGACGACCGGCGCCGCCATCTTGGCGAACGACATGCACCTTGCGATCACCATTCCAAGCGTGTGGTATCGCGCTTCGCTCCGCTACGGATCGGATGTGCTCCCCTCCCCGAAGAGCGAACAGCGTCTGAACGAATCCGACGACCGCGTCGCGCCGCGAAACCCGCCAGGCATGCAGGGCCGCGACTCCCACGAGCTTGACGGCCTCACGCTTCCCGGCGCCCCCGGCGTCGTCAGCGGCACGAACGGACGGATCGCGTGGGGATTCACGAATGTCGAGGGAGACTTCATCGACTTCGTCGTAATCGAACTCGACCCCACTGACCCAAGCAGGTATCTGGTTCCAAAGTCTCTCGTCCCGGAGGGAAGCGAGCCGTTTCGAATCGCGCGTGAAACGCTCCGCGTGCGCGGCCTCGCGGACCAGACGATCGATATCAAGGAGACGCGATGGGGACCGATCGTTGCGACGGACTCCGAGCAACGGCCGCTGGCGATGCGATGGACCGCACTCGACGAAGGCGGCGTCAATCTTGATCTCCTCGACCTTGCCGAAGCGGCGAACGTGCACGACGCACTCGACGTCGCGGCGCGCTGGCGCGGCGCACAGCAGAACGTCATGGTTGCCGGCGCCAATGGCGAGATTGGCTGGACTATCTCGGGCGCACTGCCGCGGCGCAGCGGTTTCGACGGCTCCGTGCCGACCTCGTGGGCGGACGGCACCCGCAGCTGGGTCGGCTCGCTGGAGGGCAGCGATCGCCCTCGCGTTGAGAACCCGGCGAGCGGCGTCATCGTGACCGCGAATCAACGGACCATGCCAGCCAACGTGGCATCGCAATTGGGTTCTCTGTGGGGTGAACCGTACCGCGCTGTGCGCATTCAGGCGCTGATCGCGGCGGTCCCGAAGCATGACGAGCGGTCGATGGCGGCAATCCAGCTCGACAACGCTGTACCACGGCTGATCGCGTGGCGCGATGCAATCTTGCCCGCGCTCGAGCGCGCGGCGAGCGACGGATCGGCCGACGGCCAACCGACCGAATTGGCGCGGAAGCTGGCGCCGCTCATCGAAGCGGTGCGAGCGTGGAACGGTCGGGCGGACGCCGGAGAAAAAGCGGTCGCACCCGTTGACCAGATGCGACGACGCATCTCGAAGGCGATCGTCAGAGGCATCGTCGAAGCGGCGATCGCACGCGGCGATCCTTCGCTCAGCCCGGCCGAGCGAACGAAACGCGCCGACAAACTTGCACGGGTTCCAACGCACGACGAGCCGATCCTGCGCATCGTCCTCGCGCGGCCTGAGCATCTGCTTCCTCCCGGTGAAGCATCGTGGGACGCCTTCATTCAGCGAACAGCGCGAGAGTCGCTCGGTGGAATCAGCGGCAAGGCCGGACTGCTTCCGTGGGGACAGATCAACACCAGCGATTTCAGTCATCCGCTGGCGAAGGCGAATCCCGCGCTGGCGTCGCAGTTCGGCATTCCGTCGCACGAGCAGTCTGGGCATCCGCTCGCTGTACGCGTTGCAGCGCCGACCTTCGGCGCGAGCGAGCGCCTCGTCGTGAGTCCGGGCCACGAAGCAAGCGCGTTGATCCAAACGCCAGGCGGTCAATCTGGAGATCCCAAGAGTGTTCATTACGCAGACCTCCACCCGTCGTGGCGCGACGGGCAACCGCTTCCATTGCTGCCTGGCGTTCCCGTCAGCCGGCTTGAGTTCGTCCCCGCAGCGACGCCCGCCCACCCCGACGCGGTCCAGCGCTAGCGCGGGACCGCGTCGGAGACGCGTCGTTGGCGTTGCTCGCCGTTAGACCAGGCGAGCCCCGAGTTCTTTCACGCAGTCACACGCCGGACACGCTTCAGTTCTCGCATCACTTCCCCGTGGCCCGTCGGAATGACTCGATGAAAAGCGCGTCGTCTGCGGGATCGGCGTCCCCATCGAGATCGAGGTCGCGCTCATCGGCGTTCGCGCTGAAGTACGCGGACCAATCGGCGTGATCGACGATACCGTCGCGCTGCCAGTCGGCGAAGCCGAGTGCTGGTGGTGCGATCGCCCGCAGGGTTCGCGCACCACCACCGAGTGCGAAGCCCTCGGCGACTGCAGTGACCGGGAGTTCGAACCAAGCCTCGCTCGGGAATAGGAACGGCACACCCGGATCGGCAGTCAAACTCACCATCACCATGAGTCGCAGTCCGTATGGAGTCGCTCTGATCGCGGATCGGCGGTCAGGATCGGCGAGGACACAGTGCAGCGCGCCAGCTGGGGTTTCAAACGCAATTTCGAATCCAAGCACCGATGCGCTCCCGTCGGCAGACGCGCTCCCGACGGTGAGTTTGCCCGACAGTGTGCCCGCGATGCGATTCCCGAAAACGGTTGCTTCGAACGCCCCACCTCGAAGAAGAAGGGGGGCCGCTACGGAGAATCGCGCCAACGCGTCACTCTCGGGCGTGACCGTGGATCGGGCCTCGCCTTTAAAGCGCCCGCTGAGTTCTAACAAATCTGTGACCGCGAACGGCAGTCCCGCCGTGCGCGGCTGACCTGTCGGATCATTCTGGACCGAGGGGCAGGTCTCGTTCGTACCCTGTGCGAACAGCGCCTTCGCGGCTTGCAGCATCTGGCTAGCGAGATCTTGATTGCCGTCTAGGCACGCCTGATACCACTGAATGATGAGCGTGGTGATTTGCTGCCGCCACTCCTTCAGACTGAGCAAGCACTGCTCTGCACTCGGCGGATTCAGCGGCGCGAGTTCTCGACAACATACGAGCGCATCCTCAAATCCCTTCGCCGCGATGTCCTCCATGGTCTTGCGTTCCTTGTCGCAATCGCATCCCGCGAGGAGCGCCACCATCAGCCCAGTCACCGCCCATCCCGTTCCGCGCGATACGCGCCATCCCCGTGCTCCCGGACCGATCCGTCCACGCCGCTTCTCATCCAACCCGGTTCGATTTCTTTGCTGTCCGTCCATGTCCGAATACCACCCTTTCCCCTTTTTGGCGGAGGCAGAGGCGGAGGAGGCGGCGGCGCGCGGCGGAGACGAGCGACCACCGCAGCGCGGCGGGCTTCATGCCCGACCGACCGCCTGAGTCCGCCCCACCTTCCTGCCGACTAACCGATACCCCCAACGCTCGAGACCGGTTGTGCTACCAGTCGTGCTACCAGTTGCGCTGGCAGTCGCCCCGCCGTTTGCGTCTTGTGCCTAGCGGCCGTTCCGTAGGCAACGTGAGCACTCTAACGCGCTCTTGGTCGGAACCCCCGAAGTGTGGACTTTCTTCTTGCGCTGCCGCGAATCAGCCCTGCCAGAGGGGTCGCCATCAAGCTTGTCCACACTGCATCAAAGCCACCCACGGGATTTGAACCCGTGACCTGCGCTTTACGAAAGCGCCGCTCTACCGCTGAGCTAGGGTGGCAAGGAACCTCAAGATGGGCTGGGGAGGCGGACTGGAAGGCGAATTGGCCGCTGCGTCGAGCGGCGGAGTCTAGCAGGCAGCCAACAGAGCGCTTACTTCACAGGCGTGGCCGGGGCCGTGATCAGCCGAACTGTCTCGGCAGACGAAAGATCGAGCGCACCGTAAAGACGGCCAGCCGCTTCAGCGAGCGGGCCCGACGACTGCGCGACGAGGTTTCGGAGGGCGTCGACTTGGCGGGTCTCCGTCTGATTTCCGAATCGGCGAGCGCTCGCCGCGGCTCGCGTCAGCAATTCAATCTTCTCCGCTTCGTCCGACGACGCCATTGCGCTATCGATGAGCTTCCGCTGCGACGCTGCTCCAGGAACTAGTGCGACGACGTCGGCGACGAGCAGTCGAACGCCACCCTGACGACTGTCAAGCGCTTCAAGGAGCGGCTTCTCCGCGTCACGGATCGAGAAGATCGGACTGTTCGAGATCGCGATCTGCTTCAGGACTTCGAGACTGCGGGTCGTGTAGTCAAGGGCTTCTTCTTCAGTGATCCGACCACCCGACTGGTGGGCAAACGCAACATCGACAGCGCCTTTGAACGTTTCGTCTCTGCCGTTCGCCGGCCAGACCACGACACCCGGGTCGAGTTCAAACTGTCGCGTGGCGCGGGCAAGTTCCGTCTCGGCAACAACAACGACGATCGGTGCCGCGATGGTCATGCCCGCAAGTCGAGCCGCGTCGACCGCCGCCTTGGTGGACTCGAGCGAGCCAGCGACCACCAGCAGGTCGAGCCCGCCAGTCGACGCCAGTTCCGTTTCGAATGCTGGGAACGTCGAGGCGCCGCTGAGGGTCAAAAATCCGAGCGTCGAGAGACGTCCCGACAGTTGCCGCCTGTCTTCTTCGCTCGAGGCCACTACTGCCGCGTTCACAGTTCCTGCATCGCGCACAGCCCCCGCGAGGAGTGGAACGATCGAGAAGTCGCCGGGGAAGGTCCGATCGGGCAGCGCTGCGCCAATGGCAAGCGCGGCTTCGTACTGCACGCGCTTCTCGGGATAGCGAAGACATTCAAGAAGCGATTGCCTGCCCCCGCCACCGACGAGAGCGGTTCCACCCGTGTGCGCCCCAGCGGTCTGCGCAATCGCCGCAATCGAATCGCGAACAAGTGCCGTGTCTTTGCGGTCGATGCCGAGACCGATGACAGTCTGATCAACGCTCGGGCCAGCAGCCATTGCGAAGAAGGTTGGGGTATACGGCGCGGTACCGAAGATCGGATCGGTCACTTCCTTCGGGAGCCGATTCTCGCGGCGGAGATCGCTTGCGACATAGAGCGACAGCGCGCCCTGATTGGCCGGATCGAACGACAGCGCCTTGCGCGACATCAGCATCGCCATGACTTCGCGGAAGATGGAGGTCGGCACCGGCGTGAGCGTGAGGCCGCCGAACGCGTCGTAGCTCCAAACGTTGTTCGTTGTTTCGGCGGGATACGCGACGAGCGCCTCGTCGCCGACGAAATAGCGGCGAGCAAGCTCGGCGAATTGAGCGGAGGTATCGGTCGCCGTGCCGCCAACTCGCTGGAATGCACGCGTTGCCGCAGCCTTCACGTCGCCAGTCGACTTTGGATCGTTCATCACCTCAAGCAGGAATGGCGCTGCGAACGGATATCCGATATCGCCGAGAATTTCTGCGACCTTCCGCTGATTGATCGGGTCGAGCTTGATGAGGGCCGCAGACAGCGGTGATACCGCGAAGTGCTTCATGGACGTAAGCACCTGAGTCGCCGCAATCTCAAGGTTTGGGTCCTTGCCCGAAGTGATGACTTGCAAGAGCTTGGGGACCGCGTACTCACCCGCAGCATCCAGCCGCTCTCTCGCAAACATTTGCTCGCGAAGGGTGCCATTGAGCTTTGCGATCGCGTCGTCGATTCGGGCGGGCTGCCGCGCGAGTTCTAGTCGCCCTTCGCGGAGCATCTGGTCAAACCGCTGCGCGAGCTCTTCGACGCCAGTCATCCCCCGACCGCGCGACATCACCTTGTCAAAACGTTCTCCGAGATCGTTCTCGTCAACCAGCGTGGCGAGATCGGCAGCGGTCAGTCCGCCGTCGAGAAGCGCCTGCGCTTGCGAAGCAGCGACATCGGGTTTCGCGATGTTGATGAGATGGAGGAGTTGCTTGATCTGCTGAAGCCGATCAGCATTCTTGGTCGGCATCGTGCTCGCCATCGTGAGTGGCGCATTGGCGTTGCCGTTCGTTTGGGTCGACGCTTCGCCGCTACCCGCCTGACCGTTGCCATACGCCGTCGCCCCCATCGCCGTTGCCCCCATGGCCGTTGCCCCCATGGCCGTTGCAAAAAAGGAGGCTGCGGTCAAAACGGCACGGACACGGACGTGGGGTCGCATCGGGAAGAACTCCAAAAGAAGAAACCTAAATAGAAATAGAAACCTAAAGAAAAATGGCAACGAGTTGCCAATCACGACAGACGTCTAACGCGGACGCTCCTTCGGGAAATCCGCCAAAGATCGCCCGATCGATCGCACGCCTTGGGCGACCGTCGAAGGCCGAAAGCGCGGGACGCTTGGACTGTACGGGACGCCCCGGCGGGGTGTCAACGATTGACTCTATCGCGAGCATGGCGAATAGCGCGAGAGCGCGCTGCGAGCCGCAGAAGTACACTGCCCAACGCCGAGGCGCTCGACGACTTGGAGTCGTCGATGCCGCAGTCACTCGCTCCCCATTCGAAGCGAGCCTGCGGTAAGGGAAGGCGGTGAAAGACCGCCACGGACGCGCCGCCGTAACGGGTGAGGTGCCAGAGAAGCACCACCCGAAGTCGGAAGACCTGCCTCGGCATTTCGCAAGCCGTCCTGTCTGCAGTCGGATTCCGGCCGCAGCTTCGACGCGTTTCGCCGCCGGCGCGACTCCGGCGACGAGGAAGGGTCTCACGTGTATTCAATCGCATCGTCTGTCTCGCGCCCGTCAGGTGACGGGAGGCTCGCTTCGGCCGCGCAATCGGTCTTCATTGGTGTCGCGCTCGCCGTGAGCGAACTCAACTTCGCCGCTCCCGCCCACAGCGAATCGCCCTTCGCCACAGCAGTTGTCAGTTACGTCCCCGGCAGCGGCGCCGCGCCCGGCTACGGAAATCCACTCGTCGCACTTGGATCGCCGGAGCGATTCACTGGTGAAGGTCTCTTCCCGCAAACAGTGACACCGTTTCAACCCGCGTTCTTGCAGAACGAGATTGTGTCGCTCGGCGTGGGAGGTTCCCTCGTCCTCGCGTTCGATCACGACGTCTTGGACGATCCGCGCAATCCGTTCGGCGTCGATCTCTTGGTCTTCGGAAATGCGTTCGCCACTGATGCCGCTTCGCCCGCTGGCGTCGTTGGTGGACTCTTCAGCGAAGGCGGTGCGATCTCACTCAGCGCCGACGGCGTGACGTGGATACCAGTACCGGGCGTCGCTGCTGACGGACCGTTTCCCACGCTCGGCTACGTCGATGTCGCGCCCTATGCAACATCGCCGGGCTCGGTACCCACCGACTTCACGCGACCGGTCAATCCGTCGCTCGGCGGGCCTGAACTCATTGGCGTCCCCTGGGCTGAGCTCGTCATGGCGTACGACGGTTCGGGCGGCGGCACTGGCATCGACTTCCGCGCGCTCGGCATTGATCGCGTGCGCTACGTGCGGATCGAAGGGAACGTCCTGTTCGGAAGCTCTCCTGAAATCGACGCCGTCGCTGATGTCTCGCCGGTCGAACCGAATCCCGATTTGAACGGCGACGGTGTAGTCAATGCCGCTGATCTCGCGATCTTGCTCGGGGCTTGGGGACCGGGACCGTCCAGTTCGGACCTCAGCGGCGACGACGCAGTCAACGCGCGCGACCTCGCCATTCTCTTGGGAGCGTGGTCGTGATCCCTCGGCGCAGTGCGCGGCGCGGGTTTACGCTGATTGAAGTATTGGTCACGATCGCGATCATCACCGTGCTGTTGTCTCTGCTCGTGCCGGGGCTGCAGACGGTGCAGGAGGCGAGTCGAAGTGCGAAGTGCATGGCGAACCTGCGGCAAATGTCGACTGCGGCACTCGCCTACTCGGCCGTGTGGAAAGATTGCTACCCCGCCGCACTTCTCTACAAGGTGACGTCGGTTGGTGTGAAGACCGTCGCCTGGGATTGGGAGCAACGTGCGGACGGCACGGTCGTCCCTGGCCCACTCTGGTCGTTCACCAACGTCCCGACCGAGGTCATGCAGTGCCCATCTTTCACCGGTTCGTCAACTTTCGGGAACGATCCGGCAACTGGATACAACTACAACACCTCGTTTATCGGTGCCGAAGGGCAGTTTCCGCAGATGGATTCTGACGGCAAGTGGCTCGATGGCTGGAACGGCGCGCGCAAGGGCCTGCCCGTCGCAGCCCATCGAAGGCCGAGTGAGACTGCGCTCTTTGGAGACGGCGGCTGGCGCGGCGGTGCGAACAAGTTCATGCGTTCGCCCTCTGCGAGCGTCGAAGGTGACCTCGGAATGGTCTACGGCGGCGGCCAGGCGTTCCGCCACCAAGGTTGCTCGCACTGCGTTTTTCTTGACGGTCATGTGCGCCCATGGACGCAATGCTGCGAAGGCACGCTCGCCACGCAGCAACTTCTCGACGATGTCCTCGGATTTCCGAACAACGGTTTCTTGTCCGAGGACGACTCTGCCTACGACCCGCGATAACCCGCACGCCCCGCCTTCAGCCGTACCACACCATGCTCCGGATCGACCGCTGTGTTTGCCTGAACCGATCGTTCTCCGAGCTCAAGGAGTTGGCGAAGTCGAAGGGTCTCGACTTCGCAGGCTTGCGAGCTGCGACCGGGTGCGGCACCGGGTGCGGACTTTGCGTGCCGTATGTCAAGGTCATGCTGCGCACGGGACAAACGGAGTTCCGCGAGTTGATCCATCCGTCCAGTCCGCTCGATCAAGTGAAGCGCACGTCGTGCGAAGCGCCAGTCAACCGCGGCCGAACTGACGCTCCAAGTCACGCAGCGTGATGCGCAAGCTCGTCGGTCGTCCGTGCGGACAGTTCGTCGATCGCTCGACGCGCTCACGCCACGCCAGGAGCTCACGCAGCGCCTCCGGCGTCATGCGGTCCCCCGCTTTCACCGCCGCTTTGCACGCCATCATGTCGAGGGTTTCGCTCAGCGCTGCCTCAGTGTCGGCAGTGCCACCGCGACCAAGTGTGCCGTCGACGGCGCGGGCCAGCATCTCGCGCACAAAGTCCGCTGGATCGACGGAGCGTGCGAACAGGAAGCTGGGAAACGCCTGAATCGCAATCGCGCGCGGACCCGCAGGCTCGGCCTCTACGCCGATCCGCGCGAAGAGCGTTGTTAGTTCATCAAGCGCCTCGATCTCGCGCGGCGACACTTCGATGATCGCCGGCACAAGCATGCGCTGCCGCTCAAGCGGTCCGCGCGTCACTCGCTCAAAAAGCATCTCAAACATCACGCGCTCGTGCAGCGCGTGTTGGTCCACGATGAGCATCCCGTCGGCGTCCTGCGTCACGATGTACGACGCGTGAATTTGCAGAATGTCGACCGGTCGCGCGATGGTTCCGAGTGGCGTCGGCTCGGCCCACGGTTTCGGTCCGAGGGCGTCTGCAATTTCGCGATAGACGATTGGCGACGCGCCGCCCGAAGAGTGCGTCGTCGTGCTGGGCATGCCGCTCATGCCAGCGCGGGGAGGCGCGCTGAACGTGCTCGAAGATCCGCTGAAGAAACTGGATCCAGCACTGACACCAGCGCTGGGCGCGGCGCTGCCCGGCCCGGGCAAGTCAAACGCGGGCACGAGATCCGCCGCGCGCAGCGTTCGGCGCACCGCCCGCAACACTGCTTGATGCACCAAGGACGGCTGGCGAAAACGCACTTCCGTCTTGGCTGGATGCACGTTCACGTCGACCTCGCGCGGATCGATCTGAAGAAATATCGCCGCCAACGGCGTCGCACTCGGCGCGATGAGTCCGCGGTACGCCTCGCGCATCGCGTGGATGATCGCGCGATCGGCTATCGGTCGCCCGTTCAAATGAATGCGAAGGTGCTTCGCCGAAGGCCGCGCGAGCTCGGGTCGCCCAACAAGTCCCCAGACGCCGATCGAGCCTTCGGCAGCTGCATCGTCGTCGACTTCAAGAAGCTGCGGCGCGGCATCGGCACCGAGCACGTCGATCGCACGCCGCTTCGGATCGGTAGTCGCAGCGAGATCAAGAAGTGTGCGAGCTTCGCTGCGAAGCGAAAAGCGAACCTGCGGATGTCCGAGCGCAATCGACTCAATGACGTCTGTGATGCGGCCAGCTTCGCTTGATTCACTCTTCAAGAACTTGCGCCGCGCTGGCGTGTTGAAAAATAACGTGCGCACCGTCACTGACGTTCCGATGGGAGCCGCAGCAGGTCGAGGTGCCTCGATGTGGTCGCCCTGAGCGATCAGTTCGGCTGCAGCGTCCGACTCGCGCGTGCGTGACACGATCGACACCCGCGCGACGCTCGCAATCGAAGCTAACGCCTCGCCACGGAATCCCATGGTCGCGATCGCCTCGAGGTCTTCCGATCGACTGATTTTGCTGGTCGCGTGCGCCGCGACTGCAAGCGGTAGCTCGTCGGCAGGGATCCCGCAGCCATCGTCAGTCACGCGGATCAATTCGCGTCCACCACCTTCAATCGCAACGTCGATCCTCGTCGCCCCCGCGTCGAGAGCGTTCTCGACGAGTTCCTTGACGACGCTCGCCGGACGATCAACCACTTCGCCAGCGGCGATCTGATTGATGAGAAGCGGGGAAAGAACACGAATGGGAACACGCATGCGGGGAGCGAGTTTACCCGTGAGGGACGCGCGGGCGAGCTGACGGACGCTGCACGCCTCCCCCACGCTCCCCCTGCCCCTGCGTTCGGTACCATGCCCCCGACACTCACTTGTTCGGGAGGCTCGACACGGATGGTCGGATTCCCACTGGCCCTGCAAGCTGACATGGCGATCGACACCGTTGCCATTGGCGACGTGCACGGCTGCGGCGAAGAACTTTGCGAATTGCTGCGGGACATCGACCGCAGCCGAGGGCGCGTACCGCTCGTCTTTGTCGGCGATCTCTTCACGAAGGGTCCGACGCCGCATCTCGTCGTTCGCGAGATCGCTGATCGACGCAGCGCCGGTCAAACGATTTCACTCGTCTGCGGCAATCACGACCAGCGAATGCTGCTGGCCATCGTGCAGATCGAAGCGGGCGTCGACCCCGACCATCTGCCGCGGACGGAGCGAGCGTGCTGGCGCATCTTGCACAAGAAACGCGCGGTGCGGAACGCAACGGAGCTGCTCGTCGAAGCGAACGAAACCATCGAGCGCCGCGGCGGCGTTGGTCCTCGGCGTTGGACCGTCGTGCACGGTGGAATCGAGCCGAAGCTCGGATTCGCGCGGACGCCAGATCAAGTCAAGATTCACATCAAGGCCGACGAAGGCGACCCGCACTGGTGGGAGCGCTACCGCGGCGACGACGGCCTGATCATCGTTGGGCACAAGCCACTTTTGCATCCGATGATTCTTCGCGCCACAGGTCGTCTTCCCATCGTCGCGAACATTGACACCGGATGCGCCTACGGCAATGCACTGACGGCGTACGCCATCGATGAGGACCGCGTCATTCAAGTGCCTAGCCGTCAACCGCGCGGCGAAGAATATCGGGGGCTGCGAACCGCCGACCACAACGGATCGACGCGCCGCGGCACGCAAACTGTCGCGCGGCGCTGACGTCTTCGAAGGGCGCACTCCGATGACGCCCGTCTCGGCGCACTAGCTGCGCCACTGTTGCTTCCTTCTGGCGAATCATTGATCGTCCCCGTCCGGCGTCCATCATGATGGTCGCTGGAAGTGAATGCATGCCCGCACCGAAGATCAAGGCACCCAGCCACCTTGGATCGCCCCCCAATCTCGTGCCTGATCCCTCGTCCCTCTTCGGTGGTGACCGCGAGGACGCCAGCAGCCGTTCGCCCAAGGGGCTCGCTTCGGAACTTGGGCGTCGCGCACTCCGCTACCTCACGATGGTCACGCGTGCGGACGGTCAGCCCACGACATTGTTAGCCAATCGCCGTGGATTCATCGCCGATGGAGTCGATGTCTCGCGTGAAGACCCCTCGAAGGCGTGGGTGCGGCTCCGCACGCCCAGTGCGGAGCCGTGGGAGGCGCGGGCGCGGGCCTCATCGGTCGGTGCCGCAGCAGCCTCCCGCTCTCAAGAGAAGCGCTCGGTGTGGACCGACGATCCGGTCGCGCGGCTCGGGAAGCCGTCGATCGGCGACCTCGAAGATGTCAACGTCGTCTCAGCGCGATTCGCTCTCGCTCGCACGAAGAAGCCCGGCGCGCCGGCAGACGAAGCCTTCGCGTCGCTTCCCCCGCCGATCTACGTCGCTCTCTCCGAAGTGACCCGACCGGCGCCGACGAAGACGCTCGTGCGAATCGTGCGCGAGTTGCGCATTCCGAAGATTGACGCAGCGAACATCGGCGAGGGCTCAATCGACGAACAACTCCGTGATGCCGTGACGCAACTCGAGTCGGCGGCTGGCGTGCCGCACGACCAAGTGCAACACCTCACCGATCTCCTCAACGCATGGCTTGGTGCGCTGCCCATACCGGTCCCGACCGAACTCACGACGAATGTTCTTGAGCGCGCTTTTGATGTCGATCTCGCGAAGGCGATCGTGACGCTGCGCGAATCGCATCCGCACGAAGTCGTCCGAGCCTTCTGCGACCGCTTCGAGTGGATGGCATCGCTCGGCGACCGACCGCTATCGCAAGCGCTGCCTGAACTCTCCGATCACGTTGCTTTTGGCGTCCAACCAGCGCGCGACGATGTCTTCTCTAACTGGCGCCTCGCGGCATCTCCCACCTACGCTCCACCGCCCCCAGCGCCGCCGGGATCGCTCGTCGACGGTGACTCGCTTCTCTATCGCTGCCTCGCCTTCAGCTTCAACGGAGAACCCGGGAACGCGCTTCGTTTTCGCTCGATTCCCGCACCCAAAGTTCCCTCGGGCTGGGTGTGGCCGACCGCCGACAAGGACAGCGTCTACTGGTGGAACGCGATCCTGCTGCATCACTGCGTGCGACACATGCTCGCGCTCAAGGACACCGCTGACTTCCACGCGACCGACCTGCTGCGCTTCGTCCAGCTCCTTGACCTGTTCGGCCCCGCGCCCCCTCGCGCCGTACCGAGCTATGTGCGCGGCGCACTCAAGGCCACGTTCCTCTCGTTCAAGTATTGGTTCGACGAACCAGCAACCGATGCGCCGAAGGGCGTCGAGATGACGTTCTGGTCTGAGAATCACCAAATCCAGTTTCACGCAGCGCAGTTCCTCGTCGGCCAGCTGTTTCCCGACGAGGTGTTCCTTCGTTCCGGTACCGACAGCACGGGCCGCGCTGTCACTGGCCGCGAGCACATGCGCCGCGGGCGCGAGCGACTGGAGCGCTGGCTCGACCGACGACTTCGCTTTGGCTTCAGCGAGTGGAACTCACCCGGCTACTACAACGAAGATTTCCCACCGCTCGTCAACGTGGCTGACTTCTCCCAGGACGCGAGCATCGCGACGAAGGCGTCGATGGTGCTGGACATCCTGATCTTCGATCTTGCTCGCTCGACGTGTCGCGGAAGTTTCGGCGTCACCGCGGGACGAGCGTACGCAGAACACAAGTGTTACGGATGGGCGCAGTCGGTGGGTGAGACCATCGAAGTGCTGTTCGGCTCGCGCGGCGATCATCTCGATAAAGAGAACACAGCCATCGCGCTCGTGACCGCGCAGCGCTATCGCGTACCGCCTGCGCTCCTCGCGATTGGACGTGACCGCACGACGAGCGATCGCACGACTCCGCTCGATTTCCGTTCCCGTGTATCGGTCAATCTCTCAGAAGGCGCTGAACACGGCATCGGATTCCAGACCGCAGACGACCTTACGTTCTGGTGGGGACTCGGCGCGTACTTTCTCCCGGAAACCATAGAGGGGACCCGCCACATCGCGTCGACGCATCCCACGCTCCGTCAGTCGCCGCCTATGAATCTACTGTGGCGCATCGAGGACGCGCTCGATGGCGTTCCGCTTCTCGGTGATCTGCACGGTCCGCTTCGCGCCGTCGTCATCGACACCGCTGAAGCGACAGCTGGAGCGACCGTCGCCGTGGTTGGTCAGGGGGCCGCGAGCATGCTGGCATTTGCGCCGCCGCCGATCTCGCTCCTCGCGATTCCTGCGGGCGCGGTGTCGCTCGCGGGAGTCGCACTCGCACTTGAAGGGCTCGTCAACCTGATCGGCGATATCGGCGCGATGATCTTCAGCGGTCTCGAGTCAGCGTGGGCCGCACTCACGGGCGATGATCCGCCCGAACCGGAGATTCCAGAGAGCGCCCTTCAAAGTGCGTGGGAAGCGATGCTCACGACGTTCAACGGAGGCAGTGCGCTCACCCGCGCGAATATTCGCCTGTACTCGGTTGGCGATGCGATGCTGTCAAGCGTGCAGAATCATCGCGTCGGACAGATCTCGGCGCAGAAGCAGTCGTGGATGGCATCGCTCGGCTGCGACGCGTGCGTCTTCACCAGTGCGCCGATGGTGCCGGGAGGCAGCACTACGACGACGAGCGTGGAAGTTGTAAAGCACCTGTTCTCGCTCGAAGGCATGCGGGCCGTCTTCGATGTCGCGGCTGCACTCGAAGTCGGCGCCGATGACATTCGCGACGAAGGGCTTCGGCCGTGGGGCGGGTCGATCTGTCTTCCCAAGGTCGTACAGCACCAAGGCGCTGCGATCATCGCGTATGAGTTCGGCGCGAAGCAGGAAGTGTTTAGCTCGACACCGACGCACGCTTGGTTTCCCTGCGAGTTCTTCGATGAAGTGGTGCCCGCACCGGTGCACGACGGTTGGTTGCCCGAGCGCGGCGGCGGTGGCACATGGGTGTTCGGTCGTAAGGACGACGGTTACGTCGCGCTCTGCTCCGCTCGCAAGGTGCGCTGGGTCCGCGACGACCGATTTCGCGACGATCCCGATCCGCTCACCGACGGCACGATCGGTCAGGGTCGGCCGACCTTCACCGAACTTCTCGCCGAGAACGGCAGCAACATCTGGGTGTGCGCAATTGGGAATCGCGAGCGTGACGGCGCGTTCGCGAGCTTCTGTGCCCGCATCGAACAGTCGTACTTGCACTTCTCTGGTGTCGGTGAGCTCGGACAGCTTCAGTGCACCTTCGACCGGCCGGCGCCGCTTCACGCGCGAGAGCGTGCGTTCCGGTTGGAACTCTTCTTTGACGACAACGTTGCCAGAGTTGACGGCACCAACCTCGAGATCGACGAGTTCCCGCGCTTCGAAGGCCCGTACGTGCGCGGCCGTGCCGTCGGACGGGTCGACTGGGGTGAGCGCCGCTACACCATTCACCATGACGCGACGGCGCTCGTCCTCAGCCACGATCTCGACCGCGTCACGCGGACGTTCAACGAAGAACCACCAATGCCTGGCCGCGTCATCGCCCAGCCAGCTCGCGGACCTCGCACTCGATCACCGCACTAACTTCGGGTTACTACTCAGGAGCCTCCATGTCTGAATCGCCGCTCATCAACTCACGTCGCCGGTACTCGAAGTCCACCTTTACGCCCGTTCGCTTGCCTCCATCGGTCGATGGGCCATCCGACCTCGTTGGCTTGGCTGGACTCGTGCGCAGCCTCGATATCACGCCCGAAGAAGTGAGCCGTATGCGCGCCGCAGTAGTGGGTCACGCGACAGAAGAAGTGCTCGCGGTAGACGCGATCGCGGCCCTCGTCGCCGCACCGTCGGTCGATCAGGCGCTCGCGGCGACCGCGGCCCTCGGGGCGATCAATCGCGCGATCCTGAGTGGCGCGATCGCGCAGCTCCAAGCGATCCGCGCGAAGGCGATTGCTGACGCGCTCGAAGTCATCGACACACCGACAACGCAAGCGTCGGTTCTCCCACCAGCCGACGCGCCGGTTCCCAGTGCAGGCACTATGCCAGCGGTGACAGCACCGCCGATGTCTTCGGGACCGAGTAGCTTCGATACCACGACGGTCAACTTTCACGTTCCCTTGTCGGTGGATGTAGCGCAGGGAATTGGCGCGACGAGCCACAACATGTCGTTCAACCGACCATCGTTCGCGCTCACGAACGCTGCCGCCGTGCGTCGGAACGCACTGCTGCCGCCCCGCGCCGCTCCCACTGCACAGCGACGAGCCGCTTCGTCCTTTGCGAGCATCGCAGCAACGCAGAGCTTCGAGATGAACCGAGTCGACATCTCGCGGTTCTACGCCATCGTGAGTCGCTACGTCGCGCCGGGAACCGACATCGCATCGATGGATCCGATGGCCGCGCTTGAAGAAGTCGATCGCCGTCGCGGGGCGTGCTCGATCGTGATCGATGCGCTTTCGCGCCGCGCGGTCGAGCCGCTCGGACTACTTCATCTCGAGTCGCTGGAGATGACCCCGGCCGCGATCGAACGCGGTGAATTGGTCTATAGCTTGCCGCTGGCGCCGAAGGAGAAGGTCACGCTGGCGCACAAAGAGTGGGCGCTGCGCGAAACGCAGTTCAGCGATTTCGTGCAGGACTCGCTGGAAGAATTCAGCGAGCGCGGCGTCGCCGAAACCGACGAGATCGCGGTCGCTAGTCAGCGCGAGTCGCGGCGCACCGACAGCACCGGAATGGGCGCGTCGGGCGGCGTCAATCTCACGGCGTCGGCGGATGGTTCCTCATCAAGCGTGGTTTCGAGTGCTGAGTCCACGCAAGAGAGCCGGAGCCATGCGCGAAGCGTGACATCGTCTGCATCCTCGCGCTCAATCCGCGATCACAAGGTCTCGTTCGCGGTGAGTAGCACCACCGGCAGCGAAGAAACCAGCGCCAGAATCATCGAGAATCCCAGCGCCGAGCGCGCGATGCGCATCGACTACTTCCGCCGCATGCGTCGTTGGAACGTCGAACTGCGCCGCGTCGGTGTACGGCTCACCTATGACATCGTGGTGCCCGATCCGGGACGTCGCCTCCGCGCACGACACGATCTCGTGCGCAAATACGACCAAGCGCTCCTTGCACGATTCGATCCGATGGTTGCGCCCGCCGATGTCTCGCATGACAACTTTCTGGAGTACGCCCGCGCCTACGGCGCGATTCTGACCGCGCCGCCCGGAAGCGATCCGAATCAGGCGAACTACAAGCAGTGGCAGCTCGCCTCGTTCGCCACGCTGCGCGATGCAGCCTACGCGCGGTATGCCCAGGTGCAAGACACAATTCGCCAGCGCCGTGCTGACTTGCTGCGACAGATCGACGTTGCCAACGATCCAAGTTCGCTCCGCCGTCTTGAGCGCGAGCAGATGATGTATGCCGCACTTCGCTGGCTGATTCCCGGGTTCCCCGGCCAGACTGATCTCGACAACGTCGATGCCAGCGCACTCGGCGACGCATCGTGGCGTTACGTCCTTGAGTTTGGTGAGTACGTGAAGTTCGTCCACGCAGCGATCGATTGGGACCAGCTCGTCACGTTCCTCTACCCCTACTTCTGGAGTGGTCGCGGCGGCACGATGGACCGGCTCTTTCTACGTCACGCGGATCCGCAACACCAAGAGTTCCTCCGCGCGGGTGCAGCGCGCATCATCTTGCCCATCCGCGCTGGCTACGAGGACGAGATGTCGTCGTTCATCGATCAAGGAAAGCTCGGCACCCTGCCGCAGGCGCACCGATTCCGCACCATCATCGGCGCCGTGAAGGAAGCGAACGCTGCATTCGCGGCCGGCGACGGCGAAGGCGAAGCTGGTGCCGTGATCGGTCGCTGGAGCGAGTACACGCCGACTGGCGCGCTCGATATCGACGTCACAACGATGGCGATGCTGGAAGGCTGATCGGAACGTCAACCGTGGGCGATCGGCATCGGTCGCCCGCGTCCGAACGCTCGCGGGCTGATCTTCAAGATCACCGCAGCTTGGTCGCGCTTGTACTGCATCCGGTCGATGGATTTGCACCACCGCCGAACGATTTCGATGTCGATCCCAGTGCGGGCCACGATCGCGTCGACTGAGTCGTCGCGATCAATCCAACCTTCGACAATCGCGTCGAGCATTTCGTACGGAGGCAAGCTGTCTTGGTCGGATTGATCGGGGCGAAGTTCGGCGGACGGAACCTTGTCGATCGAACTTTGCGGTATCGGTGGCGCATCGAATCCGTAGCGGGCGTGATGGAGGTTCAAGTGCCGCGCCAGCGCATAGACCATCGTCTTCGGCACATCGCCAATCGGCGCGAGTCCACCGTTCATGTCGCCGTAGAGCGTGGCGTAGCCGACCGCGATTTCGCTCTTATTGCCCGTCGTGAGCGCAATCGCGCCTGAAGCGTTCGACAGCGCCATGAGTATCGTGCCGCGCAGGCGACTTTGGATGTTCTCATCGACGATGCCTTCCACGTTCGGAACGACGCCGCCGAGTGTTCGCCGCAGCGCGTCATGGCCTGCTTCGATCGGCACGATCGGCGCAGCCCGCAGTCCGAGTCGTCGCGCTGAGTCGAGCGCGTCATCGATCGAGCCGCGCGACGAGTGCCTCGACGGCAAGAGCACGCCGGTCACATTCGCGCGGCCGATCGCGATCGCCGCGAGTGTCGCGACGAGCGCCGAGTCGATGCCACCGGAGAGTCCGAGGAGCGCGGTGCGATGACCTGTCTTCCGCAGGTAGTCGGCGATGCCGCAGACGATCGCGTCAATGGTCTCGTCTTCCCGAGTTGTTAGAAGATCGTCAATGGCAGCGGACGCAAGCTCGATCGTGCGGGTTTCGCTCCGGAACGCCGCCAGCCGCGCGACGAGTCCACACCCTGAGGCATAGGCACGCGACCGACCATCAAAGACGAGATCATCGTTGCCGCCGGACTGGTTGACCGCGATAACGTGCACTGCATTTCCGGCAATCGCTGCGAGTTGCTCGGCGTGGCGCTTGTCTTTGCCAAGAACGAACGGTGATGCGGAGAGCACGGCCAGCGCTGTCGCGCCGTCTGTCATCGCGTCGCGCACTGGATCGAGCGTATAGCGCCGCGCGGTGCCGACATCGTCGGAACGCCAGAGATCCTCGCAGACGAGGACCGCGACTCGTTCGCCCGCGATCTCGACCATGACGGGAGTTTCACCGGGCGTGAAGTAACGATCCTCGTCGAAGACGTCATAGGTCGGAAGGAGCCGCTTCGCGTATACGGCTTGAATCGCCCCCCGCGCGCAGACCGCGACCGCGTTCCGAAATGGTCGCGGTCCGCGCGGCCACGGCTGCGGAAAACCGATCAACGCCGTCGTCTTCGTGCAGCGTGCAGCAATGCGCTTGACCGCGTCTTCACAGCGAGCTGCGACGCCTTGCCGCAGTAAGAGGTCGCGCGGTGGATAGCCCAGCACTGCCAACTCGGACGTCACGACCAGATCGCTGCGGTCGTGCGCCCCCGCTTCGATCGCCGCTTCAATAGCGACCGAGTTGCCGTCGATGTCGCCGATGATCGGATTGAGCTGAGCAAGTGTGACGCGCACGGGACGGGCACAATAGCGGAGCCGTCTCACGCCCGCGATTCGCGGTCACGCGTTGCCGCGTTGTTCCCTCACGCTTCGAGCGAGGAAGCTTCCAAGCATCGCACCGCCAACCGCGACGATCAGCGCAATCCACAAGTTCCACATCGCTGCATCGAAGCGACCTCCGCCTGCAAGCTGTGCGGTCTGTAAACCAAACCCGGAGAACGTCGTGAAACCACCGAAGAAGCCGGTGAGCGCGAACGCGGACAGCGACAGCCGGCGCGTGGGTAGCGCCGCGTGCGGCGACGCCAGCGTCGCCCAGACAAAGCCGGCGAGAACGCTGCCGATGAGGTTGATGCTGGCCGTCGCCATCCACGGTGCGACCCACGGCGTGTCGCCATCTGCGAGCGACGCGGACGCAGCGACGCGCGCCAGCGATCCAAGCCCGCCCCCGAGCGCGACGAGAACGACCGGCGGAATTCGTCCGAGAAGTGGCTTCACGCGCTCGCTCCGGCGAGCAGCATGCCCAAGCGCGCCATCGGTGCCGCGAGTACGACGCTGGCCACAGTTTCGATCAGTATGCGACGACGTTGCCCTCCGCGCGCGGCCGCCGCGACTTCGAGCGAAACCGCGCTAAACGTCGTGAATCCGCCGAGCATCCCGCCGAGGAGGAGCGCGCGAGCAAGGTCCGCATCAAGCTCGCCAAACCCCGTGCGCATGAACGAGGTGGCAACCGCACCGGCCAAAACGCAGCCCGCGAGGTTGATCGCAGCGAGCGCGAGCGAAGCGTGCATGCCGAACCGCGTACCAAGCCGGAGCGAGGCGTAGCGCACAGCGCTGCCGAGCGCACCCCCGGCGAAGACGAGCGCGGCTTCGGGCATCGAGAGCATGCGCGCATGGTACTCGGCGCGAGTCCCAGTCCGACAGAGAGGCGTAATGACAACTCCCCCACCTCGAGGCAGGGGAGTTGGACTGTGCTTGATGTCGCTCGGAGTTACACCACCGCGTGAACGCCTTCGACCGCTTCGATCACTTGCCGCACGCTGAACGGCTTGCGCAGGATCGAGTCGAATCCCTTCGACAAGAGTTGCGTCGCTTGGCCATCGGTCACCTTCGCGCTCATGCCGATGATGCGCGTCAGTTGAAGGTCATCGCTTCCTCGCACCATCGTGCAGAGGTTCGCCCCATCGCCTTCAGTGAGATGTACATCGAGCAGCATGACGTGCGGGCGAAATCGCTCGCACTCGACCCCGGCTGCGAACGCAGTGTTTGCCGTCCGAACGTCATAGTTCGTCTGATCGGCGAGAACTCGCTTCAACGTTTCACCCACCTCGCGGTCTGCATCGACCACGAGAACGCGCGGCGCTCCCGACATGAGTCCATCCATCGGAATGTTGTGTTTTCGCATGAATGCGAGCAAGTTCGAGACCGGAATTCGGCGGTCTTTCGAGCCCGGGATTCGATAACCTTTCAGCTGCCCCGAATCAAACCACTTGCTCACGGTGCGGCTTGCGACGTTGCAGATCTTGGCCACCTCGCCGGTGGTCAGGACATCCTTGTCAGTTGGGAAGGTTTGCTCGCGCATGACCGTGTGGATCCTTCTTCTTCCCCGTTGCCGTCCATTGGCGCTGGGGTCCCCCTGCGGGTGAATCGGACCCGGCCCCACGAGCCGGCGTTCACTCCGCGATGGCTGAGGAATCGACGCATCGCGCCAACGAGTTGATCTGGGGAACTGAATTGCGTGACTCTGTCGCACGTCGGCGGCGTTATCGCTCTGCGAGAGGGTCGAAGATCGCGTGCGATACCCATACCGAAGCGGCGGACCGGAGCCTGTTGAGCTCCGGTCCGCCGCGAAGTACCCCGCTGCCAATCCGTTAGTCCGTGCTTGAGATCGTCCAGTAGTTGAGGAGTTGAACGAGGTCGTGAACGTCAACTCGGCAATTCGGAACGACATCGGCGCCGGGGCACAATCGTGTTCCTCCCACTGCCCGAGCAGCATCGCGAGATCTGCGGAGTCGACGCGTCCGTCACTGCTGAGATCGGAGCTAGGCCGCGGCCGAAGCGCGAGATCCAAATCGAGTCGCGCGCCCTCAGCACTTGCGTCGACCGAGAACTCGAATCGGTAGCGGCCGGGCTGGAGCAAGTCGGGACCGCCGTCGAACCCCGGTTCGATTTCGCCTGTCGTCGCCACGAGCGACCACGAAACTTCGTCGCCCTTCGACATCGCTTCGATCACCGCGTATCGCGGCTCCGCGAGCGTAGACTCGATCGCGTCTCGCGTGCCGATGCGCACACCGGTTCGGCACGAACGTGACATGCATCCGTTGGCGACCTTCGCGGACGCGGTGAATCCGAAGCCTTCGGACGTGAACTCATAGTGGAAGGATCCACTGCTTGCGACGCTGAACCGGCCGGTCGGACTCGCCGCGTAGACCGCGTTGCCACCAGTCATTCCGTCAATCTCGACGTCGGCACCAACTGCGGCGTAGCCGCCTGGCCACGCGGATTCGGCGGCGATGCTCACGGCCCCGCCGCTGAACTCCGCAGACGCCGCCTCCGGGGCGGCGAGCGCGGTCAGCGTCGCGTTGAGGGCGAGTGTGGCAGCGATGGCACAGGCGATGTTGGTGGTGGTGGTGGTGATCTTGGTGGTCTTGGTGATCATGGTGATCATGGTGATCATGGTGATCATGGTGATCATGGTGATCATGGTGATCATGGTGATCATGGTGATCATGGTGATCATGGTGATCATGGTGATCATGGTGATCATGATGATCATGGTGTTCATGACGGTTCTCCAGCAAGTTGGCGAATCCGGTGTGGGCAGACCGCACCGTGTCGAATGGTCCCACCAGAGGGCGGGTCGACAGACATCACCCAGCGAGCACGGGGCGCGGTGAGGCGCAGAGAGCGCGAACATCGTCGAACAATCATCAGCGCGTTCCTCGCGCGATACGATTCCGACCATGAACCTCGATGGGGATGCCGTAGGACAAAGTTCCGGTGAGCGCGAGCGATCGACGTGGAGCGCAAGCGAGCCGATGGCTCAGCTCTACGAGGCACTGCTCGTCGGAGACGGCCGGTCTGCGGACCGCGCAGTCGTAGAGGTGCTCGCGCGGATGAAGACCTGGGCCCGCAGCGAGCTTCGGCGCCGAGGAATCGCTGGTGGTGCTGACCTGCAATCGGAGAGCATCGCTCACAGCGCGATGGGGCTCGGCCTCCACAGGTTGCTGCTGAAAGCGCATGACGCTGAGCATTTCGAGGCGCTCTTGCGGACAGCACTGAAGCACAAGCTGCTCGATCGCCTCAAGCGCGGCGGTGCAGCCGGTCGGGTTCGCGCGTTCGCAGATTTTCGCGAAGACGGCGACTCGGCGTTCGACCCGCACGCGCCGCGGTCAGAGTCGGACCATGATGCACGCCAAGAACGCTCCAAGTTTCGCCACCTTGAAGCGGTGTTGACGGCGAAGGGCGCGTTGACGGCAGAGCAGTGGTCGCTCGTCGAAGCGCACCTCGTGCGTGATCGAACGTTAGGTGAGATTGCGACAGAGCTGGGAATCGGGCGCGAAGCGGCGAAACAGCGCTACGCGACCGTGCGACGTCGCGCGCTGTGCGCGATTTGCGACGATGTTGAACCGAAGCTGAATCGCGAAACCCGCCTCGTCGCCCGTCAGATTTTCGTAGAGCGGCAGGCACTACCAATGGTGGCGGATGCCAGCGAGATATCGGAGGCTGATGTGATCTTTGTCTCGCTGGAAGAGATCATCCCCGCGCTCTTCGAGGCGTACGGCAGCTTCGGCACGAGCATCGTCGGTGGCTTGCTGGCGCGGGCGTAGCTGTTCGCATTGTCCGGAGGCCATCATCGCCCACTCGCTGACGCGTGAGCGGTCAGCTCTTGGAAGCAGGTGCGGATGAACTCTCAACCGAAGGGCTGCGACGATTCACGGTGTTGCGGAAGCGAGTGTTGCCGCCGCTTACCTCGCGACAGACCGCTCACTGCGTCGCCGACTGCGTCCAACGAGCGCGCTGGACGCGAGAACGACGAAGACACTCGGCGCCAGCACGCCGCCGAAGTAGACGTTGTCGACTTGGATACCGTCGAAAATGAAGACCTGATCGAATGGCGTGTCTGAAATCACGCCCGTAAACGTCGAAAACGCGAACTTGGTTCCGATCGGGCTTCCGTCGGCGTAGAGCGTGAATGTCAGGCTACCGGGGAGGTCCATCGCGAACCACTGCCGCGGGGTTGTGAACTGAAGCGTTGCGTTGTCATCAGGGTCAGCTCCGAAGAGCGACCACCCATCACCACTCGGGCCATTCCCCGGCCCAGCGAGGGCATCGCCCAGCGGGAAGAGCAGACCTACGTCTACGTATTCGTCAGTCAAGAAGATTGATTGCGGTTGTACGAAGTCGACCGTGGTCGATGATCCGACCGCTTGCTCCCACGCTGCTTTGTTATAGAAAACTTGGAGCGCTGCAAAACTTGAGCTCGCGGCGCTGAGAGCTGCGCTGAACGCGCCGATGAGCAACATCGCTGGATGATGGCGCATGAATAACCTCAATTAGAATTCCGGATTTTGAGCAGCTATAGACTGCTGCAAGTAGAGCACGATCGCTTCGACGTTGGTTTCTTCCGCGCTCTGAACCCACTCGGCGAAGCTTGCGACCGATGCGAAGCCAAGCGCGGCGAGCGCACCTTCAACATCCCAAGGCGCACCGGGCGATGCAAACATGCCAGCGCTTCCGCAGGCGCAGCTCGTACCCGACGGCGCGAACGCGGGTCGCAAGATGTCGCTTCCCGACCACGATGTCACGAGCGTGCCGAGTACCGCGTCGGAGCAACCATCGTTTCCCGCAACGGGAATGCCCATCGCGGCGCGCGGCAGCCAGCCCCCATCCCCCAGCCCCCATCTGCCAGCCCGATGGACTTCACCAAATCGCTCAGCATCCCGCACCTCCGCGCGTGCAGGTGGCTACGCAATCGCCTGCTGACTGCTGCGGCGCGATCGGAAATTCAGAACAAGTCCTCTGGTTCCCGATTGCGGAGCGCGGCGCGACCGTTGACACGCGTGCTCGCAAGATGCAGCGCTTTGTTCGATTCGCGATCTGCGGAGCGCGATCCGCAAAACGCTTCGTCGCCACCAACGAAAAAGCGGACCGAGTGTGTGGACTCGGTCCGCCAAGTTCCCCCCACTCCGTGGCACCGATCGCTCTCGCCGCACGGGGTTCGGCGATGGCGACGGCAAGCCTGGAATCAGATCCTCGAGGAGTCATCCCCAAGGATCTGGCACCCCCGGGTTCCGCAGCGACGGTCGGAGGTTCGACCGTCGCGTGCCGCGGGCGCATTCGAGTTCCGGATGTCCGATCAGAGTGAGCCTTCTCACTGGTCGTCGGCGGACGTCCAGATGTGGAAGAGTTCGAAGATGTCGGACTCATCCACTTGGCAGTCGTGCGTGAGGTCCGAGCTAACGCCGCATGCGTGTGGTCCCCATTCAGCGAGGAGCGCCGCGAGATCGCGACTGCCGACGACTCCGTCACCGTCGAAGTCACCCGCCATCGGGATTCGCAGAGTCATCGTGAGGTCGAGCGACGCATCGTCTCGCATGGCGTTCACTTCGAATGCAAATCGGTAGGTGCCCGGCATGAGATGCGTTGCGAAACCGGGCGTCGTCGCGATCTTCCCGTCTGCAGAGTCGAGCGACCACGCGGTCTGCCCGAAGGCTTCCGAAGTGATCTCGAGCACGCGCTCATCGGCGATCGAGAACTCGATCGCATCTGAATTCATCGCGCTGATTCTGGTCGAACCCCAACAGCCGGCGGAGCCGCAGTTGTTCATGAGCGATCCGAACGCGCTCAGCGTCAGCGTCGGAGTTTCGCCCTGCGTGAAGACGAGCGAGAAGAATCCTTTGACACCAACTTCGAATCCCGCATCGGTACTTCCGGCCCCGCCGCCGCCCATCGAGACTGCGTCGGCGATTGGGAAGCCCAGCGATTCAGTGTCGTGGCCCCCGGGCCACGAGACGCGACTTTGCACCTTCACTGTTCCACCGGCGAGTTGGACCAGTTCGTTAGGCAGAATAGCTCCGTCGTCAGTCATCGGGGGTGAGTTCACGTTATCGAGGCCCTCGTTCGCGAGAGCACCAGCGGCGAGCGCGAAGGCGGTGAGTGACGCATAGAGAACGGTGGTCTTGAACACGGCGGCCTCCTCTTGGGTGAAGTGAAACGGGTGCATGTAGAACGTTCGAAACGATTGAAACGAAGTGCGAAGGTGTCCCCGCGTCGGAGGCTCCAAGGCATGCGGTCCTCTCAGTCCCCGTGGCTTGGTTTCCCCTCTCCGGGGACCGACCTCGGGGCCGCACGACAGTTAGTTGCGTCCGACGGGTGGACACCCTCACCCCGAGCGAGGCTCGTGGGTGGTGAGGCGATTCGGCGCGATTTGCTGAATTCGCGAAGAACGCCGTCGCGTGGGACGCGAAGCGGAGGCCCGGAGCGGCGCAAAGAAGCCGCGCCGACGGAGCCGCCCAGCGCGATCGGCTCGCGGGTGTCAGACACCCGCGGTTGCGAATCCTGGGTGTCAGACACCCGCAGTTGCGAATCCTGGGTGTCAGACACCCGCGGTTGCGAATCCAGGGTGTCAGACACCCGCGGTTGCGAATCCAGGGTGTCAGACACCTGCGGTTGCGAATCCCGGGTGTCAGACACCCGCGGTTGCGAATCCTGGGTGTCAGACACCCGCGGTTGCGAATCCTGGGTGTCAGACACCCGCGGTTGCGAATCCAGGGTGTCAGACACCCGCGGTTGCGAATCCAGGGTGTCAGACACCCGCGGTTGCGAATCCTAGGTGTCAGACACCCGCCACGCCCAACGGCGGGTGCCTCTCCTCGCTCGCGTCGGCGGAAATGCGATCGCACGCGTGGTGGCACCAACCGAGAGGCGCTGAAGATCCCCCGTGCCAGCGATCGCAACCTATGTCGTGTCGTCGCCACTCCGCTGCACTAATACACCGTCCTAGGAGGTTTTCGAGCGCGTCCGATCTGGCACTCGACCGCCATCCTCGCGCTACTCGTCGCGGGGTTGTTGCGGGGTTGTCGCGGGGTTGTCGCGGGGTTGTCGCGGGGATGTCGCAAGCGGGCCGACACCGCGGGCCGCGCTGCGGACCGGGGACGAGTTGCCAGCGCTACTCGCATTCGTTGCCAGTGCGATCCTTGTGATCGTCGTCAGCTCGAAGGACCGCTTGCGGGTACCGACCTCTTACGACGCGCTCCCCCCGCCGCTACTGGGCGCAAAGATCTCAGCATGCGTGCGTCGCGCGTAGCCGTGGCAATGGTGGACTTGCCCATCTCCGGTGGACACGGGCAGCATATTAGTTTCGCCTCGCGGCAGCCTCGAACGCTTCGGGGCTGAGATATCCGAGAGAGCTGTGTGATCGCTCACGCTGGTAGAAGACTTCGATCCATTCGAATGTCGCCGCTCGCGCCTCCTCGAACGTCGCGAACTCCATGTCGTGCACGAGCTCCTTCTTGAACGTCGACCAGAAGCTCTCCTTCATCGCGTTGTCGTAGCAGTTGCCCGTGCGGCTCATGCTCGCGGTGATGCCATGGCTGGCGAGAAGCCCGCGGTATGCCGCGCACGCATACTGCACGCCGCGGTCGCTGTGGTGCACGAGGCCTTCCTTGAATCCCTCTTTTGGTCGGCGCCTCGCGATCGCCATCCCGAGCGCGTCGAGGGCGACGCCTGCACCTAACGACTCCGACATGCTCCGGCCGACGATGCTGCGGCTCCACACGTCCAAGACTCCGGCGAGGTACAGGAATCTCTCGCCGGTCCTTACGTAGGTGATGTCGGTCAGCCACAGCTCGTTCAGCCTCGTCGCGGAGAACTTCCGGGCCACGAGGTTCGGGGCGATCGGATGGTCGTGGTTGCTGTCCGTGGTGTGGACCTTGAACCTCTTCGCGGTCTTGGCCCTGATTCCCGCACGTCTCATGGCCCTCGCGACGGTCTTGCGGTTGACGTGGTGTCCGCGCTTCACGAGCTCGCCGTGGATGCGAGGCGAACCGTAGACGCGCCGACCCTTGCGGTATTCGACCCGGATCTCCTCGACCAGCCTAGTACGACAGCGCTACAACGGCTCAAGTCCCGCACCGCATCCAGCCGATGCACTCCCGTCACCATCACGGGAGCGCTCTCATGGACCCGCAACAG
>Ga0163154_10002260_pt1 | contig 28403 bp, 25 predicted proteins | sample OliLakLV19MP9P1_FD_148649 | JGI IMG/M metagenome (GOLD analysis project Ga0163154, IMG submission 148649) | Freshwater microbial mat bacterial communities from Lake Vanda, McMurdo Dry Valleys, Antarctica - Oligotrophic Lake LV.19.MP9.P1 | ecosystem: Environmental > Aquatic > Freshwater > Lake >... | reverse complement strand
CATCATATCTCCCTAAAACGGACATATATCCCGCGCCACATAGCCCAAATTCCGCGCCCCATAGCGGTTCATCCACGACAGCGCCACAGGCACATCTACCAATGCCAATTGCACCGCCTCGCATCCCGCCGATAAATCGGCATTTTCGGCATACGCCTCCCAAAATATCTGCCCCAATATGGCAAATGGCGGGGCTTCGGTTTGCCCCTCACCCGGTGCGCCAAAATCGGTACGCAGACGCTCAAAGACAATCGCCGCCTCTGCACTCGATTGCGATGCCCACGCCAACATTAGCCGATAGAGGATATAACTTTCTAAAATCGGCGCTTCGTTGCGGAGCCATATCCGTAATTCCTCATCCGTATATGCCAGTTGATACAATTCAATCGCCGCGCCCATGCGGTCTGCGAGGAAATTGCGGTCTGCCTCTTGAATCACCTGAATCTGATATTCTGGTGCATCGAGTTCTACGATGGATAGCACGTAGGTAGAGCCGTTCCAATCGTAAATATGTCGTCCTGTGCGGAGCGGTCCCGTGTTGATATCACCGATATAATTCAACCGCACAATTATTTCGTCTACGAGGTCATTGTCGCTATCGGCAATTTGGGGCAATTCATCGGTGAGCAATGGCGCAGTGAGCAGATTCACCACCCGCCCCAAACTGCCATCCCATGTGAGGATGTATGTCTGATATTGGCACAAATTTTGGTTATTATCTTGGCAAAAACGCCCCGTAGCGACCAATTCTGGCGCGAGTGCGACATTCATATCTTCGGCAAATAGCACCTGTGGCGCATTGGTCTGCTGAAAGACCAATTGGTGCAATACCCGATACGCCCTATCCTGACACCCCACCACCAGCAAAAATCCGCCTTCTTCTAGCGATAGGCTAATTAAAATGTCGGGTGTGCCTTCTGCGGTGACATCCACATCATCCCGCACAAAGCCATCTATGGGCAAAATTTGCCACCTATCGCGCAGGGTTTCTTCTAATTGGGTAAGATTGCCACCTGCCGATAAATAACGCGCAATTTCGTTGGCAATCGCATTGCTCCCACGCGGTAATTCTTCTAATTGGGCGCTGGTGGTCTCTGGCGGACACGCACCCCTATCGGGTGTGGCTGTGCCACGATTTGCCAGTGCCACCACCGTGGCAGGGGCAATCACATCGGGGCGAAAGGCGTTGGGTGTGGGCAACACCCCGTCTAGCACATAGCCAACGGTGGGCGTGGGGAACGGCACAAGGCTAGGGGCGATGGGCGCAGGAAATTCTTGCCGACATGCACCCAGCAGAACGATTAGGATTAGGGTTAGGGAGAATTTTTTTATGTTCATCATGCCCCCTATTATGCCATATTTTATGAAATCTTGAATCAGAAAATATCTTCTAGTGTATCATCTTTTTCTTTATTTCGGTGCATTTCAATTACGACTGGGCGCTCGCTTTTTACACCTTTGCCAAAAACAAGTGCCTGAAGAAATGGCAAATTAGAAATTTTTGAAGTATGTTCCCGTCCATAAATGTTAGATAAAAATTCAACACCTGTTTGGTCAAAACTAGAGAAAGTAATCATCGTATTACATTGAGTTAGAACTGTCTTACTAACGGTAGCTGTCCGTTGCGCGATAATCAAAAGTCCAACCTTAAATTTTCTACCCTGTAATGCAATCTGTGATAATCTAGCTACTACAGCCTTACTATCAAAATCTTGCAATCCCATAGTAACTCCCTCTGGAATTATTGTATGAGCCTCCTCAAGGACAACCAGAATTCTATTTCTTTCATCTTTTTGTTCGCGGTTATATTCAAAGATACATGATAAGTAGAGTTCAGTGATAACAATGGTTGCCTTCGTATTAGTTATTGTAGGTATTGTAAATATACTAATCATTTTATCACTTTTGATAAAATTAGTAATAGATTCTTTAAATTTTACTCTTATTACATGATCATCTGAAATTACATAATTTTTGTTATCCAAATTATTACTGATTGATTTAACATCATCAATTTCAAGGTACATCTGTTGAGTAGCTAAATGAGATAATCTTGTAATATATTGACCAGTAATATCTATGCAAAACACTTTAATGCCATTACCAATAGCCCGCTCAATTATCTTTAAAGTTAATTCTGTTTTACCTGATCCAGTCACACCTAAAATCGCTGTATGATGTGAAATCATATCATCAATATCGCAAATAACCTCAATATCTGTTTCTGGAATAACCCCTAAACTCATTTGGGAAGTAGCTAATTTCAATGGTGCGCCCTGAATATTTTTCCCAGCCAGATAAACTGGTGTATTCATCTCTGGCAACCAAGAAAACTTCTTAAAACCTCCATCATTATGATGTGTCCCTAATTGATGCGCTTCTACAATTTGAAATCCATGCCGATGTTTTTCAAAAGACTCTTCATTAGTTATAGCATCGGATACTTGATAATATACTCTTTTGTTATTCACTTCGCAATAAACAAGCATACCTTCATTAAAAATTTGAGGTTTCCATGTCTCAAAATATAGTTTTGCTATTTGAGAATCTATTGTTATGATGCCTATAGGAAAGTCTCTAGTATCCAGCACATCTGTATTTAATCTATAAACACCGCCCTTTATGGTATTAAAGTTTATCGAATCCAACTTGTCTAATAAAAGACCCGTTCCAATAACCGTTGAGTCTTGTATTTGTGTATATAGCGGTAAAACTTTTCGTTTAATTCCATCTCCCAAGACTGCAACTAAATCACTATTCCATTTAGAATTCTCATATAGACGTACTTTTATCAAATCAGGGAAATCAACTCTAACAATCTCACCTTCTTCATTTGAAATACGATCTTTTGAAAAAATGGCTTCAAAAAGAGCTTGAAAAAAGTGAGGCAGTTTGAGGGGCATTAAGCAAATATAAAAGCCCCAAAAAATTATTAATAGTGCAGTTTGTTCCGATTGTAACCCATAAAAAGAGAAAACAGCGTACAAAAATACCATAGAAAAAATAATTTCAGCTTTTCCAAAAACAACTGATAACTGATAAGTCATTTTTGTTATTCGTGAACGTGTATCACTAACAACTTTATTGGTAATTAAAGTTAAATTAACTATGCCACACAAGCCAACAAATAAGGAGTAAAAAAAGATAATGTTCCAAAGTGAATCTTGAGATGAAGTATGCACAGGGATTAAAGATATAATTACGGCAACTGAGTTAATAACAGCATCAGCAGGCTTTGTAAATTTATCTTCTAAAATTAGTGACCCAAAAACTATCAGTAATGCGCTACCCTGAAAAATTAGACCTTGCATATTATTGTCAGGTATCAAAGTACCTGTAATGATATAGCTCAATCCAAGAAGAATAAGTACACTCACAGCCATTAAAAAAACTCTTGTCAGCATACTTGGGTGTTTTGGCATATTATTTAGAGCATTTAATAAAGTTTGTGGAATTTTCATAACTGTCCCCTAAAATATTTAAAGGTTATGTGGAAATTATCTATTATTGTATAATAGTTTTTCAATAAAGTGGCAGACAAATATTTATCATCTGCCACTAAAAATGTTTATTTTGCCAATTCGCGCACCAATGCCTCATCACGAGTGAGGCTACGATGGCGGGCAAACAGGCTAATGACAAATATGAGTGCTATGCCAAATGTCACTGCCAACCCCAACCATAGATAATCAAGATTTTGTGGCGTGACAAAAAACCCGAATAGGCTGGTGAATAATGCCTTATTAACCCCATCCACCACCGTCCCATCGCCGTTTTCTACTGCGATATACACCACTGCCCCGCGCCGTTGCCAGAGTGCGACCACCGGCGATGCGTCCGTCTCATACATTTGGCGTGTCCAATCGCCATTAGAGAGGGTCACAGTCGCCTCAGATTGTGGCGCATCTGGCAATTCTGGATACAACGACTTGAGGGCAATGAGTACCGCCGCTTGGGGTTCTTCTGTCTGTACCACATTTTGCGCCATGAAATAAAATTCATGGTCGGTCTTTGGATAGTCATAAAACACCACATACACCGCTTCATTACGGGTCTGTGTAAAAGCAGTAATTGCCCCACTATCGGCTACAAAGGCAAATTTGCCCCAATCATTACCATCTAACTGAAATTGTCCGCTATAACGTGATGTGAGCGTCACATCATCACCCAACACTTGCCGAATGGCATTTTGTACAGCAGATAATGGGTCAGAGACATCTACCGATAACGCATAAATATCACCTAACCCGTCTGGATGGGTAAAATGCGCGATATTCGGGTCGGTGCTGGCGTTTTCCCAATCAAATGGCAATGGCACATTAAATTTCCGTGCCGAATTTTCTGCCACAAAATAGGGAATCGGCGGGAGTGACGTGGGTGTCGTTTCTGGCTCTTCTTCTTGGGCAGATATAGGTACGATAAAACCTGCCAATAGGCATAGGAGCAATAGTATTTTTTTCATGTGAATTTATCCTTATTCGCTCAGGGCTTCGGCTTTACGTAGATTGACCACATCCACCCGATTTTGCAAACGGATGCGCCACCAAATCAGTGTGAGGGGAATCAATACACCCCAGATAATGAAGTTTGGACCCAATGCCATCGCCACATTTTGCGAAAATTCAAATGCACCTTCGGCATTTTGTGGGCTTGGTCCTATGACGGCGGGATGAATGGATGACGGCACAATGCGAATGATGACCAGGGTCAAAATCGCAGTGGTGATTGCCACAATGCCATACACAGAGGCAAACATGCGCCGTTTTTCTGGGTTCTCTATGCCACCGCGCAACATCAGATAAGCGGCATAGGTTAGGCACATAATCGCCGCACTCGTAAGGCGTGCGTCCCATGTCCACCATGTGTTCCAAATGGGACGCGCCCAAATAGACCCTGTGGCGAGATTGATGAGGGCTAATGCCAGACCAACTTCAACACCTGCCAGCGCCAAATTATCCCAGCGTGTTTGGCGAGTCCGCAAAAAGTTAATCCCACCAATCACTGTGGCAACAAAACCAAAAAGCGCCCCAAAAAAACTTGGCATGTGAAAATAAAATATTCGTTGGATATCCCCTTGGTTAACATCTGTCTTGGCGACAAACATCGCAAAAACAAACCCCAAAGCAGTAAAAATGACCGTTGCAATCGTCAAAATCCATAGGCGATTAGGGGCGGTGGGAATTTCGGTGGTAATAGGCATATTCATGCTCTGTATGGCACTCATAGTGTCTTAAAATCTCCTAAAATCTATAAAAATCTATAGGGAATTATACAACTTCTGTAGTTAGTCTTCAATGACATATTCGAACAATACTAAGCCTAACACGAGGTATATGAGGTCTACTAGTGACAAAACACCTATCCATCCTAGATATTCATCACCTGCCATAATACTGGATGTGACAGCAATCACCACCAACAACAAGGGAATAATCACCGGTAACATGGCAATCGGCAAGAGGGTCTCACGGGAGCGTGTTTGTGCGGTCATCGCCGCCAGTAATGTGCCAATGGCAGACAACCCAAACACCCCCAACATGAGGGTAAGCATAAGCGAGAGTTGCACCAACACCACATTATATAAAATGGTCATGAGGGGCAATAGCACCAACCCCACCACCAACACAAATAAGAAATTGCCCACCATTTTGCCCAGATAAATCGCCATGCGTGGGACAGGCGCAATCATCATGGCATCCATACCACCCAATTCGCGCTCTGTGGCGAGGCTACGATTCAATCCCAAAATACTGGCAAAGACCAATGTAACCCACAAAATGCCGTTGACCACCTCTTGGCGGGCATTACGGTCTAATTCTAGGGCAAAGCTAAATACCAACACACTTAACAACGCAAATAGCACCATGGTGCTGACCAATTCACGGCTACGTAATTCGGCACGCAAATCTTTGCGGATAATCGCCAGAACAGTTTTCAGGAGGGGTGTGGTCATAGCGCGTTCACCATGCCCGTCACATCGGTATAAATCTTCACCAAATTAGGCGGATGGTTGGGGTCAACAGGTTCATCATACCCCACCTGCCCTTTTTTGAGGATAACCACACGGCTCACAATGGTCTCTGCGCGTTCCAACTGGTGCGTGGTCATAATAATCGTCCGTCCGCCTGCATGGGCTTTGGAGAGCAATCCATCTAAAATTGTCCCCGCCGATTGGTCTAAACCCGTATAGGGTTCATCGAATAACAGCACATCGGGGTTATGTAATAATGCACGGGCAATACTGAGGCGTTGTTGCATCCCACGCGAAAATGTCCGTGCGAGGTCATGAGCGCGTTTGCCCAAGCCCACATCATCCAACAAGTGGCGGGTTCTATCCCCAAGTTCATTGGCAGGCACATTATATAATCGCCCAAAGAAGGTGAGATTTTCAACCGCCGTGAGATTTTCATAAAACAGGGGTTTATGGCTCACCAGCCCAATTTGTGAGCGCACCGCAGACACTTCTTGGGGCAATAACCACCCGCCAATGCGAATTTCGCCACTGGTTGGACGGGTGATGGCACATAATAATCGCAACAGAGTAGATTTTCCGCTACCATTGGGTCCCAGCAACGCCACAAATTCACCGCGTTCTACGGTGAGGTTCAATTTTCGCAATACGGGCAACAGTTCGTATTGCTTCACCAAATTAGTGATTTCGATAATAGGACGCGTAGAGTTGGTCATTCTATCGGCTCATCTGTAGGTAATTCGGATTCTGACTTGCTCCGATTGATTAATATCACGCCACCAATGACAATCACCAGCACCCCCACCGCAATTAATATCGCCAATAAGAGCAAATTATTAGAAGAGACACCCCGCGCATCGCTCACAGGTGCGAGTCCAAATTGGTCGCCAACACCCGCCACACGCCCACTCAATTCATAACGAATGAGGTCGTTGGGCATAAGGTCTAGCGTCACACCATACACCGAAAATTCTACGCCGCCCTCACTTAATGTTTGCTTGCCAAGCGATATTAAGCCATCTCCCGCCACAATCAACTCATCTGTGCCAATGAGCAAGCGTAACTGACCGACAAAACGATGTTCAACCGGAAATTCAATCACCGCATCCTGCTCATAGGGCATCAGGTAGGTGACGATAATCAGATGGTCTTCATTGGGCAAAATGGGGCGTGTATCGGTGATGGTGAAGGTGGTCTGGTCAACCAAAAATTGCTCATTCTGTTCAAGCCCCACCACCGCCGCACCAACGGGCAATGGCAACACCACCGTGGCATTAATATCGTCTACCACAGGTGTATGTCCCACATACAAACGGTCAGAATTATTGCGAATTTGCACCACTTGGGTGAATTGGAGCAATCCTTGTGAGGGTTGAATTTGCACAACCATATTTTGGATGGTGATTTGGTCGGCATCATTGGTGGTGTCATACACCATCACGGGCAAATCCATATTGGGAAATAGCGGGTCGCCTGTGACGGGTGAACTGCCATAATTACGCCCCGCAAAATTCACTGATACAAAATAAAAATCGCCTGCGGTGATGGTGACATCCGAGAATACATAGCGATTATCGGCATCAATCGGCGTGGTGAAGGTCGTCTCAGATTCGGTTACAGGGTCAAATATATGCAGGGTGGTAACAGTCCCCGCAGAGATGGTTACGCCTTGCGTGCCAATGGTGATAAGCCCCGAAATTGTCCCTTGTGCCGATTGTCTGATAGGCGGTGTGGTCTCTGGAGTGGCTTCGCTCACCCCCACAGGCGAATTTTCGTGCAAGGTATAGGTATACATCGCCACTGCCCATATTTGGTCATCGTCAAATGTACCATCCCAATTGGGCATGAGGCTGTCGAGGTTGCCATTGGCAATAGTCGAAAAATAATCTTGTGGGGTTTTGCCGTCTGTTTGGGCAGGGTCTAAAAAGTTGCCCGGATATGGCACACGGCGGATTTCGACCAATTCCCCATCCCCTGCCCCAGTGATGCCATGACACTCGGTACAATGGATGGCAAATAATTCTGCCCCCATTGCCAAGTCTATGGTGTCTGGCCTATCAGGGATGACAGGCGTTTGGGCGAGCGATACATCAGAGACACTGCTCAGATGTATCATCATAAGGCATATAACAACACTACATAGCCATAAATAGGCATAAATCGGTCTCAAAATAATTATCCTTTATGGGTTGGTGCTTAATGGGTCACGGATAGCGGATTTGCGCCATCTTCAAAGCGACTAGGGCATTTTAGCAACAACTCGTTGGCATAAAATACACCATCATCACCCAAATAACCGGTGAGGATAGCTTGTGCCTCGTGGCGGAGCAAATCTGGCTTCACCGTATTGGCGACAAAAACCTGTAGGCGCACAGCATTGGCATCGTTGGCGGCGATAAATAAGGCTTCCCCAACATTATCGGCGCTCTCTGGAATATGGGCGATGGTGAAGGAAATATCGAGTGTGTTGGTATCGTATTGAATCGTTTCGCCGACCACAGCACCAGAAATACGGATGGTTTTGCCGATATAGGCTTCTGGGTCACTTTTCAGTGTTTGAACGGTGGTGAAATATTGTGCGCCACCCAACGTATTCCCCAAAATTAAAAATGCCACCGCACCCATAATGAGCGCGAATCCCACCATGAATTGCCATGATTTATTGGATTTTGTCGCCGATGTCGCGGGTGTTTTTTCCCATGTGGGAGATGCCTCTGGATTTAGGGTTATATCTGTCATGATAGTTTTCCTTCTAAAATATATGGGGAAAAACTCCCCTTTTAAGACGATTTCTTACTTTTTCTGGCGCTAATTTCGGTGAACCAACTCGCACCACCGACCACCAGTACGCCTGTCATCCCCAAGAGGATAAAGATGAGGGTTGTGCCTGGACCATAATCGGTCGCAGACTCGGCAGTGGTTGTGGGTTCTTCTACGGGTTCATCTGCCCCAAAAACGGGTGTAGTGGCAATCATCAATGAAAGGGCAAAAACAATCAGTAGGGTCATCCATTTTTGACGGGTAATCATAATTGCTACAGTCTCCTTAAATGGTGTTGCATAATTAAAATTGTACCGTGTTATGCTATCTATCCGCAATTACCGAATGGGTATAATCTGTCATGAATAATGCGGACATCTATCATATTAATCATCAAGAAATTGGTCTTGACTCTCTAAGTAGGTGATTATATCCGCAATATCCTGAAACGTCATGCGTTCACCAAAATTACTCGGCATAATTCCGCCCAAAAAGGTATCTACCAAGTAACTATCGGGGTGGACAATGCTCTCTACACTATAATCGGCGAAGGTATAATCGGCAAATTGCGCTTCTAGGCTATGGATTTCATCCCAGCGCGTCCATGTAGCTTCTGTCATGGGTGCTGTGACCCCACCCGATTCATGACAACCAGAACATGCCAGCATATCGCCCGTGCCAGAAGGTTCTAGGTTATTATAGAGCGATTGCCCACGAATTGGGTCGCCTTGCAGATTGGCGAGCGCATTGGCAATAATCACCATATCCACACCCGCCGCAAGGGTGGCAAAATCGGGTGGCAAATAACCACAAGTGAGCGCCAATTGTTGATAGGCTTTGCCTGTTTCATATAATAATGCCAATGCCATATCAGGGTCTTGGAGATATTGGTCATCGAATGTATCTAGCGCAACCTGAAAATCGTATTGCACAAAAATAAGTTCTTGTGGGGTACAGTCAAAGTCATCGGGGATAGATGGGGTTGGTATTTGTGCCAAAATAAATCCCGCGCCGATGATGCTCATCAGCCCAAACACCAAAATAACCCGCCATGTGATATGTCGCATGAGGAATTTTGCTCCTCTCATTAGCCATCAAAATCTTGTGAATATTGTAGCAATCGTTGGGCATGTGGCATATACCCACTTGGGTAAAAATCAAAAACCCCCTACGAATAGGGGGCTATTGGGGTATTTTAATCAATCGGTAATGGACTAAGATTCTGGGGTAGATTCGACCACAGGGGTTGCTTCAACAACAGGTGTCACTTCAACGGCAGGAGTTGCTTCCACAGCAGGAGTTGCTTCTACGACAGGTTCTTCTACGGCAGGAGTCACTTCTGCAACAGGTTCTTCACCCATCACAGGCGCAACGTAGGGGTCTACGGTGCTAAAGGTGTGCAAATAAGCCAAAATATCTGCCATATCTTGCAGGCTCATACGCCCACTAAAATCACCGGGCATTGCGCCAGCCGCATATCCAGAGACAATATATGCCCCAGGATTGAGGATACTCTCGACCATGTATTTTTGAACACTATAATCGGCAAATTGGGCTTCATTCACACGACTATTAAAGAACACATCCCATTGAACATCATGTGAAGGTCCTGCGATACCATTCAAATGGCATCCACCACAACCCAAGCGTGAGCCAGTCTGAGATTGTTGACGGTTATTATAGATTTGCTCACCGCGCATGGGGTCTCCCACAACGGTGTCGAGCTGGGCAACAATGGCATCTACATCTGACCCAACAGGGGGTGCAGAGGCAACTGCATCACCCCCACCCACAGAAGGCACAATCGGATATTGAAGCACCAAGAGGGCATCTTCAATTGTCCAGCTATTGCCTCTATCCCAACCAATAATATAATTGGTCAGATTTTGCAATTGGTCATCGCGCAATGCGCCACCCGTTTGTTGTGACCAAGACACCATCGGTTCGGGCCAATAGCTACTGCTAGTAGGACGACCATGCACCAATGTGGTATAGATAAACGAGTTTAATGTACCACTCCATTTTAATTGGGTGAGACGGCTCGCAACCGAAGCAACTGTGCCATCTTCGTTGATAGTGGGTTCTGGATAATCTACATCAAATGCGGATTGCAATTGGATGAGCAAATCATCCCGTTGTTGAAAAATAACCGCCCGTTGTGCCGCCAAGCCCTCTTCACTGATGAGGAGTGTATCTATTTCGGCGGTACGTTCTCGAATTTGCTCTCTGCGGGCATCATTTGCACCCACAAATTCTTGCATCAGGGTTTCTTTTTCTGCGATCAGCGCCGCTTCTTGGTCGTTAATCGCATCAATTTGGGTGTTGATGCCTGAAAAATAATCATGCCCAAATAAAAGTGGGCTATTGAGTGCAGGAGCGCGACCATTAAGACCACGACCATCTACCCCATGACAACTCGTACAGTTGGCGGCAAACAATTCTGCCCCAAACTGGATAGAGCGTGCTGTGAATTGGTTATCGAAGGAGCGCATACGGTCGCCTTCATTGATAGCCACCCACCCGATTAAAATCATGATACCGACAAACATGGTAATACCGACGAGAATACGATTCTCCATGCGGTCAATAAGTAAACGTTGAAACATATCTGTTTTCCCTCTGAGTCCTTCTGGATAAGGACATTCCCTGAACAACGTCCACCTTGTTTGATGGACGAAAGAGGTATCTGAAAGATGATTATTTCAGATACCCCGACACAATAAGCCTAGTAACTCATGAAGAATGCCGCGTCCCGATGGATGAATACATGCTTAATAGAGATATTATAGACTGGTGTTCCGTCTTCGTTGAGAATGGGCTTCACATTACCATTTTCATCGAGGACTGGTTGACCATTTTCGATTTCAATCGCTTCCCAAATGATAACAAGGTCAATCCGTTTGAGGTTTGCTTGATTATCGGTGATAATCACCGCGCCCCAACCATTATACAATTCCTTAGCTTCTTTGGAAATTTGTCGTTCATATAAGTCCATGACATACGCCAAGCGCGGGGCTTCTGCTTCTGGCACAAGACGGAAGCGGATATTGGTCGCTTCGTTATTGATGATAGGGTTATGTGCTTCTGTCCGCAATTGATTGCCCAGTTGAATCCCCAACGGAGACCCATATAATGTCTCATTAAGGGCGGCAATAGCCGACTCTTCCATCCCCTCTTCGGCTGTGAATTGTCGCGTGGTATACATACCACTTGGCAATTGCTCATACGGTACAGGGAGCAAAATTCCCATCTTATTATGGGCAGGTTCATGCGCCATATAGAAGAAAATTTCTTGGTCTGCGGTGGTATTCACGCCATATTCCGCCGTACCCATATAACTAAGGACAGTGAAACTCGACATAAACGCAAAGCAGATGATGAGCGCAAAACGGCGGTCTGCATAACGACGGCTTGGGGTGTTATCCAAATAAGGAAATGCGAAGAAGAACACCAGCACAATGGTCGGGAAAATAATCCCCCATAGCACTTTATCCCCCAGCTTGAGCGCACCCTGAATCCACAAGAAATACCATGGCGCAGTTGTGCCGAGTGGCGTTATTTGTGGGTCGGCATGGGCTTCTAATGGGGCATGGTAGAACCAGACACACAACACCACAAGGATGAAGGACGTCACACCAATCCACATCATTTCACTGGTCAACACATCGGGAATAAAATACACCCGTTTGTCCAAAGGCACACGCTTGGCGGTATCTTCCCCAATATTTTCTTTTTGTGGGGGCAAACCGTGTCCATGAATAATCACTTTATAGTAGTGAACACCCGTAAAGATGAACAAAATCGCAGGCACAGCCAACACATGGAGCAAATAGAAGCGCAAAAGACCATTTGCACCAATATCTGGACCACCGCGTAAGAGCAAATTGAGCGTCTCACCCACAATTGGCGGTGGCGAGGCTTCAATCATCGAAGCGCCGATGGTCACAGCCCATAGCGCCAATTGATCCCAGGGGAGCAAATAACCGCTAAAGCTGAGGAAGAAGGTGGCAAACAGCAAAATCACGCCCGTAAACCATGTGAACTGACGTGGCTTTTTATATGTCCCCGTCATAAAAGTTCGTATCATGTGTAGCGTGACGATAAGCACCATCGCCTCTGCGCCCAAACGATGCAAATCGCGCATCAATTGACCGAGTGGCACATTGCTCAAAATAGAGACCATGTTGCTATAAGCAAGCCCTGGTGCTGGTGTATACCAAACCATCAGGAACATACCAGTGATTGTCTCAAAAAATACAAAATAAGTCGAAAGCCACCCCAACCGAAAGGTAGGATAGACCCCCGTCATGTCTTTATGAAAAAAGCTAGGACGCATGTGCAACCAAAAGCCATCGCTATGGGGTTGCAAACGCGGGTTGGGACGACGGCTTGGGGCTTCACCACGCAGGGCTTCACGAATATCTTGAATATTCATACCTGCGGTGATGCTCTTTACCACATCGTCCACACCTTCAAAAACTGCTCTCTTAAAGCCCTTTTCCTTAATATCATCAAGGAAGGAGGGAAATGGGAGTATGGACATAAAGTGACTCCTCTAATCCGAACACATCCAAAAAACACTACCAACAAATCACATTATGCGCCGTGTGGCGGACCCATCACACGAGTACCAGAATCTACAATCACTTGGGCAATTGTGCGTCCATTGAGGTCAATCGGGTCACGGCTACCATTACTAGAAGCACTAGAGCCATCGGTAAACACCAAAGTAAAGTCGAGTGCATCCAACCCGCGCGGGGCAGGACCTTCAATCCATTCACCCGCAATTTCATATTTTGACCCATGACACGGACATTCAAAACGGTGATTGTTAGCTGACCAAGAAGGCAGACACCCCAAATGGGTACAAACCGCATATAACACCATAAATCCACTAGAACTGTTAGAAAGCCACATACGACCTTCTGGGATTTGGGTGGGTTTGGCATCAATTTCTGGCACACGAGCGCCATCAAACCGAAATTCCCCGCCATACTCCCCTTCTTTGAAGCGTGGCAATAAAAACCACACTAACCCGACTGTTGCTTCGCCTAAGAGCATCACGATAGATGCCCCCCAAATGTAATACAGAAATTCACGGCGATTGATACCAGCGACATCCACCACAACTTGCTCTGCGTTTGTCTTTTCTACCAATGCGCCTTTACTACTCGTGGCAGTTGCCATGCCGTCCTCCACAAAAAAGCTGTTGTTCAGGGTGTTCTGTAAAGTTCAGTTAAATTCAATAATAACCCATACACACACAATATGACAAATATCCAAGCATACCAAATTATGAGAAATGGTCGCAAGGCGTTTCGTCCGTTAAATATATCACAAGCGATAGGGTGTGTCAAAAACTATTTGCCAGAAAAGCGAGGTTGTGCCAAAATAGGATGAGTGTTTTTCCTCAATAATCATAGAAAAGGGGTGTCATCTATTATGGCGCTCAAAACCCTTGTATATAAATCTATCAAATGGCTGGATATTCGCAACCCAACGCCAGAAGAAATTAAGGCGATTGGCAACCTCTATCCCTTTGTCCATCCACTTAATATCGAGGACATGCTCTCGCCCAATGAACGCCCAAAACTAGATATTGAAGACGATTATATTTTTATCGTCCTCCATTTTCCCTTATGGGATGCCAAAGAACGGCTCACACGCTCTCGTGAGGTCAATATTTTGGTGATGAAAAGCGCCATTATCACCATCCATGACGGCTCACTTAAACCCCTCACCGCGCTCTATGACCGATGCAACGCAGACCCCGCCACACTCGATAAATTGCTAGGCAAAAGCACAGAGACCACCCTCTATACCATCGTAGATAATCTTGTAGATTATATTTTGCCCATCCTACGCAAAGTAGATATCAACCTTCAGGGGGTTGAAGAGACTATATTTCACCGAAATTCACGAAATATCATCCGCGACATCGCCATGATACGGCGCGACATCATCGCCCTGCGCCGTATCATCCGCCAGCAAGTGCCTGTTATTAACCAAATTGCCGACCTAGACCACCCACTTTTGCCCGAAGATTCAGACCAATATTTTGGCGACATCGTAGACCATATCGAAAAAGCCCGTGATATGATAGATGAAGATGCAGAGATTATCGTGAGTTTTGCAGATACTGTGAATACACTCGCCAACCATCGTGTGAATGAGGTTATTCGTGTCCTCACGGTGATTTCGGTGATTATGTTGCCCCTCACGCTCATTTCGAGTATTTATGGCATGAATATCGGCTTACCATTTGAGAATCATCCTTCTGCATTTATCATTGTGTCTGCATTTATGTTCGCAACTGCGGTGTTCATGCTTGCATTTTTTAGGTATCGTCGCTGGATTTAAGAATGCCCAAATTCCCATTTGCCCCCGCCACCCTCATCAAAACGCAATCGGCGTTAGAGGTGTTGGTCAACAATTTATCTCATGAACCTTTGATTGGCGTAGATAGCGAATCGAACAGTTTACACGCCTATCAAGAACGGGTCTGCCTCATACAACTATCTACCCGCACGCATGACTATTTAATAGACCCACTGATGATTGACGATTTAAGCCCATTAGGGACGATTTTTGCCGCCCCCACCATCGAAAAAGTCTTTCATGGGGCAGAATATGATATTGTCACACTCAAACGTGATTTTGGGTTTGAATTTCACGGATTATTCGACACGATGATCGCCGCCAAAGTGTGTAATATTTCACCCTTTGGGCTAAGTCATCTGCTCAAGACATTTTTAGGTGTGACCATAGACAAGCGTCACCAATTGGATAATTGGGGCGTGCGTCCCCTGCCTGCCGATAGCCTGTTATACGCGCAAATGGATTCGCATTACCTTCCCCACCTACGCGATATTTTGCATGTACGGCTCAAAAGCCTGCGCCGATTATCCGATGCACAACGGGCATTTTCTGTATTAAACAAACTCGCACCATCGGTCATCCGCCAATTTGACCCTAGTGGCTTCTGGAATATTGCCGACCCACACAATTTGTCATGGCGCGAATTGGCGATATTACATGAACTCTATTGCCTACGCGATAATCTTGCCCATACAAAAGACATCCCACCTGTGCAACTGATAAGCAACTCGCAACTTATTGGACTCGCTAAAACTACGCCGACATCGCTGGTGCAATTGGAAAATGCCGCTATTTTGGGATATAAACAGCGTAAACGCTATGCAAAGGCGATTATTGTCGCCGTCAAACAGGGCTATGAAGCCACATCGCTCCCCCCCCCGCCCGAATTGCGTGGGATGGAAAGTGTCATCGCAGACCGATATGCCGCCCTGCACACATGGCGCAAAGACCGCGCCCAACAACAAGGAGTAGAAGCCCGTTCTGTGTTATCCAAAAATACCCTGCTCCTTATCGCCCAACAAGCCCCCACCGATTTTTCTGGCTTGCGGGTGCTAAAGGGCATGGGCGAATTGCGAACCCATACCTATGGGCGAGAAATTTTGCATATTTTGGAAAATTTTCGGACGGATATACCCCCTGTTTAGCTATTTAGTGTATTCATTTTGGGCAATATGCTGATAGAGGTCATTGAGATAATCGCGCAATGATTCAACTAAGCTATATTGCAAATCTATAAATTGGCTATCCTGTGGCGACATTTTGTTCCCCAAATAGCGCATCAAAACATCCGACACAGGAATACTATCCGACCCCGCCTGCCAAATTTCTGGCTTGGTGATATGGGCATTACCATAGGCATGACGAATGGCATCCACCTCGCGCACAAATAAATGGGGTCGCTGAAATTCTGGCGGTAGCAACCTCAATTTTTGCGGACGGTGGTTAATTTTTCGGATTGTCCGCTCAAATATGAGCAAATAGAGATGCAACGCAAAATGGGTAAACGCTTCTCTATTTCTGGCAGGTGTTTTGAGATAGCGATAGATGACCACATCCGAGTTTGTGGGCGTAAAAATCATCGGTGCATCATGATTGGCAGATGTTTCGTTGATAGCAAAAATCATATCCATGATTTCTTCGGTCATCAGATGAATATTGACCAGTTTATCATCGTCATTTTGGGGTATCTGGCGACTGATATTAATGGGTTCATCCAAAATCCCTACTGGCATCGGAGCATCGCCATCTTGTTGCTGTGAAGAGTGAATTTGTGCTTTTAGGTTGACCAGCAACTTATGGTCATCGGGGTTTTGATACAATTCTAACCCACTATCTAAATAAAAAATTGCCTCTTCATATTTATTCAGACGATGAAAGGTCATCGCCAAAATATAAATCAACTGCACACTCCGAAGCTCTGCATCATAGGCATATTCCAAAAGTTCACGCGCTTTATCGAGTTCTTTATTGGCAAATGCCTGTTTACCCTCAGTAAAAGCATCTTCTGGAGAGATATTTTGCAATTTCAATACCAATTGGATGGCTTGTGGGTCTTGTGGGAATTCAATCAATAATTGATTTAACACCCGCTCAACCTCTGGCAATTGACCCAATTTTTTATATATCACAATCAAGCGCATCAGGGTAAAGCGACGATTTTTCACACGCTCTTTGCTCACCTGAAAGCGCAACAATTCTTCATAGGCACTAATCGCCTTGCCCCATTGTTGTTGTGAAGAGTGAATTTGTGCTTTGAGATTCAAAAATAACACACGGTCATCGGCGTTTTGCGCCTGTTCAATACCTTTATCCAGATAAAAAATTGCCTCATCATATTTTTTCAGACGTTGCAGTGTCATCGCCAACTTGTGAATCAATTTATGACTACGCAATCCTGAATCGTAGGCATAAGCAAAAAGGTCTAACGCCTTTTTTAGGTCATTATTGTTAAATGCCAATTTGCCATCGCTAAAAGCCTGTTCTGGCGATGTTTTGGTCTGCTTTGGCGCTAGTGCTTGCTTTGGCTGTGGCACTGGCTTTGGTGTTGTAACCTTTGGCTGTGGCGTAGGCTTAGGCGTTGTTGCTTTTGGCTGTGGCGCAGGCTTTGGTGTTGTTGCCTTTGGCTGTGGCGCAGGTTTAGGTGTCGTTGCCTTTGGCTGTGGCGCAGGTTTAGGCGTTGTTGCCTTTGGCTGTGGCGTGGGCTTAGGAGTCGTTGCCTTTGGCGTAGGCGCAGGCTTAGGCGTTGTTGCCTTTGGCGTAGGCGTGGGCTTAGGCGTTGTTGCCTTTGGCGTAGGCGCGGGCTTAGGAGTCGTTGTAACCTTTGGCGTAGGCGCGGGCTTAGTGGGTGTTGCCTTTGGCGTAGGCGCGGGTTTAGGAGTCGTTGTAACCTTTGGCTTTGGTGTTTGCTTTGGCTTTGGTGCAGATTTTGGCTTTTGCACGGGTTTGGGTTCTGCTTTTGCACCCGGTAAACGCCTTTTTACGATTAAATCGTGAAGTTCGTTGCGACCAGTCTTATCTACAAACAGATATGCCTCATGCACAATATCACCCGCATTGGTATCTTTGGGGCTAATCAGTTGCATCGCCAAGATATAATGTTCATAGGCTTTATCTGGTTGACCAACAAAGTCATACGCACGCGCCAGAAAAAAATAGGTGACATAAGACCGCACATTTTTCGCTGTGACTGTTTTTATAAATTCTTGAACTGTTTGTGTTTGACAGGCTTCATCAAATTGTAATTTGAGAGCCTCATATTTAGTTGCCATATTCGTTACCTAATTCCCTAAAATAGTTTAGGAATCAAAAATAGGGATAAACCATCATTCTAGCATGAATTAAACCATATATGGAAATGATTGGCAGTGATTGGCAGTGACATACTCCCCATGCCTAAAGGCAGGGGCTTCTGCCGTTAACACCAACAGCCTCGCTAGTTGCAAGGACTTCTGTTGACTGAGACAGCATGAGGCGATGTCCCGCCTCTAAAATGTTGATTGCCGCGTTGTGGTCACGTCCTAATGTGTGTCCACAACCCTCACACTGAAAAACGCGGTCAGATAGGTCTAATTTTTGCGTATGACCGCAACGGCTACATTTGCCCGTTGTACGCTCCCAACGGTTTATTTTCACAACCTGCTTGCCCCGCTTGAAGGCACCCCAATCCAGCACCTTCACAAACTGGGCAAACCCTAAATCACTTATTTTCCGTCCCCAGAGACGCTTCATCGCATCGAGGTTTAAGTCCTCGAATACCATCACATCATACTGGTCGCACAAATCGTGGGCGAGTTGGAAATGAAACTCTAAGCGATTGTCTGCTATACGAATATGACGGCGGTTGGTATGCCACATACCCGCTTTTTGGTTGTTACTTCCCTTGACCTTACGCGAGACGCGGCTTTGAATGGCGCGTAAACGGGGCAGGTCACACTTGTAATACTGTGGCGATTCAATGGTTGCGCCTTCGTCAGTCGTCAAGAAATTTGTCAATCCAAAATCGAAACCGCCGATTTTACCCGTGCTAATTCCCTCTGGGATGACTATTTTCTCGATGACACTAAAACACAACCGCCCGGTTGCATCGCGTTTAATAGCGACTGTTTTTATCTCGCCATTCAACGGACGGTGGTTAACAAATTTGTATATTTTCTTGCCAATGCGGATTTTACGATACTTTTTGCCATCTTGTTTATCGAGCAAATCCCATCCCGCTTGTTTCAGAATGAAAGATTTAAATTTCTTGACCTTTTTGAAATGAGGTAATCCGCCTTGCTTTTTGAAAAAACGGGCATACGCCTTATCCAGACGCTCAAGGATTTCTTGAACCGCTTGCGAACCCAAGTCTTTCCAATAGGCATATTGAGACCAACGCATCCGCAGTTTGGCAATGTGTTTTTTCATGACATCCAACGGGATGTATTTGCCTGTGAGTTTGTAGTACCGTCTTTGCAGTGCGAGGGCGTGATTCCAGATGATACCCGCAACATTGATTTGGTGATGAAGCGAGCCATCCACCTTGTTGTTGCGATACAGTCTGTATTTGTATGTTTTCCGCACTTCGACCGCGTTAAGCATTGAGCGATTCCACTTTTTTGCTATCATTTAAGTATTATTTTATTCTAGCACATTTTTAAGTGCAATCAATCTACCAGCGCCTTATATCCCCATCGCTAAAGCGAGGGATCTTACGGCGTTTTTTGATAAAATGCCATTAATAACCACCCAATAGCACTTATAGGGTTTGCTTATTTTAGAAAAATACCATTAAAATGGGAATATACATAAGATGAGGATTTTGAGCATGTCTGTTTTTGATGATGAATGGCGCGATTGCCTGCGCGAACAATTCAAGCACACCATCCGCCAAGCCAATCATAAAAATATCGCATCTTTACGCGGGGTGATGAATCAGGTCGGGTTTGGTGAAGATGAATTGCGCCAGCTTGAACTGATTGCCACCATGCACATAGATGATGTGCCAGACGATTTTATCCCCAATTTAGATATTTTAGATACACCCACCCCACCACCGCCTGCCGAAACAACAGCGGGAACAGACATCCCGTTTGTGCCACATCCGCTAGAGTGCCAATGCCCATCGTGCATCAATATTGTCATGACCCCGCACGATACCGAAGGGCAACCCATCACCGACCCAGAGGCGATTGAAGAAGCACGCGCCAAAGCCGAAAAAGATACGCCAAAGCAGATGAGTTTATTTTAGGGCGTGAATCATCATGCCCACTGATTCCCATTTTATGCAAATCGCCATCCAAGAAGCCATGCTCGCCCCCGCGCATGGTGATATTCCCGTTGGGGCAATTATTGTGCGTGGCGGGGAAATTATTGGGCGTGGTCATAATGAGCGTGAACTGCACAAAGACCCCACTGCCCACGCCGAAATTGTCGCTATGCGCGTTGCATCGGCTTTTTTGGGCGATTGGCAACTCAACGGGACAACCCTCTATTGCACACTAGAACCGTGTTGCATGTGCGCGGGGGCAATTGTGCAAGCACGCATCTCCCGCGTGGTCTATGGGGCGATAGACCTCAAAGCGGGGTGTGCGGGTAGCATTGCCGATTTGCTCCGTCACCCCAAAATGACGCACACGCTCGATGTGGATGTGGGGCTATACGCCGATGAATGTGCCAATTTGCTCCACGCCTTTTTTAAGGGGCTACGGGGATAATTAAGCAGGTCGGTGCTTTTTCGGCAATGCCAAACTGAGCGCACCCGCCAAAATTGCCGCAATCGCCACCAATTGGAATGTCGTGCTTAAGCCGATAGCATCTGCCAAACTGCCGATTATCAGACTACCCAAAGCACCAGTGGCGAAAATAAATCCCAAAATCGCCCCACCAGACAATCCCTTGCCCGATGGAATGGCTTCTTGTGCCAGCACCACAATGATACTATGCACCCCACCAGACAAACTCCCCGCGCCCAACGCCAAAATTAACGCCAGCACGCCATCTGCCAATGGCAATAAGAAAAATGTCGGTGCAGAGGCGGTCATGGTGATAAACATCACCCATCGGCGGTCATATCTATCGGCAAAATTGCCAAATATCACCCCAGAGATACCCGCAGAAATCCAAAACAGACTGGTGATAAACCCATATTCCGCAGGCGACCATCCCTTCTGCTGAAATAATGCGGGGATAAAATTCACTGACCCCGGATTTGCCAACCCGCGAAATGTCACCATCAACCCAATAATAAGCAGTGGCACTAGCAACGACTTGCGGGTGACTATCTTCATCGTTTGGGTTTTGCCAGACGATTTTTCGCGGGTTTCTTTTGTCCATGTCGGAATAGACGATGCCATGAAAAGCGCAATCGGCAGGGCGAGTATCATGGTCATGAACAACGGCGAGGCGGTGTTATTCACCAGCAGGCGGTTATCTATGCCCAATGGTTGCATAAACGGGAGCATGGGGTTTGGATTGGCAAAATCGAGCAATAACCCGGCCAACAACGGACCCACCGCCAAGCCGGTTTGCCCCAATAGGAAAAAATACGACATATTGCTGGCGGCGCGGGTCTGATTGCTCACTGCCGAATGAAGCATCCCCACAGGATGCACCGCCCCACTACCCACACCCTGCAACACAAACGGGATGAGCATCAGAATATAATTGTTGGTGACGAGTGCGACCAATAACCATGAGACGAACATGCCCATTGTGACCATCAAGCCACCCGCCCCAAGCCAACGTCCGCCATTTTTATCTGCCAATAAGCCAAAAGCAGGTTGGGTGAGCGCACCCGCCAATTGTTGGGCGCTAATCGCAAAGCCGATTTGTGTGTTGGTCATCGGCACAATGGCGACACTCATAAACACCAATATCACCGACCCCATAGACATAAAAATATCGTTGGCAAGATGCCCAAACCCCACCGACCAAAAGGCACGTTCCTTCGGAATATACATAAAAACCCTTATCGTTGTGCGGATACTATGCTATGGACTATTTTACGGGCGCGATTTCTTACCATCTAAGACCATTGAGGGCTTTTTTATTTTTTCTGAGTTAACCACCCACCGAGTAGATGAACTTTGTAGATTTGCTGTGTGTTATGAAACCCCGCCTCATCCAATAACGCACAAATACGCGACTCTGGGATAATAGAATCTTCTACAGTTGCCCTATGAGAGAGTTCTTTACATTGAGCCTCAGAAAAACCCTTAAACCTTGCATATTCTAGCCATGCGTTAAACGCTAATTGTGTTTCTGCTGTTGCAAAATCACCATATAGCCCTGCCAATATAAACCATCCCCCACTTTTTAACCGTTGGGCAATCCCATTAAGCAATGCCAGTTTTGTCCCGTCATCTGGTAGCAAATGCTCCACTAAAATCATCGTTGTTGCATCGAATGTCTCTTCTTGGAGAAGGTCGGTGATTGTGCCTTGTTGTAATTTGATGTGGTTAATCGCTTGGGCATCAATTTTCGCTTGAGCCAATTTGAGCATGGTGTCTGATAAGTCAATTCCCACCAGTGACCAATTTGGTTTGTGGGTGGCATACGTGATGAGGGTTGTCCCTGTGCCACATCCTACATCCAAAACAGTGGCGTTTGCATCAAGCACTACACCAAGGTATGCCAATATGGTAAGCGGGAGCAAATCATACCCAGAAAAGGTTTTTCCCATTTGTGCGTCATACTGTAACGCATCTTTATATCGTGCTTGAATGGCTTCATCCATGTAAAAGCTCCTTTTGAGCAGTTTTATCGCTTATCCAGCATTGTCAGTATAACACAATAGAACAATTAGGCTAAATTTTCATTGTTTTATGCACATCTCGCCATCTACAGGACAAATTTCCCCTATTTTTGCCACACAATTTTCTGTAAGATGAATTTTACAATAATTCCCCTTTGAAAAATGATTGAGTAGAAAAGAAATGGTCTGTGTGTGCAGGATAAATTTTGATTTGTGACGTACCAATTAACCCCGCCCCGTTTCGTTTTTTTCTCACACATAATCTATCAAAGGACATCTATCTCATGGAACAAATCCCTACCCCTGCTTTAAATTCGCAACTCGATAAAGAAGTCAATCGCCGTCGGACATTCGCCATCATCTCACATCCAGATGCGGGCAAAACCACCCTCACCGAAAAATTACTGCTCTATACGGGCGCAGTCAACCAAGCGGGTGCTGTCCGTGTGCATAAAAATCAGCGCAGTTCCACTTCTGATTGGATGGAAATGGAAAAGCAACGCGGGATTTCGATTACCTCCACCGTACTTCAATTTGAATATGAAGATTGCATCTTCAACCTGCTAGACACCCCAGGACATCGTGATTTTAGCGAGGACACCTATCGTACCCTCATGGCGGTGGATAGCGCGATTATGGTGCTAGACAGCGCCAAAGGCATTGAGCCACAGACCAAAAAATTATTTGAGGTGTGTCGGCAACGCCAGTTGCCCATTTTGACCTTCATCAACAAATTAGACCATGTTGGGCGTGAGCCACTCGAATTATTAGACGAAATTGAGCAGGTGCTATCGCTCCGCGTTGCGCCCATGAATTGGCCCATCGGCAGTGGCTCTGGGTTTCAGGGGGTGTATGACCTGCAAAATCATCAGGTGTTGCTATTTGAGCGCACCACACGCGGTAAATTCCGCGCCCCTGTGAAGGTAACAAACCTCTATGACCCCATTTTGGAGCAGACACTCGGCGCAAATGCCTATCAGCAACTCAAAGATGATGCCGAATTATTAGCAGGTGCTGGCGCTCCGTTTGATAAAGACGATTTTCTCAGTGGCGCATTAACACCTGTGTTTTTTGGGAGTGCCCTCAATAATTTTGGCGTTGAACCGTTCTTAGAGGCATTGCTCAAAATCGCACCATCGCCCCGCGCTCGTGAGAGTAATATCGGCTCAATAGAACCCACCAATGAAGCCTTCAGTGGCATCGTGTTCAAAATTCAGGCGAATATGGATCCACAACATCGGGATAGTTTGGCATTTATGCGCGTTTGTTCGGGCAAATTTGAAAAAGATATGATGGTCAATCATCCACGTTTGGGGCGCAAAATCCGCATCACCCGCCCACATCGGCTTTTTGCCCGTGAACGCGAAACGGTGGATGAAGCCTACCCTGGTGATGTGATTGGTCTCAGCAATCCGGGGACATTTGTTATTGGCGATACGGTCACATCGGGCGACCCATTCAATTATGCCCCCATACCCCCCTTTCAACCCGAATGTTTTGCGGTTCTACGCAATATTTCGATGGAAAAATTTAAACAATTCAACAAGGGTGTTGACCAATTGCGCCAAGAGGGTGTGGTGCAGGTGATGTATTCCGCCGACCAATTGCGCCGTGAGCCAATTTTGGGCGCGGTGGGTGAATTGCAATTCGAGGTCATCGTTGCCCGTTTGCAGGCAGAATACAATGTCGAGACGGTCATAGAGCGCCTCCCCTATAGCATCGCCTGTTGGGTAGATGGTGATGAAACAGAAATCCGCACCATTCGTTGGTCATCGGTCAGTATGCGCCTGCTCGATTATGATAAACGGTTGGTCGTCTTGCTCGATTCAATATGGCAATTGCGTTATACCATCAAAGACCACCCCAACCTCAAATTTACCGATATTGCGGGCAATCCATTTGGTGATTCTGCTAATAATTAAACGGCATCGGCAAAAAACGGCATTTATTCCAATGCCGTTTTATGTTATGATAAATCTTCTATGGAGAGGTGCCAGAGTGGCCGAATGGGTCTGTCTCGAAAACAGATGTACCTGCAAGGGTACCGTGGGTTCGAATCCCACCCTCTCCGCATCACCATCCCCCCAAAAAAACTTTCCCCTGCTATAGAGGATAAACCATGTCTGAACAACTCATAACCCAACAACGACTCGTTAAAGACGAATTTTTTGAATATGACGACCATTCCCCTCTCACCGATACCCAAAAATCAGAATTCACCCACCTAGATTATTACCCCTATAACCCCAATTTGGCGCTAGTAGTGAATGTCACCCTCATCGAAAATACGCCCACCGCGCAAATTCTGACCACCAAAGATACCATCCGCAATTATGAGCGTTATGGCACATTTTCGTTTGATGTGGATGGCGAACAAATCACGCTCACCATCTATAACACCCCACACGGATTTTTTCTGCCATTTGTAGATAGTAACGCGGGTGCAGAAACCTATCCCGCAGGGCGTTATATAGACCCTCAACACCTACCCGATGGGCGTTTTGTGGTGGATTTTAATACCGCCTATAACCCCTATTGTGCCTATAATGACCGCTACGACTGCCCACTCACCCCCGCAGAAAATCGGCTCAAGGTGGCAATCCGCGCTGGCGAAAAAATTTCTACAGGCGACTGGGCAAAACACAAATGATGATGACACGCTTAAAATTTTTATCGCATAAAAAACCCATACCTGTTATTTTGGCGCTGGTATTCGTCTTATCGGCATGTGGTGGCACACAAAACAATCCACCACCCACCACTACCCCCACCACACAGGTTAGTACCACCCCCCTACCCGCTGTACCAACAGGTGCGCCGACAGAAGGAACAAGCATCACTACCCCAAACTTTGTCATCTGGTTTCCAGAGTCACTCGCGCTATCAGACCGTCCCGAGGTAGCCACCCTGCTCAATGACCAACTGAATGGTTTTGTGAGTGAGCAAGACATCCCCATCACCATCGAATTTCGGTTGCGCCGTTATGGGGATGTTGGGGGAATTTTAGCCACCTTGCAAAGTGCCAATAAAGTCGCCCCTGGTGCCTTGCCCGATGTCACCCTCGTGCGCCGTGAAGATTTGCCAATTCTCATCCAAGAGGGGCTAACCCTCCCGCTAGAAGGGCATCTCTCTAGCCGTATCATGGGCGATTTATTCCCACCCGCCTTGCAAGCAGGCAGAGTTCAAAATCAGCTTTATGCCATTCCCTATGTCCTCGAAATGCAACTGCTGGCATTTTATCCAGACGACACCCACCCAACCATTTGGACATTTGACAACATCCTCATCACAGAAACCTTCTGGAATTTTCCCGCAGGGCGTTCTACTGGCTTAAATACCACCGTCTTTCTGCAATACCTATCGGCAGGTGGCACTCTCTCACCCAATGGGACGCTCAATTTTAACCGAGGCGCATTAGAGACGGTTCTCACCTATTATGAACAAGCCTATCAACGCGGATTAATAGACGAGACCATGCTCAATTTTGCCTCTGGCAATGATTACCTGCGCGATTTAACCTCTGGCGATTTACGGGCAGGAGTTATCAATTCCACCGCATTTTTAACCGCATCGGCTAATGAGCCATCTCTAAGCGCCACATCTATCCCCACCGATGAAGATGACCCCCTCACATTAATGAGTGGATGGGCGTGGATTGTGACCGCCAAAACTGCCGAGCATCAAGCCATCGCCTTCAATTTTATAGATTGGATGCTTGAACACACCAGACAAGCCAATTATGCCCAATTGGTCAATATGCTCCCATCTCAGCGAGGCGCACTCAACCAAATGACACTCCATAATGCCACCGTTGCCCTATTCGATACGATGCTCACCAACGCCATACTCATGCCCGCCGACAACAATACAGGGGCATTGGCACGCGCCATTCAAAATGCGTTCATCAGCATTATTTCAGGTGATGCAACCGCTCAACAAGCCGTTGAATCGGTTGCCAATCAATTTTCACCCTAATTACGTGGATTTTTCATAAAACCGATGTGTGCGATATATCCTCATGCCAACGCTCAAAAGCGTGCCAGCCATATCTTGGTTGGTCTCCAAAATCCAGCCACAATCGAGGCTACGATAGGGCAATTTGGGGTCACTGAGGATAATCCGCAATTCGGCATACATCAACACATCCAACCCCTTATTACGATATTCTGGATTCACCCCCATCAACGGCACACGCAATCCATTGATTTTTGGGCGCAATTTCCAATGCCATAAGGCTTTGAGCAATGTCACAAATTCTGGAATACGCGGTTTGGCATAGGCGCGATGCAACACCTGATTAAGGTCTTGTACCGCCAACATAAACCCAACAGGCTTTTCATCTACTTCCACAAACCATGCTGTGCGCGGGTCTAGGAACATACCCAAACTCTTGATGAGCGCGTCTAGCTCTCTATCGGTCATGGGGGTGAATCCCCAATTGGCAATCCATGCCGTGTTATACAGTTCTTTGAACAGCTTAAAGTCGTTTTTGCGGTCTTTGTTGTTGAATGTCCGCACACGGGCATTATTTTGGCGCATGATGCGGGCGCTAATTTTTTCCGCGCGCTTGGCATTGCCAAATTGCTCATGTTCTTCTGGGGTGTGGTCATAATAAAAACTATGCACATCCATCACCTTATAAAATCCTTCCCCCTCTACCAATGCCTGATAGTATGGCGCGTTATAGGGCATGAGCAACACCGGGGGGGCAAATCCATCTACCAATAAGCCACATTCCTCATGGGTGGTAAAGCTCTGTGGGCCACGGAGGGCAGTACACCCTTTGGCTTTTGCCCATTCATTTGCAACATTTAGCAAGACATGGGCGACTTGTGAGTCGTTAATTGTCTCAAAAAAGCCAAACCATGCAATATTTTCGTGATGAAATTCATTATGCCGATGGTTGATAAAAGCGGCAATTGTGCCAACGGGTTCATCGCCCCGCCATGCCACAAAATAATCCCCTTCTAAATAATCCCATGAGGGGTTATGGTCTTTATCCAAAATTTCACGGCGCATAGACAGTAACGGTGGTGTCCAGTTTGGGTCATCTTGATAAACCGTCCACGGAAATCTAAAAAATGCGCGATAATCTTTTTTGGTCTCTACTTTACGAATCTCTACAGAATTTTGCATAGTCTCACCTTGACAGTTTAAGGGGTGTTTGATACTATTTTAACAGCCATTCCACAATAGCTCAACGGCAGAGCAATCGGCTGTTAACCGATCGGTTCCTGGTTCGAATCCAGGTTGTGGAGAAAAAAATTTACTGCAAATAACAAAAAACACCTTGCCCTATGCAGGGTGTTTTTTGTTATGAAAAATACATGATACGTCTTATGTGAAATGAAATGTGCAAAATTGGGCAATTTGCCTCGCCTATGGCTCAAAGCCATAGGCTATTCGACTTTGAAGCCCACTGAAGGGGCTATTTTTTACCCGATTTTAAGGTGAAAATCCATTTTATGGCAGGTTTTAGCGCCTTTAGTGCAATACTGCTAAGTTATGGAACAACTATTTTGAATTCAAATGATTTTCAAATTTCAATGGATAAGCATTTTC
>Ga0163154_10002256_pt1 | contig 28411 bp, 29 predicted proteins | sample OliLakLV19MP9P1_FD_148649 | JGI IMG/M metagenome (GOLD analysis project Ga0163154, IMG submission 148649) | Freshwater microbial mat bacterial communities from Lake Vanda, McMurdo Dry Valleys, Antarctica - Oligotrophic Lake LV.19.MP9.P1 | ecosystem: Environmental > Aquatic > Freshwater > Lake >... | reverse complement strand
ATGATGTCCCCAGAAATAGTTCCTTCTAGGTCGGTAAACTCAATCCCCTTTTCGGGGTCAAGTTCTACAACCGTAATAGCATAGACGCCGGGAGTACCAAAAAAAGCATAATCCCCGTTGGTAAGCTTTCGGACTTTTATTTGCGTAGTCGAATTCTTTGCCGTGGCTCGAACAGCTTTGAACTTCGCATCACTTGTGACAGTAACACTTAATCCAAGTTGTTGCCTAGCCTCTGGCTCAATCAGGAAGACGGCAACCTTGTCCTCGAATGGTTCTACCGATGCCGCTTGAGCAAATACCGCCGACACTTGCTTTATATCGACTTTGGCCCCGAAGAGTCCTTGCGAGAGCGCAACGGAACAAAGTAAGAGCCAAGCACAAATTGACGTAGTTGATTTGTATCGCATGGTTAAGCAGAAGTCCTATCGAGTAAGAATTTGAATACCTTTTCCGAGTCGACAAGGCCATTGCCGTATCGGGGGTCCCATCCTGGTTGGCCAAGATCGATTGTCAGTTTGTGTTCAGTAAGCCAATCAGACCATGCCTTCGCCCCACGAAGATCCTGATACCCAAGGCCTCTGCGCCAAGAGATAATCAAGGCATACAAACCAGCTTGCCAAGGGGTTGCCATGCTTGTACCAGACATGAGCACCCAACCACCACCGGGACGGCATGAGACTATGCCCACTCCAGGGCTCGCAAAACGCGCTTGTGGGCCTCCAGAAGAGAAACCTGCTATCGTCCGCCAATCGCTCTGGATAGCCGCGATACCGTGGTTGTGATGGGAATACGATCCTGGCCTTCCGATCGTACTCCCTCCGTTGAAACCAGCATTGCCTAAAGCAGCAACGCAAATAGACGTACCAAACTGGTATGCCTTGTCGTAGGCTGTCAAGTCGGCTTGGATTGGAGGCCCCCCGCCATCCCCAAGCGACTCGCTGATAACGTCGGCACCTTGCTCAGCCATCCACATACGGCCCGCGTTAATACCGGACGTTGAACCGCTCCCGTTGTCCCCGAGAACCTTGGCAGTAATTAAACCGGCCTTTGGGGCAACTGAAATCACAATGCCTTGGCAGTGCGTGCCGTGGCCTTGAACGTCACGCAGCCCATTGGAAGATCCGGTAAAATCTTTACCAGCAAGTTGTTTCGGCAAGAACGGATGGTCTGCCCTCCCGGCGGTATCACCAACTCCGACCTTCACGTGCCTCCCATCGATACCTCGACGGTGAAGCTCTTTTAGCTGAGCGGGGACGTGCCAAGCAGAGGCCGGTAACTCTTCCGACAAGGGGAATACTACCGAGTTGTCTACTACGTGATCGGGAGGGATACCGATTTTTCGATCGTCTTGGCCTTGCATGCTATGCCCCACCGCCGATAAGACCAATGAGCGTAATAATCATCGGGATAAGTTTTTCTAGAAAAGCTAGAAACTTATCCCAGTCAATCGCTTGGACGGTAGCTAACCCGTCCTCGATTGCTAGTTCGTGAACTGCGTTTTTCAATTCCTCAAGCTTCGCAGGCCGTTGCGCTGCAAAGATGATCGCAAGATGTTGGCCCATCGAAATATCACCAGATTGGCGGGCTCGTCTTGCTGCCAAAAGCAAGGTCCGCTTGAATTTTACGGTATCACTTCGAAGCGCAATCCCATCAACGCTTGCTGATACTGTGGCCTGCTGGACCTGTTGGACCTGCTGGACCTGTCGAACGGGCGACGTCCATTGGGTGGGAGCATTAACCACGTCATAGCAAATTCCGTTAATGCAAACCTTTTTCCTTTGGATTAGCTGCGCTGAGGCAGGCATAGCCATAACTAACAAGATCACTGGTAGCATGACCGACAGAATCGCCAGCCTCAAGCTTTTCATCTGAACCATAATTCACTCCTTAGCAGTATTTGGGGTACCAAGCATAGTAGCTTTAGCTTTTCGTATTTTACAAAAGTATTACCAATTTGAACACCCCCATAGAACTAATGGCCAAAATAGATGGCCCCTGCGAGTCCGACTAAACAGGGGCCATCCGGTTCGCCCACTAGGGATGGGACGAATCTATTGTAGCTTCATTCTTTCTTCAAATCTGCCTTTGCCCTTCGAATTGCCTCAGCAACGAAACCTTTTGCGGCAATTCGGCTTAGCTGCTCCAGGCCTGGGAGTGAGACAGCTGTATACCTCTTCTTAGCATTTGTCATAAGCCAATTGGTAACTGTCTCGATATTCAGCTCAGCCCATTCGGGGGAATTGGCATCAAGCGTTTTCGCCTTCTGGTTACACATATTGCACCCTTTGGCAGGCTCAAACCAAGATAGCATCTGTTTCAAGTGTGACCCAACACCAGCCATTACTTAGCCCCTTTTACGATCCACCATGACGTATCTCCAGGTTCTATTGTCGTCGTGATCTCCAAACGCTTTGTCATCGCGAAAGCATCAACAGCCTTCTTAACTTCGCACCGATAAGACGGTGTATCTAAGTCGTAGTAATCATGGCCACAAAAGATACCCCCTGGTTTAACCTTTGGGTACCAGTTGTTCAAGTCCCGGCTAATCTGGGGCTCATGATGATTGCCATCCACGTAGACAAAATCGAAAAAGTTGTCAGGGAACATCTTTACGGCAACATCCGACTCTTGCCGAACGAAACTTACCCGACCTGGGTACTTTGCCAATCGGTTCAATGCACGCATATACATTACGTCAAAATCGCATCGCCCTGTATCGTCAACGTACTGCTCATCAGGCCATTTCTTCCAAGGGTCAACGCAGAATATCGTTGTACCATGCCATCGCTTTAGGATCTGTTCAGCATACTCACCATAGGCAGTACCGATCTCACAGCCGAACCCGTTCAGTCCTTTTTCGTTTAGATAGTCTCCAAATTGGTTTCTTGACCTTGGCCCTGAATAAATTCCAATCGTGTTGCGAATCTCGTCGACAACTTCCGAGATTCCGCCCCATGACCAATACTGTTTGGCTGGATTTGAAATGCCTGACGGGGCATCGACTATCGAGTACAACGAGGGTTGATAGTGGGCTGCGAAAGCCCCTAGTACGTTAAACTCGCTAAACTCATGTCCCTGTATTTTTGAAACGTAGTCAATCAAGTATGGGTAGTGAGATTCCAACTCTACCGGCGTTTGCCTATTGAGTAGGATTGGCACCCTCCGCATGTATTCGTAGTCGACCGGCATACCGAGTGCTGCTTCGGTTATTGCTTTCCATTTGTAGGCCGCAATGTTTCCTGGTTGGTTAAAGTAGTCATAATGCTCTCTAAGCAAAAGGGGCTTACCATTTTGCATCCAATCCGATGGCTCGTTGTGTCGCTGCATTATGCAATCGGAATCAACAAATAGTATCTGTTCTGAGTCCGTGTAATGGTGGGCTCGGAGTTTGGTAATCTGTTGATCGATGTACCCATGCGTTCTTTCGTGAACTGGAATCAACTGGTCAACTGATCGACAAACGGAAGAGGGGACATCGGCAATCTGGTCATCAGGTACAACTAGAATCACGTCCTCGAAGCCACAGCAATACCGCATGATTGACTCAACGCAGTAGGCTAACCATTCGAAGTCCCCTTTGTAGGATCTAATAAAAATTGTTGTTCTCATCGGTTGGTAACGTCCAAAATAAAATAAGGAAGCATGTTTCTAGTAACCTTATATCTGGTTTGCACTAAGCAACGGTAGGCCATCTGGTCCGCTTCGTTCCAACCCTTTGGATGGTTCTCATGAAACAGCCTAGACTTAGTAACATGAATGGCGTACCCCAACAGATGGAAGTGATAGACAATCCAAAAGTCCCATCCTGGAAGACCAATACGAAAACCAATGTCAGGAATAGTTTGGGCCATCTCTGGAGTAACTAAAAAAGCATCGATACCCCATTTTTGCTGCTTTCGTTTTTTGCTCCCTGGGTTTGCGTCTTGCCTAACCCCCAATGACAACGTTTTAGGTTGCACTACCCAATGCTGTTGGAACACTAGGTCAGAATCTTTAATCGATATGTCTGAGTTGATTAACAAAACAGCGTCTTGTTCTTCGACGGCTTGGCAGGCCATAGAGTGAATCGTTGGTGTGTTCTTTGAAAAGATATTGCTGGTTGGCAACGGATACTCTTTGAACGTAACGCTCGGAAAGTAAGGCCTTAGCGACTCAGTTTCACCAGGGCATTGGACGGCAATAACTCGTAGCCCTTTGGCAAGCCAAGTGTTGACACAATACTGTTGTCGCTCGATACGGCCATGTGATAGCGAAGTAACTGCAATCATCCCCAAACCTGTTTCAAAAGTGGCTTATCAAAATCAGCACACGGAAAGCAATTACGGTTGCCTTCGTTGCCTCCATGCGAAATGGTAGAGTGCTTTGCAATGTGCTGTACCGCGGAAGGCTCGACGAAATACATCCCAAGCTGCATGTCGTTTAGTATCTTCCCTATAACAGTATCCGAATTAGCAACCAAACTGGTGTCAGCGCGTCGGCGTTCCATTATAGCAGGGTCCCGACTTCTGGTATGGTACCCAAACCATGCGGGTACGCGGGGACTCTCTAAGACTCTCTCCAGCACTTCCGTTTTGAAGATCATCGCGCAAGCGCCCCAAAGACATTTAGTGCCGATCTTATTTATACCCGAATGTCTTAAGGTTTTTGGATTCTTGTTCAAAACGGAATAGTGCTTTGGGGTGTACAAGGAAACAAAACCAGCATCGACGGGCCATTTCATTCTGTCGGTTAGTACTTTGCTGCCTGGATGGAACAGCGAATCATCTTGCACTGTCATAATGTACTCAGTACCCCCGTTTGCAATAGCCCACCGACAAGCGGTTAGCCAGTTGTGCCAAATGCCAAGTCTCTTTTCGTTCACGAATGTTTGGTAGCCTGTTTCGGTAGATCCAGGCTCAGCAAAGACTATGGGTTGCCATCCACACGCTTCAATTGATGCAGTACAGTAGGCAAGCGTACAGTCTGTTCTTGGCGCTGTTGTGACCGCAACCGTGATCGACTTATAGCCATCCGTAACAGGATATTCGCGGCGGACTCGAAGTACGGTATCCTTGCAATTCGGCAAGAATGCCTCAGCCACCTTAATATTGTTGTTCGACGTTTCTCGCATTCGTCAGGCCCCCATTTGTTCATCTTCTGAATTCGGGTATCGCACTTGCATTTTTTGGTTGGTGAATAGAACCAAGAAATAAGCTTTTTTAACTCGGTCCCTGGGCCATTCGATATCTTGTCAAAGGCCTTTTCTTTAAGGATAGCGAAGGCCCTTTGTGATGCCTCAGTACCCCTAAGTTGCGAATAGGTCAGTGACAAAGTTACCTCGTTTAGGCTTCTAGGTCGCGTTGCCAATTCACACTGCTGGCAAGCTGCGTCAGTAGTCGTAACCTTTTGGCCAGCGAACTCGGTTGCCACCTTACAGCAGCTATTCTCTAAATACTGGCATGTCATATAGTCGTGCAATCCTCCGATGTTACTTCCCAAATAGTACCGTTCCATGTAAACACGCAAGTACAAGTTGTAGTTGGTCCGAACCCTGTCGTGCAAGTGTCAAAAATAGTTTGGCCAACAAATAAACCTGGGGTACCTGGAAGGTTACTGCTACAGCACTTTGGTTGTATGAACGGACTTGAAGACGATGAACTTGGGACTGACGAACTTGGGACCGACGAACTTGGGACCGACGAACTTGGGACTGACGAACTCGGGACCGACGATGACGAACTCGGGTTGCTCGAACTGCTCGAACTCGGGACCGACGATGACGAACTCGGGTTGCTCGAACTGCTCGAACTCGGGACCGACGATGACGAACTAGGGTTGCTCGAACTGCTCGAACTGCTCGAACTGCTCGAACTGCTCGAACTGCTCGAACTGCTTGGACAACAACAAAAAGGGTACCATCCCATTAGTCGCAGTCCCGGTAAGCTTGGATGATGTAGAACTTTTCATTTTGCAGTATGCAAATGCCCCGGTCACCCGCTACTAAGTCAGCAAAAATTACTTGCGGATCTCTTACAAAAGCTGTCTTAATCACCACAAGATTATCCATGTCTTTTATCACCGCCGTAGCAAAATTTGGGAGTGCATAACTCATGTTCGTCTCAAGTGTAAACAGGTAATGGTAAATTCCATCGGAACGACCTAAAAGAATGGAAGCCCATTTTAGGCCTAGCCCTGGTTCCTTCCAGAGTATCCTTGCCGAAGACGATGTGCCATCAATAGATGATTGCAATCTAGAAACGTCGCCAACAACTTCTTTTGCCATTGTGTGGGACTCGTCCAACACATCTATCTGGACATGGGCAATACCTTGAAGCGTAATCGGGGCCAAACCGTTTTCGACAACAGGTATGTTGAATACACCCCATCGGCAAAGGCCATCAGGCACTTTGGCAAAATAGGTCGTGTCCATCGAAAATCTTGGGGCATAAATAGTTGCCAGCTCGTCAATATCGGGAGGCTCTACAAAAGGCTCATCATAAGCAACAATTGAAAAAGAATTGCCAAGGTCCTCCCCGGTACGATTTATAGCCCAGGGTAAAACTGGGTTAGGCTTGTCCAGTTTTAGAGTTGGTGCCTGGATGTTTTTTATCTTCTGCTCAAGTTTGGTAACTCGGTCGAGAGCATCATGGATGGTCTGCCAAAGGGACTGCTTTTCTATAAACTCCGCTATAGGCTGACCTTTTGTTGGGGGCTTAAAGTTGTTTGGCATATTAAGTCAATATGATCGTGTTACAAGACATATTCAGTAGGTTGAAATCACGAGCGCAGAATATACGCTCAATATGGACCGAATGGGGCAAGGCCGCATGTACCCTACAACTCGCTGGGCCTGCCGTTATCGCCACCGGTTGAGTGAATATCCAGTACAAATCCCAACCTAGTTTTTGCAGACCCATTAAACAAGCATTTGGCCCGCAACCTGGAGGGCCGTTGACCCAATTCGGTTTTGCCCCAAAGTCAAAATCGATACAGAACAATTGACTTTGATCCCCTTGGCCGGACGCGCCTCGAAACAGCAACTCCCCCGGTGCGAATGCCCCTAGGACGGGATTACTATTCATGCATGGTGCCATGTAGTAAAGCTGTTGGAGGTAAGCAGCAGTGACCGCATTTGGATTCACGCATGACGTGATCGTGAAGTTAAGCCCCGCGGCTGGAATGTCGATGCCCTCAACCTCGGTGCCATTAACATTGATTAACCCTCCGAATAGCTCCCCACACTGGGCGCTGTCGGGGTCGCCAGTTGCAGAACTTGTAATATCGCCTGGATGGCAGATGTAACTTCCAAGATGCGCCAAGCCTGCTTGAATATGCTCCGTCTCACCGGAAACAGTAAAGGCCATCTTGCAATAGTTGATTGTGAAATTAGGCCTTGCGTCACTGTAAGTTGCCAGTACGAGAAACTTACGAGTGCTCCCAGTCCCAAGTTCTTCTAGCGTAAATGAATTTAGGTGCAATGAGTAGTCGCATAGGCCAAGGTTCACCCATCGAATAAGTGGGAGAATGCTAAACGCATAAGCCCTGGCCAGCATTTCATCATTATCATCTCCGAAAACTTGCGATTCGCATAAATTGCCGGTAGCCCAATCTCCAGTATCCCAAATCGTAATGGCATACTCAATCGAGTTATTTTCCCCGACGTTTAGTTTGCGTAAACTCGTTTCAGCGAAAGGCATTGCCAAACCTGTCTGTTAGTGATGTCGTGATTTCACTGTTGTCGCTCAGCTCGTAGGCTCTCATAAGTTCCCGACGTAGGAACCTCGAATCAAAACGGATCGAGTACACCTTTCCGTCGTGATCTTTTATCAAGTCCAAGTTGTCAAAATTGGCCCTTGGGAACAAGATGGAAACCGTGGTAACGTCTAGCACTATGCTTTGGTCCTTACTTCGTATCTTCACGTCGCAAAGAGAGCATACCTCGATCGCTAGAATCAGGCCCCTTTCGTGCTTGACCGCTTTCTTGTGCTTGTACGTTGAAAACGCATTTTGAAATGTCATACAAATACCGCTCCCTCTTTGTCGGCAATTATTTGAAGTAAGCTTGTTTGCTTTTTCAACTCTAAGGCATCTGCCTCAAGTGCCTCTTTTATAAGCTTCGCTTGCAATTCTTCTTTACTAAGTATCTCGCGTTTTGGCTCTCTTTCTAAGTCATCGACGTTAGCTTTCTTGTTAAATGGTCGATTCGCATTGAACCTTTCGTCCCTATCTTTATTAAGCTTTTCTGCGTCCGCTTTCCGTTTAGCCTCGATATCTGCTTTGCTCGGCAGGTTCGCTCTATCCAATGATTTCTGCTCCAAATTTATGTCGAGCAAATCAGCTCTCTCTTGAGCAAGTTTTCTTCTACGGGCTACCGCCTCTCGTAGCCTACGCTCTCGCTCGGGGGTTAGAGTATTCCTGCTTTCGTTGACCGGTAATCCATCTTCACCAATTGGAGCATCTAATTTTGCTTTGGAAGCAGCCGCCGCATTAGCAACTCTTGCATTGTAAAGCTTTACCGTGACAATTCCATTCCGTAGGACGTCCGCCGTCTCTCTAGCGCTCCCCGCAATCGATTTCAACTGCTCTGCCGACGAATTCTTTTGGCCCTTAATCAGCCCTCTCGTCGAATCAAAGCTGGAGGATACCATCCCTTGAATTCCTTTTTCAATTCCATTTGGCATTCCGCCAACAGCCTCGTCAATAGCTTTGCCAAGACTATCGCCAAGTTTCGGGTCCGCAAGCTTTAGCTTTTTCCGCTGCTCGTCGACCAATTCTTGAAGCTCCTTTTGGGACTCAATGAGCGACTTACTAAGTGCTGGTGTAGCACTACCACCACCAACCAAACCACCTAGCAGCCCTCCTAATAGCTTAGCGTTAAGTCCAAGCCCTGCCCCAAGGCCTAACAATCCATACTGTACTCGGGTAAAGAAGGCGTCCGCAACTTTACTTAAGTCTCTGAACGCAATTATCCCGGCAATCTTAATGCCTTGGAATGCGATCGTAGCAGCCGCCTCTAAATTACCATTTTGAAAAGAAAGGCTTATGCCTTCCATTGTCAACGTCACAACTGCAAGGACCTCTTTGGCAGTCTTTTTCAATTGACGAAAGACGTAGATTATTCCTGACCCTAACGACCTAGCTAGAGTATTGCCGGTCTTCGTAAAAGTGAGAAACGCTGCTCCCAGTAATCCAAAGAACACAATGTTGGACAGAACCACCGCGGCAATTAGGCCAAGTGGTGTTTGAAGGACAAGTAAAATTGAACTTAATGCGCCAAGCACTAAGCTAAGTGCAACTGCGGCCCCGCTCATTAACAACAAAGATACGCTAGTCACAATCGCTGCGACTCCTACCAAAGCAATTACCTGGACAGCCTCTTTGTTGTTTTTTATGAATGGTGAGATAACCGCGTTAATAGCTTGAACACCATCAGCAAAACGGCCAAACAGGTCCTCTAGAGCGCCCCCAACGGTAACCCTTAGAACTTGAAGGGACGACGACATACGATCGAACCCACCACCTAGGCCACCTTGTATTTTATCGAATTGCTTTTGCAGCTCCCCAGATACATCAACGAACGATTTTTGGAATTCCTTGATCTGTTCTGCCGTCGTACCAATCCCCAGCGCTGAGGTAATGCCAAGCAGCCCAAATGCCTTGTTGAACTTATCGGCCTTAGTCGAAACATTGTCCCCGGCGGTTGCTTCGCTCAGTAGCTCCAGAACGTTTAGGAAGGTTGATCCCTTTGGTATAATGATACCAAAAGATTTTTCAAGCTCCTTCGTGTTGGCTGTTACATCGATTGCAAGTCGTCGTAATTGTGTTCCTGCCTCTTCGCCTTTTATACCGATGGTCGACAAGCCCGCTGCCAAAGCAATTGTGGTCTGTAGGCTTATGCCAGCCGCCTTTGATACGGGGGCCAAAGTCTTAAGAGTAAAAACAAAGTCACTCAAACTTGCTTGTGATGAATTGGCACCTTTGATAAGCAAGTTGGCAACATCTTTGGCTTGGCTGTTCTTTAACCCAAAAGCACCAATCGTAGAAAGTAAACCCGTCCTAGAAATTCCAAGCGTATCACCAGAGGCCTTTGACAATTGGGCGATAACGTCAGCAAGGTTCGCCAACTCGCTTGGGTCAACTTTGCCAAGTGCTCGGGCTAGCTCAACAGTCTCATCGGCCAAATCTATGAGAACCGTACCGCTCCGTTGGCTTACCTTTTTAATTTCCTCGCCTAGCTGTTCCATCTGACCAGACGTTAGCTCCGATGCAGCAGCCGCGGCCCTAAGACGTCTATCGAATTCAGCGAACTCTTTGCCGGCGCTAACCAGAGGCCTTAAGATCGCAAACCCAGCAGCCCCAACAGCAGCCCCGGCTAATCCTGCCTTCGCTGCAAAACTTAGGAGCTGCCTGTTGATCGTCTTTATTCCTGCTTGAACGCGGTCCTTGATAAAGACCTCGATGAAAGCACCGCCGGCGCGAGTGTTACTTGCAGTTGACATTTAGAACAGTCCCCAATCGCTATTACTGGTACCGAACTCGGCTTGTGCTTGGGCTTCCATGATCTTGTTTTGCTCTGCCTTGGATTGTGCTACCGCTTCGCTGTTGTCACGGTACGGATTTATTTTTTGAAAGTCGCCTTTGCCTCCCCCGGACGCTTGCACGATGCTGAACACGATAAATGATTCCCGGTCGAACTGCTCTTGCCGCCAGCCCCGATGCAATTCTGTGATTTGGTAATAGGTAAGTTCTAAAGACCAACCACCTAGAACGGCTATGGCTTTGAATAGCTCCCCCCAAACTTCCCTCGCTGATACTGTTCGTAGTCTTCTAGCAGAGCCTTGGCTAGGTTTTCCCCCTCTGGAATGTCGCTCAGTGCCTTCTTGCGAAGTATGTCCATCGCCTCGGGAATCCGGTCGCTCAACTCCTTGTCCATCACCGCTAGAGTGCTCCGACTCTCCACTATCAACGATTGCAATGTCTTCGGGGAAGACTGGTAGGAAAAATTTTGAAGTTCAATCAAAAAGGCCTCCCTCAGATTGTCGAGAGAATCCGCGGTAAGCCATTCGTCGATCTCAGGGTCGGGCCAAACGACATGAGCTATATTGACCAACGACTCCCGATCTTGGATTATCGAAGTGATCCAGTTTCGGGTTTCCTCGCTATCGAGAGACGCAAAAATGTTCGCCCCTACTGCCTTCAACCGAATGGCTAAGCCCGCGGTCAAATTCAGAAGCATCTTTTTGCTTTCCTCTACGATTTCTCCCTCAGTGTTAAGTACGCTTCGTTTCAAATGTACTAACGTTGGCATTGGACTCTTCTACCTCAGTTGGAATTGGATTAAGGGATAACCGGTCTACCTCTGATAGCATGCCCACTGCTCGATTCAACATCATCATTTCGATTGCCCTAGATCGATCGATAAATGCGTTAGTCTGAATGATCGTCAACCTTCTCGCAGCGTCTAGCCCCAGAGCTGCAACCAACACGTCAACCCTGACACAAGGTATGTCGTCAGAAGATTGAATGAGTGAGGTTAGCAGTTCTTCGGGGTTAGTAGCTTCTATAGGCAGCATGTTACAAAATCTCAGTAGATACAAGGATTTCGACTACGCGGCAAACTGCCGCATAGACCCTAGGATTTCTCCTAGCATAGCATCTAAACTCTTTTTGTAAACTTCGATAAGGCCCCGCGTGCTCCCTTTTTGACGCATCTTGTAGAACTGGATATCGCTTTTCGTTGCGATTTGCTGGAAGTCCGCTTCGATGTTTTGCTGCGTTTTTCCGATCATATGCATTGATGCAATGATGTCGTCTACCTCGATCGTGACCCGCTCCGAAAGGGTTAGTGGTAGTGATGCCTGCATTTCTGCCAAAGGGTCAATTCTCAGTGCCTTAAGGTCGGCAGACAGGCCGAGTAGTCGTTGAACTTGAGCGGGTACAGACAGAACATCGATATCGCCAAGGCCATCGCCTTTCACCATTCTTACGGGGCACGCGCAACCCAGGCAAGCAGCCGCGGGGGCCATTGAAATTGAAATTTGTGAAAGGCCACTTGAAGGGTTGGCCAAGCTGAAATTGAACACTGAAAAACAACCTCGGTAGCCGAGGGTATTGACGTCAGCAATAGGTCGGTTGAGAAACAACCAATCCTTTGGGACTGCATCTCCACAACTCGCTGCCATCTGGATGATGATGTCGTTGCCTTCGTAATTCGATGAGCAACCGATATCGAACGTAACTTCAAGATCCCCCTTGCCGGGCATGTACGTCTTAAAACAGACGTCAGCCCCTCTCGGGGTGTTTTCGGTCTTGTCAATCGCGTTGTTAAAATTCAAATCTCCTTTTGTGTCAAGGTGCGCCACCCAAACAGGCGAACCACTACAAACTGGGTTTGTATTATAGAATCCTGCTGCAAGTGAACCGTCACAATTGCAAACGCCTGGAAGGGCATCAAGAGCCATTTTAGAGTCCTCTGGTTAAATTACTGAATTCTTTCGGGATAACATTATCCCGAATTGCTCTACTCAAAGTTGGCTCAGCAAACGGTCTTCTTTTGAAGTTGAGCCTTCGCCCCGCTTGTATCGCTGCCCTCTGCTTTAATGCGTTCATGTTCCTGCGAACTTGAACAGCTTGCGACCTGTTAAGCATACCAGTTCCACGTCGCAATAGTAGTCCGTTTCGTTCCGTTATGCCAGATGGAAAAGGCACAACTACTGGCCTACCTCTCACTGTTGGAACTCGTCTACGATTCCTACCCCTACCACGTAGTAGATACCTGACCGGTATAACTTGGTTGCCTGTATAGCTCACTGCGCCCCCAAACTCTTGGACGTTCGGGGCTGGTCTGTTTTGTCTTTGTCTTGCGTACTTCTTTGGGCCAACTACGAGATTGAATTTTCCCTCCAAAGAGAACTCGACAAGCTTCAAGCCTTGATTACCTGCGACGTGAGCATGTGGGGGTTTCCCAGGCTTACTAGCCCCTGGTCTACGCCGTATGATTTGCTTCATTCTCTTACGAAGTTGGTAACCAACTTTGCGCAATGCAATGGCCTCTTGCTTACCAATCTTAGCAGCAAGCCGGTTCATGTCATTGAACAAGTTTCGCGGGTTGAACTTGAATCCTATTGCCAACCGCGTCATGTGCAACACCTATCAACTCGGAACGTAAGCTGGAATTGCTTCGCAAATACTCCAGCCTCTTCGAAATAGCCTTCCTCGGGGCCGCTTTCAACTGGGGGCTGGTCTTGGAAAAAAAGTGATCCCTCTATGTTGTATTGCCTTTTGCAGAACAGCAAGTTTTCCATCAAGTCAAATACGCTTTGCAGCTCGTCAGTGACGTCAGTTGGGTACGCATCAATCCCGTCTTCTGGTTGGCCACATAGCCTCTTGTACAGCTCAACGTATATGGAATAGTTACTCGATATCTGGCTGAACTTTGTTCTGTCGCGAGAGTTTTGCAACGACTCTTCAAAAAGGAATTCCCTACCTCTCTGTGATACGAAAACTCGCAAATCATTCTGGTTGCAAGAGTCATAGTTCGGCTTGTAGACGCCTATTGCGTTCGTCGCAAATTTGCTTTGGTCAACAACGCCACCAATCTCGTATTTATTCAAGCCATTATTGGCAAGAATATCATTCAAGTCAGTGTTGATGCAGTCTCGAACTGCGTTGCGTATGTTGATTGGGTCTGTCATTTTGTTTCCTCAACGGGATTAACTAAATCCTCCTTGCGTTTGATTGCATCAGCAATCTCTTTTTCAGCCTCTGCAATTGCTCGTTGTTTTTTTAGTGCGGCAATGTTTGGGTCTGCTCCAAGCAATTCGTAAATGTCGATTAGCTCTTGCTTGGCTGCATCACGCTCAGCCGTAGCCGTTGCTAGGCTCGCATTGGCTGTTGCGAGATTAGCACTCAAGGTTTCGACTGTTTTCGTGGCTGTATCTCGCTCACTGATGACAGTTGCTTTCTCCGTCTCAAGTGCCGATTTGATCGCTTCCAGTTCGGTTATTCGAGCTTGCTGAGCAACAGCAAACACTTCATCGGCATCAGTCAATTCTTGTGCCGTTGGATTGCGTGGATCAAGCTTGATAACCTTGCCGTCAGTGTCTAATTCCTCGTTGATCTGGAACACTGGATTGCCAGTTCGAGGAATGAACTTTTCTATCTTGTAGATTCTTTTCGTCATTAGAAGTTACCTATCATAGTGTGATTTCTGCGATACGATGCCTCTGACTGGGCTGTCAAAAATAAGCCAAGTGAGCTTGACCGGTCGAAAGCCGAAGTCGCATTGTCAGGTGGCTGGACAACAGAACGGTGAGACGATCCGAAAGTCAGCGATGCGGCTCTTTTCTTTTGAGTGTCCATTATGATGCCTCGCCCTTGTCATAGGTCGTTCCGTTGTCGCTTACCGCCTCGGTGCTCACTACAGTCGTCGCGTCATCCGCAAACAATCGACGCTGACTTGCTGTTTGCGTGGCTCGGTTTCGCCCCCACATAAACAACCAAGTGATTTTATCCTTGAGTGAACTTGTTGCAGCGGGCACTGCTGCAAGCTCGGCAAATGTATCAACGCTGAGCACGTCTAGGACTTCGGCGTTAACGCTTGCTTTCATGGCTGCCGTCAAGTCGCCAGCCGTTGGAGCATTGGTCAAATTCGTCACCGTCGCTATCGTCCCAGCCGTTAAGTTAGTCGTGTTTGCAATAGTGCCAGTTGGAAAAGTAGCAGCAAGGAATCCTGTAGGCTGTGTGAACGTAGCCATGCGACTTGAAATTGCAGCGTCCAAGTTCGTTAATCCAAACGTGGTTGCGTTTTGGTAGTCCACAGCGTCCAATTCCATTTCGATCAAACACGGAAGCATGTTTGTCGCCCCGCGCAATCGAATGACCACCCACCTGACACCCGCCGCGCAAGCTGCGTTTGGTACGTCCAACTCATACGCTCCGCCCAAAGCACCGTCAGCAACGATGCCACCGCTTGTGAATGTACCTAGCGTCTTGGCAACGAGTGTAATCGCAGTCCATGCGGAATCGCCCCTGCGTCGGTACTCTGCTACCAGTCCAGACGTAGCACTGGTTAGTCCCGACAGTCCACCACCTGTTGTACTTGATGTATCTTGGACAAAAATCGGCAATGATACTGATGTTTGACCGGCTGTTAGTTTACGTTTCATTATGCTGAGTAGCCTCCGTTCATTGGTCGTGGGAGCATGAGTCCACCGCTGCTTGCTGGCTGATCGCCTGGCCCGATGCCTTTGCCCCAAATTGCAGACCCTAATTTTATGCGATAGTCACCGGACGCCGCGTCGACAAACTCGTTTGCGTTAGTTCCAGATGATGTGTCGTCTACCGATGTCAGAGAATTGCCGGTCGTCGCATAGTTCGCTGAAGAGTTGTCCCGCAATCGGTTGCCAGCGAGTATGAAGCGTGCGTTTGTGTTGCCGTCTATGCCCGTGACGCAATTTACGATTACCGAATTTGCGACGGTGTGAAATACAGTCTGGGACGCTGTAGGACTGCCCTGAAATCCGAATGCACCGCAGTTAATCATCAGGCTTCGGGAATAGTGGCCTGATCGTGTTGCAGATCCCGTCGCCATAAATGCCCCACCACCAGCACATCCTATGGATGTTATTCGGCTAAAAACATGTCCGCTACTCGTAGTATTTGCCCCTCTGCGTGTGCCGGATGATGTGGCTGCCGTCCCATCTATCCTGACGTTATTGACTAGTCCCGATGGCGAAACTATGCCCGCCTCGAACCCTGTGCCAGAAAATAGTACGCATGAATTCAGTAGCATTGTCGGCGTAAGGAAGCCTGTCGCACTTGCACTATTCGATGTGCAGATGATATTGATCCAGTCGAAATTACCGGAAGCTGTGATGCTGGCTACACCGGCACCCGAGGCAGTTAGACCAATCAATCTCGCGTACAGATTTGCAAGGTTAAACGTAATGATATTCGTCGTCGTTGCGATCACTGGCAGGGTTGCTGTTGAAAACGCAGGCTGTGAGGAAACCCAGGCACCATCAGGCGGCAACAACAAATCACCGGACGAATTGCATCCGTGCAGCACGAGTAGATTGGACACCGAAGGTGGATTAGCGAACAAACCACTAGCTAACGATTGGCTGCAAGTGTAGGTAAGCCCTCCTTGAATTCGTGCTTCCAACGAATCGGACGCATTAAACGCGAATCCTGTGATGACAGTTGACCAATTGCCGGACGAAAACAATGCAGCCCGATCGGCCCACGTTGTGCCGTTGGCTGCTCCCGCTCCTGTTGTCGAAAAGTATCGTGTGACAATCGCCATTAGAGTACCGGCCCACTTCCTGAGCCGTCCCAGACATCAATAGCGTCAACAAATGCGTTCCACCGATTTGCACCGGCTTGGAGCATCACTGATTTCGTTGTCTCAAGCGTGAGTGACTCCAAGGCCGTTGCAACCGTCTCTGGCGTGACTGTCAGCCCATGTTGCATGGCTGGCGAGACGTAATGCATGCCCTTGGCCGCGAGGTCCGACGCTCCCAACACGCCAGCCTGAGCAAACCCCAGAAGTGCTTGTTGCACTAACGGATTGTTAAGACGAATGCCCGCTCCACCGAGTTGGTAGACAACCCATCCGAGTCCTTGAGCGTCGAGAGTCTCACGTAGCGTCTCGGTCGCAACTGGACCGACAAGCAACGCAACACCTGCCCAGGTGTATGGTTCGTGATCCTCTACCTTAATCGATTGCGAGTTGAGAGCAGATGTGATCTCGTCGACTGTTTTTGTTTCCCAGCCAGGGATGTTTTGGATTAAATTCGCAAGCATTTTATTATCCGTTAGTCATGTGTAAGGAGATTCTACCGTTAATCATTATACCGATACCTCCGATGGTCCAACAATCGTACGAGTCCCATCGTAAGTCCACGAATAAACTCTCATTGTATCAGCCGCATCAAGCGGAAGTGCTGCACCCAGCAAAACCAATGTGCCGCTACTCACCGCAAGCGTGACGAGTCGAGGCGTTGCTCCTTGTCGAACAATGATTCGGCCTGAGCCGGGTTGGCTTGGTATCGTCAAAGTTGTTGTTACTGTCCCGGTTGCACTCGATAAAAGGAGTGTCTGTGTAGGACCATCGTTGAGGGGTATCGTTTGCGTTGTGCCTCCTGGTGTGTAGGTTACTTCGTCGGCTAGATTCACGTCCTTATTGTTGTCTGAGTACCTCCAAACCGTGCCGTCGGGAAACACGTTACGTTGTGCAGGTACGGAATCAGTGACTCGCCATCGGCCACCAGTTGCCGCTGTGGGAGTGAGTGCTAGTAGTGCTGCTTTTGTGATTGGGGCTAGATTGAATGCTCCGCTTGCGGTGATGGCTGCTGCTGAGATGTTGCCTGTTGCGGTCAGGTCGCCGCTTATCGTCAGTGCATTCGCGATCGTCAGCGTATTACCGCTTGCCCCAGTGCCTAGCCCTTCAACACCTAGCGTAAATGCACCCGCTGTCGTTGAGGACATAAACAAACGACGGTAATTTGAAGCGTCTGTCCACGTGCCGTAGAGACGGGATGTTTGTGCGTTGGCAGCGTTGCGTTGTGCTACTATTCCATTGCCTTCACGAGTTATGAAAGTATCAGCATTTATTCCAATTGAGTATGAGGCTGCATATATTATTCCACCTGTATAATACGAATTAGCGACAATTCCCCCGTATTGAATTTTCACGGTTCCAAAAGCATCTGTAGCTTCAAAGAAACTTGTTCCGCTTGGTCCAGTTACCCTAATACCACCATCTTTTCTTACATGAAATCTACTTGATCCACCAACTTGCAAATCCATGAGCAAGCTAGCTGCATTGCTTGCCGTGTCGGTGATGTTACTGAGCAAACCAACAAACGTAGTTGCAGCATTATTCCAAGTTTGGGTAACGTTAATCGCTGGGGTCGAACTACCTGTTAGCGTGCCGGATGCTACTGCAACTGGTCCGCTGGCATTGATTATTGCTGCTGTCAGCGTCCCCGTAGTCGTCGGACTAGCAGCGAGCATTATCCCGCCCGAACCAGTCGGTGCGGCTGCGAGTGCGGTTGCAACGCCAGCGCCCAAACCTGTAATCGATCCAACGGCTGGCGTGACAGTCTGAGCACTTACCGCAGTGACTAAGCCCTTTGCATTGGCTGTTAACGTCAGCGATTGCGTGGACGATCCGAATGCACCTACGTTGCTGTTGACCGTGGCAAGCGTCAGTGCGGTTGCTCCGGTTGCGTCGCCGGTGTGAGTTGCATTCGTTGTCACGTCACCGACGAAGAGGAAATCCCCATTCGTGCATGCCGTGTTGAACTCAATCATCGTGCCGGTGATTCCAACGATGGTCGAACTTACACTGAACGGTCCTTGTGTCGTTCCGTTGGCTCGAAAGAACAAACCCGCTGTCGTGCTCCATGTGTCTCCATTGACTGGACTTGTCGGTGCAACGCCGTGAGGGACGTTGATCGAGGCTCTTGCCGTCGTCGAAGATAGCACTTTTGTCGTGCCGATACCCATCAACGTAAGGGTGTCGTCGTAGGCCCCAGTTGCGGCATTCATCCCGCTCAGGGTTAGGTCGGTGTATTGGTTATTAGCTATCTTAGCTATGGCTCGGATAGCTCCGGCTTTGTAGTCATTATTTCCGACCGTAAAATCAATCGTAGAGATTGATGGCGTTGCGTTAGACCCAACAGATGGGTTATCGAATCGCATCCCAGCAAGTAAAAGCGTGTCTGTTGCGGCAATACCTGCACTGAGTCGCCTGGTTGCTGAACTGCTGAGCGAAACACCGCCAATTGAGCCAATGCAGCTTACAACTTTTGCTAGGTCGATAGCTACCTGACTGGACGCGGCAAGAACCATTTTGCAGTTAACAAATCGGTAGTCGGCAATCGTGCCTGTAGCGTCATTGTTTCCGCACAAATCAGCCAGCGTGCCGAAATCGCAATCACAAACTAAAAGCGTACCTGAGTTAAATAGGTAGGAGAACAGAAAGAAGTCCGTCGGCCAATTGACATAGGTTACATTACTCAGGCTTAGAGTTTTTCCATTGACGGAAAATATTGGACCTTTGAAGTTGGCTGCCGCGTACTGGCAAAGGTTGTAGTCGAAAACAACATTGCTGATTTGGGCTGTCGCATCATCGTGAAACCGCAATTGCCCCAGGACGCTATTTGTTATCTGAACGCTTTCAATTGCATTGCTACATCGAATGCCTGGGAGGATACAGCCGGTCACAATTAATCGTCGGCATTTATGCGCAATCAGCAACGTGTTATCGATGCTCGCACCGACCAATGATACCATCTTGAAATTTACAAACTCGATGTCGAAGTCTGTCGCAAGATGCGGGAATCTCACTAGGTTCGAAGCACCCTGCCCCGGCATGAAATCGGCTACGTTGTCGGGATTCAGCGTGTTAGTGATCGTGACGTTGATGAATTTGATTCCCCAACAACGTGCATTCGGGTAGTTCGACTCTGCCGACTCAACGTCTTCGTAGGTCGTGTAAAAGCATGGGTGAGCGTCGATGTTCGCATTTGAACCGCTCATGTGCACACCACGGATATAGGTGTGTGAGGACAGTGCGGCAGGAACGACAGGATGTGCCGTGTTGTCGTATCCCGATACTCCGTCCACGAGCGTGTGACGGCAGTAATCGATTCCGACTCCGTACCAAGTTGCGACTAATCGCAAGTCTCGCACCTGCATCCCTACGCAAGCATTTAGATTGATCGCAACCGATTCCGAAATCTTTGCCCCTGTGTATTGCGTATTGGTGATCTCGCCTGTCAATCCGCGACAATACAGAAACGCATCGGCACCTTCGGCCACAAGATCCTTTGTTGCAAATTTTAGATTCTCGATGTTGAGCGATACGTTTTTCCAATGCTCCACTGTGACAGTTTCAACGGCTGGATTGAATCCAAGATTGATTTCGGAATCCAACGTCAATACGTTGCCGGTAATTTTCGTGATTTTGAACGTCTCGCCAGTCCTATAGTTCCATGCTATTTCAGCATAGGTGCTAGGCGTGAGCAGTCGAATAATGTCCCCGACAGAAACAGCACTCGCACTAGCAACAGTAATCGACGTTGCTTTGTAAGCGACTGCAACTGCCAGCGTTAGATTCGCGTACTCAAAAGCTGAAAAGTATAGGATGCCTGCGTTCTTTTTTAGCGTGCATCCGTTGCCGAAAATCGTCAGGTCTTCGCTGAGAACCCGAGTCATCATTGATGTTAGTTTAATAGTGCCGTTCGATGGCAGAACCAACCCCACACCGGCAGCAATTGCAGCGTCTAAGGCCAGCCCAAAAGCGACGGTATCGTCAACGATGCCGTCAGCTACAACGCCATAGCTTGAGGCAGAAACGGATTGCAGCGAGGCCAGTAACTCCGCCGTCAACACCACGTTCGATGATAACCTAGCATCATCCAAGGTACCGGTAACCAAATCTGACGCATCTGTCGTAGCATTAGCATCAGAACCAGGGGGGCCAGTTGGTCCAATTGGCCCTATTGGTCCAATTGGTCCAATTGGCCCTACCGGTCCAGTTGCGGGAATTTCTTCTGTAGTGGCTAGCCCCTCAATCAACGTATAAAAAGTTGCTTGGGTAAGAGCGTCACCGGTTTCAAAAAGCGCTTTAAGCGGTATCCGAGATGCAGGGTTAAGTACACCGCCAACTGCTTGTACCTCTTCTGTAGTAGCTAACCCTTCGATCAACGCATAGAAAGATTCCTGGGTAAGCGGGTCACCAGTTTCAAAAATAGTTTTCAGCGTTGTGCGTGCCGTCATGCTTCTATCCTACTGTAGACTGACCAACTATAGACGGCCCAACAACATACCCAATAGACCAAACGAAACAAGGTTTGACAACCTTGCCCCTCAACTTCCAAATGGTCGAATACTGATCGGCAATTTCATAAACTGGCAATCCACCATCTGGCATAAGCTCGACCCATTCGTTTGTACAAACCACAAAAACGAATAGCCCTCTTTTAGGGTATTCGCCTAGCTCGGTATGCCTTTTCCATTCTTCGGGACGCACCAAAAATTCTCGTGGTCCATCCGTTAAGCTGGTAGTGTACACACTATCCAAGCTAGAAAAAGTTGCCCCAAGGACAAGCTTTATTGGCCTAGCAAACTCGATAGTATCGCAGTCCCTAGAACAGATGACCCAAACGTCAGTTTCCGAGAAGTCTTGTACGGCACTCCTAAGAAATCCGCATCCATACGCCATCCAGTCAGTAGGCGCAACAGGAACCACTGGGGCTGCCGGAACAGATAATATCTGAACCGATGACCCCATTGCCCTGGTGTTGCGCCCTCGACTGAATAGATTGGAATTCATCTTGTCCCTTAAGGCACATCGACGTCGTTGTCTAGCTCTCCAGTAACCACACCAAACAGCTCGATAGGCTCGATAGCCTCAAACTGAACTTGGACGTTCTGGGAACCTGCTTTAGCGGACTCCCCGGCCAACCAAGACTTTTCGTAGTTGATGATCGCTCGACCAAGTAGGAACCCAATAGCAGGTGCTACGTTGGATGCTCGCCACGATCCATCGGCTTGCCTGCCAAGGTAAATCTTGGCCCCCTGGATGATGTCAGTAACCCAAGGCGAAACGAGTTTCACTTCGACAACGCCACGGAGGTTAAGCCTTCCAAGATCACCGGGGCAAATCGCGCAACCTGGATCGGTAACGCCTAGCCGAATCGGCAAATCGGTATCAGGGTCCAGAAGAACGACCACGCCACCGCCAGGGATGACGAAATCAGTTGTGTTCTGCCAAATGAAGTTGTCTGGTGAACGCCAAGTGCAAAAGTTAGGCAGGGGTTCAATGTAAGTAAACGCTTCGCAGTAACCCCGCAAAGTTGCTCGCCAAGGTGTTGCCATAGTTCTTATCTCTCTTTTCTAATTAGTTGAATTGGTAAAAATTGACTCGTCGGAAGTTGGCCTAACTGCTACTTGATTCAGTCAGATCGGGGATAGCGCGGATGATACCGTACTTGTCCATTGGGTTGACGCGGGAACGCTTGTAGAACCGCATGCCCATTCCAAGGGTATCCCCAGGCAACGCGAACCGTTCAACTCGGGGTTGTTTCATGCCTCGCAATGTTGTCAGCTCGTAAGGGCTGAAATTGCGATTCTGAGTGACTAGGCCCCAAGCTGGAAGACCAGCTAAATCACCATAGATGGTATCGTTGTCCATGTCGTCGCATACCTTCACGTCGATCTTACCTCGCCACCAATTCTTCTCACTGTTGCTGTCACAGTCTTGGCAGTAAGAATCATCGCTGAACAACTTCCATGCCTCTTTCTCAAGGCCAATGCCAACCAGCAACCAGAACTTTTGGCCCATCCGTAGACGGCGAGTTTCCAGGCCTTTTTGGATAGTACGGGTCTTCATTCGGTCCCATGCCAACTGGACGTTTTCATAGCTCAAGACCGCATCGGCACCACTAAGCGTATTAGTAGCGTCGTAGAAATCGTCGGTCGAGTTGTAGAAGTGCTGGAAGAATTCATAGTCTTCCGTATCGCCCATCTCAACCATCATGGCAATCATGTCGTTAATAACGCCCATGTTATCATTGATGATGTCATCATCTTTGAAAACGATGATTCCGCCGCGAGTCTCCAGCCATGTTTGCCAAATTTCCTCTTGACCAAATGCCAAATGGACAAGCTTGCCATCTGGAGCAAGTTTTGGCCATCGCTCGCCGCCGTTGATCCGCATTCTTCCAACAGGTCGCAAGTCAGGGTTCGTACCCGTTCGGAACATGCTCGGGGTACATTGTGGAGCAAGTTGTAGATGCTGCATCATCGCAACTTGCGCAACCCCAGCAAAGGAGTTTGGCATAGTCGCATTAAGCGATACGTTGACCTCGCCCAAGAACTGAATTGCTTCGCGCGTGTCAGGCTCACCATAGCAAGTAAAGGTTTTGCCTTTTGCTTGTGGTGCCATGTTCGCATGCAGAGCAACCATTTCCTTGAAGCCGATTTCGCCCAAGTTCAAGGCCTCGTCAATGACTGCCTTGGAGTATCGCTTTTCCAAAAGCTTTTCATCGGCAAGGATAATTTCATCATCATTGACGTTCAGGCGGATTCCGCTCATCAAGCGGCATTCAGCCACTTGCAAAGCATGGGTGCGCCCGTCTTCTTTGACCTTGCCAGTTGGCACTTTGCCGCGCCCCTCTCGCAGTTTTGCAAGTTCCATTGCATCCACAACTTCTTCGTCGCTCAAGCCCTTATCGATGGCTTGTCGAGCAAGTTTCATGTTACCATCAGTAAGTTCCATAACCTCTGACCAGCGCAAAAAGTCGTTGCCGCCAAGGTCTTTTTTGACCTTTTCAGCTTCCTTCTTGGCCTTATCTTCAAGCTCCGTCTTTTGATCCGGTTTCTTGTTCTTCGAAGCTTCCTCGGAAGCTTCAAAGGCATGCTCGATCTTGGATTGTGACTTTTCCGAAAGGCCTTCAAAGTCCTCAACAGAAAATTCAAAATGCGATTCCAAGAACTCAGCGAATTTTGTTTCGTCGATTTCTTTGATGGCCATCTTACGTTTCTTTCCTTCGTTAAGAGTAGTTGCGGACGTTTCATCGTCAGCGCCCAACGTTGTGACACTGACCTCCCGCAAAATTCCAGCTTCAATCAACACTAACGGGCCAAGATGATCGGCACCATTGACGTGTACTTTTTGTTTTTCAGGTATGTACCGTGTTCGAGTAGATTTCACGCCAACGCTAGCCTCAAAAGGGAAGCCATTGGCTGAGTCATTTACGAAATCCATCGCTGTCTGACTTGTACTCGATACGGGGCCTTTAATTCGAACATGGTGATCCGCTGTTATCATTACCTTGCCATGCCCAATACGCAAAGATGGCTCATGATCTGCAATAAGAGGCACAACGGACTTAAATGTCAGACCTGAAACATCAATGAGAATCCTTTGGCCCCATTTAGTAGCAACTTTACCAGTGTAGGCAAGGGAATCAAATTGCTTTAGCTTCGTAGCCCCTTCCCCCGGTGCATCACTTAGTTCAAACGTGGTTCCGTCCGATGCATCCAAAAAGATTTCCTTGATGGAATTCAGGGCAGTCTCACGCAAGCTCACTTGCTTAGCTCTATGTGCTGCTTTTGCTGCTAGCTTGCTTGGCATTGTTGCTACCTTTACTTGGGGTTGTTGGTTGTACTTTTAATTTTGACCATAACATGGCTCGGTATTCGTCTGGACTAACGTTGTAGAACTCCGATGCTTGCTCAACCCGCTCATCTAAGTCCTCGTTTCTCGACTCGTAGACCTCGGGAAGTGTCATCGCGCACGATTCCAAATCTTTCTGTCGTGCGCTCGCTTCTTTATTTGGGTCGATATGGCATTTCACGCGGCCCCATCGCCATTCGTGGTCTATGTCCAAATCGCCTTTATCTTCGTCCTCACTCTTAGCCAGGTCCCTACTCCTAGCTAAATCCTCACGGACAGCCGCAACAACCGATGGGCCAAAGTACCCTGGTATCTTCGCACCCTCTAAAAGCCATTGCTCAAACGACAAAGAGCATGTTGGCTCTAGCTCTGCCCTGTCCTCGTAAATTTTATTGAGGTAAGGTTCCCAATCGATATTTGCGGCACTGAATGAAGCGTCCCCCGCATCGCCCATAATCAAAATGGCGGGCATAAAAATCGGGCTTACGGCCATAGTGACAATTGATTTCAGCGCATCTTTTGAATCTGTCCCAGGGGCCTCACCTTGCATCTTACTGATGCTTGTTCCCTTTGGCAGTGTTGGGACCATCAAGCCGTTAGCTGGCATCTTGAATGGTTTATCAGTTGGGAGCGGGCAACCTGATCTGCTATCGTCATCGTCTCCGATCCATGCCGCATCTACTTCAAGAGCTAGGGGCATTCGTGCAAATAGTTCCATGCTACTGATAACTGCATTTTGGAAGGCTGTTATCTTGGGAAACCAATCAAGCGTAGTATGTAGCTCAGGTATCCCTCTCTTTTGTTCTTCCAAGACACCACAGAACCAATAGGCTACTCTGCTTGCATCGTGTTCGTCGATTGAGTTAGGGCCACCACTGATAAAGAACTTTGTCGGCTGGCCATCCTCACTGTATTGGATACCGTCGTTAATACTCGCCTCATTGACCAGATCCAACGGGGTCTGCAAACGTGTTGCCGACACATCAACAAGCTTTAGCTTAACTGGGTCCATCTGCCTTTCAGCAGTGACAAAGTAGGCAAGGCCTTCTCCTACCTTCATGCCAGCCCTACGGAAGGATCTCAATGTCCGTACAAAACCAGATCGCTGCGTCCATCTTCGCCATCGCTTTTTTAGATGCTTTCGATCTTCTGGTGTGATCCTGTCATCGGTAATTACGACCATTGGGCCAGAGCCAACTACCATAGACGCATGGAGGTTCAACGCCTTGGCATAGTAAGGGGCTTTACAATCGTTGTCAGCGCTCTTCTGTTGCAACTCTTCGCGTAGCTGGCCATCCGATGTTTCGGGACCTGTAAAGCAATCGAAGACTTGAACAGATGGTACGGTATCCCCGGTAAAGCCAAGACCGCTTTCACGAAACTCGACCTTAGTTGGCAACCAGCTCATGAACCAATCTTTTAGCTTCACCATACACCCCAAGCATGGCCTTGAGGACCTAGGTTAGCCCTACCGTGGCTATGTGGTGGGTGTGGGTCACTTATGACATTGCAGAACACCAGGTCACAGAAACTACGTGGGGCATTCAGGGCTTGATTGGCAAGCAGAATTTCCGAAACACTTCGGAACGTAAATGAAACATCGGCAGTACGAATGGAACTCGGGCCGAGTGCCTTTCCACTTTCTACTAGCTGCTCAATTGACATTTAGTTGCGCTCGCAAAAGGGTTTCGGACTCTTTTACGTGTCAATTTTTTCTATATGCTGCTAAGAATTATGTCAAGTAAGTCGATATTTTGTAGCTACCTGTAGCCTTTTTGCCTAATAATCCTTACCAAAATGTGATTCCATAGCCTCCGCAACACTCACCCTAGGCACTTCTTTTTTCTTCTTGATCGCGTAATCGTCGAACTTCGCTCCACTTCGGTTAAGCAAGACGTAGCACCCAACCGCATTGTCAAAAAAGTGATTGTCAGTAGGGAGTTTTTTCCATTTCCAGACCCCTTTTCCAGTCCGCTCTTGCTTGATCCATTCAGGTACTTCCGCTCGGTATTGCTCAGCCGCCATGAAATGAACTTGCTCGTTTGCAGCGAACATACTTACACTGTTCAGCGTCCCAAAAAACTGAGCTAGCCCCCGATGAAATCGGTACTTGTAGTAGCTTGCATCGAACTCGATATATCTTTGCTTGCTACGCTCTGATTTCTTTTCCGACCAAGCATCTCCCCGACTCTCTCCAGCCTTCTTTGGCCTCTCATTTATGCTCATGTCACCTGGAGAGGGCGCGGCCCCCCTCATTGGCATTACTACGTCACAAGAAGTAATACCTTGAACGATCTTGTTGATTAGGTCGAAGCCATCCCCGCAATCAACCCCGATGGCATTGAACTTTAGGACCTCTCCATCGGTCTTAGCCCAAACCCTATTCCTAAGCTCCGTCACCAGCAAATTTATGGCCACCGTCTTTTGGTCTTCAACGGACATTCCGGCCAAATGTGGATTGTCATTAAATCTTCTTGATACGGTCGAGAGGGACCATTGCCTAGCGTGTTGCTCGGGCCATGATTGCATATCAATTATCGCCATCTGGTTTCGGCTGTTGCCCGCCGCAACGGTCCAGTAAAGCAATGTGTCGTGAACGTCGATATGGCATACCAATTTGTCGCACCATTCGGGTATGACTCCCCTTGGCTCAACGTGTTGCTTCTTGATGATGCCAGCATGAGAACACCGTATGTCTTGTTCAGCGTTCAACCTCTTTGGCGTGTTCTGATCCTGATTCCAAAATGCTTGCTCATCGTTGATGTAGTTATTCATGCCAGCTTGAATTGCGCTCTCGCAAGTTTCCTCGTCGAACGCATGGACCCAACTCACCACCGCGCCAGCATCGGCCAAATCTCTATCTTGTAAGTACAGTGCCCTCGCCGCTTCTTGCGCCTTCAACTGGCCTTGTGGGTCCGATGCATCGAACCCTTGGAGCACGTCTTTGTATTTTGTCTTCCACCATTCCAGACTTTCCTTGCCTGGTAGTGACTCGAAAAATCCGTACCTCAAGGATTGGATGGCCGGATCTCTGTAGACGAGAGAGGCAAAGTCATCCTCGGAACAAACCGTTTGAGCAAAGAACGCTGCTAGCTGCTTCCCTCGGCCAGAAAGATACTTTAGTGAGTCTCGCCAAATGTCGTAAAGATTGAGACTGTCGACCCCTCCCGACATAGCCCGATCATGCGATTGAGGGTCATCGATCAAAAGCAAATCCGGTCGAATATCTTCAAGTGTATCGGGGTCTGATAGACTTAACCCAGCAGCTTTTGCCAATGGCATCGAAAACAGTCTTGCCCCCGAGAACGGAAAAGGAACTCCATCCGAATCTTTCAAGTCTGGGATACGGATAGCATCGGCCAACAGTGTTACGTTTGTTAGTTCTTTGTTGTGCGTTTGCTTCTTTTGCAGTTGCAGATTCTTCTTGGCGTGAACCAAGCTTGCTACCAGCTCAGGGAACATTGCACGTAAGGCTAGATTACCGGTAAGCTCATTCGAAATCCGGTCTATATTTTGCTTTGCTTTCTTCAAGCTGCTTTGGAACGAAATAGCACACCGGCGATACCCAAAGAGAACTGCCCACATGGCAGCGCGTGCCATCCTAGCAGTTTTGGCAAATGCTCTTGGTTCCAAGACTTGAACAACGCCCCCACTCCTAATCACCGATTCAAGAGTCGCGATTGCTTTTAGTTGCTTGTCGCCGTAGGGCTTTCGTGCTGTCGTAGCCGGGAATAGCTCAGTGATAAATCTAGTAAGACCTCCAACGCTTGAGTACCTATGAATTAGGTATTCTTGGTCTACTTTGTTTTGAAGATCCACCTTGCCAAAGATGTCTTCGAAGTCGCTGACGATTAGGCGGAATTTGTCTTCACCGACGAACTCCCGAAGTCTCTCCCAAGTCACGTCAGGGAATATTTTTATCTCAGCTCGGGCAGCGCGGACCTTTGCTTGTAAATTGAGATTGCTTTTCGAAAACTTACCGGCCAAATCGTCAAGACTTAAGCTTGGTACGTCCGCCAAGCACTGGTCCGAATCTTCGTAGCAGACTTTGCATAGCCCTGCCTTGTAGGCTTTTCTGTTGCAACCAGTGTTGCACTTCACCGGTTGTTTATGCTGAACCAATTACAGTTTTCCCTAGCTAGATAAATTTACATTTTCGAACTTATGAAAATTTTACCAAAATTTTTTGGATAGCCTACTAGCCCTTGGACGACAAAAAAGGTACAGCGTGCATTTATC
>Ga0163154_10002255_pt1 | contig 28413 bp, 26 predicted proteins | sample OliLakLV19MP9P1_FD_148649 | JGI IMG/M metagenome (GOLD analysis project Ga0163154, IMG submission 148649) | Freshwater microbial mat bacterial communities from Lake Vanda, McMurdo Dry Valleys, Antarctica - Oligotrophic Lake LV.19.MP9.P1 | ecosystem: Environmental > Aquatic > Freshwater > Lake >... | reverse complement strand
AGCCGAAAGTACGGGTTTTCCAAAAGTACGCTGAGCCTTGCCTGTGACGGCGTGGGTATCCGTTACGAGCATCTTCCGCAACTAGGCATCGCCTCCACCGAGCGACGAGATCTGAAAACGCAGACGGACTACGATGCGCTCTTTGAGGGATACGAAAGCAAGAGTCTGCCGAAGCAGACTGCCGCACTGGGGCAGATCCAGTCGTGGATCGCCGCGGGCGAACGGGTGGCGCTGACCTGCTTTGAGTTGCACCCGCACCAATGCCACCGGCATTGCGTGGCGGAGGCTGTGGAGCACGGGAGCGGGAAGCAACTGAAAGCTGTCCATTTGTAATACAACGGCACTATGGCTCGCGAACGCCTCCTCATCACCGTGAAGACTTACCCGACACTGTCGCGGAAGCACGGTGAGACGGTCTGCACGGCGGGCGTGAGAGCGGACGGAACATGGGTGCGCCTCTATCCCGTCCCTTTTCGCCGGCTGGACGAGGCCGAGCAGTATCGGAAGTTTGACTGGATAGAACTGGACGTAAGAAAAAGCACGTCGGACCACCGCCCGGAGACACATCACCCCACGGATGCCAAAGCCATCCAACACGTCGGCCATCTCGATACGAAAGACGGCTGGCGCGAGCGGCGTCGGGTGCTGAAAGCCGTGCCGGTGTATGTTCGTCTTCAACCACTGCTGGACGGGGCGAAGACGAACACGGTGTCGCTGGCAATGTTCAAGCCTGCGCGCATCCTGGATTTTATTTGGGAAGCGTGCGAGCGGAACTGGGACGAGGCCAAAGTGGAAGCCATGCGTGACCTGTCCTCCCATGGCGAACTCTTCGTAGACGTGCAGTGGCGGCAAACTTTTGCCCTGATGCCAAAACTGCCTTTCAATTTCTCATATCAGTTTGAAGACTCCGACGGTAAGCGGAGCAAGTTGCAGGTGCTCGACTGGGAAGTCGGCCAGCTTTTCCACAACTGCTTGCGCGACGCCGGAGGCGATGAAGGCGTGGCCCTTGCCAAGGTGAAGCAGAAGTATCTGGGTGCCTTTCTAAAGACTGACCTGCATTTTTTTCTCGGGACGATGAAGGAATTCCACGGCTTCTCTCCCAATCCCTGGGTCATCATCGGAGTGTTGCCGATGCCGCATCCACCGGCAGAGGACCAACTGGAACTACTCTGAACCCTGCCACACCATACACCGAAGACCAACTCGTCGAGCAGCCGCCATCGAGTTGTTCGCGGAGCCTGGTAGGGCCACGGTGTCAGCGATGGAGGAAACTTTCGGCGCCAATGGCACGCTCAGCCTGGAGACGAGAGGCGAGGTGGGATAGGCATCCGCAGAACGGAATCCCGGCGCTGTTTGTGTTCAACGCGCCGTAGGAATGTCGAATGACGAGTGGCGATTTTCGAACTGACTGAACTTCGGAATTCGCACCTCGAACTTCGCACTTCGCCTGGCTCGCTCACGGCGGATTGGGAACGGTTCATCGCACAGGGCCGCTGGCGCCCGAGGCCACTTGACGGCAGCCGCAGTCAAACATAGTATGACGCCATGATCAAGACGATTACCAAAGTCGGCAATTCGCAGGGGCTGATTTTTGATGCGGCCCTGATGGAACTGGCGCACCTGAAGGCCGGTGACCAGGTGAACTTGGAAATTCATGAGGGCGGAACGATCACGCTCACACCGTTGCGGCCCAGGCCGTCGCGTGCCGAGGCATCGCGCGTCATCAAGGCGACGATGAAGGATTACGCCCGGACGATGAAGAAGCTGGCATGACGGCCACGTCAGACAATTGCTTCCACCTGACGGTGGACATGGTGCGGGAGATCCATGCCGCAGCCATTGAAAAGTTCGGCGGCTCGGATGGCGTGCGGGAGTTGGCATTGTTGGAGTCGGCAGTGGCTGCGCCGCAGGCCAGCTTCAGCGGTCAGTCGCCCTACAAGGACGTTGTCGAAGCGGCGGCGGCGTATCTTTTTTATCTTTGCAAAAATCACCCGTTCATGGATGGCAACAAACGGGCGGCGCTGGGCGCATGCATCGTTTTCCTGCGCCTCAATGGATTCGAGCCGAAGCCCGACGGGCCGGAGTGGGAAGCCTTGACGCTGGCGCTGGCGGCGAGCGCGATTGATCGCGATGAAACCACCCAGCGGCTACGCAAACTAACGCCAAAGCAAGCATGAGCAACCCCACCGCCCTCGTCCAGAAGCTCTGGAACTACTGCAACATTCTCCGCGATGACGGTTTGTCCTACGGCGATTACGTCGAGCAGTTGACCTTCCTGCTTTTACTGAAAATGGCGGACGAACAAAGCCGTCCTCCGTTCAATAAGCCCTCGGCAGTTCCCAAGCAATACGGCTGGGATGTGTTGCTGAAGCTGGATGAGCAGTCAAAGGGTAAGCCTCATCATCACCCCAGGGCAATCGCCCAAGTGCGGTCTCTCTTGGATGCGTCCGCCCGTCCGCGGTGAGGGTCACAACGAACAGGTTTGTCAGACAGGATGCCGGACCGTTGCCTGCGACCTTCTGCCGGGGTTCAGTAGAAGGGCACGGGGGACCGCGCCTGCGCGCTGCCCGGATCGGAGCGCCATTTTGTTGGCGACTGGAGGATGCGGAATCGGCAAGAGTGCGGCACACTCGGATACTGATCGCACTCCCCTTCCCCATGAGCACCCCACCTACGGATTGGCATTGTCTCGGCCCGGTCGATGAATTGAAGCGGATCGAACTGCAGGAGGTTCAGGTCGCCGGGGCGCCGGTGGCGCTTTCGTATCGCCAAGGAAAGTTCGGCGCGGTGGGCGGGAAATGTCTGCATGCCGGCGGACCACTCGGCCGCGGGCGATTGGACGGCGATCGCATCGTGTGTCCGTGGCACGGATGGGGGGTGAACCGCTGCACCGGGCTGACCGAATCCGGCAAGGCGGGCGTGCCGGTCTACACTTTCAAAGAAGAGGACGGCAAACTCTGGATCCGTGCCACACCGGAGCAACCCGGCAGACCGGTCTCCCACGAACCGCACCCGCTGGCGCGCGATGTCCGGCGCGAACCCGGGCCGATCCGGGTGGTTGGGATTTCCACGACGGCGATGGATCCTGAATCGCCCCGCTACTCGACCTCCGAGGCCCTGCTCGAGGAGGCGCTCCGACACGCGGCTGCGCAGGGCTGCGAGACGCGGCTGATCAAGTTGAACGAACTGAAGTTTAAACACTGCGAGGGCTACTACTCGAAGTCGGCGGGCGCCTGCACCTGGCCGTGCACGCTGACCCAGATGGATGACGAGGACAACCTGGAGCCGGTGTACGAGGCGTTCGTTCACTGGGCGGACGTTTCGCTGATCGCGACGCCCATCCGCCGGGGTGCCGCGAGCTCGCTCTATTTCAAAATGACCGAGCGCATGAATTGCATTCAGAATCAGGTGACGATCGGCGATCAGGTGCTCATCCGGAACAAAGTGGCTGCGTTCATCATCACCGGTGGCCAGGACAACGTGCAGGGCGTGGCCGGGCACTTGCTCAATTTCTTCAGCGAACTCGGCTTTCTCTTCCCGCAGTTTCCCTACGTGGCCCACAGCCGCGGATGGTCGGCCGAGGACATGGAGAATAACGTGAAACAGGTGCAGGAGAGCGGTTCCCTGCACGAAGGGGCTCGCGAACTCGCCGACCGGGCCGTGGCCAAGGCCCGAACGCTTCTGGAGAATTCAGGCGAGTGCAAACCGCGTGTCGGCCGGGGCGGGCGGAAGGCCGGTGGGCGCTGGGTGTGAATGCGTCACATCGGGTGGCAATCCAAAGCTCCGCCGGGTCGGAGCACTCCAAGGAGTAATGCGCCTGCGGCGCAACCCCGCACGCGGGCGGCCGGACGGTTCGTTCCGCCGACGGACCTCAAAGCATGCCAATGACCCAGAGCACCCCCATGCCAAATCCTCCGAGCGCCGCCGCCCCCAGGATATTGCGGGGCGTGAATGGAGTGCGGAGACCGTTCGGGCGCTGGTGGACCGATTGGACCTTCAGCGGAAGGGCGACACTTCTGGCAGCACCAAAATCCAGCGGGAAGTGCCGGTGAATCGGGGTCCCTGAAACGGAAGCTTTGCTAGTCCTCGGCAGGGAACAGCGTCGCCATGAGGGTTTGCGCGTTGCATACGGACCCATGACGAGCTTGCAAGGGTTGCCCGGGCCAAATGCCAGCCGGGACAGCGCTTCGCATTCGGGCCAATCCCTGGCGAGCTGCTTCGTCATCTGCGCAGGCCCAACCCGAACGGTGCCTGCTGTCCCGACGGGGTTGCAAAGGTGACGCGCTTTGACCGCAGCAAGTCGGCAATTGCGAGGCTCGCCTCGAAGCTGCTGCGGGTGGACTCGAGCACGGCAACCACGAGGTCGCCGAAGGTAAGTTGGCGTTTTGGAGAGCGAGGAATCGATTTCATGACAATGGGAGATGCAAGTTCTGTGCCAACTCGATTTTCTCCAATGGCGGGAAGCCTGCCGACGCTCGACTGTCGGTATTCACGACTACTGCGTCGTATTGTGCGACACCTTGCTTATCGTAGGAATGGGCACCTCGAACCTTGGACCCGCATTCCGAAAGATCCAAAAGCCACTGTCAAACCGATGCAATGGTTGCGATGAATCGTCGACGCTTCTACTCACTGGCAGCCGCACTCTGCGTGCTTGCGTCAACGGCGAAGGGCCAGGACCCAACCGCAACAGCCCTCCCCGGCCAGCACGCCACGGGCGCTGTGACCGGGGTCCAGGATGGAATCGCCATTCACAAGGGCCGGCCCTACCTCCTCCGGAACGGACATGCGTGGCTGATCGACGTCACTCTTGTGCCGGAGGGACAGCTTCTTACCGACGACGGGCTCCTCGTCCCCCTGCCAGCCGGAATCACCGGTTTAATTCAGGAGGCCTCACCACCCGGCCCCCTCCCGGATCAGCCTACGGGGCCGGGAGGGCCCCCGACGCAGCCCTTACCGCCGGAGGAGATTGAGAATCCGCCGGAGAACCAGCCCAGGCCTCCAGGGCCCCCGCCCGGGGAGCCGGGAACGCTCCACCGCGACGCCACCGGTGCCGCTCCCTGAGCAAACCAGGGCGGTGGACCCGGGGCCCGGCAACGCCGCGCACGCTTTACATTGTTCGCAACGATCATGATGGTGCGGGGGTTGGCTGGGCTCATCGGGGTCGAAGCCGCGAGAGACCCATGAGACGTCAGACCGTAACGAGATGGAGCCTGGTCCTCGCTGCACTGCTCACACTCGGGATCGTGTTCCACCGGCCCATCTTGTTTCGAACGACACGATATTTTATCGCACGCGCGGCCGAACAACAGACGCTGGCGCTGAGTTATGACCTGGCGGGCTCCATCTTTACGAATCTTCGAATCACCAATCTCTCCGGCACTCCGGTCGAATCAGGACCGGTCCAGCGTCTGGAAATCGGGTCCCTGCGACTGACTTATTCCCTCTGGGGATTGGCGAAAAAGGGGCTGCCGGGATTCCTCAAAGGCCTCGAACTGGTAGACGCGGAAATCGTCATCGATCCTTCGCAGGCTCTTCCTCCCAGGAAAGCCCGCAAGCGTCAGTCGATCAAGTTTCCAGCCCTGATCCCGGAAAGCCTCCACATCCAAAATTTTAATCTGCTCGTCCGGCAACCCGGAGGAGAACTGGTCTTGAAGGATGTCAACCTGACGCTGGATCCGCGAATCACGGGTTCGTTGCGTGCCCGAACCCTTCAGGTCCCGGGCTACGGGACATGGACGGACCTCCACGCGGAAGCCAGCTACCTCGATCGCAATCTTGTCTTCCAGCGTTTCGATCTCGGTCAGGAAGTACAGGTCACGCGCTTAAGCATGGACATGTCGCAACTGAACCATGCTGAGCTTCGATTCAGTTTCGAAGGTCGGTGCTTCGGCGGTCCTGCCGAGGCTTCCGGAAACATTACAAGCCTCAACAAGACGAATTGGATGACACTCCAAGTCGGGAGCCGGGGAAACTCGCTCGCATCGGCGTCCAAAACCCTTGGCTTCTCCCGATCGGTCTCAGGCACCCTCGCCGAGCTCAGCCTGACGCTCAGCGGCGAGGCGTCCAGGCCAGTCACGTGGTCAGGTAACGCCACGGTAATCGTGGAGAACCTCGTCGTGAAAGGGCAGGTCGCTCTTGACCGAATCACTTCGGACTTCCGGTTCGCGGACGGAGAGGCCACGGTCCGCTCCTTCGAGTTGCTGCAACAAACCAATCGCATCACCGGCACTGCGGAGCTGGGGCTTCCCGCGTCCTTATCCGGATTCGCGAAGCTCAATGGGACCGGCACGCTGGAGGCCACCCTCGACAATCTAGCGACCCTAAGCGAGGGGGCCGCGTCGGGTGCCGCCAAGGCCAGGGGAACAGTTGCGATCACCGATGGTCAGCCGGGGATTGACCTGCAGGTGACCGCGGATCATGCCGCTTATGGCGAACACGAGGTGAAGAATGCCAACGTGCGCTTGCGGCTCGGGAGGCCCGGTGTTCCATGAAATCCGCGCTCGCCGGCAGCTTTCTGTTTCTATCCACACTTGGCTGGGTGGCCGGCCAGGAAACGGGCGATCACCCATTCTGGAAGCATCTCGACGGACAGATCTCCGGCACCGTGGGCGAGTTCAGAGTGGGCGGTTACTCAGGCGAATCGGCGGACATTGATCTCACCACCAAGGACGGCAAAGTGACGGTCGGGAAACTGCGGATCACAGCCGGGCAAAACAAGCTGGAATTGACGGGTGAGTTGACCCTCCCCGAGGCTGGCGAAAAGATCGATCTCAACCGGGCCGATTGGACGATGACGGTCGATGCCCGCGACGTGAAAGCGTTTATCGCGCAGCAAACGAGCCAGCCGATGCTGGGCAATTTATCGGTCCATGGAAACATCGCGCAGAAGGAAGGATGGATCCAAGGTTCGCTGGAGATAGCTGGCACCGACGTACAGTTCGGGGGAGTGGACTTTCCCGGCATCGCCGGAGCGATTGAAATCGAACGCAGCATCGTTCAGTTGCGCCGCCTTACGGTTGCCCTGCCTGATGGCGGCAGTTTCGGTGCATCCGGCACCTATGCATTGAAGGCTCCATCCGCCTACTCGGGGACGGTTCACGCCGAGGTAAGGGATCTGGCCCCGTTCGCGGCGCTCGCTGCCCAATTCGGCCAAGCCTGGGATTTCGGTGGGTCGCTGAACCTGGACTGGACCGGGAGCGGCCAGCGTGAACCGGCGTCGCACGCCGGGCAGGGTGGCGCCACCCTCCGCGGCGGACGTTTCGACCTGTTCGACGGAGTCGACGCGGACATTGTTGGCAGTTACTCGCCACAGGGGATTGAGATTTCTGAACTACGGCTTCAGACGGGCCCCACTGAGATCCACACGGGCCTGGCACTGCACGACAAGCAACTGCGCGTGAAAGATCTCGAGGTCCGCCAGCACGGGGCCCTTGTTGCTAGCGGGACGGCGCTCATCCCGCTCGACCTCACCCAGAGGGGACCACTGGCGGAGTGGGTGCCCGTGGATGCCGCAATTGCCATTGACCTTGCTTCGCGGAATCTCGACGTCTCCCGGTTGCCGGGCATGGAGGGTCGGAGGCTCCGCGGCACTCTCACTGCGAATTTGCACCTGCAAGGCACGCCCGCGGCGCTTCGCGGCACGTTCGAAGCCCAGGGCCGCCACCTGCACGCTGGATCGATGGGCCGGTTGAACCCCGCCAGCGCCAACCTGTCCATTTCCCTGGCAGAAGACCGGCTGACCGCCGCCGGGATCTTCCGCCAACCGGAGATTCAACCGGTGACGATTGCGGGCACCCTTCCATTCCACCTACCCACGATCATCCGGGAGGGACGAATCAATCCCGATTCCCCGATCACAGGCTCGCTCCGCCTGCCCAGTTCGTCGCTCGGCTTTCTGCAGAAGCTTTCGCCATCAATCCGCAATGTGAAAGGGAACATGACCGCACAAGTGGACATCGATGGAACGATCCAAGCCCCCGTGCTGAGCGGCTCCATCCAGGGTGAACTCGCCCGGTTGCAACTCAATGATGCCGCGATACCCGACTTGAGCGAGGGTCGCATGGATCTACGCCTCCGCGGCCACACTCTGTCGGTTAACCAGTTTACTGCAAAGCTTGCGGGTGGGCCACTTAGGCTCACCGGCACGGTGACATTCCCCGATCTGACAAACCCCACTTTTGATCTTGGGCTGCGCGGGGAGGGCGTCCTCCTCCTGCGCAATGACAGCGTAACCGCCCGGGCCGACCTCGCCCTGACCCTTACCGGACCGATCACCACGGCCCACCTTGCGGGCAGCGCCAGCCTGGTCGAGAGCGGCTTTTTCCGCGAGATCGACATCCTGCCAATCGAACTGCCAGGCCGGCCTGCCCCTGCGCTGCCTCGATCGGCCGCCAGGGCGGTGTCGATACGGCAACCGCCATTCAGCAATTGGACATTCGATGTTTCCATCCAAACGCGCGAGCCGTTCGGCATCGGCAGCAATCTTGCGGAGGGAGCCGTTGTCGCCGACCTGACCCTGGGCGGCACAGGCCTGGCCCCGACGCTTCTCGGGCAGGCTGAGATCACCAGTCTCGTGGCCTCCCTCCCGTTCAGCCGACTGCGAATCGATCGCGGGTTTCTCCACTTCCTGCCCGGCACTGCCCCACTCAATCCGCAGCTCGACATCCATGGGGTATCGGAAGTGCGGGATTATCAGATCGATGTTTACGTCACCGGGACCGCGGTCAATCCCGAGACTCAGTTCATCAGCCGCCCCCCGCTGGCGCGCGAGGATATTCTCTCCCTGCTTGCCACCGGCGTGACGCGGGAGGAACTCAGCGGCAATGTGAACGTTGTCGCGGGAAGGGCGACCTGGCTCTACTTGCAGAAAGTGTATCGGAAAGTATTTCGCAAGCAGCCCGGCGGCGGTGACGTTGCCTTTCTCGACCGAATGGGCGTGGAATTGGGCGGGATCGATCCGCAGACGGGCGAGCATTCGCTGGTCACTCGTTTCAAAATTTCGAACCAATGGGAAATCGTTGGCATCGCGAATGCGGGGGGTGGTGTGCAGGGACGGATCAAATACGTGCTCCGATTCAAATGATGAACCGAACGATTCCATCGTGGGCGGTGGTGATGCTTGCGGTGGGGTTTGCCTTTGTTGTGACGGGCCAGCCTCTCACTCACGACCCGCCAATGACTTTGCAGACCGAGCCGCTGCCGGGGGCTTCGGAGCCTGCGGCCTTGGAGGCCAGGGTGCGCTTTGTGGGGGCGGGCGGCTTCAGCGAGTCCACCCTGCGGGAGGCGATCCAACGGCAGCTTGCGCACATTGTCGGACGGGGTCTGAAGGAAACGCGAGCCAACGACGCCGCCTTTTTCCTCGAGCTGTTTTACCGGCGCCAGGGCTACCCCTCTGCCGGAGTGGACTACGCAATCGTTGATGGCGGACGCACCCTGCTGCTTACCGTTCGCGAGGGTCCGAGGACCCAGGTCACAAACGTTGATTTCGTCGGCAACGATCCGGTCAGGAGCGGTTTGCTTTACGACTATCTTATGGGCACGACGCGCCAGCGATTCAGTCGTTTCCGGGGGGTGCTGCCCTATGTCGAGGCCGACATTGAGACTGGCGTCGAGCGGCTCCGACGTTACTATGGGGCCAATGGATTTTTGGATGCAACAGTTGTCCAGGAACCCGTGGTGTTGTCGCACGACCAGACCGGGGCTTCCGTGACCATCCGCATCCATGAGGGACAGCAGTATTTTTTTGGCGATATCGCCTTCGCAGGGGAAGAGAGGCTTTCACGAGCGGAATTGCTCGCGGCGATATCCACCACCCGGGGGAAGCCCTACTCCGTCTTGGGTGTGGAGGCCATGCGTGGCGACCTGGTGCATTTCCTCAAGACGCACGGATATTTTCAAGCCGAGGGCGTCGCCTCCGCTTCCCCCGCAGAGGCGCTGGAAGGTTTCGTGCCGATTACGTTCACGCTTCACCCGGGCCGATTCCACCGCTTCGACGGCGTTACTGCGGCAGGACTTGATCGACTTCCAGACAATTTCCTGGAAAAGCGATTCGCCGGGCTGAGCGGCGATCCCTACAACCCCGTGCGTCTCGATGAACTCTACCGGCAGTTGATGGGTTCCGGGCTTTTCTCCCGGCTCACCTTCGATCAAACCGCCCTGCCAAACGATCTGGTCCGGGTCGATTTCATGGCACAGGAATCCCCGGCCAACGAGATCTCCGCCCATGCAGGCTATGGCACCTACGAAGGAGCGATCCTGGGCGCGAGTTATACGAATCGAAATTTTCTTGGGCGCGCCAGGCCATTGACGCTTGCCGGCTCTTTTGCGCAACGGAGCCGTGCAGGGGAACTCCTGTACGAAGACCCGTGGCTTTTCGAGACGTCCAACCGCCTCAGATTGAGCCTCTACTCCCGAACGCAGGAACCGGATGGATACACATTTACCGAATCCGGGGCTCGGGTCGAGGTGGCCAGAACGCCCGCCCGCCGCCTGGATCTAGCCGGATTCCTGCAGGTCAAGGACGTCTCGACCACAGACACGGAGATCGAGGAGTCCTTACTGGGTCCCCCTTGCTACCAGCTGGTGACCCTTGGCCTGACACAGGTGTATGACAGCCGTAAAAACCCCGCACTGCCTGAGCGCGGATTTGCCATCCGTTCCGGAATCTCCTACTCCTCGGGAAGCCCTGGCCTTGACTTTGCTCGGGCCGGACTTCGGGTCTCTTACTATCAACCCCTCGGCCGGTATCTGTTTGCGGTGGGGGCGCGGTATGCAACGATAATCAGCTCGGACGGATTCCAGAGCGTGCCAATCGACGAGCGTTTCTTTTCCGGGGGCGGCACCAGCGTGCGGAGCTTCGCCGAGCGGGACCTGGGGCCGAAGGATCGTCACGGCACGCCGATTGGAGGATTGAGCCGCAACGTGGTGAACGCCGAGTTTCAGTTCCCGATTGTGGCAGATCTGAAGGGCGCTGTCTTTGGTGACGCGGGCGGTCTTTCCCCCGAAAGCCTCACTTTTCCCGGCGACTGGCGCGTTGCCGTGGGGGTGGGCCTTCGTTATCAACTCCCCATCGGGCCGCTGCGGCTGGACTATGGTTGGAATCCCGCACCCCGTACCGGCGAATCGCGCGGAGCGATTCATCTGAGTTTCGGTTTCGCATTTTGAGACGACTGAACGAGCAGGCATTTACGAATTTTCACGAAAACTCCGTTCAAGACATGCCATGAGAACAGCGTGGGAAATCATCCGACAGGCGCTCCGCCAATGGAAGCAGGACGGCGCGTTTACCCTCGCGGCGGCCCTGGCTTTTTACGCCGCCGTGTCGCTCGCCCCCTTGGTGACCATGAGCGTCTCCTTCGCGAGCCTCTTCTACGGCGAGGAGGCACTGCGCGGGGAACTGGTCCTGCAGGTGGAACGATACGTTGGAGGGGCGGGCGCAGAGGTCATTCAGTCAATTCTGGCAAGCGCTCGCACACGCGGTTCGGGTGTGTCCGCCGCTCTATCCATCGCGGTGCTGCTCATCGGGGCATCGGCGGTCTTCGCCCATTTGCAGGCCGCGCTGAACGCAATCTGGAACGTGGCTCCGGCTCCGGCACGTCCGTGGACGCATTCCCTTAAGTTGCGGCTGATTTCGGTCGCGCTTGTGCTTGGCATCGGTCTGTTGCTGTTCGCGTTCACCCTTGCCGGTGCCGCGCTTTCATTCGTGTCGGGTTTCGTCGCGGACCGTTCCGGACTGGGCGGGGAACTGCCATGGCATGCGGCCACGTTCCTGTTTGGCGTCGCGATTTTTGCGCTGCTCTTCGCAGCCCTCTTCAAGCTTCTGCCTGATGCAATCATACGCTGGAAGGACGTCTGGCTCGGTGCCCTGATCACTTCAGCCCTGTTCAACATCGGCCGACTCGCAATCGGGATCTATCTCGGAAAATTCGCGCCGGGTTCGGTCTACGGCACCGCAGGCTCGCTCGTCGCGCTGTTGCTCTGGCTCTACTATTCAGCCCTCATCCTCTTCCTGGGCGCGGAACTAACCCAGGTGCTCGCGCGACGTTTTGGCCAGCGCATCCGCCCCGCTGCCCACGCCTACCGGACGAGCGCCGTCACGCTGCGGGTGGACGATGATGACCAGCCAATCCTGGAGCCCGAGAAAGTCGCGGAGGTCAGGGAACGGGTCGAGCCAACTCCTTCGGAGGATACGAAATAGGTGCGCCTCCACTCCCGTCGGCACCCCTTTGCGAGAGCCGCCGCTACGGCGGACCGACTGACATTCGTCGGCCTGTGGGTCCGACCCGCGCATCGGAACCTTTCTGTTGTAGCGGGGGCTCTGTCCCGGGCGGAGCTTTGGATGACCACCCGTTCTGACGATTCCAGGCCCGGCGTGTGACCTACATTTCGCGTGCGATCCAAAGTGGCGCTCTCACGCGCCGCACTCCAAAATACCGCGCGCGCAGAAGCGCTGCTCCCGCCTTTCAGACGGGGCGCCCGGCCGCCCCTGCCGCGGACTGGTTTGTCAGTCGGGCCGGGTCGCGACCGCGTCACCCCCTGAGACGCCCGGCCTTGCGGGTTTCGTCGAGGAGGGCATCGCTCACACCGGACTTGGGTGTCGGCGATGAAGATTAACGGTAATGATTTCTGTCTCCGCCGTGGGAGTAGCGGGACTGGTGATCGCCGGGGTGGGAGTGGTGCCCGCCTCCTTGATAGTAGCGATTCCCGCCGTAGTATCCGCGACCGTAATAGCCTCCTGCGTAACCACCCCCGTAGTAGCGTGGGTAGGCCCGGTAGTAAGGGGACCGGTAGGCGGGGTAGACAGCGGGGGCGTAGACGGTGCCGGTCACGACGGGCGGCGCCACGTAGGCCGTCCCGTAGGTTGGATAACCATACCCGTATCCGTCATCGTAGACGGCACATCCGGCAAGGGTGATCGACAGGCAGGCAAACGTGGCAAGCAAAAGCGGTTTCATGGCTGTTGGGATAGGGGGCTGTAAAAGTTAGACGTGGGCAGCCCCTGGGCTATTCAGACAATCGATCCCAGCGTCCGATGATTGCGATTGCCCGTGCGAACCGCTCCACGTTCAGCTCCTGGCATGAAGATCCTCCCCACCCGAACCGGCCTTCGCTTCAGCGCACACGGCGTCGTCATCAGCGAGTTGTGCACCCGGCCGGGCCCGACCCACAGTGTATTCGATGTGCTCGCCGCCTTGATTGCGGTGCTTCGACCGGCGGGTCGCGTCGGCGTTCTGGGATTTGCGGGGGGCGGGATGATGGCTCCCCTCCACGCGCTCGGGGTCAAAGCCAGGCTGCACTGCGTCGATCTCGACCGGGCGTGCTACGAGATCTTCCGCCAGCATTGCCCCGAATGGGCCGAAGGGATTCGCTGGACGCATGCCGACGCCCTGGCCTGGCTGCGCCGGCAACGCACCCCTTTCGACCTGATCCTCGAGGATCTCACCATCGCGCACGACGGGGATGTTGTGAAACCGGGCGTGACCTGGTCCGCACTGCCGGACCTGATCCCCCAGCGACTGGTCCCTGGCAGCGGGGTGGCGGTCTGCAATCTGCTGCTTCCGCCCAGCGGCCGCTGGCAGCCCGGCCTGGGCGATCTGGCGGCCCGGTTCCGGACGGTGCGCGTGGTGAACTTCGACGATTTCGAGAATCGCATCCTGATCGGCGGGGAGGCACTGCCATCCGCCCGCCAGTTGTCCGTGCAGTTGCGGGGTGCGCTCGGTCGGATCCGGTCGCGCCAGGCCCGGCGAATCCGGGTGGAGCGACTCGGCGGCTGCTGAAACCGGCCCCGATGCCTTGCGTGCGGGCCGGACAGAGGACTCACCCGCCTTGACTCATGCCGCGGCGCGATTTGCGCGATTTCGAGCGGGCGATTTCGAGTTGAACTCTGCCGAGGTGACCCGCAAGGTTGCCGTTCCCGTGTTGCAAGGCAAACCCACCGACTCCACTGCCACGCCCGCCGCCCCGCGGGCGGAGTTCGAGCGTGCCTACCGGGTGATGTTGCTGGCCCGCGTTCTGGACGACAAGTTCGCCAGCCTATACCGCGCCAGCAAGATTCACGGCGGCGTGTTTCTGGGCCGGGGCCAGGAAGCCCTGAGTGCCAGCATGGGCCTGGCGTTGCGCGAGGGGGATGTGTTCGCACCCTTGATCCGTGACCAGGCCGGGCGACTCGCCTTTGGAGAAAGCCTCCTCGACGCCGCGCGCACGTACCTGGGGTCGCCCAAGGGACCGATGCGGGCGCGGGATGGCAATGTGCATCGGGGACGACCCCGCGAAGGGCTGCTCCCCATGATCAGCCATCTGGGCTCGATGATTTCCGTGGTGAACGGCGTTCTGCTGGCCAGTCGGATGCAGGGCAAGACCGGGCGGGTCGGGGCGACCGCAATCGGGGATGGGGGCACGTCGACCGGAGCCTTTCACGAAGCCCTGAACCAGGCGGGTGTGGAACGGTTGCCGTTGTTGATCGTCATTGCCAACAACCAGTTCGCCTACTCGACGCCGAACGGCCGGCAGTTCGCATGCGCCGATCTGGCCGATCGGGCTCGGGGATACGGGATCGAGGCCTGCTCGATCGACGGGACCGATCTGGACGCCTGTCTGGATGCGGTCGGGGGCGCCGTGCGCCGGGCGCGCGACGGCGGCGGCCCCCAAATGGTCGTGGCCACGCTGCTACGCCTCGCCGGGCACGGGGAGCATGACGACTCGCCTTACATCGACGAGAACCTGAAACGCTCCGCGCTCGGCCGCGACTGTCTCGATTTCGCCCGCACCGCCCTCATCGAGCGCGGCTGGAATGATGCGACCGTGCTCGACCGCTGGCGGCGCGACGCCGAGCAACGCGTGGATGAAGCCGTGGCACAGGCCCAGCGGGAGGGCGGTCCCGACCCGTACACGGAAGACTGGTGCGCGCTTGCCACGCGCCGGTTGGCGGAGGGTCAACCGGAATGAGCATCACCTATCTCGAGGCGATCCGCGAAGCCCAGGCCCGCGCGCTCGCGGAGGATCCCCGGGTGTTCATCTACGGCCAGGACGTCGGCGCCTTCGGCGGCGCGTTCAAGGCCACGAAAAACCTCGCACGCGAATTCCCAGGCCGCGTCCTGGACGCGCCGATCAGCGAGGATGCGATGGTCGGCGCCGCCGTGGGGGCCGCGATCCAGGGGATGCGGCCGATCATCGAGATGCAGTTCGCCGATTTCTCGACGATTGGGCTGAACCAGATCCTGAACCAGGCGGGCACGCTTTTTTGGCGGACGCAGGTTCCCTGCCCGATCGTCATTCGGCTTCCCTGCGGGGGCACCTCGGGGAGCGGCCCGTTCCACAGCCAGACCATGGAAGGGCTCTATGCCCAATACCCCGGCCTGATCGTGATGACCCCCGCCACGGTCGAGGACGCCTACAGTCTGCTGCTCGAGGCGGTGCAGATCGATGATCCGGTGCTGTTCTGCGAGCACAAATACCTCTATTATCATCTCAAGGCCGAAGCGCTCCCGACCGAGGCGTTGCCCGCCGGCAAAGCCCGCATCGCGCGCCCCGGCCGGGACGCAACCATCGTCACCCACGGCGCCATGCTTCACGAAGCACTCGCCGCCGCCGAGGAACTCGCGTCCGACGACCGCATCGAACTTGAAATCGTCGATCTGCGCACTGTGAAACCCCTCGACACCGACACCGTTCTCGCCTCGGTCGCCCGCACCGGCCGCGTTCTCGCGGTGAGTGAGGCATGGCCGTGGGGCGGGGTCACCGCGGAGATCCTTGCCCGAATCGCGGCGGAAGGTTTCCATCTGCTCGATGCCCCCCCGGCCCGCCTCAATTCGCGTGACACTCCTGTCCCCTACCACCCGGCGCTTTGGGCCGCCCATCGCCCGACCGCGCGCACCATTGCTGATCGGGCCCGGGCGCTGACCCAGGCCTGACCGCACCCACCCACATGCCTGAAATTCCCATCCTCATGCCGCAGCTCGGGGAATCCATCGCCGAGGCCACGGTGGTCCACCTGATGCTGGCAGAAGGCACCGCGGTCACCGCCGACCAGGACGTGATGGAGGTCGAGACCAACAAGGCAACGATGTGCGTCACCGCCCCGTGCGCAGGAACCATCATTCGCTGGCTGGTCAAAGCGGGCCAGAGCTACGCCGTCGGCGCCATCCTCGGGCATCTTGACGCCACGGCGGAAGAGGCGGAGCGGTGCGGGATCCTTCCCGCCCCCGACTTGGGATCGTCCGCGAACTCGGCGGCCACGGCGGACGGTGCGACCGGGGCGGCCGCCACGCCCACTCCGGAAGCCCGCGTCAGCCCGACCGTCCGCGGCCTGCCCGTGCCGGCCCGGGCCTCCGGCGCCAGTTATCTCTCGCCCCGACTCAAGGCCCGAATGGCCGAGCTGGGGCTTCATTCCGCCGACCTGGCCGGGGTGGCGGGAAGCGGGGCGGCAGGTCGTGTGACCATCGAGGACTTCGAACGCTTTGTCGCGAGCCTCGACAATTGTCGCCTCACCCCCGCTTCCTCGATGCGGGTCGCCGTTGCCGATGCCATGCGCCGCAGTTGGACCCGGCCTCTGGCAACCGTCGGCCTCTCCACTCCGCTCGAAGCGGTCCTCACCCACCGACGCACCCTCGAAGGCAAACCGGGCCCCGCGTTGTATGCACTGCGGGCCCTGGCCCTCGCCCTTGCCGAGAACAGCGCGCCCGCCGGCCGCCTCATTGGTGACCGCATCGTCCACCCCTCGTCCATCGACATCGGGTTCGCGGTCGAAGCGGAGGATGGCGTGCTCGTCGCGGTGCTGCGCGGATCGGCGACCGGCCCGTTTGTCGATCTGGTCCATCGCTACAACGATCTGGTTGATCTGGCCCGGCGCCGCCGGTTACCCCGCGAAGCCACCGGTGGATCCATCGCAACGGTCACCAACTTCGGCACGTTCGGCCTTGAATGGGCAACCCCGATCCCGCTTCCCGAGCAGACCCTGGTGCTCGGGCTCGGGACCGGGCGCAAGCAACCGGTCTGGGATGACACCCGGGCAGCCTTCGTTCCGGTCACGCTGGCGGGGCTGACCCTGAGCTTCGATCACCGCGTGCTCGACGGCGGGGCCGCGGGCCGGCTGCTCAACCGCGTCTCCTCGCTCCTCTCCACGCCGGAGAAGCTGTAACGACCGCGGATCGTTCCTTCCGGGGTCGGCCGCGGCCGGGGCCTCCTGCACGCGCGCCGGAGGTGCTCCGTTGCAACGCTGCCGATGGCACCGGCGTGAAGGCGCGTGCGTGAATCGCTTCCCGGCTACCGCCGCAGCCGCCGGGTCCGGCAACGCTCGGCCTGCATGATCGCGCGGAACCGCGCCTGATCCTGCTCGGGCGTGCCGCTCACGATGGTGTAATGGTACTCGCTCCAGGCGGCCATCTCGCGCTCGGCATTCTGCAGTCGGAGCGCGATCTGCACATCGCTCTCGGTGCCGCGTCCCTCGAGCCGCCGCTGCAGTTCATCGAGGCCGGGCGGCATCAGAAAAATGTCGACGAGCGCCTCTCGAATTCCGGGTTGGCTGCACTCGCGGATCTGGCGAGCCCCCTGGAAATCGACATCCACCAGCACGTCCAGGCCCGCCTCGATACTGGCAAGCACGGGCCCGGTCGGCGTGCCGTATGAGGCGCCATGAACCGAGGCATCCTCGATAAACCCGCCCTCGGACCGCCGCCGCTCGAACTCCGCGGGGGTCAGAAAATGATAGTCCCGGCCATCCACCTCGCCCGGGCGCGCCGCCCGGGTCGTGCACGAAACCGAGTAAGCGAACTCCATGGTGCCGCGCAGGTGATCGCGCAGCGTGGTCTTGCCGGCGCCTGAAGGGGCCGAGAGCACGAAGAGGATGCCGGTCCGGGTCATTCGATGTTCTGCACCTGTTCGCGGATGCGTTCCATGCCCGCCTTGCAGGCGACCACGAGCTGGGAAATTTCCGCGTCGTTCGCCTTCGCGCCGAGCGTATTCAGTTCGCGAAAGATCTCCTGTGTCAGAAAATCGAGCGTGCGCCCGACGGGTTCGTGCCCGCGCAGATGGTGCGCGAACTGGGCCATGTGACTTTCGAGCCGGGCGATCTCCTCGGTGACATCCGACCGGTCCGCGAACAGGACGATCTCCTTGCGGATCCGGTCGTCGTCGGCGGCCAGGTCGAACCCGGCGATGGCGATCCGTTCGCGCAACGCCTCGGTATGACGTTTGACCACGCCCGGGTGGAGGACGCGGATTTTTTTCAGGCATTGCCGGATCTCCTTGAGCAACCGGATCAGCTCCTTGGCCAGGTGTTTCCCCTCGCGCTCGCGCATGATGACGAGGTCGCCGAGGGCATCCCGCACGGCCAGGGTGATGGCGGGCCAGGCTTCGCCGGCGGTGATTCCCTCCTCGGAAATTCGAACGACGCCGGGCGAGCGCAGCACCGACTCGACATCGACCTCGCCGGCGAGATCAAGCTCCTCCTTCAACGTGCGCAGGGCGTCGCGGTACTTGCGGGCAAGATCGAGATCGAGATCGAGCCGGGGGGTGGAGGCCCGCCCCTCGGCGAGATTGACCAACACATTCAAACGCCCGCGGGCCACCGCCGCGTTGACCTGATCGCGCACGCGATTCTCGAGATCGGCGAGTTCGCGGGGCAGACTGACAAGCACGTCGGTCTGTTTCCGGTTCACCGAATTGATCTCGACGGTGAACTTGCGTCCGTTTCCGGCGGCCTCTCCGCGGCCGTAGCCGGTCATGCTTCTCATGGGAGGTGGAGCCTACGCAGCCAGGACCCCGGATGTCCAATCGCGAGCGGCAAAAGCGGTGTGCCGGGGAAAGGAAACGAGCCGCGGACGGAAAATCCGCCCGCGGCTCGTCGAATGTTGTCGTCGGGGGGTCGCCGCGATCAGGCGGTCAACCAGTCAAACCGAATCAACCGAGAACCGAATCCTTCGCCGCTTTCGCCACGCGGAACTTCACGACCGTTTTTGCCGGGATCTTGATCGCGACGCCAGTCTTGGGGTTCCGGCCCATGCGGGCCTTGCGCTTCTGCTTCACCAGCTTGCCGATGCCGGGAATCATGAACTCGCCGTTCTTTTTCGCCTCTTTGTAGGCGGTGGCGACGAGCACGTCCAGGAACAGGGCGGCGGTCTTTTTGCTGGATTCAGTGGCGTCCGCGAGGACGGACAACAGTGCGGTTTTGGTAAGTTTCTTAGCCATGAAAAGTAGCTCTTAGCGAAGTTCGCAACGGAACGCAATGAGGGAAAATGGAGTTGTTGAGGGTTTGAGGGCGGGGCGCAGCAGCGCCGGCCGGGTTAAGCGCCCGCCCGCTGGTCGCCGGCGCTCCTCGCGACTTCGAACGCCGCGCGCCACGCGGCCAGCCGTTCACCCACCGCGCGCTCGCGTCCATGGTCGGTCGGTTCGTAATAAATGCGTCCCTCGGGCAGATAGGCCTGCGGCACAAATCCACCCTCGAAATCATGGCTGTACTGGTAGCCCGTGCCGTGCCCGAGTCGTTTCGCACCCTTGTAATGCGCATCCCGCAACGCCTCCGGAACCGCCAGCGTGCGCCCGGTCTTCACATCCTCGATCGCCTTTCCAATCGCCACGGTGGTGCGGTTGCTCTTGGGGGCGGTCGCCACATGCACCACCGCATGCGCGAGAATCAACTGCGATTCCGGCATGCCGATGAACTCCACGGCACGCGCCGCCGCATCCGCCACCAGCAAGGCCGTGGAATCCGCCATGCCGACATCCTCGCTGGCGCAGATCACCACGCGCCGCACGATGAACCGGGGATCCTCGCCCGCCACGATCATTTTCGCGAGCCAGTAAAGGGCGGCGTCGGGGTCGGAGCCGCGCATCGACTTGATGAACGCGCTGGCAGTGTCGTAGTGCTGGTCGCCGTCGGCATCGTACACCACCGCCTTTCGCTGAATGCTTTCCTCCGCCACGGCACGGTCGAACCGGACGATCCCGTCGGTTCCCAGCGGGGTTGTCAGCACCCCGATCTCCAGCGCGTTCAAACACCGCCGGGCATCACCGTCGCTCGTGATGGCGAGGTGACGCAACGCCTCCCCGGAAATCTCCACCCGGTGCAGACCCAGCCCGCGCTCCTTGTCCGCCAGCGCACGGCGCATGAGGCCGACGAGATCCTCCTCGGAAAGCGGCAGCAATTCGAAGATCTGGGAGCGGGAGACGAGCGGGCTGTTGACATAAAAGAACGGGTTGTGGGTGGTGGCTCCCACGAGCCGCACGACGCCGTTCTCGACGTCGGGCAGCAACACGTCCTGCTGGGCCTTGTTGAACCGGTGGATCTCGTCGATGAACAGAATCGTGCGCGTGCCGTTGCGCAACCGGTTGGCGGCCGACGCCGCCACGCGCCGGAGATCGGCCACGGTGCTCTCCACGCCGCTCAGCCGCTCGAACACCGATCTCGTCGCGCCGGCAATGATGTGGGCGAGCGTGGTCTTGCCCGTGCCCGGCGGGCCGTAGAGCAGGATCGACGCAACCCGGTCCGCCTCAATGGCGCGCCGCAACAACTTCCCCACGCCGAGAATGTGCTGCTGGCCGGCGTATTCATCGAGCGTGCGCGGGCGCATCCGCGCGCTGAGCGGGGCGTGCGCGTCCCCCGCGGCGTCGGACCCGGGCTCGGGGAACAAATCGGCCATGGCTCCATGATGCACCCGGACCCGGGCGGGGGGAACAGGAGAATCAGCCTTGCCCGGTCCCTCGCACATTCGGCTTTCCCTCTCCGTGCGCCGGGGTAGGTTTGCCGCCCATGCACGCGTTCGAACGCATCAACGACCGTCTCACCTGCGAGGGGGCGGATCTGGCGGTCCTGGCCGAACAGCATGGCACCCCGCTGTATGTTTACAGCGCGGAAACGGTGTTCGATCATTACCGCCGGCTCGATGCCGCGCTCGCCCCGCTCGATCACCTGGTGTGCTACGCCGTGAAGGCCAACTCCACCGGGGCGCTCCTCGCCGGCCTGACGCAGCTAGGCGGCGGGTTTGACATCGTCTCCGCCGGCGAATTGTTCCGCGTGATCCGGGCCGGTGGCGACCCCTCCCTCTGCACGTTTGCGGGAGTGGGCAAAACGGCGGAAGAGATCGGCTACGCGCTGGATCGGGGGATTCTTTGTTTCAACGTCGAGTCCGAGCCCGAACTGGAACGCATCAATGCCGTGGCCGAGCGCCGCGGGGTGCGGGCTCCCATCGCCGTGAGGGTCAACCCCGACGTCGAGGCCGGCACCCACAAATACATCTCGACCGGCAGGAGCGGGAACAAGTTCGGGATTGGACTCGACCGGATCCTGGAGGTGTATGCCATCGCGGCCGCCCTGCCCCATCTCTCCATCGTCGGCGTCCAGACCCACATCGGGTCTCAAATCACGCGGCCCGGACCGTTCGCGGAAGCCGTCGCCAAGATGATTCCGCTGGTCTCGGAATTGAAGGCGCGCCACGGCATCCGTCTGTTCAGCATCGGCGGCGGCATGGGCATCGTCTATCGCGACGCGCTCGCATCGGGCACCCGCGCGTGGTGGGAGGGGGTGGGATCGGAAGCGCACCCGCTCGACCTCGACGCCTACGCCCGGGCCGTGGTCCCCCTGCTGCAACCTCTGGGCCTTCGGATTCTGTTCGAGCCCGGCCGCTTCATCGTGGGCAACGCGGGCGTGCTCCTCACGCGGGTTCAGTATGTGAAACGGGCGCCGGAGAAGACGTTCGTCGTCGTGGACGCCGCGATGAACGACCTGATCCGCCCGGCGTTGTACCAAAGTTATCATGAGATCGTCCCAGTGATCGAAAACCCGGATGCCCCCGTGACCCCGGTGGATGTCGTCGGCCCGGTCTGTGAAAGCGGCGATTTCTTCGCCCAGGACCGACCGCTCCCGGAAGTCTGCGCGGGCGATCTCCTCGCGCTCATGAGCGCGGGCGCCTACGGATTCACCATGGCATCGACCTACAACTCCCGCCCGCTCACCGCAGAAGTGGTGGTGCGCGGCGGAAAGCCGTTCCTGGCCCGGGAGCGCGGCACGCTCGAAGATCTGGTGCGGGGCGAACACCTCGCTTGAGGCGGGGCGTTGACGTGCATTTTCCAGACCCGGCAAGGGGGTGGGACATTCGGGTTACGACCTACCCCGCCTTCCCCTGCCGCAACCGATCCACGGTGACCGCGAGCACGATGACCGTGCCGATCAGGATTTCCTGCATGTAAGTCGGCCACCCCATCTGCTGCGATCCGTTGCGCAGCACGGCCATGGTCAACGCCCCCACCATCGATCCGACCACGCTGCCGGTGCCGCCCGAGAGGCTCGCCCCCCCGATCACCACCGCGGCAATCACGTCCAACTCCAGACCGCTCGCCGCGGTGGGGTCGCCCTGGCGGAGACGGGCAAGTTGCATCAGGCCCGCCAGGCCGAAACAGGCACCCGCGACCAGATAGATCATCGGCTTCATGCGGCCGACCCGCACCCCGCACAGCCGCGCAGCCGCTTCGTTGGAGCCGATGGCGAAGAGATGCCGCCCAAACACGGTGCCTCGCAGCAACATCGCAATGAACAGGGCGAGGAGCACCGCCACCCAAACCCCCGGGGCGAGCACCAGCCAGGCTGGCTCGGGCAACGGAGTCATCAGCCGGGAAACCCAGGTCTCCGGAATCGAAACCGTCCGCTCACCCGCCAGCCATTTCGCGAGACCCCGCGCCACGCCCAGCAAACCCAGGGTGACAATGAACGGCGCGATCCGAAGCGTGCTCACCAGCGTGCCGGCAAACAAACCAAGGATCGCCCCCGTCCCAACGGCCGCCCCGACCGCCGCCACGGGCGGGACCCCCGCCCGCAGCAGGACCGCCGCCGCCACGCTGGATAACGCGATGGAGGAACCGACGCTCAAATCAATCCCGCCCGACACGATGATGAGCGTCATGCCCAACGCGGCAATCGCCACGATGACCGTCTGCGTCAGCACGAACCGCAGGTTTTGTCCGGACAAGAACACCTCGCGAATCTCGGGGTTGAGGGCAAAGAGCCCGGTCACGAGGGCGAGTCCGAGGAACGGCCCTCCCACGCGCCAGAGAGCGGGGAGCCAGGGTGAAGGCGTGGAGGCGGCCATGGCTCCCAGTTCAGCCTCCCCCCATCGCGGCTTCAAGCACCGCTTCCTCGGTCCATTTGTCGGCCGCGCGAATGCCCGCGACGCGACCGCGACAGATCACGGCAACCGTGTCGGACACGCCGAGCAATTCCGGGAGGAACGAGCTGGTCCACAGGATTGCCGTGCCCCGTGCGGCGAGCTCGCCCATCAAACGATAGATCTCCGCCTTGGTGCCGACATCGATGCCGCGCGTGGGCTCGTCGAGGAGCAGGACATCGGCATCGAGTTCGAGCAAACGTGCCAGGGCGACCTTTTGCTGGTTGCCACCCGATAGATGGGCGACCGGCGTCCGCGGGGTTGCGGATCGGATGCCGAGTCGCTCGATCCATTTTTCCGTCGCCGCACGCTGGGACCGTTCGGAAATCAATCCCGCCGAAACATGCCGGGCCAGGGTCGGCAGCGTGAGATTGTCCGACACACTGCGTCCCAGAAACAACCCCTCCCCTTTCCGATCCTCGCTGAGAAACCCGATGCCGCGTTCGAGCCGTTCGCGGGGTCCGCCCCGAACGAGGGGTCCATGCACCGTTCGGATGCTCCCCGCCTCGATCCGGTCCAGGCCGAACAACGCGCGCAGCAACTCCGTACGTCCGGCGCCGACCAGCCCCGCAACCCCCAGAATCTCGCCGCGATGCAACCGCAGCCCGGTCGACCGCAAACGGGGACCGCCCCGGAGTCCCAGGGCGTCCAGCACCGGTTCGCCGGGTTCGTGGGGCACGCGCGGGTAGATTTCTTTCAGCTCGCGGCCGACCATCAGACGCACCAACTCCGACTGAGAGGTGGCGGCGAGAGCGCCCGCGCCGACCGCCCGCCCATCCCGCAGCACCGTGAACCGCGAGCACACCGCGCGGGCATCCTCGAGAAAATGGCTCACGTAGAGCACCGAAACGCCCCGTGCGGGAAGTCGCCGAATCGCATCGTGCAGGTGATCCACCTCGGCTCGGGCGAGCGAACTGGTCGGCTCGTCCATGATCAGGAGACGCGGACGCAGGCAAAGCGCGCGGGCGACCTCGACCAACTGGCGCTGGGCAATCGGCAGGCGACCCACCACGGCCCCGGGCTGGATGTGGGAGCCGTGCAGTTCACGGAGCGCGTCGATGGCGCGCTTGCGACGGGCCCGCGGGTTGACCCAGCCGAGCACGGCAACCTCCGAGCCGAGCGACAAATTTTCCTCAACGGTCAGGTGCGGGGCGAGCATCAGCTCTTGGAAAGTCATCGCCACGCCCGCGGCCCGTGCTGCCGCGGGGCCCGGGGGCCGGTACGGTTTGTCCTCGAACCGAATGCTTCCCGTGTCGGGTCGAAGCGCCCCGCCGAGGATCTGCATGAGGGTGCTCTTGCCCGCCCCGTTCTCTCCAAACACGCCATGGATCTCCCCCGCCCCCACTTCGATCGAGACGGCATCGAGCGCAACGGTGGCGCCAAACCGCTTTGAAATGCGGTCGACACACAGCACCGGACCGGAAGCGTCGGCCATGGCAATCCCCACCTAGTTGAGATACTCGTCCAGCGGCGGGGCGATCACGGCCCGCACCGCCGGTTGATCGAGATTCTCACGGGTGATGACCTGCACCGCCGTGTCGGTGCGCGGGGGAACCTCCCGACCCGCCAGGCGGTCGAGCAACGTTTTGACCCCGAGATATCCCATCGTGAAGGGGTCCTGCACGACCAACCCCTGAATGTCGCCTCCCTTGAGCGCCTCGATCAACGGCGGGCTGGAGTCGAACCCCACATGCTTGAGTTTGCCCGCCGCGAGCCCGGCATCGCGCAGGGCAAGCGTCATCCCTGCGGTCGATGACTCATTCGGCGTGAAGAGGCCGTCGATCTTTCGTCCGAACCGGTTCAGGACGTTCTGCGAAGCCTGGTAGGCGGTGTCGCGCGTGGCGCCCGCACGCTGGTCGGAGGAGACCACGGCGATCTCCGGGTGTTTGGCGATGGCCTCGAGAAAACCGGCCTCACGCTCCTCCGTGCTGGCGGACCCCTCCTGATACCGGAGCAGCAACACCCTGCCTTTGCCGCCCAGCAGAGTCGCGAGCAATTCCCCGCCACGCCGTCCGCCCTCGCGATTGTCGGTTGCCACAAACCCTCCGATTTTGGAGCTTTCGAGACCCGAATCGATGATCACCACCGGGATGCCGGCAAGCACCGCGCTTTCCACCGGCTGGACCAAGGCCCGGGAATCCAGCGGCGCGAGCACCATCCCGTCCACCTTTCGCCCGATGAAATTTTCGACCACCTGGATTTGCTGCTCGCGGTCATCCTCGCGCAGCGGACCTTTCCAGATCAGATTCACCTTCGTGCCGGCGGCCTCGCTTTCCCGGGCGGCCTTCACAGCCCCCGCATGAATCGATTTCCAAAACTCGTGCGTGGTGCCTTTCGGAATCACCGCGACGGTGACGTCGCGGGCAGAAGTCAGATCGGCGGCGGCGATCATGCCTGCAATCAACGGGAACCAACGGAGGAGGGAACGTTTCATGAATGATTTCCAGTAGCAGACCGCAGGCCCGACGTCACGATCAGAGCGAGCCGATGAGGCGTCCACTGCCCGCGGGCGGCCCGGCGCCGCGGGTCACCGCCCGCAGGCGCGTTGCATGCAGGAGGATCAGGATGGAGACAATCGGGCTGGGGGGCCTGATTCGAACCCGGCTGCAACACCACGCCATTCGAGACAGATGGGTTGCAGTCCGCCCCGCACGGTCCATCCTGAAACCCATGCTCCATTCCTTTCATTTCTCCGGCATCGCCGATGAGGCCGGACGCGATTTACCCACCCAAATCCGCGCCCACCAGGAACTTGGCTGGCGACACATCGAGCCCCGGATGGTGGACGGCGTGCAATTCACCGACCTGACCGACGAGAACTTCGAGGCGGCATGCGAACAACTTGCCGAAGGCGGACTCCGCGTCTCCGCGTTCGCCTCGGGCATCGCCAACTGGGCCACGAGGATCACGGATCCGTTCGAGAAATCGGTCGAGATCCTTCAGCGCGCGATCCCCCGGATGCAACGACTCGGCACCCGCTTCATCCGGGTGATGAGTTATCCGAACAACGGGTTGCCCGAAACCGAATGGCGGGCCGAATCGATCCGCCGGATGCGCGAGCTTGGAAAACTCGCGGAGGCGGGCGGAATCGTGCTCGCGGTCGAGAACTGCGACGGTTGGGCGAGCACCCGCCCGGATGCGTATGCCGAATACTTCGCCGAAATCAACTCCCCGGCGGTGCGGGCCGTCTATGACACCGGCAACCCCGCCTCCCACGGACATCGCAACACCCTGGAATGGTGGACCCAGGCGCGACCCTATTTCGGCTACATCCACATCAAGGCACACACGGTTCCGGCCGATGGAACGAAAGGCGTTCATACGTGGCCCGACGCCGGCGAGAGTTGCATCCGGGAAACCCTCGCCGACCTGATCGCTGCCGGCTACGACGGTTTCGTTTCAATCGAACCGCACCTCGGTGCCATCGCCCACACGGGCCAGGGCATCACCGATGCCGAGGCCGCCTATCGCACCTACGTCGAATACGGCACACGACTCATGCGATTGGCCGACGCGGTTGCCGCGGATCTCGGGAAGCGAGAGGCTTGATCGGAGTCCTGCCGGACACATCCGGTCCGACCTCGCGCCGGTCGCAGCGACGCCCGCGCCCTCCATCGCGCCACCACCGCCTCCCATCGCGCACGGGGGTGTTCTCAGATCAGTTCGAGACCGTAGGCGAGGAACGGCGCGAAATCGTCGCGGTTGTTGGTAGCAAGCCGGGTCCGGGCGGCAATTGCGGTGCCGGCGATCATGGCGTCCACGCGGAGACTCCGTTTTCGTCCGACGGCATTGAAAAGATGCGCCGCCTCGCGGGCCTCGGCCTCTGAAAACGGCACCACTCCCGCCAGAAATGCGCGAGCCGTCTCCTCCTGTTCTCTCGAGATCGGACCGCACAGGAACTCAAACCAGACCGGCGACGGCACCACCATCGGCTCGCGTCTGCGATACCATGCCTCCATGCGGGCCGCCTCGTCCGAGTTTGGCTCAACGCAGCGGATCAGATAATTGGTGTCGAGGCAGATCATGAGGAGACCCGCCAGCGCTTGCGATTTTTGTAGATCTCAGCAACCCAGCGGTCCGCCCGCTCTTTGGCAATCCCGCCTCCCTTTTCATGCAACTTGCGGAGCATGGCGATGGGGTCCGGCTTGACGGCTTCGGCGCTTTGCTCGGCTCGCTCCACGGAGCGCCGGACGACCTCGGCTTGGGACACCTTCCAAAGGGCCGCCAGGCGCTTCAGCCGGTGCGCGGTGGTTTCATCCAGCGCAAAGGTGGTCCGGTGAGTCATGATTGCCATACCATAATGCCATACCATTGGGCACCGCGTGTCAAGGTCGGCAAATTCGACAGAGCGATTCCGTCCGCGGGTGACCGGCTGGTTCGGTGGGCATTTGGGAAAGGCCGCAGCCCGAATCGCAGCAAGTCATGCCCTCGCATTTTCAGCCGGATTCGCTGCGGAAGGAAACGCGGCGGCACCGTCACTCGCCGGGTCGGACCGGGCTGCCCTCGAGCGCCCGCAGCCGGGTTCCGTGCATCACGATGAGGATCGACACGATCGAACTGGAGGGCATCAGCACGGCGGCCAGCAACGGATTCATGTGACCGCCCAGCGCGAGCCCGACGGCGACCACGTTGTAACAAACTGCAAAGCCGAACACCCGCCGGATGGTGCGCCGCCTTGCGCGGGCGACCTGGAACAACATGCCGATCCCGGTAAGGTTGATGCCGAGGAAATAGAAATCGGCCTTCTGCTCGAGCAACCCGCGGTCGACCGCAGGCGTGCCGCGGGTCCAGGCACGGTCGAACGCGAGACTGTCATTCGCCCCGTCCCCGATCATCAGGGCGTTGTGCGCGTCGTGGTGTTCCACCCAATCGGCCTTGTCGGACGGGCTCATGCCGCCAAGCGCGCGATCGGCGGGCACGCCCAGCTTCTCGGCCATCGCAGTCACCCGGGCCGGCTCGTCGCCGCTGAGCAGATACACGCCGAAGCCCTGCCGCTGAAGCTGACGGATCTGCGCGGCGGCGTCGGGCCGTATCTCTTCGCGGAACGAAAACGCACGCACGACACGCGGTCCGCATGCGAACAGGCAACGAGCCGGACCGGCATCCACACCCGGCGCGGCCCAGTCCGGCCGCCCGAGCCTCCAGCGCACCGCCCCGACGAACGCCTCCAGCCCGGAACCGAGTTCCTCCCGCACCCCGACGTCGTCGAGGATCCGGGTGTCGGGATGCCGGGCCAGCAGTTGCTCGCGCAGGCAGGACG
>Ga0163154_10002254_pt1 | contig 28456 bp, 29 predicted proteins | sample OliLakLV19MP9P1_FD_148649 | JGI IMG/M metagenome (GOLD analysis project Ga0163154, IMG submission 148649) | Freshwater microbial mat bacterial communities from Lake Vanda, McMurdo Dry Valleys, Antarctica - Oligotrophic Lake LV.19.MP9.P1 | ecosystem: Environmental > Aquatic > Freshwater > Lake >... | reverse complement strand
GTCTACTTTATGGGGTACAGATCAGTGCTGTAATTATACACTTTGCTCGAACTTTTTTCGAAAAGAACTAATGCGGACTCGGCAGGGCAAAACAATTTTCTGGGGATTTGGATTCGCCCTGCCTCAGCTGTTTTCCCGCCCGCAGGAGTGGTCTGGGGAGGAATGCGGGCGGGTTTCGGACTGGGGATTTCGCCGGATTTCAAAAATGCGACGGTACTAAATTCCATATATGGAATTATAACACCATATAGAATAGAAACGCAATAATTGCTAAACTGTGTATATTGCAATATGGCTAAAATTTCTAAAAAACTAGGTGAAAACATCAAGCGCATACGGCTTCGCCGTAAAATGACACAAGGCGATATTTGCCGCAAGTTAGACATGGATAGAAGCTATATGAGTGCGATTGAGAGTGGTAAGAAAAATATAACGCTTGGTATATTGGAGAAACTTGCGGATTCGCTTGATGTTTCAGTTTATGAATTATTGAAATAAAAATATGAGCGAACGTCTAAATTTTGAAAATCCTAAAAATGAAGAAGCTATTGAGCGAGAGAAAAGATCGCAAGTGTTTTTGCGTTTTTTACGCTCGGCGGAAAATATAGAACCATTTCACGGAAGAAAAATTGAAGACATCTTTTCTAGCGAACAAGAAAAACGCACTTTTATTGAACACCTGAAAGAAACGGAATTTGCTGAATTGATAGACGGAGTAAATGGAATTTTGCGCGGTAAAAAGAAAGACGAGTGGGGCATGGATGGAGAAACTGTTGCACTCGCAGGAGCTATGACCGGAATTGGCTATGTTCCACCCCGACAAGAAGATAAACCCGAATTACTTGCAGAAGTTTTGGCTTCCGTAAAAGAGATGAATCAACACGGAAAAGATTTGAGAGATATTGCGTTACTTATCTCATCATCTCTCAACGCTATTCATCCGTATTTAGACGCAAACGGTAGAACAAGTCGCCTCATTTATTTGCTACTTACAAAAGATTTTAATAACGAAACAAAAACAGAATTACAAGGAGTGTTGGGAACATATGGGCGAGATAAGGTAGATATTGACCCTGGACTTATCCAGGGGAAAATTGACGACTTGATAGAGGCAGAAGTTGGGATAAGAAACGCGGAGGTGAACACGGATAAAATTACAAATTTATTTGGCAGGAAACATGATTTTCAATTTAGCGATGACATTTCAAGGGAGGATAAAAGTTTATTTGGTGAGCTTTTAGAGAAGGACGACAGCTATCTATTTTTGAGCGTGTTTCAATACTTGCAAACACAAGAGGATAAGGAAAAATATCTACGTAGATTTCCGGAAGGCGCAGCCGTTCCGATCGAATTGCTTTCAAAAAATCTGACGCAAGAAGGATTGAGTCAGATTCTCCAAACTTATCGAGAATTGAAAAAGAGATATGTCGAGACTTTGATTGGTAGTGTTGCTCACCCTGAAGATAAAAAGTATCAAATTGAGCATGAGGGACAGCAAATCTCCCTCAAAGATTATTTTGAATTGAGAATGAAAGAAAAAGGCGAGAAAATCGCGGAGGAAGACAGGTTAGAAAAGGAGAGGCAAGAAGCCGAAGAAAAAGAGCGAGTACGAATTGAACAAAAAGAGAATCTGATTAAAGAAAGGTTTAGTCAAGGCGAAGGTGAATACAAAACTTTTTCTCCAGAAGAAATAAGCTCATTGCGAAAATTAACTCAAGAACTTGAGCAAATAATAGAAGCAGAAAAAAGTTTTGAAGGTCAGCAATATACCGACGAGCAAAAGGTAGAAATTCTAAAAGATTCTCTTTTTGATCTCGCTCAACGAATAAACGCGAATATAGCGGTATCAAGAGAACAAGTAAATGCTTATGTTGCAGGTAAACAACAAGAATTATTGGAATATTTTTCGCAATACCACGTGGCTGCAAAATTAATAAGCCATTTGGATAGTTCAGAAATTTTCAAGTACAGAATTGGCACATCGAAAGACTACGAAATTCCATTTGCAAAACAAGAGTATTTGCAAGGAAAAGAAGACGTCTCAAGATTTTTAGACGATCTTTTTTCGCAATCAGTTTATTATGTCAGCGAAAACGGCTCATCTTTAAGGCTAAAATTATTTGAAGTTAAATCAAAAAGAGCAGAACAAATTGTTCAGCAAATGATGGAAAGAATCTTTTATAGCGACAAAATGGTTGATTACAGCGAAAAGAAAGTGGTGAGAGTTGATGGCGAAAAGCCAACTTTTCGCAAATATATTTTTGAAATCGTTAGCCCTGATTTTTCAACAGCAATTCAAGTAGAGACAGATCAAGCGGTTCGTGGGGGTGTTGGAATTGTCAGAGATGAAGAAGGAATTTATGTTGATGTCTCCGAAGGTTCAACGCTACATTCTGGTTGGCATATTGTAAGCATTAAGAATTTGAGAGAGTAATTTTTGTGGCACATTTTTGAAATCCGGCGAAATCCCCAGTCCGAAACCCGCCCGCATTCCTCCCCAGACCACTCCTGCGGGCGGGAAAACAGCTGAGGCGGGGCGAATCCATATCCCCAGAAAATTGTTTTGCCCTGCCGAGTCCGCATTAGTTCTTTTCGAAAAAAGTTCGAGCAAAGTGTATAATTACAGCACTGATCTGTACCCCATAAAGTAGACACGGAACAAGTGTCTAAGGCTTCTTTTTGTTAGAATTAATAACAATTAACAAAAGAATAATATGAGAAAAACATTTATCTATATTCGAAGGAAAACAGATTCACCGACATTGAGATGAAAAATCGGAGAAGTGGTATTTTTCTGTGGTTGATGTTGTGGCGACTTTGACTGGTAGCTCAATACCTAGGAGATATTGGTTTGATCTGAAAATTAGCTTGAAAAATGAGGGAAGTGAAGTGTACGAGAAAATCGTACAGTTGAAAATGATTGTTGAAGATGGAAAAGTTCGCGATACTGATGTGGTTGATAATAGAGGTCATTGCCTAATAAAAAATGATCTTAAAAAAGTAGTACAAAGATAAATCCATAATTTATAGACGAAGAGATCGAAAGGATCGCATCTGCGACGGAATTAATAGTTAGATTTGAAGAGAAGGAAGGTTTGAGTCTAGTATCTCCAATCCGGGATAGACTCAGTTCATTAAAAGAAAATCTGAAAGCTGGAGATGTTATAAAAATTTTCGGATCAGCGACAGAACTGAGGAGCTATTACAATGGTTTTATGTATGCTAACGAAATCCTTCTAGCCAAAGCCGATGAAGCCTCTGGTGATTATAATTCAGCTACAAAGAAGTAACCCTACTCCACCACCACTCTCCTCAAATGTTCAGGAATGTATATAACGATTTCGTATGGGATTGTTTGGGTGATTTTTGCCATTGATTGGATAGAGTTTTTACTAATAGGATTGTTACTAATTATTACGACCCCATCACCAATTTTCAAATTTGGTACTCGAGAGACATCGATCGTGCTTATGTTCATACTAATTCGGCCGATAATTGGGCAGATTATCCTTCCCCCACTAACTTCAAAGAATCCTTTATCAGAAAGTCTCCGATCCAATCCTTCGAAATAACCGATAGGTAAGGTGGCAATAGTTATGTCATTTTCAGCAATAAAAGTATTGTTGTAACCAACAGTTTGACCTTTTTTTATTTTTTTTATTCCAGTAATTATCGTTTTCATTTGTAAAATAGGTTTTAGATCCAATATATTTTCGAAACCTCCCGCGATGCCATAGAGACCTATTCCTAGACGAGAAATATTCGATTTGATCAGATTAGAATATTTGTGGCCATAAGTATTACTAAGGTGAATGTATTTGATTTGAGGAAATTCAATAGTAATTTGATCTACAATATTATTCCATGTCTCAATTTGTAATTTTGTAAAACTTGGATCTATGTTGTCGGCGTCAGATAGGTGAGAACATATTCCTTCTAAGTTTATTTTTTGGTTTTTTTTTATAATTTGAAGCGCATCTTTAATTTCATCTGGTAATATCCCTTGGCGGTGCATACCAGTATCTATTTTGAGATGAATGTTAATAGATCTTTTTGTTTGTTGAATTTGTTGCAACGTGTCAATAGAGGTTATTGTATAGCTGACATTTTTTAGATTTGGATTTAATAAAATCTCAGGTCGATTGTATCCAATAATCAAAAGGGGAGTCTTGATGCTTTTTGAGCGCAAAGCTAATGCTTCAAAGTAAGAATCAATAACAAAGAATGGTGTGTCTTTGGCCAAATCAGAATTTTCTTTGCGTGCAGTCTCTAGGATTCTAGCGATTTCGATAAGGCCATGTCCGTATGCATTACTTTTCAATACGGGGGCGATGTTGCTTTGGGGCGCTAGTTTACGAAATTCATTTAGGTTGTGCAAAAGGCGATTTTTGGAAATTTCAATAGAAATGAGAGGTTCATAGGGAAAACGTCTTCTTGATAGCCAAGTTAGAGGGTTTAGCATTATAGTATTTTAGCTCTAATGTTGTTGTAGCGATACTTGACAGGTATATCTATATATGATAGGGTATCGATTGAACTTTGGACGAGGTTAACCCTCGTCCAAAACATTCCTTGAAAATCACATATCGCGCTGTGGCTGTAATAAGCCACGGTTTTCTGTTCTACTTGGGTAGGACGGTTTGTGACTTCGAGGATGGAGAAAGAAAGGAGATAATAAAGAGATGGAAACAACAATCAAAACGGGCGGTAGGGTGCGCCCCAGTATCAAAATTTTTTTGCTGGTGGTTGTACTGACGGTGACATGTGTCGCTGTCTTCCAATCCGCCAAGAAAAAAAATCAACAGGAGATGGAAAATGCGGTTGTGGTTTCGGGCGAGGTGCCCGTACAAGCCACTCAGGTCAAAGAGACAGATCAGATTGGTGACAACGTTAAGGAACTCACGATTTCCATTCGTCCCCGCTTGGTGATTGACAGTTCCAATGGTCAGTAAGCGGAAAAAAAGGAAACTCGGAAACTCGGAAATTCAGAAAATGAAAACGATTCTTAAATTCTTAACGATTCTTAAATTCTTGGTGGTCGCCTTCATGGCGATCTTTGGTTTCGGTTTCAACAACATCCTCGGACTCACGACGGCGTGGGCAGCAGGGGATGGTATGGGGTCACCGGAGATTGTCCGGAACCCTACGGTTCCCATAGAAATTTTCAAAATGGGGAGACAGGAGGTGTTTCGACACCTTCTGTTGTCGGTACGGGAGATTCGGATCGAAATCACCGGACGTTCGGTCGTTACTCAAGATTACGATAACGTCTATTACATAAGCCACGATGAATTGGAGAATCATGGTTACAAATTCAACGGATCATTTTCGGATCTGTCCGAGGTGATCAGCAGTTACGAATACCACGTCAAGGTCATTTTGATGGCCAATGGCAGATACGATGTATCGATGAAAATCAGATACATCGATTCGGAGGGCAATACAGCCCTCCTTGGAAATTCGTGGCTCGCGGTCGATTCGGGCAAGGGTGGGGACCTTTTTTCAAATGCTCAACCTTGGGTCTACATGCCAGAAAATGTCAATGTGAGTTTTCCTGGAAATGATCAGTACCGGCTCAAGTGGTTCAGTGGTCGGTACGATAATGTCCAGCCGATAGAGTTCTGGACGTGGGCAGACAAAGAAGGTTCGATGATGATGGCTCACCACATGCCGACTTCAAAGTTGGGGTACGGTTACCTTTCGGTTTCTGGTCCCAATGGGAAACTTTCGGTGATCAACCTCAGTAACGGAGGTTACGAGGTGGAACCAGCAGATCTGTTTGTCCTCATGGACAAGTCGTTGTCGCCAATGCTTGTTGTCATCGATAATCCCAAGACTGGTATGGTCTGGAATGTCGGCGCCAAAGCCTATCAGATTGGCAACGGCATTTACGGTCGGGTGCCGATGCTGGAAGTGGTAAATGTCAGTACCACGATCAACGAATCCGTTGTATTCAGTGTCCAAGTTGGGGAGTCGGAAAAAAAGATTTACCCATTCAGTGTTAAGGTGATCTCGATCGATGACGGTAAAGCTGTCTTTCTCGAACAAGGTGACAACGGACGTTGGCACCTCCAGTTGGAGAAGAGTGGTCGATACCACATCATGATCGACTACGGTGACCAGATCATCGATTGGTCGGCTGGCCCGGCTCTTGGATAAGGTTGGGCGAGGCCTACCCTCCTACACGTGCCGGTTGCACTAAGATATTCTCGCAAGCGTGTTCTAAGGACTTTGTCCAAAGAACTGCTTGCGGGATTTTTGTTTATGCGGTATATTGGGGAATCAATAAAGCATACATTTATGTCACAAGACAAACTTATACAACTCAAAAACAAGTCAACTGGCGAGGTTTATTGGACCCGTAAGAACAGGAAAACAGTTGAAAAGAAGATAGAACTCAAGAAATACAGCGCCAAACTACGCAAGCATGTAGTTTTCAAAGAAGCTAAGAAATAGAGATAACATTTTTGTAATTTAATGAAAAAGAGGGTAGTATAAAGAAGCCCTTTTTTTGTAGAGTGGTATCGCCGGAATTTAATTAAAATATATGGGCCTATAGTTCAATGGTAAAACATCGGTCTCCAAAACCGAGGTTCCAGGTTCGAGTCCTGGTGGGCCCGCAGTTTGTTATAAAAATTATAAAAAATAAAGATGCTTCGTATTTGGAAAAATGGAAAATATTATGAACAAGTTATACTGAAAAATAATGAATTCAAACCATTGTCTGATTTGTTAGTAAAATAAAAAGGCTAACTGCAGATGTCACACCTCTGTGACCTCTGTGAGATCTCTGCGTTAAGCCATTTAATCCGCTTATCCCTCTTAAACCAAGTCATCTGTCTTTTCGCATACTGACAAATAGCAGTTTCGAGTTGGATCAACATTTCTTCTTTTGTAATTTTATCTTGCAAGAAGCGCGCGACATAACGATATTCAAGTCCTAGATCTTCCATGCGTTTCCATGAGAGACCATTTTTGTGGAGGTTGCGCACTTCATCTATCATTCCAGCTTTTATTCTTGAAAGCAGTCGCGTGTGAATTTTTACTCGTAATTCATCTATCGGAATAGAGATGCCAATAAAAGTTGGGTCATACTTAGGATTAGTTTGAAGCGCAGGAACTTCACCTAGAGCAGTGGCGATTTCGATGGCGCGGATGAGGCGATGGGAATTATTTTTATCAATAGTACTGTATCTTTTTTTATCGAGTTTCTCTAGAATTTTTTGCAATTCGGGCACGCTCTTTTTTGCTAGCTTTTTTCTTAGTTCAAGATTTGGTGGTACTTCTGGGAGGATCAAACCATCAACCAAAGCTTGGATGTAAAAACCAGTACCGCCGACGACGATTGGTGTTTTGCCTCGGCCATGAATCTCAGCGATAGCCTCGTCTGCCAACTTCACATAGTCTGTTACAAAAAAAACTTTCTTTGGATCAACAACATCCAACAGGTAATGTTTGACACCAGACATTTCTTTTTTTGTGACTTTGCCCGTGCCTAGATCTAGGCCACGATAGATCTGGCGGGAGTCGGCAGAGACTATTTCACCATCTAGTTTCTTGGCCAACTTTATAGATAAACCAGTTTTACCAGAGGTGGTCGGGCCGACGATGACGATTATAGGAATTTTATCTTCCGTAATGGTAGGTTTTGTGGAGAAGCTTTTTTCTTCCATTTGGAGAATATAACATAAGATTTAGGTTGAGGGTAACCCTAGCCAAACTTGGCTAGGGTTACCCTCAACCGCCCATTCTTATCTCTTTATCCACTTCCTCATATTATATAACCAGTAGACGATGGGATTTACAACCAAATCAAAAAATTCTGAATGCCTCACTTCTTCACCACCAAATTTTTTCTTAAAATTAGTTAGACCATCCCAATCTTTGTTTGGTTGATCGGCTGTTGAGATTCCACCAAAATTAAAATATCTGCAACCCAAAGATTTGGAATATTTGATAGCAGACCAGATGGCGCTATATGTCGGCGCGCGATTGCGCTCTTCATTGCTAGAACAAGCGAAGACATAGTTTGCTATGCCACTGTAAATTATAATTAAATCTATAGCTAAGATTTTGTCACCAAACCTAGCTACTACTAGAAAAGCATTTTTGCCGGTTAAATTTTTGAAAATGGCCTCATAGTATTCTTTTGAGTGAAGACTAAAACCATTTCTTTTGGAGGTAATTGCCATTAATTCATAAAAAGATTCTAGATAATGGGTAAAATTTTCTGAAATAATTTTAGTTTTAATTTCTTTACGGTCGGCGAGACGAATAGAATAGCGGTTGTTCTCATGCATATCTTTGTAAAGTTCATCTTCTGTTTTATTTAATTTCAAAAACCATTCAATGCGTGGCTGAAAATAAGCAGAATGGTAGGTGTAGAGAGGGCTAGGTTTGAATATTTCGCCTAGGGTTACCCTAGCCGAAATCATAGATGTAAAATCCAATCTAACAAAAACCGCTTTTGATTGTTTGGCGATTTTAATTAATTCACTTTTCAATTCAATCAAAAATTCAACCGATATCTCTTTTGTAACTGGTCCGTACGGTATATACAAATAACTCCAACTCTTAATTAAGGGGTATTTAATTATTTGAAAATAGGCTACTGTTTGGTCGTTTTTAATTACACTAAAACGTTTGACCGTTCTATGGAAATATTTTTGCCAGTCGCCATAAAAGCGCGCTTGAGTAAATGGAACATTTTCGAGGAGAGTGCTCGGCTCGAAATTTTCAGTATCTTTGAGTTCTTTGAAAATGTAATTAGTTGGGGGCATTTAATTTGAAAATGTATTTTATGTGCCCGCACTACGAAACTCGCGCGCTTTACCATCCGAAGTTTCAGCGAGGTGGGTCATGAGCGAAGCAGTGCCGGGAGGGAGAATCGAACTCCCATGGATCACTCCGCACGATTTTGAGTCGTGTGCGTCTACCAATTCCGCCATCCCGGCTTATATTTACACGCACTCGCGTGTCCTTATTTGTAATTAACAGTTTATATTACTATTGCTATAAGTCAATTTCATATATAATAGCATTATGAATTCACCATATGAAAATAATTCAATCTTTTGGATTGAAGTCGAAAAAATAGGCCCAAACCCTTATCAACCAAGAAAAGAATTTGACCCGATCGCTCTCAAAGCTTTGTCAGAATCAATCCGAATGTACGGTGTTCTACAACCACTAACAGTAACTCGCAAAGAAGTTTTTCATGAAGGAAGCGGTATGTCGGTTGAGTATGAATTAATCTCTGGAGAAAGACGTTTGCGAGCATCTAAACTAGCTGGTTTGGCTGCGGTGCCGGTAACTATCAGGAGTGGTGATGATGATCCATTACTCAAACTAGAGATGGCAATTATTGAAAATGTTCAAAGAGAAGATTTGAATGCTGTAGAGCGTGCTAGATCTTTCGAACGTTTAGCAAAAGAGTTCAAATTGAAGCAAGCTCAAATCGCAGACAAAGTCGGTAAGAGTCGTGAATATGTTTCCAATACCATGCGCATCTTATCTTTGCCAGACGAAATGATAGATGCTTTGGCTAACGGTCAGATATCAGAAGGTCATACTCGTCCACTTCTTATGCTTGCCGATCGTCCGGAGGAGCAGATCGTCTTGTTCAAGGAAATTTTGAATAATAAATTGTCGGTGCGCGAAGCTGAGTCAATGTCTAGAAGGGTTGCGACAGAAAAGATTCGTAATAAAGATAGATATCTTGATCCGCAAATTATGGAAATGGAAAAGAATTTTACTGAGACTTTGGGTACAAGAGTGCGTATCGAAAAAGGGAAAACTGGTGGAAAAGTGACTATAGACTTTTTCAGCCCAGAAGATTTACGAGCTTTATTAGAAAAATTGGAGGGGCAGAAGGGTGTTTCGGTGAAAGATGTGACTGGTTCCAATGTTGGAATAGTTGGTGTTGATGTTGGAGCGGTAACGAGTGTTGAACTTGATACAAATGTTATTGCTACTCAGAATGTCGAATCGGCTACGAATGCACCAATAGACGATCGTTCGCCAGTAGAAATAGATAAAGATAACAATGAAGAACTTTACTCACTAAAGAATTTTTCTGTCTGAAGCTGTCTATCTGAGGGTAACCCTAGCCCAGTTGGGCTAGGGTTACCCTCAGATACTTCGCCTTTTGCCTCTTGCTAGTTTTGGTACCGCCAACATTTCTAGAGCACGTTCTAGGGTAATGTCATAGACAATGTCCGGTATTTTTATTGAACGATAATTGAGATCAGAAACCACATAAGGTCCAAAACGACCCGCTGAAGCAATCACATCTTTTCCAGTTTTTGGATCTACACCGAGGGTGCGTGGCAGACTCAAATATTTTAGTGCGTCAGCAATGGTAACTTTCGAAGGATCCACACCTTTTGGTATTGAAGCCATTTTTGGTTTTGGTAGAATTGGTGCAATTGTTGATTCTGGTTGTGGATTAATTTTGTCGACAGTTGAATCAGTATCAATTTTGTTTGAGTCGGGCGCGTTGTTTACTGAATTACTGTTAGTTTTTCCAATTGAGTTTTCAGAAATAACTGCATTGGTTTGTAAATCGCCAGCACTTTTTTTTGTTGCAACTTTTGTTTTCGTCGCTTTTTTTGCTTTTGGCACTTTCACTTTCTTAACTTTCTTCACCTTTGGTGGTTTTAATCCCAATTGAACATAGGGTCCGAATCTGCCATTTAGAACAAAAATCGGTAAACCGGTTTTAGGGTCATTGCCGATCGGGGTATCACTTTTGAATTCAGTTCCGTCCAAAGTCAAAGCTCCTTCGCAGTCTGGATATTTGGTACAGGAAAGGAATTTGCCATTTTTACCCAATTTTATTGCCATCGGCGTTGTCCCACATTTCGGACATTTGAATTTTTTATCAGCTAGACCAAGATTTGTTGCTTTGGCTAACTTATCTTTTGATAAAATCTCTTTATGAAATGGTCCGTAAAATTCTGTAAGGGTTTTCAAATATGTTCTAGTACCATTCGCAATATCATCGAGTTTGTCTTCCATCTCGGCGGTGAATGAATCACTTATGTATGAAGAAAAATATTCTTCCAAAAATGATGAAACAACATCTCCTGTATCGGTCGGCTTCATTGATTTGTTTTCTTTTTGAACATAACCACGATCTTCAATGGTTTTGCAAATGGAGGCATAAGTAGAAGGTCTTCCGATACCTCTCTTTTCTAATTCCTTGATCAAACCCGCTTCGGTATAACGAGAAGGTGGTTGAGTCTGCTTTTCGGTTGAGTTTATATTTATTAAATCAATAATCTCACCTTTTGTGCAAAGAGGTAAAGAAGTTTCTTCGCCACTGGATTCTGGATCAGCCTTGAGCCAACCATCGAATATTACTCTTGAACCAGTAACTTCGAAATCTGGAACAGTATCACTATTTTTGCTATCAACGTTGGCGATAATCTTTGTTCTGGCAATATGGGCATCGGCCATTTGGGAAGCTACAGCTCTGGCCCAAATTAGACGATAAAGTTTCTTCTGTTCATCATTGTGTCCGGCATTTTCTTTTTCAAAATGAGAAGGACGTATAGCTTCATGGGCTTCTTGAGCATTTTTACTTTTTGTATTAAATGTTTTCCAGAAAAGATAATTCTTGCCATAATTTTTTTCTATAACAGCACCAATTTGTGCCAAAGCTTGTTTACCAAGATTGGTAGAATCTGTACGCATGTATGTGATGTATCCAGATTCGTATAGCTTCTGAGCGATTCCCATCGTTCTCGAAGGAGAAAATCCCAGTCTTGAACTAGCGACTTGTTGGAGAGTAGATGTAATAAATGGAGCACGTGAAGATCTCTTCTGTTCTGATTCTTCTATATCTACAATACGCCATTTATCTTTCTTTGCGATTTCTATTATTTTATCAACCTCTTTTTTATCACGAGATTCTTTGGAACAGGTTAAAGTTAATGTTTCGGAACTTGGAGTAGTCCAACTACCTTCAATAACCCAAAAAGTTTCTGGTTTGAAAGCGCGAATCTCACGCTCGCGTTCCATGATTATTCGGAGGGCGGGGGATTGGACTCTGCCAGCAGAAAGACCATAGCGGACTTTTTTCCAGATCAAGCCAGATAGATCATAACCGACTATTCTGTCGAGGACTCTTCTAGCTTCTTGGGCTTCTCGGAGGTGTTCGTCGATCTCACGAGGATTGTTCAGAGCCTCAAGAACCGCTTCTTTGGTTATTTCGTGATATGAAGCACGCTTGATTTTGCGAGAAATTTTTGAACCTAGACGTTCTTTGAGTACCTCGGCAATATGCCAAGCAATAGCTTCTCCTTCTCGGTCTGGATCTGTTGCAAGGATTATTGAATCAGCCTGACTAGCTTTTGAGGTTATATCAGCGATAACCTCTTCTTTTTTTGCCACTATTTCATAATGAGGAATGAAGCCGCCGGCTATGTCCACTGCTTTTTTACTAGATTTTGGTAGATCACGGATATGGCCAACTGAAGCGCGTACCACGAAACCATCTCCTAAATATTTGGAAATAGTTTTGGCTTTTGATGGTGATTCGACGACGATCAATTTCATATGTTCGACTAAGTATTGCACGATAATTATTTTTTGCAAAATTTATTATCTTTTAATTTTTATTACTTCTCCATCATTAATAATCAAATCTTTTAATTCTAATTGTGAAAGAACTATATTTAATTTTACTGTAGACATAGAACAAGCTTGCATCAAATCTGAATTTGTAAGTGGTAAATCTTTCAAAATTTGCAAAACAGCTTTCTCGTTTTCAGATAAGTAAATATCACTTTTCTCATCATCTAATTTGTCTGGGATTGTGATTGTTTCAGACCCTTTCCTTCTATTTTCGAAATAAGCTCTTCTTTTCTGTTTTCTCAAGCTGATTTCTAGAGCTTGTGCTGGATTGATTTTGTTTAATTCTTCCAATTCTTTTGGTTTGAGTAAACCAAGTGTTGCTAGGATTTCTTTTGGTGAAGTTATAGGTACCGCCCCTTCTTTGAGTAATGAAAGTGGACCATAAGTAGTTTCAGAAAATATTGAACCAGGGATAACCATGACTTCACGATTGAACTCCAAAGCGTGATTGGCTGTTATCAAAGTCCCTGAGCCAATACGCCCCTCTATTATTAGAGTAGCGTGTGATATGCCGGCCATTACTCTGTTTCTTGCTGGAAATGTCCAAATAGTGCTTTTTTGTAATGGCTCAAATGGTGAAATGAGAGTATTGTTAGAATCGATTATTCTAGTGGCAAGATTGAGGTGGGTATATGGATAAATAGAACTTTCATCGAGACCAGAACCGGGAATTGCAATTGTCTTTAGACCCGCTTCAAGTGCTGATTCATGAGCGATCGAATCTATACCGATCGCTAGTCCAGAAACTATCACTACAGGATAACCTTTTAGACCAGAAATAAGGTATCGACAAACTTCCTCACCGTATTTGCTAAAGTTACGTGCTCCGACAACACATAGAAATTTGTATTCATCGGACAGTATCGGTGCTCCAGCTACGTCTAGAAACTTTGGTGGCGCAGAAATTTGGCGTAATAAAAGGGGATATTGATTGAATGTGATGCGGGTTATGTTCATATAACTATCAGCATACAAAAATAAGATAAAATCCTGATAAAAAAAGATTCAAGAAATGATGAAGACTCCTGTCTGAGGGTAACCCTAGCCCAGCTGGGCTAGGGTTACCCTCAGACAGGACTTGTGCTAGAATTATTTTATGCTAGATATCAAATTTATTCGCGAAAATAAAGACCTGATTGCTCTTGGGGCAAAGAAAAAACATAGTGATTTTGTTGTTGATGAACTTATTACTATCGATGATAAGCGCAGAACTCTTATAATTGCCGTAGAAAAGAGGCGTGCAGAACAAAACTCGGCTAGTGAAAAGATCGCAAAAGCAGTATCTTCAGAAGAAAGACAAAAACTTATTGACGAAATGAAAGTTGTCAAAACTGATTTGGAAAAAGATGAGGAGTCACTCAAAGAAATAATGAAAGAGTGGCAAAACTTGATGTTGCGTGTGCCAAATATTCCCGACATATCTGTACCAGACGGAGAGAGTGATGCTCAAAATATGGAGATAAAAGCTTGGGGTGAAAAGACTAAATTTAATTTTGAACCAAAAGATCATGTTGAACTCATGACTAGTCACAAAATGGTTGAATTTGATCGTGGATCAAAAGTTCATGGTTTTCGTGGATATTTCCTTATTGGTGATGGGGCACGTCTATCATTTGCTGTTTGGAATTATGCTTTGGAATTCTTTGGTAAAAAAGGTTTCAATCCGATTATTCCACCAGTTATCTTGAGAAGATTAAATTTTCTTGGCACAGGTTACCTACCTCAAGGTGAAGAAGATTTGTACAAGACTCAGGACGGAGATTATCTCGCCGGCACAGCTGAAGTTCCGATAATGGGACTTCATAGTGATGAAGTTTTGCAAGCCACCGAATTACCAAAAAAATATCTCGGATTCTCTCCTTGTTATCGTAGAGAAGCGGGGGCGCACGGAAAAGATACTCGAGGTCTGATTCGAGTTCATGAATTCTATAAATTTGAACAAGTAGTTATTTGTGAAGCCAATCACGAAACTTCAGTCAAACACCATGAAGAGGTCAATCGTAATACAGAAGAGTTTATTGAAAGTTTGAAAATTCCATATCATACCGTAATCAATTGCGGGGGAGATTTGGGGCAAGGTCAGGTCAAAAAATATGATATCGAATTATGGGTGCCAAAGGAAAATAAATATAGAGAGATTAGTTCAGCATCCTATTTTCATGATTTTCAAACTCGTAGACTAAATATCAAGTACAAAGATGTTGAAGGTGTACAAAGATACGCCCACTCGCTCAATTCTACAGCTATTCCAACTCCACGTATTTTGGTTTCTTTGGTTGAAAATTACCAACAAGCTGATGGTAGCATCAAAATTCCAGATGTTCTCGTAAAATACTTTGGGAAAGAAAGTATCAATCTGCTATGATTGAGCTATGCGAGCATATAGCAGACTAACATCTCATCAAAGCAAGAAGTTCGTTGCCCACAAAAAGACTATAGTTTTTGCAATCTGGGTTTTATTTGTTTTGAATATTTTTTTATTAATTTTTTGCGTATCAAAAATTACTTATTTAGATTTTATTACAATAAAAAATATTTCTGTCTATGGCACAAGAGATAACATAACAACAGACATTCAAAATAATATTTCAAGTGTTCTTGGTAGTTCATATTTCGGCATATTTTCAAAAGCAAATTCATTCTTGTATCCAAAAAGTACTTTATTAGCTTCAGTTCAAAATATCGCTCCACAAATTGAGTCAATCACAATTAATCGAAATAGTTTGCAAGTGCTAGAGATAAATGTGATTGAAAAAATTCCTACCGCTAAAATTTGTGCTACTTTACCGGACCTATCAATAAATAATACTACAATTGATCAGGTCTCAGATTGTTATTTTGCAGATCGGTTAGGTCTAATTTTTGATACAGCAAATGCATTAGCTAGTTCCTCAATTAATCTTTATTTTATTCCTTCGTTAAGTGAATTATCTGCAACTAGTCAGTCAATCTTAGAGAAATATGCTACTTCTACCAATGAATTTGTTTTATTGCAAAACTTTTATGATGGTACAAAAAAAGCCGGTTTATCTCCAAAATTTATTTTAGTAAAAGATAATGGGGAATATGAAATGTACGCTAATGACACTGTAATTTATTTTAACGATAAAAGACTAATTGTTGAGCAGTTGCAAAATTTGATTACTTTTTGGAATCATCGAAAATCTGTAGGTAATATAAATTATGAATATATAGATATTAGATATGGATCAAATATTTTTTATCGAGAGAAATCACAATGAAGCAATTCTTTTTTATATTATTTGGCGGGATAGGGGCGGTTATTATTGGGATTTTATTATCAATGGTTGGTAAATCTGTATCTAACAATCTTTCTCCAAAAATTAGTGAATTTAAATTTTCCGATGTGATGAATCTAGCTAGTGTAGTTGTAAATAAACCTATAGATGGTACAACTATCTCTGGAATGAGAAGGATAGTAACATATACCGCGAGTGAAGAAGAAGGTTTGATGACTGCCGCCACTCTATCGTTACCAAGATCAGTTGATAATAAAATATCATCTTCAGGATACATAATAAAAAATTTAAATAATAACAAGGTTGTGGCTGAATATGAATCTGAGCGTCTAATGCCAATAGCTTCTCTTACAAAACTGGTAACTGCTGTAGTGTCGAAAAGATTAATAAAAGATAATACTAAAGTAAAAATAACCAATGATATAATTTCCACATTTGGTAATACTGCTCAGTTCAAAATTGGAGAAACATTTCAGGCTGAAGATCTCTACTATCCTTTACTGATGGTTTCGTCAAATGATGCGGCTGAAGCTTTGGCTAGGAATTACGGTCGACAAAAGTTTATTCAAGCCATGAATACTTTCGCCCAATCAATAGGGGCTTATCGAACAACTTTCAAGGATCCTTCTGGTCTTTCTCCTGATAACCGTTCTACTGCCAATGATTTGGTTACAATATTTTCTTGGATAATGAAAAATGAACCAGGATTAATTGAAATTACTCAAATAAAGACAAAAATTGTTCGTGCTCACACCTGGACCAATCCAGCACATTTTCTTAGTTGGTCAAATTATCTTGGTGGCAAAAACGGCTATACCGATGAGGCTAAGCAAACTGGTATTGCAGTTTTTTATATGGGAAAAAATAAAGTACCGTATATCGTGGCAATTCTTGGTAGTCGCGGGCGCGATGCTGATATCGTGAAATTGTTGGGAAAGGTGAAGGGGTGAGTTTTTTGAAAAAAATAACGTAGTATGATAAAGTATATTTGAACTTACTAGAAGTGTATTAGTCAACACGGCTAATAATCTTTTGGTCATTTAAAGGAAAAAATATGTTATATCATAATAGGAGAGATCTGGAGAGGGAAAATCGTGAGATCTCAAGTTGTTTGGAGGCACAAAGATTGGTAGTGTCGAAATTGATTGAAAAAAAATATTGAGGAAACTAGGATTACCGCACTACATAAGGCATTGGTTCTTCTAAAAAAAGATCTGACACTCCTTTTGAATGAAACACTATGCTGGTGGCCATAGTGTTCAAAGAGAAGTCTTCGGAAAATTGTAGCTTCTTACGAAGCTACTAAGGATATTTAGTTAGAGCAAACCCACGACAAGATCTTGAAGGATCTTGTCGTGGGTTGTCTTTTTGCATAGAATTTTTTAGTCTGTACACGAATCACATCAAAAACCTTCACAAAGTTACCATTTCAATGTATAGTTCAACATAATATTTTTAATATGCCAATAATTAAAAGAAAAATAAAAAGTGATAACTTTTGGAAGACTTTGAAAAAGCCTATTTTTGTCTTGGCTCCCATGGCTAATGTTACTGATTCGGTATTTCGTAAACTATTTGCAAAATATGGCAAACCCGATGTTATCTGGACAGAATTTGTTTCGGCTGATGGACTAATGTCTAAAGGTAGAGAAAAATTACTTCATAATCTCGACTATACAAAAGCCGAAAGACCGATCGTTGCACAACTTTTTACTGGGCATTTAGAACCGATGAAAGGCGCATCACAACTGGTGGCCGAGCTAGGTTTCGATGGTATCGATATCAATATGGGTTGTCCAGATCGGGCGGTAGAGAAACAGGGTGGTGGTTCGGCTCTGATCAAAAATCCAGAGCAAGCTATTGAAATAATAAAAAGTGCAAGAGAGGGAGTAGGAAACGCATTTGTCAAAAGAGATAAGAAAAAATTTCCCCGAATTATCATTCCGGTATCAGTAAAAACTAGAATTGGATATAGCAAAGTAGATCTCGATTGGGTCCGGATACTCTTGGAACAAAAACTTCCAGTTTTGACTCTACATTTACGTACAAGAAAAGAGATGTCTGATGTTCCGGCGCATTGGGAAGTGATGCCAGAGATTATAAAAATGCGCGACACTATCAGTCCAGAAACTTTGATTATCGGTAATGGCGATGTCGAATCGATAGAAGATGGTTTGGCTAAAATCGAAAAGAGCGGTTGCGATGGGGTGATGGTTGGACGAGGGATTTTCGGTAAACCATGGTTTTTTAACCGGGATATGAGACATCCAGCAAAAGCTATTCGTTTAAAAATCCTATTGGAACATACTAAAGCTTTTGAAAAGACTTATAAGGGCATAAAGAATTTTGATGTAATGAAGAAGCATTTCAAAGCCTATGTTTCTGGTTGGGATGGAGCAAAAGAGTTACGGGTGGAGTTAATGAATTGTAAAAACGCCAAAGAGGTTGCAAGTGTGTTGAGGGTAACCCTAGCCCCTAGTTAATTATCTTTTATGTTAGAATAAAATCATGCCAGTTTTATATCGTACATATCGTCCAAGTAAGTGGTCTGAAGTGATCGGTCAAGATCAAGTCACCGAAACACTAAAAGATGCAATCGCCAACGAACGTATCGCTCACGCTTTTCTATTTTCTGGATCGAGAGGTACGGGCAAGACATCAGTTGCTAGGATTTTCGCGAAAGCATTAGGGTCTAATGATGAAGATGTTTATGAGATAGATGCAGCTTCTAATAGGGGCATTGATGACATCCGTTCTTTGCGCGAACATGTTTCGGTTTTACCTTTCTCTTCTTCTTTCAAAGTTTATATTATCGACGAAGTTCATATGCTTTCCAAAGACGCTTGGAATGCTCTACTCAAGACTCTAGAGGAGCCACCGAAGCATGTGATCTTTATTCTTGCGACGACAGAGTTGGACAAAGTACCAGATACTATCGTCTCTCGTTGCCAAACTTTTTTCTTTAGAAAACCTTCCAAAGAAATTATTAGAAAAATGATAGTCGAAGTAGCGAAAAAAGAGGGCTATGAACTAGACTCTGGTGCTGGTGATCTCATCGCCCTTCTCGGTGATGGATCTTTTCGCGACGCTCTAGGTATGTTGCAGAAAATTATTTCTACATCAAAAGATAAAAAAATAAGCAGGGAAGAAGTAGAAGCTATCACAGGTTCACCGAAAGCTGGTCTAGTAAATACTTTTATCGAAGCTTTAGTTGCCAAGAATTGCGATCAAGCATTAGAGACATTAAATAATGTAGAAAAATCAGGTATCAGCGTTTCTCTGTTTGCTACTCTAGTCTTAGAAAAAATGAGATTTATTTTACTAGTTCAACATTCAGTCTCATCAAAAAACACAATCAAAGAGAGAGTCTCTTCAGACGATTGGATTTTCATAGAAAAAGTTGCGATACACAGAGGTGTGACATCTGCAATGCTCACTATTTTGATTGAAGCCACAAATTCTGTAGGTAGATCTAGGATTGAAATTTTGCCACTAGAGTTAGCGGTGGTGAAGGTTTGTGGTAATTAAATTTTTCTAATTTTTGTTTTATTAAAAAAGCCCCACTCTGTAGCGGAGCCTGTACCGGTAACGTCTTTTTAGAAAGTGACCGGATACCGAGCTCTGGGATCGAGACAAATGGTCCACGAACCGTCTGGACCTAGGCATTCCCAACGGGTCTTGTAGGAGCACTTTTTCTTACCAGTTTCATAGCAGTACGTCTCTCCGAGTTTATCGTATCCGCAATTTTTCCATGGTTCAGCCCTTACTATCTCGATGAGTTGGTCTTCAGTGAGCTTATTTTCTTGCCTGTTTTGGTGCCCATCAATATAGTAATCGTATCCGATCGCCCGATACCTCTTATGGCAGTTGATCGCCCAAGAGACCTTATCCCAAATCTCATCTTGTACCCACATTAGGGCTTTGGTGAATTTGTTATTTTCGGGATCATTCGATTCTCGGATGATAACGATCCTGTCGTTAAGTGTTGGAATGGAGACGTCACCACATTTTCTCGTGACAATATCGCCTCGAACAGTCACTTCCAATGTGCTTACACCTCGTTTCTTGTGACAGAACAGATCATTTCCTTTGTTGATACCGACAAAGAAATAGTTTTGTTTGATGGGAATATTACAGACCTGTCCAAATACCATCGGACCAAAAAATTTTTTGATCATAATTCCTTTATTACCAGTAACAATATTGTGAAAGTAGTGATTTCGAGGTTTCTCTTCCTGTACTCACTAGCATATGCCATCTGATACCGCGTGGTCTCAGACGCTCTCTATTGTTAAAGAACAGTAGAGATATGTTATCACGATAATATTGCCATGTCAATGATAACTTGTATCTTAGTGTTTTACGAGTTAATATAATTCCAGCTCTATTGTGCTAATAGAGTTCCTTTGGGGGATCGTCTAATGGTAGGACATGGGCCTTTGAAGCCCAGTATCTTGGTTCGAGTCCAAGTCCCCCAGCACGAGTCAGCGCAGTATCGAGGCTAGACCGAGGAGCCTCAACTGGGCCATATTTTAGAAAAAGTTCGAGATAGAAAAACCCGTATGGGTCTAGGTCATCGAACTAATGCGCTGAAAAAACAATTTTAATCACGCTTAATCAACAAATTTGATTGAGGTAGGTTTGAAGTTTTTAGGAGCCGTAAAATGTTATACTTATGAACATAAAAACATATCATCCTTCAAATGCGTCAATACATGTTTTGTCTCGAGCCTTGATTATTCAAGGTGATTCAATCCTGATCTGTAAACATAAGAATCATCATTTTCTTCCGGGTGGACATGTGGAAAATGGAGAATCACTGACCGAAGCCCTTGAAAGAGAATTGGTAGAGGAATTAGGTGAGTTTAAGCATTCAGCCCTTATCCATATTGGGGTTTGTGAACATCAGTTCGATTTCAAAGAAGGAGCAATTCAACATGAGATAAATCACATCTTTGTAACCGAGGTTGATTTGAGTATTGTATTTGAAAGTAAAGAATCGTTTCTTAGCTTTGAAAAGATAAAGATATACGAAGCATGACAATATCGAAGCCAATACTATTAAATTTGAGGACTGTACTCCAGAGAATGTGTCATCATCGCAGATAGATATTTTGCCATATGGAAATGTAATACTCAAAATTGGGAGTGTCGCACAATTCAAAGATATTTCTATCAAACCCATTTCGATAGAAGAAGATAGTCGTTGTCCGAGTGGTGTACAGTGCTTTTGGGCGGGCATTGTGCGTGTCAAAATAGAGATTACTTCTGAAACGGGCACGACAGTGAGTATTGTCAGTCTAGGGCAGGCGTTCACAACTGAAGAAAAACGCATTTTACTCACCTCTGTAACTCCAGATAAAAGTTCACAAACACAAATAAGTGTGGGCGATTATCGCCTTATGTTCAATGTAGTTCCGCAAACCATTCCTGCTGTCACTAATTCTTCTGGTAAGTGCTATGTTGGCGGATGCTCTGCACAACTGTGTACTGATCAGCTGGACATGGTTTCGAGCTGTGAGTACACGGCGAGTTATGCTTGCTATAAAACAGCTGTCTGCGAGAGACAAGTGAATAATAGGTGCGGTTGGACACAAACACCACAACTTTCATCTTGTCTCACGAATCCATGATGTTCAAGTGATTTGGATAAGAAGTCTGTAAATTTTCCAGAAAAATTTTTTGATCAACATGGTAAAATTATGCCAAGGACGCCGCTTAGGTATGCTATAGAAAGATTTCCGGAGGAGAGAAGAAAGTTTTATTTAGTAATTATACAAGATTGGTGTGTTAAATTTGGAGGGAGGATCATTTCTACAACTGGAAACGACCACATCAAGCACTCGGATACCTCACCCCAATCGCATTCCATGAATTATGGAAAATCGACAAAGAAAAAGCATACTCAATAGTCGAGACATACCAAAAGTATTTGAAGAAATAGAGCTTGAGACTGGCTTCGGCCAGGAGGATTAAAAAGAAGGAACAAATCGAAAAACTCATGCAATTCATCGATGTAAAAATTAACAAAAAAGTCGGAATTAAAAAAGCTATAAATTCTTTAATTCACTGTCAATTATGTTCCCTAGCTTGAACATTTTAAGTGTTAAATGCCACACCAACTTACTATGAGCAATTTTATACAAAAACAATAATGTTTATTTTACTGTTATACTTATTCAAATGAACATTCGCAAACTTATTATAATTCTAATTATTGTTGCAGCAGTCTCTACTGTTATTTACTTTTTTCCAAAAAATAAAATTGCAAATTATCCTTCAGATGGTAATGATATTATTGCTTATGGAGATAGTCTAGTTCAAGGTGTCGGTTCTACCAATTTTGGTGATTTTGTTTCTCTTTTATCCAAGAAAATTGGTAAACCGATTATTAATCTTGGTCACTCTGGAGATACAACAGCTGATGGTTTGGCTAGAATAGATGAGCTTGATAAATACAAACCGAAGGTAGTTTTGCTATTACTTGGAGGTAATGATTACCTTAAAAAAATTCCACAAAATGAGACAGAAAACAATTTGATAAAAATGATAAAAAACATTCAGGCACGGGGGGCGATTGTTTTGTTGCTTGGTGTTCGTGGGGGATTATTGAATGATCGCTTTGAAAGCATGTATTCTGATTTAAGTAATAAATACGACACAGCCTATGTTTCAGATATTTTAAAAGGATTAGTTTTTGATACCAAATATATGTCTGATGCTATTCATCCCAATAATACTGGCTACAACTTGATTGCGGAAAAAGTTTATCCTAGTTTGATCAAGTTGCTGAAGTGATACAGAGTGATACAGAGGTGTGACCTCGACAATTAGCCGTTTTACAGAGGTGTGACCTCTGTATCAAAAAAGCGGTCTCTAAAACATCATGAAAGTTTTATCGTATTATATAAAAACATGATAATATAGTTTCGCAATGATACCAGATATAGCTCTAAAAATTAGAGATTCAATTGTGGAAAAACTTGTAACAAATTTGAGTTCAGTTTTGTTATACGGTAGTAGTAGACTAGATAATGTTTTTTGGGATATAGATATATTAATAATCCTTAAAGAAAATAAATTTGATTTTGTTGAATTAGATTTGCTGAAAGAAATTGCTAAAGAGTTTAAGAACACCACTTTAGACTTACAGTTTCTATATGAAAAATAAATAAGATCACCTGACTTTTTTTCGTTAGATTCTCATGGAACCTTTTTCACAAGGATTCTTAAAAGAGCAACACCATTATTTGGTGATAATCCCTTTATAGATTTTGAGCCAAATAGGAAGCAGTTATTAGTGAGTTTGGTAACTCGAATTCAGAGATATTTATTTCATGCTAGGCAAGAGTATATCCTTGGTTCTAGATATAATAAAGATAGAAATCCTAAATATCACCAAAAACATGTTATACGTTCGATGTTTGATTTGTTGATGATAAATCATGAATGGTTAGATAATAATAAAATTAAAGAGCTTATTCAAGATAAGCATCCAAATATTTTTACAAATGAAGATTGGAGAGTGTTAGAATCTGGTGATGACAATATTAAAGATTATATTTTGCTATATGAAAAGGTATACAATTTGGCACTAGATGAAATACATTATAAAAATATTTGAAATGTATGACAAAAAAGGGTTTTGGAACAAATTTTCATAAAATTTACAGAGAAGACGCTGAGTTGTATCATACTTTTAGTGCCGCTGAATTTTTTTCTGAAAAACTAGAAGAAAAAATTAAAAAACTGTTAATCGGTGGAACTTTATTGGATGTAGCTTGTGGTACTTGTCATAAAGCAGATTTATATTCAAAATATTTTGATAAAGTCTTTGCTTTGGATTTATCAAAATTATTGCTTGAATATGCAAAAGAAAAATATAATAAAAATAGAAAATTAAATTTTATATGGTCTACAGCAGCAAAAATTCCTTTGCTAGATGAAAGCGTTGATAATATTTTAGTAACCTAGGGTTCTTTTCCGTTGACTAAGACTATAAAAGAAATGCAAAGAGTCGTTAAAAAAGGTGGAATCATAATTAGGATTGGTGCTTTTAAAATAGACGATTTTACTATCCTATTTCCAGAATATAATCAAAAAAGAATTAATTTGATAAATAATTCTTTTAGAAATTTTGGATTTATTATTGAGCCACATATTGTAAATATTGAATTTAATAGTGTTATTGAAGCAAAACAGATATTATCTAGAATTACGGGATCTAGACCAGAGGAGATAAATAAAACCAAATTTGAACATACGGTTTCTTTGTGTTTTTATTTTAAAAAATGATTACTTATAAGGTCAAACACAAAAATTTTATTTCGAATCTTTATTTGCCAGAACAAAAATCTGGAAAAGTGGTTTTGTTGCTTCCAGGACTTCCGTCTTCGGTCAGTATTGATAAACTTCTAAACGTTCTTCTTGGAATAGGGGCCGTAGTTTATTTTCCAAGTTTCTCCGGAACTATGGATAGTAGTGGTAAATTTGGAGCGAAGAACTCGATCAAAGACATTGGGGAATATTATAATTTAATTAATAAATCAAAAGTAAAAGAGCTTTATTTTGGAAAAGAAATAGAGATTGGTGAAGTAAAAGAGACCGTTTTAATTGGTAATAGTTTTAGTTCCATAATCGCATTATTAGGTCACGGCAACAGATTCAATAAAATGATATTACTTTCTAGTGCCCTTCTTTTTAATCCAAAAGATTTTCCTACAAGAGAACTTGGTAAGAGTTTTACTGGACAAATGAAAAGTCTTTTATCTTTGCTTAGAAATGCTTTCCCATATTCTTATCGCACTGACAAAGATTCTGATCTCAGGGATTTTTTGCTGGGTAAGTCTATATTCTCACAAAAGCAGACAGTTATTGATGCTTTTAATAAATTAAAAATACCTACTCTAGTCTTACATGGTAAAAATGATACTTCTGTTCCTGTCGAGATTATTAAATCTATAGAAAAAGAAGTCGGTAATAGTAATATCTCTTGGAAATATATCGATTCCTCTCATAGTATCAATAGCTACAAAGAAGATGATCGAAAGATTATTTCAGATTTTGTTTTAAACTGATACTATAGATAACCTGCCTATAGACGAATGATTGTCGACACTCGACAATCAAACTTCTTTGATAAAACTTATAAAGGAGGAAAACTATGTATTACTCACTGCCTGTGAGTGTCAAGAATTCTTATCCATTGGGGTATTGGTTAACTCCGATCCTAGTGGACAGTCTATCCAAACAGACCGGTGAAAATGGGATATTTTGTTATTGAAGACTTGGTTTACGAGCGCCATCTTTGGAAGAAGAAGGGTTATTCAATTCGAATCTTGATTTACTTGGGATTGATTGCAAACGAGTCACAGACTATGTTTTACAGACTGTTCTATCGGATTTTGCCCTACAAGCTTATAATTCTGATCGAATATCATTTCGAAATCAAGAGTGTTTTGTTTGTTCTTGCGGTGCTTTATCTATACCCGTTGAGATAGTGAAGTACGCAAAACAAAAGACATTTAGATTGAATGACGGAGTTCCATGCTGTAAAGTTTGCGAAAAAGACGCAAAAATTACGAGTGTAAGGATTTTGGTGTACACAACAAAATTCAAGACAACCTTCAAGTCAATTAAGGTATATCCTTGCTTATATCAGAAGGAAATTGAAAATCTCGTGACTCAGATTCATGAACAAGGGATTACTATTTCTAAGGTTAGATCAACAAGATTTAACTTCGGTGATAATAATCTTGACATAGAGTTTCTCTGGTCTTTCCTTCCACTTGTCTTATTCAAAAAATATGTTGAGAGGCCGAGATTGATTATCACGAATCAAGTTCTTCGACAGGCGGTAACTGCTTATTTGCTTTGTCAGGAACTAATCCAAGGTTTTGAAGCTGATCTTGTCGTTTCTCCACTTATCGCCCATCCAGGCAAAATCGAGAAGTGGAGTTTGTCACGACTCAGAACTCTCGGTTATGATGGAGACTTACTTCGTTTAGTTCTATTGAGTTCACTTGGTTGGAATAGAAAGGAAGCAAGTTTGAATGATAGTGTAGCTTCGGTAGAATACAGAAGACTCAATCTGTTTCAACAAGCCGTACTAGAAGCTAAGCCGAAATCATATGGTCTCCGAGAAGCTATGCAAAATCTGAGTCAGCAAAATCTGGTAAACGGGTTGAGTAACGTTTTTAATCCTGAACGTTTTGATTATGCGACACTCAGAGGTTTGTTTTGATAAGTCGCCCATTTGGATGGGCGACTTTTTTGTTTTAAAGAAACGGTTAATAGTAAAATACATTATAAAAAAACTTGCCAGAGTATAATTCTTGGTATATTATTTATGGCGAAAGGAGGTGATACCTCATATGTACACACATCCAGGTGAAGAAGAAAAGGCCGATAGAGAAAGTGCTCCATTGTTAGTGGGGCAATTTTTATACCTTATTTTAGAGCTTAACCATCCTTTTGATGTCAAGCAGATGTGTGACCTCTGTACCCTCCGCCCCTTGACATCAAACCAGTTTTATATTAGTCTTAGATAACTGTGTATACAAACTATAGAAATAGCCCCAAGGCGGGCAAAAGCCCTGGGTATCAAGGTAAGAGACCATCCAGATTTGGAGGTAGCCGACCACAACATTCAGTACGCGCCAGAAGTCAAAAAGGACCAGTCGGTGAGTATCTTAATCCTGCTCGTTTTATCAATAAAGTGGTTGTTACCGAAGAAAGTCAGATTTACAGACCAGAGAATACTTTCGATAGTTTTGCTATAGATGAACGTCTGAAGCAGAACATTATTACAAAAGGTTATACCGCACCAGCTCCAATCCAAGACAAAGCTATTCCTCATATCATCAAAGGTGCTGACATGGTCGGCATCGCTAATACTGGTACAGGTAAAACAGCTGCTTTCCTTATTCCTCTTATAAACAAAGTACTAGCTAAGTCTAGTGAAAAAGTCCTGATAATTGTTCCAACTCGCGAGCTTGCTTTGCAGATAGACCAAGAATTCAAAACTTTCTGTAAAGGTATGAAACTGTTTTCAGTCTGTTGTGTCGGTGGTATGTCTCTAGGCAGACAGATCTCAAGCCTACGTTTCCAAAATAATTTTATTATCGGTACACCCGGACGTTTGAAAGATCTCATTGATCGCAAGTCCATCAAACCTGCTGAATTCAATACTCTAGTTCTAGATGAAGCAGATAGAATGCTTGATATGGGATTCGTAAATGATATGCGTCTCGTGATGTCTATGATGCCAAAAGAGCGTCAAACTTTACTCTTCTCAGCTACTATTTCTGGTTCAATAGAAAAGCTGATCAGTGAATTCCTACGAACCCCAATTAGAATCTCAGTGAAGACTGGTGATACAGCAAAAAATGTTGAACAAGATGTTGTTCGTACTGCCGGAAAAGATAAGATGGGCATTTTGCATGAACTTTTGATACAAAAAGATTTTAGTAAAGTTTTGATTTTCGGACGAACCAAACATGGCGTGGAAAAGCTATACAAGACTCTAATCGAAAAAGGTTTCAAAGCCGAGTCTATTCATGGTAATAAAAATCACTCAAGAAGACAGCAAGCTTTAAAACTTTTCAAAGATGGTAATGTTCAAGTTTTGGTTGCAACCGACGTTGCTGCTCGTGGTCTTGATATTGCTGATGTAAGTCATGTTATCAACTATGAATTACCAGCTACTTATGATGATTATGTTCATCGTATCGGCCGTACTGGAAGAGGAAACAAAAAAGGAAAGGCTCTAACTTTCATCTACTAATACCCGGAGGTGCAATTTGTCTCGAACAAAGTTGAGAGACCTCAGAGTATGGAACTAGCAAGGTTAAACCTTGCTTGCTAGAATGTTATAGATGATTAATTATATTCAATGTAAAGATTCTGATGTTGGTCAAGAGTCCTTGGCTAATAAACTTTGTGATTTATTAAATAACAATAAAAAAGTTTTATGGCTCATTTGTGGCGGTTCGAATATTGCTACAGCTGTAAAAGTCATGGACTTTGTCCAAGGATCTGTTTCAACAGAACAAATTAGAAATCTCAAAGTGATGCAAACCGATGAACGTTATGGTCCAGTCGGACACAAGGATTCCAATTGGCAACAAATGCTAGATCAGGGGTTTGATATGAAAAATATTGAACATATTTCAATCCTAAGAAATTTATCATTAGCTCAAACTATTGAACAATATGGTTTAGAAATTACAAAAGCATTTGGTGATACTGATATTATAGTTGCAGAGCTCGGTATCGGCGGAGACGGTCATATCGGCGGGATCTTGCCACAAACTTTTGCTACAAAAGATACAAATCCAGTAACAGGGTATGAGGCAAATCCGTTCACTAGAATTTCAATTTCTTTTCCATATTTTCGTAAGATAGATATAGCTTATGTTTTTGCGTTTGGAATATCGAAACAAAAAGCGATTGATGATTTGAAAAATAAAGAATTATTACTAGATGATGAGCCGGCTCAGATCCTAAAAGAGATGAAAGAGGTTTATTTTTATACAGATATGTAATTGGGACGAGGG
>Ga0163154_10002253_pt1 | contig 28458 bp, 23 predicted proteins | sample OliLakLV19MP9P1_FD_148649 | JGI IMG/M metagenome (GOLD analysis project Ga0163154, IMG submission 148649) | Freshwater microbial mat bacterial communities from Lake Vanda, McMurdo Dry Valleys, Antarctica - Oligotrophic Lake LV.19.MP9.P1 | ecosystem: Environmental > Aquatic > Freshwater > Lake >... | reverse complement strand
CGACAGGACTCGACCGGCCACTCCCCAACCCCCTATGGAACTCCCCGGACCTCACTGGACCGAGACCGTCCTCGGCAACCTCGACATCGGACTCGTCGTCGTCGGCGGCGCCTGGCTCGCCGCGGAAGGTGTGCGCGCAGCCCACCGGCGTGCGTACAACCTGACCAAGGTTGAGACGACCCCCGGCACCGAGGCGCTCCAGCCGTCGTTCACCAAGGTCGACCACGCCGCCCGCAAGGCGGCGCTCGAGCGCGGTGATGCCTACGCGGCGCAACGCGCAGCGGCCGAGGCCGACCCCGTCGTCTCGGGCAAGAAGCTCCCGCCCTGGGGCAAGTTGGCGCGCACGGCGTCCCAGGTGGTCGCCGCGGCGATCGTGGCGCTCGTGCCGCCGACCGCGGAGGGCATCGCCGACCGTAAGGGCATCGACTTCGGTTTGACCGATGTCGCGCAGCAGTACCCGGTCGGCGTCGGCCTCGCAGTCGTCGTCCTTATCATCTCGGTCGTCCAGCTGGTTCGCAGCGGCGCAAAGGCCTGAGGCCCCTCTCTCACTCTCAACCATGTCGTACGTCGATTGGAAGTCCCACGGCGATGAGACCGTCGCCGCCTATCTCCCCGAGACTGCGCTCAAGGGTGTCCTCGAGAAGCGCATCGCCATCTCGCCAGACTGCGCCGCGATCGTCATCCGCGACGGTAAAGTCGTCAGTGCGCTCAAAGGCGCGCACCTATCCGTCGGCGGTCTCTGGCAGTCGCTCAAGGACCTGATCGGCGGCAAGCACGCGTTGCGTGTCCTGGTCGCCGACTTGAAGCCCTTCCAGAAAAGCGCGCCCCTGCGCGGATTCACGCGCGACAAGGTCGAGGTAACGGCCGAACTCGTGCTCGAGCTCGCGCTGAACCCCGAGAAACCCGCCGACGTCATGGGGCTCGTGACCGTCGGCACGGCCGTCCTGCGCGACGACGTCGTCAACCGCATCCTGCCCCTCGTGCAAGAGCGCGTGCTCTTCAACGAGCTCATGGCACACGACGCCAACGAGCTGCGCACGAACAACGGCCTCCAAGATCGCATCCAGGCGCAGCTCATGCGCGAGATCCAGCGTGTCGTGGGGGACATGGGTCTCCTCGTCCGCTCGTCGTCGGTGAATTTCGCGCGCAACGACGAGGAACAGCAGGCGATCGACCTGCGCTCCCACGAGCGCGAAGAGCGCCTGGTGCAAGCCGGCTTCGAGCGAGCCCAGCGCGACGTACAACGCGTGACCGAGGGCACGGTCCTGCGCCTCGAGACGACGCAAGACGTCGAGCGCCTGAAGCGCATGAACGAAGGCGAGCTCGCCGAGCTCGTGCAGTCGAACCAACTGCGCCTCGCGGACAACCGCACGGCTGCGGCGCGCCTGGAGCAACAACGCCAGCTCATGCACGAGCTGGAGTCCGCGCAAACGCGCCGCGACGCACACTACAAGGACCGCATCGCATCGACGAGCAACGAGCGCGACGCGCAGAAGATCGGCCTCGACCAGCGCCGCGACGCGATGGCGTTCGACGCCGAGCGCCGGCGGCAGGAGGTCGAGCTCAAGCGTATGGAGACACTCGTCGACCTCGAGCTGCGCAAGACCGGCCAGCTCCAAGACCTCGACGTGCGCGCACAGACGGAGCTCCAGGGCCTCGACATCAAGAAACGCACCGACTTCCAGGGCCTCGACGTCGCAGACCGCGCGCACGACGTCAACTACCGCAAGCTCTCGGACCTCCAGAAGCTCGAGCTCGAGCGCGAGCGCGCGCTGCGGGGCCTCAACAAGGAGGACTTCGCGACGCAGCACGGCGCCGATATGGAGCGCCGCATGCAACAGACTCAAGCGGAATACGACAAGCTGAAGCTCCAGGCCTCGATGAGCCCCGACGTGTTGCTGGCGATCCAAGCCGGCGCGTCGCCCCATGTCGCACAGGTCTTCGCGGAGAAGGCCAAGGCGATGGGCACCGAGAAGGAGGCCCTTCTGCGCGAGATGATGACGCTGCAACGCACGTCGAAGGTCGAATCGGACGCCCAGGCGCGCGAGATGTTCGACCGCGCCGTCGACAGCCTCGCCAAGGTGGGCGCGGCCCGCATGAAGGACGGGCGCGGCGATCAAGCTGGCGGCGACGACGACGACACCACCGAGTGTCCGAAATGCCACCACAAGGTCGCGGTCGCGGCGCGCTTCTGCCGCAATTGCGGCCACCAGATGCGGGTCTAGGGCCTATGCCGCTCCCGAGCTACGCGCCCTGCTGCGCGGCGTCGGCCCGAGACCTCACGGCCAACGTCTGTGAGCAGTGTGGCCATGTCCTGCTCCGCTGCCCTGGCTTCGCGGAGTGTGGTGTGCTCGTCGACGCAACGGGCTACTGCGCGACCCACATCGCGCCGCGCCTCCTCATCGAGCGCGGCGCGCTGCTCGGCGCGCGGGTCGGACAGCGTGTCACCGTCCCGCTGGTGCTCGCGAACGGCTCGCGGCTCGGCGGCGGGTTCCGCGTCGAGCGCCTCTTGAAGGGTGATCCGGGGCGCGAGCTCGAAGAGGTCGCGCTGGACTGGGACTCGCTGCGCGCGGGCGACGAGCGGCCCTTCAACGTCGACACAGGGGTCTTCGAGGCGGGTGGGTCCACTCGCCTGCGCGTGTTGATCGTGCTGGCCACGAACCGTGGCGGCGCGACCGACTCGTACGCGTTCTCGGCCGAGGTCCTGCTGAAGATCGACGAGCGCGAGCAGAAGGCGCAGATCACGCAGAACATCAACGTACAGGGCGGCCATTTCGAGGCCGGCGCATCCGCGGTTGTACAGACAGGCCCGTCCATCACCGAGTCGATGAAGTACAGCCTCGGCGATTCGAACCTCGAGCTCGGGCGCACGCCGGTGGCGACGCTGCAACGCGCTGAGGCGTACGAGCTGCGCGAGGGTGTGCGCGGCTACGCAGAGCTGCGCGCTGCCCTCGCGCCGCACACCAAAGTGCAGTGTGACGGATTCGAGGACGGCGAAGCTCCCGCCGGCGCGCGGCCGTTCCTCGCGCAGCGTGTCCTGTCGCTCGGGCGCAACAGCCGCCAGCGTTCGGACAAGAACCCCGAGCCCAACGACCTCGTGTTCCGCGCGCGCGGCAAGGATGGGGCTGTCGACCGCGACCGCTCGCTCGCAGTCTCGGGCCGTGCGGCGACGCTGGGCCTCGAGAACGGGCGCCTCCTGTTGACCGTGACCGGCAGCCGCACGCTCTACGTCAACGGCGACGCGCTGGAGCATGGTGCGTCGGTGGTGCTGGCCGACAAGGACCGCGTCGGGTTGCTCGGCCCGCGCGCGAGCGACCTCGGTTTCACGGTAGAGTTCTCGGCGGAGGGCGACGAGCTCTCGACGCTGTGGTTGACGCGCAGCGGCGCCTGAACCCGCATCCAGTGAACGCCATGAACTGCTCCCAATGCGGCGCCAAGCTCGCGCGCGACTCGAAGTTCTGCGATGCCTGTGGCGCCCCCGTGGGTGGCGCCGCGGCGCGGCCCGCGCCGACGCCGCCCCCCGCCGATGCCGGCAAGGGCCCGAGCAAGAAGCCGCCGTCGGCCGCGGACGACCTCGACGGGCTGCGCACGCTTGTGACGCCTGGGCACGGTCAGTTGCCCGGCGCCAAACCCCTCGAGGCGGGCACGCTGTTCGATCGGCGCTACGAGATCGAGTCCGTCATCGGCCGCGGCGGAATGGGCATCGTGTATCGCGTGAAGGACACGGTCACCGGCGACCCCGTGTGCCTGAAGCTCGTGCACCCCGAGGTCGTGTCGACGGAGGCCCACGTGCAGCGCTTCCTGCGCGAGGGCAAGCTGACGCGCAGCCTGCGACACCGCAACATCGTCAGCGTCTTCGACGTCAACAACTCCGATGGCGCGCTGTACTTGTCCATGGAGTGCATCGAGGGCCAGAGCCTGCGCGCTTGGCTGACGCAGAACCTGCGCGAGCGGCGCACGGTGCCACTCGGCGTCGCGCTCCACATCGCGACAGAGATCGCCGCTGGCCTCGCCGCAGCGCACGCGGAGCAGGTCGTGCACCGCGATCTCAAGCCCGAGAACGTGATGGTCGTTGGCGACCCGTTCGACCTCGCGAATCCGTGCCGCGTCAAGGTGCTGGACTTCGGTATCGCGCGCGCGTTGGCGTCGCGCGAACATTTGACCGTCGCGGGCGCCGCGCTGGGCACGCCCGCGTACATGGCGCCCGAGCAGGAGACGAGCGCGGACGCCGTCGGGCCCGAGGCCGACGTGTACTCTCTCGGCGCGGTGCTCTACGAGGTCCTGCTCAATGTCGCGCCGCGTGGGCGCTTCGAGTTGCCGTCGGTCGTGCGGCCGGACCTACCGAAGTCGCTCGACGCGCTCATCGAACGCTCGCTCTCGTCACATCCGTCGCGGCGGCCGGCCACGGCCGGGGTCTTCCTGCAGGAGCTCTCCAAGGTCCAATCGAAGGGCGGCGGCGGCGGTGGAGGTCAAGTCCCTGGCGGCGACTGGATGCAGAAGCTCGGCGAGCTCGGCAAGCAGACCCTCGAGCGCAATAGCGCCAAGCGCTGGCCGCGCACGGTGACACATTGGCTTGTGCCCGCCTGGGTCCCGGGTTTCGCGTGGACGGGTTGGTTGACGCTGTGGTTGCGCACGAAGCAGAGCAAGCACCTGGGATTTGCGCTGGTCCATTCGATCTCGTTCCTTTGCTTCTTCGGGCTCTCTGCGCTCTTCGAGCAGGCGAGTTCTTACGCTGGCACATCTTATTCTGGAACGCCGGTGTACGACGATTTTGGCAACTACATGGGGCTCTCAGGCGGGTCCGAAGGCAGCGCGAGCCCAGAGCTGACCGCTGGGTTCCTGCTGTTGGTGATCTTTCTGTTCTGGATCGGCGGGATCATCCACGCGTTCAAGGCGCGGCCGACGATCGAAGCGCTGATCGCCGAGAGCCGAGAGTGACCCGAGCGCTCGCCCGCCTTCGGCGAGGACCGAGCTGCAGGTCGGCGTGCCGTTGCTACGCGAGCCCGCGCTCGGGGCACTCCGCAAGCAGGATGCTGCATTCGGCGAGCGACTGCTCGCTGCGTGGACATCGCCCGAAGTGCATGGGTCGATTCGGCGCAGGCTGGACGCCTTGCAGGGACCCAGTTGAGTCGCGGGTGCGAATTCCGTGGGGCTCGCAGCGGCTGCGGCGCCCGACGCGCAGCTCGCAACCCTGCGTCGTGTGGGCGCACTGGTACGTCCTGCGCTCATTCGGCATCCTTATCGACGTAAGACTTGCACCAACGCCGGCCACGGTCCGGCGGGCCGAGAAACCAAAAGAGCTACTGCGATGAACGTCTCTGAAGTGATGACGCGTAACACGTCCGCCTGCGAACCCGCTGACTCGCTCGAGCGTGCGGCCGCGATCATGTGGGACCGCGATTGCGGCGCGGTGCCAGTTGTCGACGGAACGGGCGCTCTGCATGGCATCGTCACGGACCGCGACCTCGCGATGTCCGCCTATCTCAAGGGACGGCCGCTCGCGGCGATCACAGTCGGCGAGGTCATGTCGCGCGCCATGCATTGTTGCGCACCGACGGACACGGTCGAGCGCGCGCTCGCGACGATGCGCCAACACCAGGTCCACCGCATGCCCGTGGTCGACGGAGACGGGCGCCTCACTGGGATGTTGGCCGTCGCGGATTTGTTGCAGGCGTCGAAGCGTGTCGACGCGAAGCTGCGCCAGCCCCTCGCGGACGCGATCGTCGACACATTGGCGACCGTGCGCAAGCCGCGCGTCGAGGCGCCACTGCCGGCGCCGACGAGCGCGCCAAACACCAGCGCAGCCTCCGTGATGTCGAACGCGACGGCTCAATCGAAAGCGGCAGCACCGGGCATGACGGCGCCCCAGAAGGCATCGGCCGCGGCTCCCCACGCGACGACCACTGCGCCGTCGAAGCCCGCCACCCCCGGAGCTGGAACCCCAGCTGCGGGCACCACACCAAGTGGTACCCCTACGGCCAGCTCACCAGCGCCTGGCCAGGGCTCGAAGCCGGGGAATTCGCCGCAGCAGCACCCGAAGAAGAAGTGACCCGTCTGGCATCGGCGCACCCATCTGGCATCGGCGCACCCATCTGGCATGGGCGCACCCATCTGGCATGGGCGCACCCATCTGGCATGGGCGCACCCATCTGGCATGGGCGCACCCATCTGGCATCGGCGCACCCGTCTGGCATCGGCCTAGAGGTGGAGCGGGCGAAGGGACTCGAACCCTCGACATTCAGCTTGGGAAGCTGACGCTCTACCAACTGAGCTACGCCCGCGTGCATACAACGCGGCGCCCCGCGGCGGACGCAGGGCGCTTCGTTCAGCGCGGTGAGGATACAGGGTCGCGCGGCGGCGTCAAGTTGAGAACCGCGGGACGTTGGCGCGGGAGGCCCGCCTCGATGAGCTCCGCCCAAGCCTCCAGGTACTGGATCGTGTGCCGGACGTCCGACCGGCGCAGGAAGCGCGCCGGCACCTGCGCCAGGACGACCGGGTCCGAGAGGTCCTCGAGGTGGCGCAGGTCGGAGAGGGAGAGACCGGCCGCGACCAGCTCCTCGATCACGCAGTCGATCTCGAGGCCGCTCGTGGGGCAATGCTCACGTGTCTGGTCGCGCCAATCACCGCACCGCTGCTGCGCCGCGGCGTGGAGCTCGGCCGCGGTGCGGCGCGTCAGAGTCTGCGCGACGTGTCCGCAGTTGCAGCGGCCCATGTGACCCCAAGCGAACGCGGACCCTTCGCGCAGACGGGCAGCGGTCGAACGGAATGCCGAGGCGAGCGCGAAGGACGGTCGATCCATGGGTTGATCATGGGTGGCCGGTCCGCGGGCGACAAGCGGCCCAGCTGACGGACCCGTGTGTGAACTAGCAAAAACCAGGTGTGGATCCAGCAGCGAGGTCGCAATGCGCGCCGTCTCGGAGGGCGTCGTTCCTCGGGGCTACCCACCTCTGGGGTACCCAGCCGGCCAAGCAGACTGGCGTGCGAGGGGATCCAATTACGAGTCTCGTCACGATGCACTATGAGTCACTCGGAGCGCGTGAGTCGGAGCCCAAGGCGCCACTGAAACAGCCAATAGAGGCGGAACTCGAGGAGTGTGCATCCGCTGGGCCGTTCCCGCTATTGGGACGTGCGCGTCGCAAGCTGGCGCACGTCTCAACTCAGTGAAATCGTAACCTCGACCTCTGCGTGTCGACGCAACAGAATGCGCGCGCGATGACGTATGTCGTTCACTTCCTACCGATCGAGCCCGGCGAGCACTGGCTCGATGTGCTCGAAGCACAAGAGCGCGAACAAGCGCGGCGCAGCGCGAGCGAGGGCGACCAGCTCGTCGATATCGTCCGCTCCGATTGGTGGCGAATCGCTGCGCTGGCGAAGCGGCTCTTCTCCGACACCGAGCTTCGGCGCACGCGCCGTGGCTTGACCATCGTCGATCGTGTGACGGGGATCGTGGTCGACCTCGAGCAGGACGAGATCGGGCTGGCTGTGCCCTATCGCCTCGACGAAGACCTCGCGCGCGAGGCGCTGACGTTGGCGCAGCGTATCGCGGCGTTCATCGAGGACGAGACCGGCCTCGTCGCGTTCGATCCGCAGCTCGGCCAACCGTTTGTCGGTGTCGACGGGACGGTCGACCAGGGCGCGGCACTGATCGCTTCCACCAGGCGCGCCATGGCGAGCCGCGTAAGCGAGCAACGGCGGCACAGATAGGCCGAACCGTCCGGACTCAATCCGGCAGCGCCCCTCGAATCGAGGCGCGCTTCTCGGGGGAGCGCGCCAGCGGCTCGAGCGCACGTCGCGCGTGCCCCTCGGGTATCGTGCCCTTGCACCGCCGATCCGACCATCGCCACGGCACCGCACTCCACGTCCCGCGATCCGTCGCCCGTACGCAATGCGCGAGCGCTGACGCTCCCTCTCTCGCACCATGTCACTCCCCTACCTCTGCGCGCCGGCCCTGGCGCTCGCCCTCTCGTTCGCTCCGTCCACGGCTCTCTCCAGCGTGGAGGACTGGCCCGGGTGGCGCGGCCCGCGCGGTGACGGGACGTCGACCGAGACCACGTTGCCGCTCGAGTGGAGCAAGGACAAGAACGTCAAGTGGAAGGCGCCGTTGGCGCGGCCTGCGAACGGCAGCCCCATCGTCGCGGGCGGCCGTGTCTTCCTGACGATGGCGGAGGACACGGAAGGCAAACAACGCTCGCTCTACTGCTTCGACCGCAACGACGGCAAGCAACTCTGGGTGCGCACGGTCGACCTCGGCCGCAAGGAACCGACACACGAGACGAACCCGTACTGCGGCACGACGCCTGCCAGCGACGGCGAACGTGTTGTCGTGTGGCACGGCAGCGCCGGCCTGCATGCGTATTCGCTGGACGGCGAGCCGCTGTGGAAACACGAGCTCGGGGACTTCGTGCACATGTGGGGTGACGGCACGTCTCCGGTGATCCGCAACGGACGTGTCTTCTTGCACACCGGCCCGGACTCGGTCGCCGATGCCGGCCCCGAAGCGCTGAGCTTCGTCGCCGCGTTCGATCTGGCCACCGGCAAGGAACTCTGGCGCACACCCGAGCCGAACCACCTCGACGCCGAGGCGATCGAGGCCAAACGACTCGCGGGCTCATGGTGCACACCGGTGTTCACGCGCGTGGGCGAGCGTGACCTCATGATCTGCGCGCAGCCCACTCGCCTCGTCGCGTACGACCCGACCGATGGCAAGATCGTGTGGTGGTGCAACGGGCTCACGGCCACCCGCGGCGACCTCACGTACTCTTCACCGACGATCGCCGGGGACGTGTGTGTCGTGGTCGGCGGTTACGTCGGCCCGATCCTCGGTGTGCGCATGGACGGCCAGGGCGACGTGACCGAGACGCACCGCGTCCTCTACCACGCCGAACAGCTCAGCAATTGCGCTTCGGGGATCCACGTCGACGGGCACGTCCTGTTCCCGGACATGGGCGGCATCCTGTGGTGTATCGACACGAAGTCTGGCGCGGTGAAGTGGAAGGAGCGCATCGTGCGCGGCGGCTCGTGGGGCTCGATCGTGCGAGCTGCGGACCGGCTCTACATGCTGGGGCAGAGCGGCGCGACCGTCGTATTCGCCCCGCGGGCCGACAAGCTCGAGATCCTGGCGACGAACGATCTGGGCGAGCAGACGAATTCGACACCCGCGGTGTCGAACGGCGAGCTCTTCCTGCGCACGCACGAGCACCTGTACTGCATCGCGGCCCAGAAGGAGTGAGCGCCGCGCGACGTCACGCGTGACAGCGCAAGAGCGCGCGGTAGAGCGCCATGTGCCGCGCGGCCTCCAGGGCCGGGTCCGCGCGTTCCCGCACACGTTCTCGTGCGCGCGCGCCGACCGCCGCCGCCGCTCGGGGGTCCAGGCGAGCGGCCTCGAGCAAATTCGCGAGCTCATCGGGCGTGTCGAAGAGCCGCCCGTCCGCGCCATCCTCGATCAGCGCGACGTTGCCGTGGTTCCGGCGCGCGACGACGAGCTTGCCCGCCCATTGTGCCTCGAGGATCGCGTTGGACTCGCCCTCGGACTCGCTCGAGTTCAGCACGACGTCCGACGCTGCGAGCGCGGCGCCCATGTCCGCGTGCGCGAGGGTGCCGACGAAGTGCACGTAGGGCACGGACCCTGCGCGCACACGCAGGAGCGCTTCGTAATCGGGATCCAGGGTCGGCCCGGCGAGGACGAGGTGCGCGGCCACACCGCGACGCGCCAGCTTCTCCAACGCCGCGAGCGCGATGTGCTGCGCCTTCACCGGGCGCAGTCCGCCGGGTAACAACGCGATGAAATCGCGGGGCCCCACACCGATGCGTGCCCGCAGGTCGAGACGCGTGCCGCCGGGCTCGTCGGTCAAGTCGATGCCCTGCGGGATCACCACCGTGCGCGAGGGCAATGGGACACCTGCGCGAGCGAGCTCCTCGAGCTGGCTCGTGCGCAGCGCGATCAGCGCGTCGACGCCGCTGATCGTCGCGCGTGTGGCTGCTCCGTACTCCGCCTGGTGGATGTCGTGGGTCGCGTCAGTGCCCGTCAAGGTCAGCGCGCACGGCACCCCACGCGCGCGGGCGAGCGGTAGCGCGCACGACCCGCCGCGCCGCGCATGGAGTGCGTGTACGAGGTCGAAAGACGCCTCGGAGAGGTCGCACACGCTGCCGAACCAGGCCGCGGCGCGCGCTCCCTGCCCGCTCGCGAGCGACACGCGCCCGGCGGAGAGCTCGGCTCAGGTCGCGACCAGTGCCTCGAACCGCGCGCCAAGCACGCTCTGGTGCGCCAGCAGGTGCCGCACGAGGCGGCGGATCGCGGTCGAGTTCCCGCCCGGCACGTCGAGCGGATAGGGCGCGACGAAGAGCGCTCGCAGCGGGGTATCGGTCATCGCGCCACTCTTACCAGATCCGAAGGCACGATGCACGACGGCTGCATCCTGGGTACGCTCGTACCCTCCGATGTCCGTACGTCTCCCGCTCCGACGCCTCGTGGTGAACGCCGATGACGCAGGCATCGACTTGCCGCGCAACGACGGCATCCTCGAGGCCTACTCCAGCGGCGTGCTGACGAGCGCCACGCTGCTCGCGACAGGCCCGGCCTGCGAGGACTTCGCCCGCCGCGCGCGACGCGCGCCGGACCCCGCCGGGCGCGGCGCGCTCGGCATCGGCGTGCACCTGAACCTCAGCGAGTGCTGCCCACCGGCGAGCGCGCAGGGCGTGCCGGGCGCCTTCGTCTCGAAGCACGAGCTCTGGGAGCGCGCGGCGCGCAGCGCGTTCGACCCGCGGCTCGTCGAGACCGAACTCGCCGCACAGCTCCAGCGGGTGCTCGACCTCGGGCTGTCACCTACGCACATCGACGGCCACAATCACGTACACATGTTCCCGTGTGTCGCTGAGGCGCTCGGACGCCTCGTGCAGCGCTTCCCGTTCGTCGCGGCGCGACGTCGGTCAATCGAATTTCCGGGCGCGTCGGAGCCCTGCGAAAAGAGCGCCCGCTTCGCGGCGCTGCCGGTCGGGCGGTCGAGAGGCGCAATTCGCGGCCCGGCATGTTTCGCGGGCTTCTGCCTGGAAGGGCGCTGCTCGTTCGAGCGTTTGATCGCGGTGCTGGAGATGTGTCCCGCCGAGTCGCTCGAGTTGATGCTGCACCCGGGTCGGTGTGCGTCGGATTCAGTGCCGTACTCCGCCGAATCCGAGCGCGAGGTCGAGCTGGCGGTCCTCCTGGATCCACGCCTCGGCGAGTGGCTCGCGTCGCACGAGGTCCAGCTCGTGCACTACGGCGCCTTCACCGCCGAGTGAGCACGCGTGTCGCGACCCAGAGCGACTGCTGCATCGTGTAGGAATCGGCTCCATTCGGCCCAGGGCCGTCGAAATCGGCCTCTCCGCGCGCGCGCAGCTCGAGCTGATGCGCGCCTGTCCCCGGAGCGAGCGCGTCGAGCTCTGCGAGCGTGAACGAACGCTCCAGTGATATGTGGCGCTGCACTCTGAAGCCAGCGCCCTCGAACGCGCCGGCAACGCGCCGCGGATTCGCGCGCGACAGATGGCAGTAAACGATCCGCGCGCCGAGCGTTGGCACCACTTGCTGCGATTCCGCTGCGAGCTGAAGAAAATACACCGCGCCATCGGTTCCACCGTAGCGCGCGGGGTGACGTTCGCAGAGCGCAATGGGTCCACCCGTCTGCGGCGGATTGCACAGCACGAGGTCATACGTCTCGCCTCGCAGAGGCGCCAGGAAGTCGCCGCAGACCCCCCGGACCACTGGCGCCGACGCACCACCGCCGAGCCCGTTGCGCGCCGCGTTTGCCAGCGCCAAAGCGACCGACGGCGCGTGCACGTCCGCGAATGTCACGGAGCTCGCCCCCGCGAGCCCCGCGACGATCCCGAGCACGCCGTTGCCACAACCGAGGTCCAGCACCCGCTCGCCGCCGTGCACGAGCCCCGCGAGAGCGCCATAGAGCGGCTCATTGCCCGCGTCGTGGTGCACGTCCGGCGCGAGCTGCAGCGTCGCGTGGCGCGCGCCGAAGCGGACCACTACGAATTCTCCCACGCGCTCACCCCGCTCCGATCAATTGCGGCAAGAGCTTGTTGGCCAGCGTCAGGACGAAGAAGAAGCCGCAGATGTCCGTCGTCGTCGTCAGCAGCGGCCCCGAGGCCAGCGCAGGGTCGACGCCGAAGCGCTTCATGATGAGCGGCAGCGTGCCGCCGACGACGACCGCGAGCATCGTGTTGAACATCAACGCCACACCGACGACGAGTCCGAGCCAGGGTGTGCCCGAGTACGCCCACGCGGCGCAGCCGACGATCAGGCCCAACACGAGTCCGTTGATCGCGCCGACGGCGAACTCCTTCAGCGCGACGCGCAGCGCTTCCTTTGGCAGAACGAGGCCCAGCGAGAGCTCACGCATGCTGACTGCAACGGCCTGGTTGCCCGAGCAGCCACTCATATCCGAGAGGATCGGCAGGAACACCGCGATCGCGATGACCTGCTGCAGGACCTCCTCGTTAGCGGCGATGACGCTCGCGGAGACGAAGTTCAAGAGGATGTTCGCGCTCAGCCACGATAGCCGTCGCCGCGAGCGCAACAACGTGGGCATCGTGCGCAGCTCTTCGCCGCCGACGATGCCCTGCGTCAAGAGGTAGTCCTGGTCGCTGCGTTCGGCGAGGCGCTCTTGTACGGCGCTGCGCCGCACGACGCCCATCAAGCGCTTGGAAGCGTCGACGACGGGCACCGCGTTGAACGTGATCGAGTCGAAGACGCCGCGCAGGTCCTCGAGGCCCATCGTGTCCTCGATGTACAGCGGGTCCTGCAGCATGATCTCGCCGATCGGCCTCCATGGCGGCGTCAGCAAGAGGTCGCGCAGATAGAGCACCCCGACGAGGCGCCCTGCGGAGTCGACGACGTACACGTATTGCACGTCGTAGCCCTCGTAGCGCTCGGCGTTCCCTTGCAGGTCCGCGACGACGTCACCGACGTGCAGGTCGACGCCGTACTCGAGCAGCTCCGTGAGCATGAGGCCGCCCGCGACGTCGTCGTCGTACGCGGCCAGCGCGCGCATCTCGACGGCCTCGGCCGCGTCCATCTCGCCGAGGATCTCCGCCGCGCGCTCGGGCTCGAGGTCGCTGACGACGTCGGCGGCGTGGTTGCTCGGGAGCTCCAGGGCGATGCGCGCCGCGTCCGCCGCCGGCAGCGACTCGAACGCCTCGGCGACCTGCGACTCTGGCAGCGAGGAGATGATCTCGGCCGCGTCGTCCGGGTCGAGCGTGACGAGCAGCTTCTGCCGGGCCTCGTCGGAGAGGCGCGAGACGGCGAGCGTGCGGTCGTCGAGCTCCAGGCTCTCGAGGTACTCGAGGAGGGCCTCTGGGGTGCCCTCCTCGACGACCGTCGCGAGGTCCCGCCACGACTCTTCTTGCATGCCGAGAAGAGACTCGAAACCGGGGCGCGACTCAATCACAGGCAGCGCGGAATCGCGCAGCCAGCGCGCAGCCCGACAGCCATGCGCCTTGCACCTTCGACCCCGCGAGCCAGTCGCCGGCGAGCCCGAGTCCGAGCACCGGGTCATAACACGCCTCGTCGTCGCGCGGCGGCGCAGCGGCGGCGAAGCGCCAACGGTGCGCCGCCGCGTGGACGCGCTGGGGGAGGCACGGCAGGCCGAGCGCCGTCTCGAAGGCGCTGCACGCGGCCACGACGACGGCCTCCGGGGTGTCCTCGACGTGCGCGCAGCTCCAGGCGGGGCTCGTGTGCAGGACCCACCTGTCGCCCGCAGGGCGCCCGGGCTTCGACGAGTCGCGCGCCACCCAAGTGAGCGGGCCGCCGTTCACGAATGCGCCATCGAAGGGCACGTTCAGAGCCGTGTCGAACGCCAGCATCACGGCCCAACAAGGGTCCATCTCGACCGAGCGCGCAACCGCCGCCAGTGCGGGGCTCGCGGCGACGAGGGGCGCGGCCTGGCTCGGCGGCGTCGTCACGAGGACGGCGTCGAACGACCCGAGGTCGGACCCGGCTTCGTCGAGCAGGCGCCAACGCTCGCCGTCGGCGAGCACGGAACCAACCCGTACGCCGACGTGAACGCTTCCGGGCGCGGGCGTTCGCGACTCGCGCACCGCGAGCTCACCAGCGACATGGCGCGCGAGGGCGTTCATGCCCGGCACGCCGACAAAGCGCACATCGCGTGCCCCGGGCGCGTCGAGGTGTTGAGTCCTGTGAGGGCCCGCGCCGTCGGTCGGTCCGTCGAGGACCACGAGCCGACCCGCCCAGGGCGCGACGATGCCCAGGGCGCGCCAACGGTCGACCTCGAGGCGGAAGGCGGGGTTGCGCGCGGTGAAGTACTGGGCGCCGTGGTCGAACGTCAGGGCCTCGACCCGGCGCGTCGAAAGCCTCCCCCCCGGCCCACGGCCCTTGTCGAACAGCGTGACCTCACGGCCGCTGGCCGTCACCTCGCGCGCCGCGGTGAGGCCGGCGAGGCCGCCGCCAACGACGGCGACACGGGGTCGAGAGGGGTGGGGCATTTCCAGAGTCTTCGGCTTTCAGGGGGTACCAGATGTCCCTTGGGGCGCGCGATCTTCGAGCCGGAGGGCCGCGCCTCTCTGAAAAACCGGCATAAAGCCGTCGACAACCCCGGCGCGCCGACGTCGTGCAGGCGTGAAGTCCCCCGAGCACGACCCCTATGGGGACCTCGACCGCCGCCGTGCTCGGCCAATCCGTCTCCCCGGCGCCCGTGCGGGCCATGATGGGGGCCAGCCATGGCGCGCCTCCTGACCCGTATGGACGAGGCCTCCGCGCTCGAGCGGCTCGTCGCGCTCGCCCGGACCGGCGACCGCGCGGCCGGCGATGGCCTCGTGCGAGCGTTCGCGGGCGAGGTCTACGGCGTCCTCTTCCGCATCGTCGGCAACCACGAGGACGCCGAGGACCTGGCGCAGGAGGTCTTCGTGCGCACGCTCTCGGCGCTCGACCTGTATCGCGGGGAGGGGCCGTTCGGCGGCTGGCTCTTGCGGATCACCGTGCACGTCGGGCGCGACCACCTGAGGCGGCGCGGGCGCGGCCCAGTTTTGCTGGCGCTCCAGGGCCTCGAGGCGGACGACGGGCCGCGGCAGCCCAGCGCCGCCCTGGAGCATGCTGAGCTCACCACGCGCCTCGCCGCAGCGCTGGAGCACTTGCCTGCCCCGCTGCGCGCGGCGCTCGCGCTGCGCGTGCTGGAAGGGCGCGATTACGACGACGTCGCTGCCGCGCTTGGCGTGCGGCCGGCGACGGCGCGCACACAGGTCATGCGCGCGCGGCGGCTGCTCGAGCGTTTGCTGGCGCCTTGGCTCAGCGCCCGAAGCCGGAGGGACACACGATGAAACGGAATTCTCGATGAAGAAGGGCGACCGACGCCGATTGGAGCGGCTGTTCGATGGCCGCGCGACGCTCGAGGAGGAGCTCGCGCTGGAGCGCGACGCGGCGCTCGACAGTGAACTCGCCGCGGGGCTCGCGCGGATGCGCGCGCTGCTCGCGGCGTGTGAGGCGTTGCCGCAGCCAGCGTTGGAGCGCCTCGACGTCGAGGCGCTGGTCGCGGACGTGCGCGGCGCGCTCCAGCGCGGCGAAGTGGTCGCGACTGGTGCGCGGGAGGACTCTGGCGCGCTCGTGGGCGCCGGGCCGCGCGCACGGCAAAGGCGTCTCGTGTGGAGCAGCGTGGCGGCGGCCTGCGTGTCTGTCCTGGCGCTAGCACCCTTCTTCGGCGGCCGCGCCACGACCGAGCGCGCGCTTGACGTGGCGTCCGTCGAGCTCCTGGTCGAGCGGCGCGCGGTAGCGCCCGACGTAGCGCCCGACGTAGCGCCCGACGTAGCGCCCGACGAAGCGCCCGACGGAGCGCCCGACGGAGCGCCCGACGGAGCGCCCGACGGAGCGCCCGACGGAGCGCCCGACGGAGCGCCCGACGAAGGCCCCATTCATGAGCCGGACTCCAACCGCTCAGCGGACGCTGAACCGCGCAAAACCGAGGCCGTCGAGGTCCACGCGCGCGCGCGAGCGCTGCCCGGCATCGCGCTGCCGAGCGCGCCGGTGGACGCCGCACGGCGCGACGCTGCGCTCGCCACACTCGCGGACGTGTTCACCCGCGCCGAGGTCCGCGGCGACCTCGACGTCGCAGCGCCCGGTAGCGCGGTGCTGTTCGCCGCGCGGGCCGACGCCGCGTTTGTTGCCGAGGTCGAAGGCCTGTGGCCGCTCGCGAGCCTCGCGGGCGCGCTGCTCGAGCACGCCGATCCCGCCGTGGCGGCGCCGGCGGTGCGTTACTTCGCTGCGCGGCCCGACGCGCTGACGGCGGGGCGGCTCGCGCGGGCGCTGGAGCGCGAGCTCGCGAGCGCGCTGGACACGCGACAGAGCGTGCGCCTGGCGGCCGCGAGCGCGCTCGCCGAGCTCGGCGCGTTCGACGCGCTCGCGCGGCGCTTCGACGACCTCTGCGAAGCGGGTGCCAGAGGTGCGCCGCGCGACATCGAGGCCCTGTTCGACGCCTGGCGCGCGGCGGGGCGCGAGGAGCTCGGGCCAGAGCTGGCGCGCGCGCTGCCACGCACCTGGCGCCCGCGGAGTGACGCCGCGCTCGTGCACCTTGCTGCGCTCGGGCGGCCCGGTGCGGACGTGTTGGCGCGGCTCGCGCTCGAGTGGGCGCCGCGCGGTTCCGCGGCCCCGATTCCGCTGCACAGTGCAGCAACGTCGAGCGACCGCGGCGCCGACGCGCTGGCGCTGCTCGCCGCGTCGCCCTTCGGCGCCAGCGCCGTCGAGGACCTCGTGCGCGCGGAGCGCAACCCGAGCGGCGCGCGCCTCGAGCGCGTGTGTGCGTTGATCGAGGCCACAGCTTCGCTCGGCGCGCTCGATTGGCTGACTGCGCTCGCGCGCAAGGGTGAGTCGCGCGCGCTCGTGTCACTGGCACGACTGCCGGGGAAAGAGCCCGTGACGACCCTCGTGGTGCTCGATGCCGAGGGTTTCGTGCGCGACGATCGCGTGTGGGTCGAGCTCGTGTCGGTCGACGCGGGCCGCGTCGCGGACTACGTGAGCGAGGCCGCGAGCCTCGGCCTCGACGACGCGGAGCGAGTGGTCGCGTGCATGATCGGCTCGGCCGGGAACGCAGCGGCGTCGGTGCTGGCGTCGGCTGCGGGGGACCCGCGCGTCGGCGCACGGTCGCGCGAGCGTGCGGCGCTCGCGCTCGCGCAGCTCGCGCCGAGCCTGCTCGGCACGACCGAGGCACAGGCGCTGGGGCTCGCGCTGGAAGCCGCGCTCACAGGCGCGTGGCGCGCGGACGATGACGGCCTCGTCGCGGCGCTCGTCGTCGCAGGGGCCACGTGGCTGGGCGTTGAGCCGCTCACGCGCGCGCTCGAGCGCAGCGGTGCGCTGCGCGCAGAGCGCGTCGTGCGCGCAGCAGTGATGGGATCGGGCGCGGACAGCGCGCTCGCGCGCCAGGCACGTGTGGAACGAACGCTGGCTACCGCGCGTGTGGCGGCCAGGGAGACCGGCAGAGGAAACCGAGGAACCGAACTGCGATGATTTTGGCAATGCTCTGCAGCTTCGCGCTGCAATCGACCCCTGGCTCGCCGACGGTGAGCTCACCTGGGGCGGGCCCTGTGCGGCCGTCGAACCCTGTGACGGGGGCGAGTGACTTCTTCATAGGCAAGCACGCGCAGGAGGGCGTCGCGGCCTCCAGGCCGCAGGATGACTTCTTCCTCGGCCAGGGACAGGCGCGCGCTCTCGTGGAGGCCGGGCGGCAGGACGCGGTCACGCGGACCTACGACGTGCGCGCGCTCGGACTCGGGGCGCACGGGCGAGAGAGAGAGGTCCCGGGGCTGCGGCTCCTCCCCTCGGTCGACGTCATCGGGCAGAGCACAGCGGTCGGCGGCTCGGGCCCGGGCCTCGTCGACGAGGGTTGGGTCAATCTGCTCGTCGACCTCCTGGGTCGGACGGCCCAGGGTGAAGGCCGCAACGTCGTCGTCGCGCCGGGGGGTCAGCTCATCGTCACAGGGCCCGCGCCGATGCACCAGAGCGTCGAAGGGCTGCTCGCGCTGCTCGGCGGCGCGGCTTCACAGGAGGTGCGGCTGACGTTGGATGTCTTGCGTCGGAACACGACGGACGTCGAGGGGCTCGCCGGGACGCTCATGACGCTCTCCGAGGCCGACGCGCTCGCCGCGGGCGCCGCGGAGCGCTTCGAGCTCACGCTGCGCGACGACGGTGACGGGGTCCTCGAGGCGACGCATCACATCTCGGCGCTCTTCGACTACGACGTCCAGGTGGCGAGTGGCGCGGCGAGTCTCGACCCGCTCGTGGTGCGTTGCGCGCTCGGGACGCGCCTCCTCGCGCGCGCCGCGCCGGCTGTGGGGGGCGTGCACCTTGCGTTCGTCGTGAAGCGCGGCGACCTCCAGCTCGCGCGGCGCGCACAGGGGATCGATATGAGCACGCGCCACGTTGGCGAGGACGGCCGGGCGCTGACGCAGGTCTGTGCGACGCTGATCGAGGACCCCACCTGGACCTCCGCGTCCTTCGCGTCGAGCTGCTTCCTGCCCGCGGACCGCGCGCTCGTGCTGCTGGGCTCTAGCGAGCCGGGGGTCACGGAAGTGCTTTTGATTCGGTGCAGCGCGGACAAGGGTGCTGGGGCGCCGCGGTTGGTGAGCTTCGACGATGGCTCGGGCGCCGCGATGGTGCACCTGGGGGCGTTCGTGCCGCCGGAGCTGCTCGGGGAAGGCAGCGCGTTTGCGCCGGGGTTCGGGGATGTGTCGTACCGTACTGCGCACGGCCTCCTCGGCGACGACTTGGCGTTCCTGGCGTGCGGGTTCGCGGGTTCGGGGTGGAACGCGACTCGTGATGGGTTGTTGCGCGGGCTCGGGCGCGGGTTCGATCACTGGGAGGTCGGGCCATGGATCGTCGTCCGGGGTGAGTCGCGTGCGCTCGCTGGGCTCGGCGGGCCGCCGCCGGCGGCGGCGGCGAACTTGACGATTGATTTGCGGATGGAGCAGGGGGAAACGACGTTGCGCTCGGCGCGGGTGCCCGTCCGGTTGGGGTCAGGGGCCGCGGTCGCGCTGACTTGGGAGCAGCTGGATGCGGTTGACTACGACGTCGAGATCGCAGAGCGCAGCGCTTGTACGGATTTGAACATGCAGCATGTGTTCGACGGGCTCGCGTGCTGGGTCAGGGTGTTGCCGGTAGGTGACGGGCGGATCGTGCTGGAAACGGCAGGGGCGGCGCAGGTCGCTGGGCCGCGGCGCAACAAGATGCTCCAGGACTCGATGGTCAACATGCTCGAGGAGCGCGACGTCGAGCTCCTCGGGCTGCGCGCGCGGCAGACGCTGACGCGCGGCGCTGCGGGCGAGTACCGTGCGGTGCTCGGCGCGCAGGGCGGTGATAGCCTGCGCGTGGTGATCGAGCTGCATTGACCTGTACCCGCATCTGCGCCCACTGCCGCGAATCACTCGCGGCAGGGGGCTCGAGCACCTCGTGAAGCGCAGCGGGTTGCCGGTGTCGATCGGCGTCGGTGGGGGCTTTCAGCGTAGCGGGAGTGTCATGCGCAGGCTCGACGAGTCCTTGCGGTACGACCCGAACGGTGTGCACTCCCGAAAGCCGAAGCGCGTATACAGCGCCCGCGCCGAATCGAAGGCGGCGGCCGTCCCCGTCTCGAGGCTCAAGCGGCGGTAGCCGCGGCGCCGTGACTCCGTGACGAGGTACTCGAGCATCCTCGCGCCATAGCCTCGGCCGCGCACCGCCGCGCGCGTGTGCATCGACTTCACCTCGCCGTGCTCGCGATCCAGTTCGCGCAGCGCGCCACAGGCGAGGAGCAACCCGTCCTCGCGCGCGGTCCAGAATGCGATGTCGGGCGCCCGCAAGCCGGAGAGGTCGAGCGCGTGGGCGCTCTCGGCGGGCGACTCGGCGCGCGCGAACGCGAGGTGCGCGGCGAGGAGCTCTTGTACGTCTGACTGGCCGAGGTCGCCCGGCTTGATCTCGAGGGGCATGGCGGCGGGCATGTTATCGACCGGCGGGGGCGTGGGGCGGATGGGTGGATGGGTGCAGAGGCTGTCGTTGCTCCACGCGCCGCCGGCGCTGGAGAAGGCGCGGCGGAGGACGAACTCGTCCCAGACGACGCCACGCAGCGGCGGACGGAGATACGCTGCACGCCGCAGGCCGCGCGGTTCGTCGAGCTTGCAGTCATTCGGCGCGCCGACCCACCTCGCATGACTTCGCCAGGGCGACTCCTCCACGGCCCACACGTGCGCTTCGTCGATTCGTTCGAGGCGTTGCTCGCGGCTCCGTTCGAGGGTCGATGCAACGCAATCTGCTGGGAGCGCACGATCACTGGCGACTTCGACGAGGTCGTGCGATTGCTCGCCGCGAGTGACGGCGTCACGGCGATCGATGCGGCCGAGCTCGAGGCATTGCCTGTCAGCGCCGCGGGGGCGCTCGCGGTGACCGCAGTGCTCGCGGACCTGCTCCGCTTGCGCGAGGCCGGCCACACCCCGGAGCTGAACTGCGTCGAGCGCTATCCACAGGGCTCCGATGACCTCGTGCCAACGGACGTCTATTCGTTCCACGTCGACAGCGCGACGGTGCCCACCGACACGTTCCTCTGCTGCTACGCCGGGCCCGCGAGCGAGGGCCTCCGGCGCGACGAGGCGCAGCGTCGGGTCGATGTCCCGGAAGTCCGCGCCGCGCTACTGGCGCGCTTCGGCGGCGACGACGACGAGGCGTTCGAGGCGCACCTCTGCGCTCGGCACCTCGACCTGCACTACACGCCGCTGCCACACGCGCGCCCGTACTCGTTCGGGCTTGGGCACTTGTGGCGCGTCGCCGTGCAGTACCCGGGCTGCCCGGTCCCGGCGTGCATCCATCGGGCCCCGATGACTGCGCCGGGCGCGCCGCATCGTCTGTTGCTGATCAGCTGAGCTGACCCGCGAGGGCAGCTACGAACCACCCACCGACGCGCGGCGACGCTCGGGAACACCACCCTGCGAACTGTCTTCTGTGGGGCAGGCTCCTAGGCAACCTTGACCTCGACGCGCGTGATGAAGACCTCGTCACGGAGCCGGCGCTTGACCTCCTCGGGCGGCGCAGTCTCGAGGAACAGCTCGATGGCTTCGATCAGGTCGGCGCGGGACTCTTCGACGGAGTCACCTTGGCTCGTGACATCGAGCTCGGGGCAATGGGCTACATAGGAGTCGCCGTCGCGTTCGATGATCGCGGTGAATTGCCGAGTTCCTTGCATAGCTCAACCTGCCGCCGCGGAGGATAGCACAGTCGGCGAAACCCTCGGACCGGCCGCGCAGACCCGTTTCGAGCCCACGACGCGCGAGCCCCCTGACGCGAGTGGTTCGCGGCAGGGGGCTCGGCAGTGTGCACGTTCGAGATCGTTCCGATCCGCCGACGTCAGACGCCCGCGGTGCGCTTCTTCGACTTCTTGCGCACCTCGGGGTCCAAGATGCGCTTGCGGAGGCGCAGCGACTTCGGCGTCACTTCGACGAGCTCGTCGTCCTCGACGTACTCGAGGCACTCCTCGAGCGACATGATCCGCGGCGGCGCGAGCCGCGTCGTGTCGTCCTTGCCCGCCGCGCGCATGTTCGTGAGCTTCTTCGTGCGGCAGACGTTGACGTCGAGGTCGTCCTCGCGGTTGTTCTCGCCGATGATCATGCCCGCGTACGTGGGCATGCCGACCGGCGTGAAGAACTTGCCGCGGTCCTGCAGGCCGTCCAGCGCATAGGCGACCACGTCACCCGTGCGGTCCGACACGAGCACCCCGTTCGTGCGGCGCGGGATCGCGCCGCCGTCCGACTCCCACGACTCGAAGACGTGGTGGATGATCGCCTCGCCCTGGCTGAGCGTCAGGAGCGCCGTGCGCGCGCCGATCAGGCCGCGCGACGGGATCTTGAACTCGAGGCGCGTCGTCGCGCCGGTCGTGTCCATGTGCAGCATCTCACCGCGGCGCCGGCCGAGGTACTCGATCACACGGCCCGCCGAGCCGGCGGGGGACTCGACGCTGGCGATCTCGTATGGCTCGCAAATAGTGCCGTCGACGTTCTTCAAGATCACCTGCGGCTTGCCGACGGCGAACTCGTAGCCCTCGCGGCGCATGTTCTCGATCAGCACCGAGAGGTGCATCACGCCCCGGCCCTTGACCTCGAAGGTGTCGGCCGAGTCCGTCTTCGCGAGCTGCATCGCGACGTCGCGCGCCGCGGCGCGCTCGAGGCGCCCGAGGATCTGGCGGCTCGTCACGAACTCGCCCTCCTGCCCGGCGAACGGCGAGTTGTTGACGACGAACACCATCGAGATGGTGGGCTCGTCCAGCTTGATCGCCGGCAGCGGCTCCTTGTGATCGGGGTGGCACAGCGTGTCACCGATCGAGAGATCGTCGATGCCCGTGACGATCGCGATGTCGCCGCACATCACCTGCTCGACCGGGACGCGACTGAGGCCTTGGTACCGGAAGAGGTTCTTCACCGGCATGATCGGGGCGTCGTCGTCGTCGGGGTGGCAGACGGCGTAGCGCTGGCCGACCTTCAGGACGCCGCGCTCGACGCGGCCGATCGCGACGCGCCCCAGGAAGTCGTCCTGGTCGAGCGACGACACCTGGAAGCGCGTGGGCCCGGTCGGGTCGACGTTCGGCGGCGCGACGCGGTCGAGGATGAGCTCGAACAGCGGCGCGAGGTCGTCAGACTTGTCGGCGAGGTCGCGCACTGCCCACCCGTCACGGCCAGAGCCGTAGCAGACCGGGAAGTCGAGCTGGTCGTTCGACGCGCCGAGCTCGACGAAGAGGTCGAACACCTCGTTGAGCACCTCGACCGGCCGCGCGTCGGCGCGGTCGATCTTGTTGACCATCACGATGGCTTTGAGGCGATGCTCGAAGGCTTTCTTCAGCACGAAGCGCGTCTGCGGCATCGGCCCCTCGAACGCGTCGACGAGCAGCAGCACCGCGTCCGCCATGTTGAGCGTGCGCTCGACCTGGCCGCCGAAGTCGGCGTGGCCCGGCGTGTCGACGATGTTGATGCGCGTGCCGTTGTATTCGATCGCGGTGTTCTTCGCGAGGATCGTGATGCCGCGCTCGCGCTCCTGGTCGTTCGAGTCCATGACGCAGGTCTGCATCATCTGGTTGGCGCGGAACGTACCGGCGAAGCGGAACATGGCGTCGACGAGCGTGGTCTTGCCGTGGTCGACGTGCGCCACGATGGCGATGTTGCGGATGGAGGGTGCGGTGGCCATCGAAGGGGCCTCCAGGAACGAGGAGGCGTGAAGAATCGCGTAACGCGGGCGGCGGTCGCCGCCGAATGAGGGCGAAAGATTGTACGAGCAACGTGGTCCGACGGCAACGCGGTGACCGGCGAGCCGTCAGCCACGCTGGGCGCGATACCGGGGGGTGTGCGCGCTCAGGCCGTGACCTCGACCCGCTGGATACGTTCCAGGAGGTAGGTCTTCAATAGCCCTGAATGGAGGCATTCGGCCTCCAGATAACTCTTCTTGTGGCGCTCGTAAAGAAGTCGCGGGAGGACAGCGAGGCGCGCGGGGGCCCTATCGATGCCGCCGTAGAGGAGCTTGACCTCGGCCCCATCGCGGGCGGCCGTCTCGAGCGTTCGCAGCCGCGGACTGAGCCGCGCCGGCTCCGGCAGGTAGGCGGGGATCGTGATCGGGGTCCCGCACTCCTTCAGGAGCGCCGCGGGGCTCGTCGCCCCCGAGCGCCGCGCGCACTCCTCGAGCACCTTCCAGCACCAGACGGCGTCCGGGAGGGCCCGGTGGAAGTCCCCGGGCTCGAAGTCGAGGTGCTGACACAGCGATGGCAGCTTGTGGTCGGGGCTGTCCGGGATGTGCCGGCGGGCCAGCTTCAGCGTGTCGAGCATGGGCGCGCCCGGCGGCTCGAGGCCCGCGCGCGCGAACTCGAAACCGAGCACCCGGGCGTCGAAGCCTGCATTGTGGGCGCACATCCAGTCCGCCCCGAGCCACGCGACGAAGCGCTGGAGGACCTCGTTGGCTGGCCGCGCCTGGCGGAGGTCCTGCTCCGTGATGCCGTGGATCGCGGTGGCCTCCGGGTCGATCGGCACCGGCGGCAGCACGAGCTCGACGAACTGGTCCTGCACCTCGCCGTCGACGACCCGCACGGCGCCCAGCTCCAGCAGGAACGGTGCGCCATGCACGTTGGCGGTCTCGGTGTCGAGGGCGACGATGGGGCGGTCCATGGGGCGCGGACGGTAGGGTGTGGACCGCACACAGGCAACTTCGGTTGCAGCCGAGGATCCCTGGAGCTACGAAAACGGGATGCCGACCCTCCCTGGCGCCGAGGGGCGCGCGCTCCTCCTTTACGACGGCACCTGCGGCCTCTGTGACCGCAGCGTCCAGTTCGTCCTGCGCCGGGACCCCGCGGGCCGGTTCCGGTTCGCGGCGCTGCAATCGGAGCCAGCGCGGCGGCTCGTCGCGGAGCTCGGCCTCGACCCGGACCAGGTCGACTCGGTCATCCTCGTCGACGAGCACGGCGTGGCGGCGCGCGAATCGACCGCGGCGCTGCGCGTCGCGGCGCGCCTCGGCTGGCCTTGGCGTGCGTTCGCGGCGGCGCTGGTGCTGCCGCGGGCGCTGCGGGACCCGGTGTACCGCTTCATCGCGAAGCGCCGCTTCCGCTGGTTCGGCCAGGTCGACGCGTGCCGCTTGCCGAAGCCCGAGGAGCGCGAGCGCTTCGTGGCCTGACAGCCGCGCGCGAACCTGATCGTCGGTTGGCGCGCGGAGGTTGGCCGCTAATGGAACGTGACGGAGTACCCGTCGGCGAAGTTCGACACCGCCACGCCGCCGAGCGCGTCGCGGTACCACGCGGTGAAGTTCCACACGTCACCGACCTGTACGGCGGCAGGGCCGATCGGCGTCGGCATATTGACGAGGTTGAGCGTGAGCGAGATCACGCCCGTCGCGCCCGAGTTCTGGATCTGCCCCGGACCGACGTAACGGCCGATGGGGGCGCCGAGGCACAGAGTGCCCTGGCTGCCACCCGGGTTTGGGATGAAGCTCTGGTTGCGGCTCGTCAGGAAGTAACCGAACGAGTTCTGCGGCAGGTCGCTCGCGACGAGCCCGAGGTCGTTGAACACGACCGAGGCGCTGCCCGTCGACGACATCGTGGCGGACGCTCCCGTGGAGTTGATCACCGCCGGGCCGCAGTAGTTCGTGCCCGCTTGCAGCGGGCTCCTCACGAGCGCGAGCGCGCGCGGCGAGCCGAGGTCATTGCCCGAGACCAGGTCGCTGTACAGCTCGAACGCCTCGTTCAGCGGGTCGATCACGCCGTTGCCGTCCGCGTCGTAGAGGCGCACGATCCGGTCGGGTGTCTGGTCCTCGACGAGGTACAGGGATCCATCGGAGTCGACGTCGATGTCCCACACGTTGCTCGCGACGCCCGCGGTCCAGTACTGCTGCTCCTCACCCGCGTCGATCACGCGGTTGTTGTTCGCATCGACGAGCTTCCAGATGATCTCGTTGCCGTTGTCGCCGAGGTAGAGCGCGCCATGCGTGTCGATCGTGATCTCCCAGTGGAACGCCGTGCCGCCCTGCGGTGGCGCGATGAAGTAGGGCGTGACCTCGTTCGGCTGGTCGATGGTCCCCGACTGGTCGAGGTCCTCGAGGCGGTACGCGCCCTTGGCTGGGTTCGCGCTCGTGCCGTTCTCGGCGTAGTAGAGCGCGCCGTCCGAGCCGCGCACGATCGCCGACGGGATCGAGACGCCCGCAGTGGCGCCCGGCGCGATGACGTAGTACTCCAGCGCTTCGAAGAGGTCATTGGCGTCGCCGTCGCCGGTGAGGTCCTCCAGCCGCAGGATGGCGTCGTTCCCGCCGGACACGACGTTCGAGCTCGCGACCCAGAGCACGCCGTTCGGGTCGCGCCACATGCCGCGCGCAGAGGTCATCAGCACGCCCGACACATTGCCGCCGGTGCGCCCGTCGAACCAGACCGTTGCCTCGTTCGCGCCGTGCGCGTCACCGTTGCCGTCGATGTCGATGAGGCGCAGCACGATGTCCTCGGTCGAGTCCGTCACGAAGAGCGCCCCGTCCGTCGCGCGCATGAGGCCCGCGTTGACCGACAGCGCGACCGGCCCGAGGCCGTCGTCGTAGAAGACGACGGCCTCGGCCGCGCCGTTGTAATCACCGTTGCCGTCGAGGTCGGAGCAGAACCAGACCTTGTCGCCCTCGGAGTCACAGACGTAGACGTCGGGGGCAGCCTGGGCCTGAACGAGGGGGGCGAGCAGGGCAGCGTAGGCAACGAGATATAGAGGGCGAGATGTCATGTGAAGTCGAGATGTCGTCGAGGCCGGGAGGAGCGCGAGCCAGGAGCACGTTAACGGGACCCGCCTGATCTCGCCAGCAGCAAATGAGACGCAATCTCAAATAAAGGTCAAGGCTCGGCCAAGGGAGCAGGCCGGCGATAGGGACCCTCACGCCTCGAGCAGCGCCTTGAACTCCGGCAGCCCGCGCAGCGGGTCCAGGTCCGAGTTCCGCGCCAGCTCGCTGCGCAAGTAGTACCCGCGGTCCCGCGCGTGGCCGAGCAGTACGACGGCCTCCTGCAGGTCATCGGGCCCTGCGATCAGCGCGTGCACACACGCCGCGTGATAGGCGGTGAAACAATCCTTCGGCGCGAGCTCCTGCGCCATGGCCGTCTGCTTGCGCGCGTCGCCCTCGCGGGCGATGCGCGCGTACAGCATCGCCATGTGCAGGCGGGCGTCGACGTCGTCCTTGGCCTCCATCAGGCGCTGGCGCGCGGCTTGGATACCGTCGTCCGCGACCTCCAAAGCCTCCTCGTAGCGGTTGAGCCGCAAGAGGACGTTGTAGAGGTGATCGTACGAGCCGATGTGCGAGGGCTTCAGCCCGATCGCGCGCTGGAACAGCCCCGTCGCGCTCTTGAAGTTGCCCTCGCGGGCGTAGATGGCGCCCAGGAGGCGATGCGCGTACCACTCCTCGGAGTCGACCTGCATCGCGCGCCGGTACGCGCGCTGCGCGTCCTCGATCGCGCCGGTGATGTGGCTCGCGAAGCCCAGCGCGGTATGCGCGAGCGCGCAGCCCGCATCGAGCGCGAGCGCGCGGTCGGCGTGCTCGCGCGCCTCCTCGATGAACGACGGATCGCCATCCCAGTAGAGGAACTTGCGCACCATCGCCTCGGCCAGGACCGCGTGGGCCTCGGGGCTGTAGCGGTCGTAATCGTCCAACGCCTTGCGCAGGAGGCTGATTGCCATCAGCGCGTGGCGGCTGCGGCCGCGGTGCAGGATGTCGCGCGCGCGGGTGACGAGCGCCAATGCCTCGCGTGTCTGCCGCGCGGGAGCGCGCGTCGCGCCCCGCGAGCCCGTGAGATGGGGGCGTAGGGCGCGCAGCGCGGCGCTGACGAGGTCCTCTTGCAGCGTCCACTCGTCCTCGTCCTCGGCGGTGCAGCGCTCGCGCACGGTGCGGTCGCCGAAGCGCAGCTCGAGGTCGAGCCGACCCTCGTGCCCCTGCACCTCGAGCGTGCTGTGCAGCAAGTAGTCGTACTCCGCGCCGGGCTCGCGCTCGTCGACGACGACGAGGCCCCGGTTGCGCTTCAGCGCCGCGACGAGGTCCTTGCGCAGGCCGCCGGCCATGATGCTGCACGTCGAGGGCTCGGGCCCGCCGCAGCCGACGGGCGCGACGAACATCCGGCCCGTGAGGTCGAGCGTGCGCCGCGTGCCCGTCCCGGTGAGCTTGTCCTCGACCGCTTGCAGCCCGCGCAGCGCGTCGGCCGCGTCGTCGAAGCGCGCCTCGGGCTCACCTGACAGGCAGCGCATGACAAACTCCTCGAGCGGCCGCGGGTATCCGTCGCGCACCTCGGACGGCCGCCGCCTCGGCGGGCCATCGAGGATCGCCATGCACACCTCGGGGAAGCTCTCGCCTGGGTACGGCAGACGCCCCGTCGTGACGTGGTAGAGCACCGCGCCGAGGGAGAAGATGTCCGAGCGCGCGTCGAGGTGGTCGCCGCGCACCTGTTCGGGTGACATGTAGAGCACCGTCCCGACGAGCATCCCGTGCTGCGTGATGCTCGACTCGTCGCGCGCGCGCGCGATGCCGAAGTCGAGCAGTTTCAGGGTGCCGTCGTCCTGCAACAGGATGTTCGCAGGCTTGAGGTCGCGGTGGATGATCCCGGCCTCGTGGACCCTGCGCAGCGCCGTCGTGAGCTGCTGCGCGATGCGCAGACACTCCTCGAAGCCGAGCTGCTGGTCCTTGACGATCTTGTCCAGAGTGCGCCCTTCGACGTACTCCATCGCGATGTACGAGGTCGTGCCGAAGCGGCCGTACTCGTAGATCGTCGTGATGTTCGGGTGCTCGAGGCGGCTCGTGTGCTGGGCCTCGCGCTCGAAGCGCGTGTCGGCCTGGGGATCGAGCTCCGCGTGGCTGCGCAGGATCTTCAGCGCCACCGTCCGCCCGAGCTTGGTGTCTTTCGCCCGGTAGACCTCTGACAAGGGGCCTTCACCGAGCCGGTCGGTGTCGGGTTCGAACTCGAAATGGGCGAAGCGCATCGGCGC
>Ga0163154_10002251_pt1 | contig 28468 bp, 21 predicted proteins | sample OliLakLV19MP9P1_FD_148649 | JGI IMG/M metagenome (GOLD analysis project Ga0163154, IMG submission 148649) | Freshwater microbial mat bacterial communities from Lake Vanda, McMurdo Dry Valleys, Antarctica - Oligotrophic Lake LV.19.MP9.P1 | ecosystem: Environmental > Aquatic > Freshwater > Lake >... | reverse complement strand
TAATTTCCCTGACTGCCTAGCATTTGCTTAAATATTTCTCTTGTAATTTCTCCCGGTTTTCCATTGCCGATTGTTTGTCCGTTTATTTTTAAAACTGGTAAAATAATTTTTGACGTACTTGTTACAAATGCTTCTTTGGCTGTTGTAAGTTGTTCCAATTGTATGCTTCCTTCTTTTACATTTAACCCGGCAAAAGCCATGATCTTTTTTCTTGTAATTCCAGCCAGCATATTTTTTTCCGGTGTTATAATTTCATTCCTTTCATTTACAATAAAAAAATTAGCCCTTGGGCATTCACTTATTCCTGATGCGTTATAGTACAACACATCATCGGCATTATTTTCTTTGATAAATGTTTGCAAACGGATGGCCTGCAGGTAATCAATGGTTTTTACCTGTGATAATTGCCGTTGGTGTTGGTAGGTTACCAGCCTGGTACCCTTTTCAAAATTGTCTTTGTTATAACTAAATGCTGACTGGGTAATAAATAGATTCGGTTTGGCGGGTGCATAGCCATCTTCCGAATAACCACCGGTCAGGGTAATTCTGATACCTGAATCGGGCAGGTTATTTTTCTCAATCAATTGCTGAAAAATATTTTTTAATGCTTCACGTTCTATATCAACGGGCAGAAACATTTCTGCAGCAGAAAAATAAAACCTGTCCAGGTGATCCTCTAAAAAAACGGGTTGGTCATTAATCGTTTTAAAATAATCAAAAATTCCATAACCACGCTGCACCGAAAGATCAGTGATTAAAATTTTTGCATCTTCTTTCAATACAAAATCTCCATTGATAAAAACATAGTTAGATTTCATTTTTTAGCTGGTTATACTTTTAAAAATTAGGTTTAATGTAGCCAATGCCTGAGATATAGCTGCAGCAGGGGTCTAAAACTATTAATTTTTTGCTTCCTCGATTATTCCAAAGTACAGTTGCCAAACATTTTTTCAACATTGGATGTTGAATTGCAACAGCATCCTCCTTTTTTTTCCACTTATCTGCGTGGTACAATGTCTGGTACAGGATAAAGCCGCCACAAATGATCAAAACGCCTCCCGTGATGCGGTTGATGCTATTTAAATTATGAAATGTAAGTTTTGGTTTTAATTTTCCGGCCAACAACACCTTTAATACATCTGAAAAAATATTTACTGCCAGGCATACAGCAAAAATAAGCACCCGGTAATTTACAGTATAATTTCTGGCAAAAACAGTAGCAGCTGTGAGCCACTCAACAAATAATATCGGGTTGAGTGTATTAATTAAAAATCCTTTTAAAAAGAGTTTTGCCATTTCTGCATTACTGATTCTATTCTCTAATTCACTTTCTACGGGTGCTATTAGCACTTTTTTAAAGATGGTATAGTAAATGCCCAGGGCCAGCAATAAAAAGCCGCCACCATAGCCAATCTCCCTAATATATACATCCAGAAAATGAGTAGTAAAAACAGTGAAAATATTACTGATTAAAACAAATAGTATGTCACTGAACCAAATGCCTGCAACAAAGCTAAAGCCACCACGTATGCCATTGTTAAGGCTGTTATTAATTACGGTAAATAAAATTGGCCCAACAGATATGGCAAGGTATAAACCCATTGTAATTCCTGTAATTAATGCTTGCCACATGTTGTATATTTTAATCAGGACAGGCACTTGTTTTTATTTAACAAGATTGCCATATTTTTAAAATGCTGGTACAATATACTTCAACCTGACAGATGTACATTTATAATATCGCTTTCATCTTTCTCATCAACCTTTAATTTAAAAATTACTTCTAATAATGCTGAGTTTTTTGCGTATTCAATATTGGAGCGAATTATAAGTTTGTGTTTGTGAGCTGCATGTACTGCTAAAGCAAAATTGTTATGTAGAATATCCCTTCAGGACAAGATTTTAAAAATTAGGAGGACTGTCCAACTAAGAATGTCCATTTAAGATAGAACACGCTAAAGTCATTTTATCTTTTCTACAAATTCCTTGCGGTATTGTGAAGGTGTAATTTGTTTTACCTTTTTAAATTGTTTGCTGAAATGCGCCCAGCTGTTATAGCCGCTTTCGTAACAAATTTCAACAACAGCTTTGTTGCTATCGGTTAATAGTTTACAGGCATGACTGATCCTGAGTTCCTGTAAAAAATCGAAATAGGTTTTCTTGATATTTTTCTTAAAAAATCTGCAAAAGGTAGGGATACTCATTCCGGCTACTTTGGCTACCTGCTCCAGCGTTAATGCTTCCAGGTAATGTTTAAAAGAGAAATCAATTATCTTTTCAATTGCGGGGTTGATATTGCTGTTGACAGATATGAAGTGTTGGGTTATAATACGGTGGTTGCCTGTACTGCACATTTGTTGAATTGCCTGCAACAGCAGGTTGATTCGCTGATATCCTTTGGCCGTTTCAATTGCAAAAATCAATTGGGTGATAGATGGGTTTATTTTTTTATCCAGCTGAATTCCATCATTCTTTTGCAAAAAATATTGGATTGGTTTCATCTCTGGCAGCGATAAAAATATTTCACCAAACAGGTTTTGCTTAAAATGAATAACGATGGCACTACCAATAGTTTTTGGATGCTGTTTGCGAAACCAATGCGGCAGGTTTGCGGCCAGAAAAAAAATATCGCCGGTTGCATATTCACCCACATAATCACCTGCCATGATGGTGCCTTGTCCTTCTGTAATCAGAATCAGTTCGCACTCTTCATGCTTGTGCCAGTTGGTTTCAAACTGGGGTGTTTTGTAGGTTCTGCAGGCAAAAGACTGGTTATCTTCCAGGTGAATTTTTTGTATAAGTGTTTTCATGAAAACTTATTTAAACCTAGTATATTATCAGTTTTATTATCTAAAAATAACTTTTTGTGATAAGATAGCATATTTAATTTTGAAAATAGCAGTTGTAAATCTGATGGGAAATCACAAATTTTACATTGAATAACGATTGATTACAGGTAGAAACTAAAACACGATATGTTACTATTAGGAATTGATATTGGAACATCCTCCATTAAGGTTGCCATTATAGATGCAAATTCACAGCAAACCATCACCACTGTTCAATATCCTGAAATTGAAACGCCCATTGTTGCCCTGCAACCAGGTTGGGCAGAGCAAAGTCCGGAGATGTGGTGGCAGCATGTGCAATCTGCTATTCTTGCAGCACATGCGCAACAGTTATACAATCCTGCGGATATCAGGGCAATCGGTATTGCCTACCAAATGCATGGATTGGTGTGTGTTGATAAAGACCAGCAGGTTTTAAGAAACAGCATTATTTGGTGCGACAGCAGGGCTGTACCTCTTGGCAACGAAGCATTCGATGCAATTGGGCATGACAAATGTTTATCGCATTTACTCAATTCTCCGGGAAATTTTACTGCTGCAAAACTGGCCTGGGTTAAGCAACAGGAGCCTGCCGTATTTGAAAAAATTGACAAGGTTTTATTGCCCGGCGATTTTATTGCCATGAAACTTACCGGCAGCAGTACCACCAGTATTTCAGCATTAAGCGAAGGAATATTCTGGGATTTTGCCAACAATGAATTGTCGAAGGATATGTTCAATTATTTTGGATTTGATACTTCCATCATTCCGGAGGTAAAAGATGTTTTTACAACACATGGATTGGTAAGTAAAAGCGTGGCTGCACATTTATCATTGACAGCTGGTATTCCGGTAAGTTACAAGGCAGGTGATCAACCCAATAATGCTCTTTCTTTAAATGTACTCAACCCCGGCGAAGTGGCTGCTACAGCCGGAACTTCAGGGGTAATTTATGGCGTAAAAGATGAGCTTGCATTCGATACAAAATCGAGGATCAATACGTTTGCGCATGTAAATTATACGATGCTTCAAAAGCGGCTTGGTGTGTTGCTTTGCATCAATGGTACCGGTATACTCAACAGTTGGGTTAAGAAAGTAACCGGCAGTGAACTTAGCTACCGGCAAATGAATGAGCTGGCAAAAACGATTGAACCAGGCAGCAATGGGTTAGTAATGATTCCATTTGGAAATGGTGCTGAACGGATGCTGGAAAACAGGCAATTGAAAAGCCATATACACAACATTGATTTTAATATTCACACACCTGCACATTTATACAGGGCAGCACAGGAAGGGATAGCATTTGCCTTTAGGTATGGACTGGATATAATGAGAGCAAATGGTATGAACCCATCAGTAATAAGAGTGGGAAAAGCCAACATGTTTTTAAGCGATGTTTTTACGGAGGCGTTTGTAAATGCAACCAACGTTCCGGTAGAAATGTATGCCTGCGATGGGAGTGTGGGCGCCGCTATTGGTGCAGGAATCGGAGCTGGCTTTTACGCTTCGGCTAAAGAGGCATTTAGTAATACAAAGGCTCTTTCGCTTACAGAACCAAACAATAGTAATGTCTATAACGAATTGTACCAAAAGTGGAAAAATTGTTTGGAGAGTGATGCTGCAAGTAACAGTTTAGTAGTGTAGTAGTTTTGATGTCATCCGTTCATCTATGGTTAGTAGGTTTAGAAGTTTAGATGAGCGTCAATATAAGAAACCATTAGTATAATAAAAGAAGGGTTCGTAGAAAGCGTTTTACTTTTTTAGTCTAATTCAACCAAAGCTCCATCGGAGCAAAATGGTAGCAGAAGGTGAAAAATGCAGCAATACAAAACGTAAAGCTCCATCGGAGCGAAATGTTAGTAGAAGAAGAAAATGCAGTAATCCAAAACAAACAAAGCTCCATAGGAGCGATATGTTAGTAGCAGATGAAAAGAAAAAGCAGCAAAACAAAACACAAAGCTCCATAGGAGCGAAATGTTAGTAGATGAAGAAAATGCAGTAATCTAAAACAAACAAAGCTCCATAGGAGCGAAATGTTAGTAGATTCCATAGGAGCGAAATGTTAGTAGATTCCATAGGAGCGAAATGTTAGTAGCAGCAGCGGAAGGATTCGTAACAAATTATTGGGTAGCCCGAATGTTTGTAAATGCTTATTGAAATTATACCTTTCAGCACCTAGCCCTGATTGAAGCGGAAAGCCCGGAATGAAGTGAAGCCGACGAAGGAGGCGCAACGTAATGAGGACTTGCAGCGAAAAGCAGGACCACTGATGATGATTGATTTACTGTTGTGCTTCTAAAAAAATGCGTTTATAATTTTTTATTCAATAATTTTTAACACCCCAAGCCATTGCAATTGGTGCGGATAAATTTACAAATATGGAAATAGTTACAGGTAACACGGAGTATTTTAATAGTGTAGGTAAAATTAAATTTGAAGGGCTTGAAAGCGACAACCCGCTTGCCTTTAGGTGGTATGACGAAAATCGTTTGATAGCAGGAAAAACCATGAAAGAATACCTGCGGTTTGCCTGTGCTTACTGGCACAGCTTCTGTGGAAATGGCGCCGATCCGTTTGGAGCGCCTACTCATATTTTTCCCTGGAATGTAAAAACGGATGCGGTAGAAAGGGCGAAAGACAAAGCCGATGCTGCCTTTGAATTTATCACTAAACTGGGCCTGCCATTTTATTGTTTTCATGATGTGGACGTGGTGGATTATGGCGATGATGTAAATGAAAATGACCGCAGACTGCAGGCGATGACTGCCTATTTAAAACAAAAGCAACAGGCAAGTGGCGTACAATTATTATGGGGCACCGCCAACCTGTTTAGTAACTTAAGGTACATGAATGGTGCGGCTACCAATCCGGATTTTCATGTGCTGGCGCATGGTGGGGCACAGGTAAAAGCGGCCATTGATGCAACGATTGAACTGGGTGGAAGTGGTTATACTTTTTGGGGTGGCCGTGAGGGTTATATGAGTTTGCTGAACACGGATATGAAAAGAGAAAAAGCGCATTTCGCAAAATTTTTACATGTTGCCCGGGACTATGCAAGGGCCAATGGTTTTACCGGTACTTTTTATATTGAACCCAAGCCATGTGAGCCGAGCAAGCACCAATACGATTACGATTGCGAAACAGTGATTGGTTTTTTAAGAGAGTTTGATTTGTTGAATGATTTTAAACTCAACATCGAAGTGAATCATGCAACGCTTGCCGGGCATACGTTTCAGCATGAACTGCAGGTGGCTGTTGACAGTAATTTGCTGGGCAGCATGGATGCCAACAGGGGCGATTATCAAAATGGCTGGGATACTGATCAGTTCCCGAATAACATCAATGAGTTGGTAGAAGCCATGCTGGTAGTTGTAGAATCTGGCGGTTTTAAAAATGGCGGAATAAATTTTGATGCAAAAATTCGTCGCAACTCAACGGATGCTGAGGATTTGTTTTATGCACACATTGGTGGGATGGATACGTTTGCAAGGGCTTTAATTATTGCAGATACATTGCTGCAAAAATCTGACTATAAAAAATTACGTACCAACAGGTATGCAAGTTTTGATGCAGGCAAAGGAAAAGAATTTGAAGAAGGAAAATTATCGCTGGAAGATTTAAGAAGTTATGCCATTGAAAAAGGCGAGCCTGCTGTAATAAGCGGCAAGCAGGAGTACATGGAGAATATCATCAACCGGTATATTTAATTTTTTTGCTCCGTACAATTTTAACTGACGAAGTTTTTAATTGTATTCTGAAAAAGGCTGTTATTTAATCATTGGATTAAATAACAGCCTTTTTGTTTTTGATTAATTTACGCAATATCGCCATTCTTTAAATGGAAAAAAATCGAACAGCTGTTTGCAAAAACTAGAAAGCTGCTAGTGTTGATGTCTAATTGCCAATTGCCAATTGCTTATTGCCAATTGCTTATTGCTTATTGCTTATTGCTTATTGCTTATTGCATTAGTTCATCATCAATATATTCACACTTCTTTGGAGGATGTTAAATGCAATTTCTGCCATCATATTTTCTTTGTCTAATGTGGGATTTACTTCTGTAATTTCAAAGCAACATACTTTTCTGTTTTGCATAAACTTGCTGATTAAATCTTCTACTTCTCTTTCTTTTAGTCCATTGCTTACTGGGGTTCCGGTGCCTTTTGATATGGTAGAATCAAGACTGTCTACATCGAAACTTATATAAATATCTGTACAGTCGGCCAGGTAGCGAATTACTTTTCTGCTAACACTTTCAGCACCATTACGCCTTACTTCTGCGGTGGTAATTACTTTGATACCGTATTTTTCAATCAGCTTTTTTTCTTCCACTTCGTAGTCTCTTAATGAAATAAATACCACATCTTCGGGTAATACTTTAGGATAAATTTTTCCGATATTTTTTAACTGGTCCCAAAGCCGGGAAGTTTTTTCATCCACATTATGCACTTTACATTCTTCATTGTCTTCACCAATGGCAGTGGCTAAACTCATGCCGTGCATGTTGCCTGTAGGTGTTGTGTAAGGGGTATGTAAGTCTGCGTGCGCATCTATCCAAATTACGCCAAGTTTGCTTTTTGGTTTTGCCATTTTAATACCTGCAATGGTGCCACCTGCTGTGCTGTGATCGCCACTTAGTACTACCGGAAAAAAATGCCCTTTCATGGAATCACTCACTGCTTTGCTTACCCGTTCGTACATGGTTACCATGCCTTGTATCCTTTTGGCATAGGGCGATTGAATGGGTTCAAACAGCAGTTTATTCTCTACTTCAATTTTTTCTGATGGAAAGTGTACAAAGAAATTACTCATAAAATCCAGCGCAGCAATTTTAATGGCATCAACGCCTAAACTTGCACCACGGGTGCCTGCACCAATTTCGCTGGGCACTTCTATTAACTTAATATTCTTCATATAAATAGTTAAGGCCTTAACCAACGAGAAAGGGAATAAGCTGGCAGCCAACCGGTATCTCTGTAAGCAAGGTTATAATACAATTAGTAGTAATTTTTTACCCGGTAAAGCTATATAATTCCGTCCAAAGGGTTGCAACCTTTAATGGTGCCAACGGTTTTTAGTGGTTTAAACCGCATAAACATATCCTCCCTGTACCATTTTTCTTTCCTCGTTTTTTTGATCACTTCCTGGTGCTCCTTTAGTTGATAGGCAAAGTTTTTCATGTGCTCTTTGCTACGCCAGATGCTGAAAGTTGCCTGCTTTATATACGGTATTTCACCAATGCCAATGGAGGTAATAAACCCTTCGGAACCCACCATTTGGTTGGCAACACTACCTACATTTTTCCAAAATGCCTGAAGTTTAGAAAGCCGGATGGTTGCCCTTGTTAATACAGCTATCAATCCGTCGTTATCCGTTTGTTTTGGTAAAATGCCAAAAGGTTCTTTGCCGTCCCATTTACCATGGCCCTCGATGGGCTGTAAAAATATGGTCCATGTTTCGCAATTAAAAAATTGTATCCATTTGCTTATGAAATTGCCATACAGGTCTTTCATCAGTAAGTTGGTATCTGTTGTATTTGTTTCTGTTGATTTATTATTGATAGCCAGAATGCCCCATTGCTGCCAGTCGGGGTGTTTATCAAATGTGCCGTTTTTGCCACAACCCATTAATTTAAAAAAGCTAATATTTTTATTGAGCCAAAGTGGTAAACGATGAATGGCCATTGCAAATAATGCAACAACCGCCAGGCGTTTGGGGTAGCGTATGATTGTAAGTGTAACCTGCATAATGCAACAATAACAAGAATTAGCCTGTTAAGGTTATTTTAATTTGAAACTCATTTATAATTCTTTCTTACAGGTTATTCTCCTTGCCTTAAATAAAATATTTCTAACGACTCTTTGTACTTCTAAATTAAATTTTCATCACGGTACATAAAATATAATTTTCGGCTACCAATATAATTTTAATCAAAAAAAATCTAAATAAAAAATAACCTCCTTATTTCACTACAGCAAAATGGTTGTTTTCTTATATTTTTGCACTTCAAAAATATAAGCTATGCAATTGTCTTCTTTGTTAGATCGTTTTGCCGAACCGGAAACTTTAAAAATGGCCAAGCTTGGCCGTGAACTCCGTGCCAAAGGTGTGGATGTAATTGACCTTAGCCTGGGCGAACCGGATTTTGATACACCGCAACACATAAAAGATGCAGCCATCAAGGCCATTAATGATAACTGGAGTCATTATACACCGGTTGCAGGTTTTGCTGATTTAAGAGAAGCTGTTTGTACCAAATTAAAAAGAGACAATAACCTCGATTATAAACCGGAAAATATTGTGGTATCAACCGGAGCAAAACAAAGTCTTGCCAATACTATTTTAGCATTGGCAGAGGAGGGGGATGAAGTGATAATACCTACACCTTATTGGGTAACTTATTCTGAACTGGTAAAAATTGCGAGGGCTACAGTAGTAGAAGTGCATACTACCCTTGAAAGTGGTTTTAAAATTACACCAGCCGAATTGGAAGCGGCTATCACGCCTAAAACAACAATATTTTTATTTTCTTCTCCCTGCAACCCTTCTGGTACGGTTTATTCAAAAAGTGAATTGGCTGCATTGGCTGCAGTATTTGTAAAATATCCGCAGGTATATATTATTGCAGATGAAATTTATGAGTACATCAACTTTGTTGGCAGGCACGAAAGTCTTGCTCAGTTTGATGAAATAAAAGACAGGATTATTCTTGTGAATGGCTTGAGTAAAGGTTTTGCTATGACGGGATGGCGTCTTGGATATATTGCATCCAATGTTGATATTGCTAAAGCTTGCGAAAAGTTACAAGGGCAATTTACCAGTGCCACTTGTTCCATTGCACAAAAAGCAGCTGTAGCAGCTTTAACAACCGATTTAACACCCTCCTTTGAAATGACCAAAGAGTTCACCTGGAGGCGGGCAAGGGTAATGGAATTGATTAAAGATATTCCTGGGTTTAAATGTTTTGAACCTGATGGCGCTTTTTATATTTTCCCGGATGTATCCTGGTATTTTGGAAAATCGGATGGTGAAAATCTTATTAAAAATTCTGCTGATTTTTCGATGTACCTGCTTAATACCGCACATGTGTCTTCAGTAATGGGGGATGCTTTTGGTGAGCCAAAATGCGTACGTTTCTCATTTGCCAATAACATGGAAAATATAGAAAAAGCATGGAGCAGGATAAAAGAAGCTTTAGCCAAACTGAAATAGTTGCTCTCTCCAAATAAAACAAGCGCCTGTTTTATTTGAAGTCTATCTTGGTGTTATGTTAAAAATAAAATGACGTTTATTTTTGCAAGGTTACATATTGCCTATTCACCATTCCTGCTAAACCTAACAGCATCATTCCCTGTAAGAAAATATATTTTTTACAGGGATTTTTTTGCTCGTTACTAATGATTTGTATTTGATCGTGTTTATTAGCTATTATAGATAGAGCCATCATCAAAAAAAAATTTTTCTATTGTCAGCTGTGTATTTGCTCCAATTTACTTAGGGTTATATTACTACAAAAATTATAGGCCCAGCGTTCATGCACGGCTTACAATTGCTGCATAAGGGTATTTCTCCAGACTTACCATTTGTAAAAATTTAATAATAATTTGTTGTTTTTGCATTGCAGTTGGGTAAAAGTGGTTATTTTTGCAACAGTTTACTACGCAACTATTGATATATGAATTGTAAAGAACTACCTGAAACAGTAGGGTTTCGAATTGTGCACACCGGAAAGTTGTTGTTAAAAACTATCAACTTGAAATTTGCCGGCATCACCAACGAGATAACTTTTGAGCAAATGGCCGTTTTGTATTTTATATCCAGAAGTGCAGGAAAAGATGTGATACAGCAGGATATTGCTGAATTAATGGATAAAAACAAATCGGCCATACTACGCTCTATTGATATTTTAGAACAAAAGGGGTATGTAAAAAGAGTGCAGGTTCCGGGAGACAGACGTAAAAATGTGCTGGAAATTACCGAAAGCGGTAAAACGATTATTTACAAAATGCACGAAATTTTTTTAAAGCAGGATGAAGTGTTAACGGATGGTATTGAAAAAACTTCACTGGAAACCTGTATGAATGTGCTGAATGAAGTACTGCGAAGGTGCAGATAATGTTAATAGATTTTAATAAATTACCTAATAATCGACCAAACCAACAATAACAATTTGGTAACTTTAATTTATATTTAATTTTATTTACCAAATTATTCAACTAGCAAGATGATCAACAATGCACTAAAGAAAAAAATCGACGCTTTCAAAACTGCAGATCTTTTAAAGGCAGCGGATATATATCCGTTCTTCAGGCCATTGCAGTCTGACCAGGACACAGAAGTAATAATTGGTTCAAAACGTATTTTAATGTTTGGATCTAATAGTTACCTGGGTTTAACCAACCATCCAAAGGTAAAAGAAGCTGCAAAAAAAGCTATAGATAAATACGGTAGCGGATGCGCTGGTTCCAGATTTTTAAATGGAACACTCGATCTTCATTTGCAACTGGAAGACGCACTTGCCCAATTTGTAGGTAAAGAATCCGCCTTGGTATTCAGCACGGGCTACCAGGTAAATTTAGGCGTAATTTCTGCCCTTGCCGGCAGAAGTGATTTTCTTTTTCTAGATGAATTGAACCATGCCTGTATCATTGACGGCAGCCGGTTATCCTTTTCAAGAAATTTTAAATACGGCCACTCTGATATGGCTCACCTGGAAAAATTATTAGCCAATGTTCCATACGATGCCTTTAAATTAATTGCTACTGATGGCGTATTTAGTATGGAAGGCGATATTGCCAAATTGGATGAAATAAGCAACCTGGCTAAAAAGTACAATGCAACTGTTTTTGTTGATGATGCACACTCTTTAGGTGTATTTGGCCCCGCCGGACAAGGTACTGCAGCCCATTACAACATCACCCATAAAGTAGACCTCATCATGGGTACTTTTAGCAAATCGTTGGCATCAATCGGAGGTTTTATTGCGGCAGACAGAAATGTAATTGAGTATTTAAAACATCATGCCCGTTCACTTATTTTTAGTGCAAGTATTTCTCCCGCAGCAACAGCCAGCGCTTTAGCAGCCCTGAATGTGTTAAAAGATGAACCCGAACGTTTGGAAAAATTATGGGATAATACCAATTATACATTGGAGGCTTTTAAAGAAGCTGGTTTTGATGTAGGCCCAACTGAATCACCTATTATTCCTATTTATGTAAGAGACAATGAAAAAACATTCCTGATGGCAAAAATGCTGATGGATGAAGGTGTTTTTGTAAACCCAATTGTGTCTCCTGCGGTTAGCAGTGATTCTTCCATGATTCGTTTTTCATTAATGGCTACCCATTCTTTTAAACAAATAGATTTTGCTGTAGAAAAACTTAAAAAAGTGGCATTCAAATTGAAAATACCACTATTAAATACTGCCAAAGTATGATGCAGGTAAGGAAGGTTGTTTCTAAAAAGGAATTGTCAGACTTTATTGATTTTCCACATGCATTGTATAAAGGGGACGCCAATTATGTTCCTGAATTACATATTGCCCAGCGGGATTTATTAACGCCGGGAAAACATCCTTTTCACGAACATTCCAGTCTCCAGCTTTTTTTTGCTTACGACGGTAATGAAATTAAGGGCCGAATTGCGGCGATACAAAATACCAATCACAATACATTCAAAAATACTAAAGATGGTTTCTTTGGATTTTTTGATGTTGTAAATGATGTTGAAATAGCCCGTTTACTTTTTAATGAAGCCACTAAGTGGCTGGTAGAAAAGGGTCTTAATACAATGATCGGGCCTGTTAATCACTCCACCAACGAAGCCTGTGGTTTATTGGTAGATGGATTTGATTCTTCTCCCGTGGCTATGATGACCTATAATAAACCCTATTATGCAAATTTATTAGAAGCCTGTGGTTTTACAAAAAGTGTTGACCTCCTGGCCTATCACCTGCCCACCAATACAACTGATAAGCGTACGGTTCAATTGAAAGATGTTTTGATTAAACGATTACAGCATAAGGGAATCACCATCAGAAAAATCAATTTAAAAAATTTTAATTACGAGGTAGAAAGTATTTTGGGCGTTTACAACAGGGCCTGGCAGGAAAATACCGGCTTTGTACCCATGACGGATAAAGAATTTAAATACCTGGCCAAAGATTTAAAAATGATATTGGATAAAGATTTTGGCTCCCTGGCAGAACATAACGGCAAAGTAATAGGCTTTTCGCTTGCTATTCCTGATATTAACCAGGTGCTTAAAAAAATAAAAAGAGGCAGGTTGTTGCCAACTGGTATTTTTAAGTTATTACTTGGTAAGGGCAAAATTGATTATGTAAGAGTATTGGCATTGGGAGTAGAACCTGAATATAGAAGATTGGGTATTGAAGCATGTTTTTATGCGGAAATAATTGAACAATGTATTGCTAAAAATATCAAGGGAGGCGAAGCGTCCTGGATATTGGAAAATAATGAGTTGATGAATAACGGGCTTAAAAAGTTGAATGCAACAGCTTATAAGCGGTACAGGATTTATACAAAAGAAATATGAAAGAGAGCGTATTAATTACTGGTGCCAGTGGGTTTTTAGGCTTTCATATCATTAACGCCGCTTTACAAGCCAATCTCGATGTGTTTGCTGCGGTAAGGGCAAAAAGTAACATCCGCCATTTGATTGATTTGCCTGTAAAAATCGTTCAGTTAAATTATGAAAATCCCTTGGCATTAGCGGAAGATTTTAAGCAAAAAAAATACAACTACATTATTCATGCTGCTGGCATCACAAAAGCTAATAACGAGGCAGAATATAATTTAGTCAATAATATTTATTCTAACAATCTTGCGTTGGCAGCCAGCGAAATTCAGGAACACTTGAAAAAATTCGTATTTATTAGTAGTCTTGCTGCTGCCGGTCCGTTAAAGGATATTGAAGGCGCAATCGATGAAAGTATGATTCCTAATCCGGTTACAGCTTACGGTAGAAGTAAATTAAATGCAGAAAAGCAGCTGTCTACATATAATTTTCCAGTTACCATATTAAGACCAACGGCAATATACGGTCCACGGGAAAAGGATTTGTTTATTGTTGCCAATTATTTAAAGAAGGGGTTCGATCCGCACATTGGAAAATTTCCGCAAAAGCTAAGTTTTGTACATGGAAAAGATGTGGCAACACTAGCGGTAAAAGCGCTGTTTTTACAACAGGCAAATGGAATCTACAATGTAACCGACGGGCATGTTTATGGGAGATATGATTTTGGAATTATAATTAAAAAAATCCTGAATAGAAAGGCTGTTAGGGTACATATCCCCATTGGGGTTTTAAAAATAATATTAGTGGGTGTAGAAAAAATTAACAGGTACCTTAAAAAGGTTTCTCCCGTAAACAGGGAGAAATTAAATGAATTGGCTGCAGTAAACTGGAGTTGTGATATTAGCAAAGCAAAAAGCAGCCTTGGTTATTTACCGGTTTACGATTTAGAACTTGGGTTAAAGGAGTCTATTGATTGGTATATCGACAATAAATGGTTGTGAGGTGCCTGGGAAAATTTGATAAGATAAAAAAAGTTAATTCTTTTAGTTTATTAACATAAGTCAACTGTTATCATATAAATAAAACGGAATTTTGTAAAAATTTTTATAAACCATTGTAAAAAATAAAGCGATGAAACAACATATACAACCAGCAGAAGGAAAACTTGGCATTCTTATTCCAGGTTTAGGAGCAGTTGCCACCACATTTATTGCAGGAGTAGAAGCTGTAAAAAAAGGTATAGCTAAGCCAATTGGCTCCTTAACCCAAATGGGTAATATCCGAATTGGTAAGCGAACCGAAAACCGCAATCCCGCCATCAACGAATTTGTACCGCTGGCGCAGTTGAATGATATTGTTTTTGGTGGATGGGATTTGTATGAAGACAATGTATATGAATCTGCATTAAATGCCAAGGTACTTGAATTGCCACTGCTGCATTCGGTAAAAGAGGAACTGGAATCCATTAAGCCAATGAAAGCCGTATTTGACCAGTCGTATGTAGCTAACCTGGATGGGGTAAATATAAAAAAGGCTGCTACCAAATATGAGCTTGCTATGGAGTTGATTGCTGATATGGAGCAATTTAAACTTGTTAATAATTGCAGCAGGTTGGTAATGGTTTGGTGTGGCAGTACAGAAAAATATATTGAGCAAACAGCCGTTCATAACAGCGTTAAAAGTTTTGAGCAGGGCTTAAAAGATAATGATGACCTGATTGCACCGAGTATGATTTATGCTTATGCTGCATTAAAAATTGGTGTGCCATTTGCAAACGGTGCACCCAATCTTACCTGCGATATTCCGGCATTGATTGAGTTGGCCAAAGAAACGCATACACCTATATGTGGTAAAGATTTCAAAACAGGCCAAACATTGATGAAAACAATAGTAGCACCGGGTTTGCATGCAAGGGCATTGGGTGTTTCGGGTTGGTTTTCTACCAATATTCTGGGTAACAGAGATGGGTATGTTTTAGACAATCCTGCAAATTTTAAAACAAAAGAAGTATCCAAACTAAGTGTACTGGATGAAATTTTTAAGCCTGAATTAAATCCTGAATTGTATGGTGACATGTACCATAAAGTAAGGATCAATTATTATCCTCCACGTGGCGACAACAAAGAGAGTTGGGATAACATAGACATTTTTGGCTGGCTGGGCTATCCCATGCAGATAAAGATAAACTTCCTGTGCAGAGATTCTATTTTAGCAGCACCCATTGTACTGGATCTTGCATTATTTATGGACCTGGCAAAGCGGGCAGAAATGAGTGGCATACAGGAGTGGTTGTCTTTTTATCTTAAATCACCTCAAACATTGGAAGGGCTGCCTCCTGAGCATGATATTTTTAAACAGTTGATAAAATTACAGAATACACTTCGCCATATGATGGGTGAAGATTTAATAACGCACCTGGGACTGGATTACTACCAGGAACTGGTAGATTCTATGTAATGAAATTACATACTACTATTGCATCTGTTTTTGGAATAGGGTTTATAAAAAAGGGAGGTGGCACAGTAGCCGCAATAGCTTTTTGTGTAGCCTGGTTTTTTTTGCCTGCCGGTTACGTTAACTCATACTGGCAGGTAGTTATTACCGTTTCAATTTGTGTAATTGGCACCTGGAGTTCTAATAAAGTGGATCCTTTGTGGGGCAAAGACAGTAGTAAAGTTGTGATAGATGAAGTGGCGGGAATGGCCATTGCTTTATTGTATGCACCGCACAACATAATTTTTGCATTGGTTGCCCTGGTATTTTTTAGATTGTTTGATATTTTCAAACCATTGGGCATAAGGCAACTGGAAAAATTACCGAAAGGATGGGGTGTTATGGCAGATGATGTGTTGGCTGGCATCTATGCCTTTATTATAGTCAGGCTGGTTATTTATACAGGCTGGTTATAAAATTAAATAAATATGAACCTGTTTATAAAAGCAAATTCGGCTTCTTTGGTCTCCAGCTTTTGTGATTACCTGGTTTCCATCCTGATTAAGGAATTACTGATTGTACCGGCATTTTTTGCTAGTATAATTGGCACAATGGCAGGAGGGTTGGTTAATTTCTTTATTAACCGACATTGGGTATTCAGGTCGTCTGCTACTTCCATCTATTATCAAAGTAAGCGCTATTTTCTTATCTGGTCTGGTAACCTGATTTTGAATGCAGTTGGGCTCTACCTGCTGATAGATGTGGCCGGATTGTACTATATAACTGCAAAATTGATTACATCTGTACTGGTAGCAATAATGTATAATTATCCGTTACAGAAAAAATATGTTTTTAAAAATAATTAATAATAATGAGTGGTAGTAAGTTTAAGTTGAGGCTGTTTTTTTTTACAGTTTTAGTTTGTAATGTCTTTTTATTGCAGGCACAAACGGTGGTTAAGGGTTTTGTAAAAGATGCCATCACCAAAAGGCCAATGGCATTTGTAAGTGTTGTATTTAAAAACGGTAAAGGCGTATCTACAGGCGAGGATGGCAGCTATTCGATTGAAACAAAGAATACGAAATTAAATACGCTTATTTTTTCTTACGTGGGTTATACTACCATTAACAGGGAAATTAAACCCGGCATAGAACAATCACTTGATGTTGTGCTGGAAATGGGGTCATCCCTTAAAGAAGTTGTTGTAAAACGGGGGAGAGGTAAGTATCGGAACAGGAACAATCCTGCAGTAGAATTGATTGATAAAGTGATTGAGAATAAAGACAAAAACAGGATAACTACCTATGATTATGTTCAGTACGAACAGTATGAAAAACTAGGTTTATCGCTTGCCAATAAGCCGGAAAAATTGCAAAAGAATCTGGTTTTTAAAAATTACAAGTTCATGATGGAAAATATAGATACGGTTACGCTGCAAGGCCGGTCTATATTACCAATATACCTGCAGGAAAAAATAACTCAAAGGTACCTCCGCAAAAATCCTGAAAGTTCAAAAACGTATATTTTAGGAGAGAAGAAAGTTAACTACGGCGATCTTTTTGATCAGCAGGGACTTACCAATTTCTTAGATAATCTGTACCAGGATATCAATATTTACGACAACAATATTGCTTTACTCAATCAGCAGTTTTTAAGTCCCATTGCAAATATTGCCCCATCTTTTTACAGGTATTACATTACAGATACCATCGAAATTGAAGGGATAAAACTGGCAAGGCTTTATTTTACTCCTAAAAATCCCAACGACTTAATTTTTAGAGGTACTATGTTTATTACCCTTGATGGTAATTATTCTATTCAAAAAATAGATCTCGCCATTAGCAAAAAGGCAAATATCAACTGGACAAAAGAATTAAAAATCAGCCAGGGGTTCGAGAAAGGGTTTGATGGGCGTTATCATCTTATTAAAAGTGATATGATTGCAGAATTTGCCATTATCAACAATGCTTCTGGCGGTGTAATTGGTGAAAGGCTGGTTACATTAAAAAACTTTCAGATTAATAAACCTGCTGCTGACAGTGTTTACAAGGGAAAAGAAGAAATTAGTTTAGCCGGTTCAGCTTCGCTGTCTGATAGTTTTTGGGTTGCCAACCGGCACCAGCCATTATCTAAAACGGAATCAAGAACTTACAGTAATATCGATAGCCTCCGCAACATGCGATCGTTTAAAACTTTTACTACCATCGTTACTGCTTTGTTTTCAGGTTACATTACTTTAAATAAATATGAAATTGGTAATACCAACACTTTTTATAGTTTTAATCCTGTAGAGGGTTTTAGGCTTAGGGCAGGGGGAAGAACCACGCCTAAATTTAATGAAAACCTCTATTTTGAATCTTACCTTGCCTATGGGTTTAAAGATGAGCAATTTAAATACGGCGTTTTTGGCACCTATTCATTTAATCACAAATCAATTTACTCGTTTCCGTTAAATTACCTGAGGGTTGGTTACCAATATGATATGAAAATTCCCGGACAGGAGCTTTCATTTGTACAGGAAGATAATTTTTTGCTGTCTTTTAAAAGAGGTAACAACGATAAATGGTTGTACAATAACGTGTTTAAAGTAGAATACATGCGGGAGTTTGGAAAAAATTTCTATTACTTATTTACTTATAAAAACTGGAAACAAACCCCGGCAGGAGCCATCGTTTACGAAAAACAGGTTCCGGCCAGTGAATTGATTCCCGATGTAACTACATCGGAGTTATCTGTAGAAATCAGGTGGGCGCCCAACGAACAATTTTATCAAACAAAAGCATTCCGAAGCCCAATCATAAATAAATACCCGATTTTTAAATTCCGGTACATTCAAGGTATTAAAGGGCTTTTTGGGGGCGAATATAATTTCACCAATTTAAATTTATTTGTTGAAAAAAGATTTTACATGTCTCAGTTGGGCTTTACAGATATTACCCTGCAGGGTGGGTATGTATTTGGTCAATTGCCTTTTCCTTTACTTAAAATTCATGAGGCCAACCAAACGTATAGCTACCGGCTTTATGCCTATAACCTGATGAATTTTTTAGAGTTTGTGAGCGACCGGTATGTTGCTGCTAATTTTGATCTTCATTTAAATGGTTTTATTTTTAATAAAATCCCAATCATAAAACGATTTAAGTTAAGAGAAGTAGCTAGTGTTAAAGTTTTGTTTGGGGGTACAAGAGATGAAAATAATCCCAGCAAAAACCCCAATCAATTAAAATTCCCTTCAAATTCAATAACTGGCGACCCCACTACCTTTAGTCTTAATAATAAACCCTACATTGAGGTGAGTGCAGGCGTTGCCAATATTTTTAAATTCATTCGTATTGATGTTGTAAAACGCCTTACTTACCTGGATAATCCGTCCATATCAAAATTGGGTATCAGGGCACGTTTAAGATTCGATTTTTAAATATTGCATAAATAATTTAATGAAAAATAAGCTACAGCAATTGATTTACTTTATAATCAATCCATTGGTAAAGGGATTGATAAAAATTGGATTTACACCCAATTTGGTTACCGTAACTGGCTTGTTTTTAAATGTAGGCGTTGCTGTTATTTTTATTAGGGGTGCCGAAGAGGGCAACAGGGGCGATTTATCTTATGTTGGATGGGCAGGTGCGTTGATATTATTTGCCGGCTTATTTGATATGCTGGACGGACAGGTGGCAAGGTTGGGTAATATGAGTTCCACCTATGGTGCACTTTTCGATTCTGTGCTGGATCGGTATAGTGAATTAATAATGTTTCTCGGTATTTGTTACTATTTAATATCACACCATTATTTTTTAAGTTCTTTATTTGCCTTTATTGCCATGATGGGGTCTATAATGGTGAGTTATACAAGAGCCCGAAGTGAAGGGTTAGGCATAGAAAATAAGGGAGGGTTAATGCAACGTCCGGAGCGGGTGGTATTAACAGGGGTTTCTGCAATGGCATGCGGTATTACCGGCTATTTTATTGGTGGTGACTATAAGTTGTATATTGATGTATTGCCGTTTCATGTTTTTGAAACGATGTCCATATTTACTATTCCACTTACCATTATGGCTATACTTACCAATATTACAGCACTTAAAAGATTGTTTCATGCTAAGAATGCTTTGGAAGGCAGGTAGTATTTTAAGCAGAATTTTTGTGTGCTATTATTTATTTATGTTTTTAATCAATGACTTTTAGAAATTTATTTTCAGGCATAGCGATAGTTACTTTTCAACTAATTGGTGGTAGTTTACCGGCACAACCGGCCAGTTATCCCGTGCCTTCCGGCAATAGTAACCAATTGTTTTTTCTGCAGCGAACGCCCAACTTTAATACCATTGTTTGTGAGCTTAATTATAAAAATGGTAAAGTTGACCCTTCAGAACCGGTTCATGTATTTTGGTTAAGATATGGCGAAAAAGGTCAACGGCAGGAATTGAATTATATCCAGCGTACTTTTGCATACGGTATCAGGCATCGTAAAATGGCAGAAAACCAATATGAGCTTAACTTTGTTTCTTATAAAAAAATAAGGATGTATTTATTGTTGTCTGCAGATGGAAAATTCCGTGTATATAGTATGATCAATAAAAAAATGTGTATTCTTAACAATATCTATTTAGAAATACGTGGCGGCACTTTTTGGGCACCTAATGTGGAATATGTTGAGTTAACAGGACTGGACCCTGCTTTAAATCATCCGGTAAAAGAAAAATTGAAAATTTAATTTATCATTATAAATAGTTATTCAATGAAAAAAAATTTTGTTTCAAACAGTGAGGATAGTACACGGATGTTTAAGAGTGGCTTAATGGAAAGCCTTTCAAAAGTGCATTATTCGGTGCCGCTTTTTATTTTTATACCGGTTATTATTTTTTTTAGTGTGCTGGCATTTACAAATAACATCGGATTGGCAGGCTTTGTGCTTTTTTTCTTAATTGGCCTGATGGTATGGACTGCAACTGAATATTTACTGCACCGTTTTATTTTTCACTATCATCCCAGTTCTGAAACTGGAAAAAAGATTCATTTTATTTTTCACGGGGTGCACCACGATTATCCAAAAGATAGAAAACGCCTTGTATTGCCGCCATCGGCAAGCATTCCGTTAGCAACCGCTTTTTACTTCCTGTTTTCTTTGCTTTTTCAGCCTGCACAGTTATATGCGTTTTTTCCGGGGTTTTTATCAGGTTACCTTATTTATGATATGCTCCACTATGCCATGCATCATTACAATTTTAAGTCGGGCCTTATGAAGAAAATAAAGCAACACCACATGTTGCATCATTACCATGACCCTGAAAAAGGTTTTGGAGTAAGTACCGCCTTGTGGGATAATATTCTTCGTTCACAATTTTCTGACAGTCCAAAAAAACTGAATGAACAACAGTAATGCAATAAGTCTTTATACTTCAAAAAGTTTTGCTGTAGCAATTTTAACTTCTATAGCTTACCTGGCAGTGTCGATATTGCTTATTGGGTTTAAAACAGATCAGTTGTTCCTGGTGTTTACTTTTAATGCCTGTTATTTCTTTAGTGAGCAAAGCCGTAAGTTCATCATTGGTTTTTCTATCTTCATTTGCTTCTGGATCATTTTCGATTTCATGAAGGCATTCCCCAATTATCAATTTAGCAGCGTACATATAGCCGATCTGTATAACGCTGAAAAGGCTGTTTTTGGCATTGCATTAAATGGTGAAATAGTAACACCCAACGAGTACTTTCTGCAAAGGCCGTCCGTTTTTTTAGTTATGTTGTCGGGCATATTTTATTTATGTTGGATACCCGTTCCACTTGCTTTTGCCTTTTACCTGTTTTTAAAAGATAAAAAGTTGTTCCTTTATTTTTCGCTCACTTTTGTTCTTGTAAATTTAATTGGCTTTATTATTTACTATACTTATCCGGCTGCGCCACCCTGGTATTATCAGCTACATGGAAGTACATTTATTAAAGGCACACCTGGTAATACAGCCGGCCTTATAATGTTTGACCATTATACCGGGTTATCAATTTTTCAAAATATTTATGCCAAAAGCTCCAACGTATTTGCGGCCATGCCCTCCCTGCATTCTGCCTATCCTTTAGTAGTGTTATATTATGCGGTTAAAAAAAATGTAAGTATCGGTTTAAAAATAGCACTATCAATTGTAGCGTTGGGGATATGGTTTGCCGCAGTATATACAAGTCACCATTATGTATTAGACGTAATTGCAGGCATAATCTGTACCATTATCGGCCTGCTGATTTTTAAAAAGGTATTTCTATCAGCTGCCTGGTTTCAGCGGTTTATAGAAAGATTTTTGGTAAAGATTGAATAGCAGAAAGTACCTTATCATTTATTTCTCAAAATGGGTTGGAGGTTGTTTGCCTGTATTATTATTGGAGCTGATACCCAGCAAACCATAAAAAGTTTTTTCATCCAGTTCCCTCACTTCGCCGGGTTTTAAATTGCCCAGCTGTATATCGCTGATAGATAAACGAATAAGGCGGAGACAGCGGTGCCTTGCCGCCAAAACCATTTTTCTTACCTGCCTGAATTTTCCTTCCGTAAGTGTTATCAGCAGCCAGGTATGTGCAAAAATCTCCCGACGGTCTGTAGCAAAGGGGTACAGTGCTGCCGCATTTTTTATTATTTCTATCGATGCAGGTTTAGCATTATACATTTCCCCATTTTTTATTTTAATGGGAATGCCCTCTTTTAACTGCTGAAACGTTGCTGCAGTTATTTCATTCTGTACCATTACAAGATAGGTTCTAAGGTGCGGCTTGCTGGCTAAAAAAAGTAACCGGGTAACTCTTTTATCAGTAGTTAAAATCAACAAGCCTTCGGAGTCTATATCAAGCCGGCCAATGGCATGGGTACCTTCCGGAAAATTAAAATCCATATCGCCCAATAGTGCCACTGTGTGCGGACTCACAAACTGCGATACCATATTTGCCGGCTTGTTAATGATGAAATATCTATGCATGATTATCGCAACTTTAAAGCATAGGTAACTTATTTTAAATTTAGTTTTAAAATAAATTGGGAGCAATTTAAATTATGGCAGATAAAAGGGAATGAATAACCCCGTCAGCCGTTAAAAACGCTGACGGCGGTTATGATTAAAACTACATCAGATAGCTATCGGATTTTAATTGCACCTAACAAATAAATCATCTACCGTACAATCATAACAGAACCCCGGTAATCAAACAGTTCTCCACTGTCACATTCTGTTTGTAACTGGTACACGTACGATCCTGTCGGCAATGGCTCCCCATTTAAATTGCCATCCCAGCAATTGTTGCGGTCACCGATGCTGATATTCTTTCTTTCAAAAATTACCTTACCCCACCTGTTGTAAATTATGATAGAACGGATACTTTTTATTCCGCTGCCATTTATAACAAAGCGATCGTTAAGGTTATCGTTATTAGGCGAAAAAGCAGTGGGGATAAACACCAACTGGTTATTACAAACCAATCGCAGGGTTACATCATCTTTGGCTTTACAGCCATCATCATTAAAGGCTGTAAGTGTATAAGTAATAGCCGATGTGGGCTTACTAACCGGGTTAAGGCAGGTAATACAATCCAGGTAAGTAACTGGTGACCATGCCCAATTAATTGCTCCACTAATAACGGGTAAAAGTGTAATGGGCGTGCCTCCAATCAGTTCTTTATCTGCACCTGCATTTACCAGTGGTAGTTTACTGAGGCGTACAAAAATGTCGGCGGTATCTGTAAAGCAATTGTAATTGTCGTAACCAACAACGGTATAAGTAACAGAGCTTTTTAGCAGGGCAACCGGATTGGCGATATTGACATTGCTGATTCCTTCCGTAACCTTTATCCATTTGTAAATATCCGCACCGGATGTATTGAGTTGTACAGGGCTTCCTTCGCAGGCAAACATAGCACCCGGCACTGTTAAATTAACCGGCGTTATTACTTTTACAAAAACAGAATCTATGCTGCTGCAGCCGATTGTTGTATCCGTAACTTTTACTCTATAAAATAAACCGGTGGCAGGGCTTACAGTGGCGGAAAAGTTGTTTGCATTTAATAGTGCACCAACAGATGACCATTGGTAAATATTATCACCGGAAGCAGTTAAAATTGTGCTGCTGCCCTGGCATACAAATGGGGTAGCAGGGGTTATGGCAATTATTGGATGTGCATTTACCTTTAACGAATGATAAGCAGTATCAAAGCAGTTTCCGTTATTGACTATTAAAGTTATTTGCTTTATACCGATGCTGCTAAATTGTTGCGGTGCAGGATTTTGAACGATAGCACTTGCGCCGTTATTGAAAGTCCATTTCCATTGTAACAAACCGTTGGCAGGTGTGGCGTTGCCTGCAAAGCTGGTAATATCGTTCTGGCATAATTTATTTACCCCGGTTATTGCTGCCTGCACCCCTTGTTTTACAGAAACCGGCTTGCTGATATTTTGCTGACAACCGTACATAGAGGATACGGTTAAACGAACGCCGTGTTCACCAATTTTAGTAAAGAAATGACTGGCTGTTGCATTGTACGATGTATCAGCTACAGCAGCTTCATTGGTTATCCACCTGTACATAAGCGGCGATTGCAGCAAGGCATTTGATAAACTATTTACCTGCGGTGAAAACAGGGCTAAAGCTGAATCGCAAATGAAATTTGGTGTAACGGTAAACGATGCCCCAAGACTATCAATGATTACTTTTTGAGGTAGCTCCGATGTGGCGCTGCAGCCGCCTGCATCTTTTAATATTAACGCAGGCGTGTAAACTCCCGGCGTAAGGTATTGATGAATGGCAAAAGTGTCTTTGGTAGGTACTACGGTGCCATCTCCAAAATCCCAGGTGTAATCTGTGGCATTTTTTACTTCGGCTGTAAGTGTTACCTGTAGCGATTTGCAGGCATATAAAGTATCTGCTTTTAATAGTGCATAAGGACCCTTCACTTCAATAAAATCCTCTGTACTGTCAACACCAATATTACTGTCATAACTATAATGCACCACTCGGTATAAACCCGGTTTGTTGTAAGTATGCGATACTACTTTTTGGTTACCCGCAATACCTCCATCCCCAAAATCCCAGGCAACCCTTGCTGCATTGGTAGAAATACTTGTAAATGTTGCAATAACGGGCGGGCAGGAGTTGTTATTGATATATGAAAGTTGATAGGTGAAAGCACTGTTTACCTTTCTAACAATGATATTTTTTATGATAGTATCCGGGCAGCCGGTGATGTAATTGCTGGTAATAAGCTTGATCGGGTATGTGCCTGCTGCTGGAAATGTAACGCTGGTGTTGTAATCATCTGTTGAAAAAGTGCTGTCATTTATTTGCCACTTTGCACTTGATGTGTAGTAATAATAATAGTAAAATTGAGATGTATTGGTCAGGTAAACTGTAGTGTTTGGCGGCACGGTAAATGAGGAAGCCGAGAAATCCGCTTTTGGTCCGCTTACCGTAACGTTGTTGTTATAATACCGGGTTGAGTTGAAACAACCATCGGCATCGGTAACTTTTAAAATTACATAGTAGGTGCCCGGTGTACTGTAAAAATGAGCTACAGAACCCGAAGCCGTAAGTGTTTGAAACTTGCCATCTCCAAAATTCCATTCCCAGCTTGCAATTTTAGAAGTGCCAAAATAAGTTGAGGTATCTGTGAATCTTACTGCTTCTTTAAAACAGCCAGAATGCGGCTCCTGTTTAAAGCCGGCTTTAGGCCCGTGAATTTTCATGGGGATAAAATTGGAAGTATCGGTGCAGCCAAAAAAAACCGAAGTAGTCATCATTCTTAAACCTGTTTTACCCGGATCTAATTGCTCAAGTGTACCAACTATCTCCTGATCCCAGTAATAATTTGGGGAAGATAAAATTGCATTGCAGGCAGTAGAATCATTGTACTCCTTATAATTTATATTATAACCATTGTTATAGTACAGATAATAGGGATAGGGGTTTTTTTCATAATTATAAAGCTTAAAATCAACGGAAGCACTTCCGCAGGCGTCACTCTTTGTGGAGGAAAGCAACGGTTTTTGTTTCAGCAGTACATAAGCAGTTGTAGAATCTTTTACTGTACAACCAGCATTGGTTGCACTCAATACTACCTTGTGCGCTTTGGTGGCATTAAAAGTATGCCGGATTGTATCTTTAAATGTGGAGTAAGTATCCGTGCCTCCATCACCAAAATCCCAACTCCATTTAAGTGCTTTTTTTGAATCTTCTGTAATCCTTACATCGCCCCTTGTACCATCGCAGGTATTAAATACTTGTTGTATGTGTGGAAAGGGCGGCAATACTTTCAGATAATTTATCTTCGTAACTGTATCGATGCAATTTCTATTTGCTGCAATAAGCTGCACAGTGTAGGTGGTATCGTGGCTAAACTGGTAAACTACAGAGCTGCTGGGAGAATAATTGTAATACTCCTCATTAAACTTCCAGAAATAATTCCAGCCTGATGCAGCAGGTGTGGCCGTAAATGTTGTTGGTGTGTTGCCGCATATTGTTTGGTTTGCGGTAAAGTCAAATACTGGTTTATCAACAACAGTAACATAATTGTAGTTGGTGCTTCCTATGCATCCATTTTTTGTAACATACGAAAGTGTAACAAAAAAATTGCCGGCTATATTAAAATCATGCGTTGGGGTTGGCTCAGTGCTTATCGGCGTATTATCACCAAAATCCCATTTGTATGTAGCAATCGATGTATCAGGGTAAGCTGCAAATGTAATTTTTAAGGGTTTGCAGCCCTGATTCACTGAAGAATTATTTAAGGTGATGTTGATATTGGGTTTTGCATAATTAACGTATTTCCCAACAGTACTGCTACATCCTGCAGCATTGGTGGTGGTTAAATACACATTTTCATAATCGCCGCTGGTGTAGGTAAACGATGCATTTTTTGTGGAAGCAAAAGTAGTGCTGTTGGTGTAATAATTTTGCCATTGCCAGCTTACAGCATCGGTGGAAGTGTCTTTGTAATTAATGGTAACAGGCACACCGCAGGCACCCTGCAAATCAGCAATAAAGCCGCTCAGCTTTGGCAAATCATAAACGGTTACGGTTTTTGAAAGGGTGTCGGCACAGTTACCATAATATACAATGAGCTTCATAATATGCTGCCCTGATACATTAAAGTAGGTAGTTAAACTTCCATCTCCATAGCCAGAATATCCATAAAGTGTGTTGTCAATATACCACTCTGCCCTGTCGAAAGGCCTGGTGCTTTTATTGTTAAATCCTGCTTGCTGATTTAAACAAATTTTTGCCGGAATATCGAAATCGGCTACAAAATTGGCAACATTAATGGCGGCCGATTGTACCGTTGATGAACAGCCATCACTGCTGGTTGTAGTTAGTTTTGGAACATAGGTGCCACTTGTTGCATAAACATGCACCGGAGATTTTTCAGTAGATGTTTTCGAATCCCCAAAGTCCCATGCGTAAGTGAGCGTACCACTTCCTGTGCTGTTGTTATTAAATGTTACAGATTCTCCTGCATTGCATAATGTAAAAGTGGATGGGGTAAACGCAGCCTGCACAGCAATTACAACTTCTACCAAACCGCTTTTACTTATTGTAGTATAGCAACCAAAACTGTTGGTTACATTCAGCGTAATGGGCGGCGTTTGCGGTAGCGTATAAATATGGGTAGTGCTGCTATAATTGATGCCTTGTACATTGGTTCCATCGCCAAAATCCCACAGGTAATTGGCAATGCTGCCATCACCCGCTGTAGCGTTGGCCGTATAATTTACCGTAAGTGGCACGCAACCCTTTGCTGGTGATACCGTAAAATCGATGGTAGGCTTTTTATAAACTGTTACGTCTATTGTTTTGGTAGAAGTTGCTGTGCCATCTTTTACCGTAAGGGAGATGCTGTAGGTTTTCTCTGTAAAGTAAGTAGCACCGGCATCTTTTAAAACCGAGGAATTACCATTGCCAAAATTCCAGGCCCAGGTTGCAGCTGCAGAGGCACCGGTGGTTGTGTTGGTAAATTTTACACTCAAAGGCGAACAGCCGCCTGTTTTATCCACAGTAAAATTGGCTTGTAACTGCGCCGTTGCATTTATTCCGCAACAGCAACATAACAACACAGTAAAAAATGTATACGGAAACCTGCTTATTATTTGTTTCATGGATGCAGCGTAATTCTTGAAATAGTTTGGTAATGTGGTTAAGGTTTAGTCGGATATTGCAGTTATAAAGTAAAAATAAGAGAAAAAATCAGGTAATCCAATTTTGAAAAAAAGTCTTTACGTTAAGGTTTGGAAGTATGTTAATCGTTTAGTAATGAGCGGGCACCAATAATAATAGCGGACTTAAGTTTAGATGTTTTAGGAGTGTAGCCCTCCTACAAAAAGCATACGATCAATAATATCGAATAACGAACAAGGAATAATTATCCTGTCCTTGCAAGCACCCAGCTGTAGCCAAGGACAAATTATCAACTACCAACTATCAACTACAAATTATCAACTATCAATTATCAATTATTCAATTATCAATTATCAATTATCAACTACCAATTATCAACTATCAACTATTCAATTATCAACTATCAACTATTCAATTATCAATTATTCAATTATTCAATTATCAATTACCTTTATTCCATGCTTACAGTCAGCGAATTATTTATTTATCCCATCAAATCATTGGGCGGCATTGCACTGTCTTCAGCCACGGTTA
>Ga0163154_10002250_pt1 | contig 28479 bp, 33 predicted proteins | sample OliLakLV19MP9P1_FD_148649 | JGI IMG/M metagenome (GOLD analysis project Ga0163154, IMG submission 148649) | Freshwater microbial mat bacterial communities from Lake Vanda, McMurdo Dry Valleys, Antarctica - Oligotrophic Lake LV.19.MP9.P1 | ecosystem: Environmental > Aquatic > Freshwater > Lake >... | reverse complement strand
AAAAGCAGGTGTCGATATCAGGAGAAAGGCGATCGCGCTGAAAGAGAGGTAAAAGCAGAAACGAATAGATTTCTGACTAAACTTTAGTGATAAAAATTTTTTGAGGGACATAGATTTGCTTTGCCTTAGTATTAAAAAGCCAATTAATAAAAACAACAAAACTAGCTTTAGCAGCAGCCACCGCCGTTGTAATGCCAAGTAGAATCGGTGACAATTACTTCTTGGGAGAATTTATCAGCAAGTTTAGCGGCGGTTTTGTCACATACGGAGATCGGGTTGCCCCGCACCAGCACATGACCAGAGCGATCGTCTAATAATTGATCTTTGCCTTGATAAATAGCAGTTTTACCAGTGAATACACAAGCCCCATCGGCAGGAATGGGAACTTTAAAAGATACGGTATCGAGGCTCTCTAATAATAATGGTCGATCTAGATCGAAACTATGGATGTCGAGCAGTCGATAGGGACGACGGGCGCGAACTTCTACTTGTCCAAAGCCAGCATCAATCAGGTGTTGTGTATATTCTTGATAGGTCATTGCTCCCGATAGACACATGGCGCGTAATTGCTGGTCGGCTTGGAGATGGGATGGCATTTTGCGGGTAGCGATCGGGTCACTCATGATTAGTTTGCCCTTGGGTTTGAGAACACGATAGACTTCTTTTAAGGCTTTTTGTAAGTCTTCAGGTTCAAAGATATTAAATAGACAATTTTGAGCCACTACATCCACGGAAGCATCGGCAACAGGCAGGGCAAAGGCATCACCTTTGAGGATTTTCACAAAACTAGGGTCAAACCATGGATTCTCTTGAGCCGCGAGTTGCAAATTGCGTGTTGCTGCTTTCCGCATTTCGGCAACAGGCTCGATCGCAATCACTGCCGATGGACGACGACAGAAATAGGCAAATTGCAAGGCTTCTAAACCACCACCGACACCAATATACAGAACTGTTGGTGAGCCTGAGAGTTCGCTGGGATGAACAGTTGTACCGCAGCCATAATTCATCTGATAAATGATTTCAGGGATTTTTAGGTCTGGAAATTCTAAGGGTGGGTTACTGATGCAGCATAAGCCGATTTGAGATGTTTTGGCGGCTTCGGCATAAAATTGGGCAGTGGTTTCGAGGTAGGTCATATTAAAATTGGGGGGGGTAATGATTCTAGGATAAAGTTTGGGTACATGAGAAGTGCAATAAAACTTGACTGAAAAACTTGTCTAAAAACTTGTCTAACTGAATTTAGTTAATATTTTTAAGAAAGATTGGGTGCGGGGAGTAAGCAAGGTTTTGCGATAGGCATCGGCAGCTTTTTTGATGGCATCAGCTTGGGTGGGATAGGAATGAATGACACTCGATAGGGTGTTTAGTCCTTGTTTGGCAACGATCGCTAGGCTAATTTCCCCAATCATTTCGCCAGCATGACGTGCCACGATGGTTCCACCTAAAATGCGATCGCTACCCTTTTGATGCAAGATTTTCACAAAACCCTCTATTTCACCATCAAAAATAGCGCGATCGACAGAAGTAAAGGGAATCTCGATCTCGTCGGTTTCTAATCCTTTAGCGTGAGCATCACTGGCATACATGCCCACATGGGCAATTTCAGGATCGGTAAAGGTCACCCAAGGCATGACGAGATCGCTCACTTTGCTCCGCCCTAGTCCAAACGGAGCGAACAGCGTATTTTTGATCGCAATCCGGGCGGCGGCATCGGCAGCATGGGTAAACTTCCAACTTGAGCAAATATCCCCTGCGGCATAGATATAAGGATTAGTGGTTTGTAGATAGTCGTTGACTATTACACCCTTTCTTTGATCGTAGGTCACATCGGCAACTTCGAGGTTTAATCCTTCCACATTAGGCGATCGCCCAGTTCCAACTAATATTTCATCAACAACTATATTTTTGTTCTCTCCATCCTTTTGATAGTGAATAATTTTGCCTGATTCTGTTCTTTCAACTCGTTCTAGTTTTGTGCTTAAGAGTAACTTAACACCTTCACGCAATAGATTAGTTTGTACAATTTCCACTGCATCTATATCTTCGCGATCTAGTAGGCGATCGTTTTTGTGAATCAAAGTTACTTCACAACCCAAACGTTGAAATGCTTGGGCGAGTTCGCAACCAATTGGACCCCCACCGATGACCGCTAATCTTTTGGGGCGATCGGTGAGTGTAAATACCGTTTCATTGGTTAGGTATCCTGCTTCAGCTAAACCTTTCACCTGTGGATGGGCTGCCCTTGCCCCTGTCGCAATTACTGCTTTTTTAAAGTGTAATCGTGCTCCGCTCACTTCCACTGATTTTTTGTCAACAAATTTTGCCGATCCGAAAAATACATCAACGCCGAGATTACGGAATCTTGTTACCGAGTCATGATGACTGATGCTTGACCGAATACGGCGCATTCTTTGCATGACAGCAGCAAAGTTAATATCAATATCTTGGGAGTGTTGAATCCCAAACGCACTAGCGTTAAGAATATCTGCAACTACTCTTGCTGAGCGAATCACACATTTAGATGGAACACAACCGACATTAAGGCAATCTCCACCCATCAGATTTTTTTCGATTAGGGCTACCTTTAAGCCTAAGCCCAGTCCTGCGGCTCCTGCGGCGACTACTAATCCTGCTGTACCTGCGCCAATTACCACTAAGTCATAACATTTAGCTGGATTGGGATTAATCCAATCTGGTGGATGCACATCGGCAAGGAGGGCTTGATTATATTCATCCATTGGTTGAATGAATGCTTCATAATTATCTAGCTCATAATTGGGAGAATGATTCATTGTTTTTAGGTAATCGATTTTATTAGGTTTTGGGTAAATTATCAGGGTCATTTCATTCTAGGTTTAGGCGACGATTTTAGTTGGTTTCAACCATCAAATGCTGAATTTTCTGAAGTCTGAAATCCCTGTAGATCCACAAAATATGAAATTTAGAATGAAACAGCCCTGGCAGTTTACCAATCACATCTAAGCCCAAAGTAGTCAGCCATCTATCCACTTGATTTTGCTGTAAAAATCATCATTAACAACGTAATGTGCTGCCGATCGGTAAAGTTAAGGACAGGTGGCTTGTAAATGCTCTAAATACTTATCAATCCTTGTTGTTCCCGATTTTTCGCCTCTAGGTGGAGTTTGCTGCACGGATAACGCATATCCTTGTTTTGCATCCACATCTACTATTGACACAACCGATATCTTTAACTCCTTTTCTGCACTCCCCCCACTGCCATTCCCAAAATATTCAATCCCATAAGTCACTATTATTCTTGATAAAGTTGTATGACCGCGCATACTGCCGTCGATGGGTACGTTCGTTGATCTCGCTATATCGACTTAAGTTTGTAAAGTTTACCTTCCCGCACAACACCATAATTGTTGATATTAGTATTACCAGAAACTTCTCTTGGGCTTTACTCTGTAATTTTGGTAGAATTTCTCTAATGCTATTCGTTGGGTGCTTTTATTAACTATTTGCACCTTATCCAATCAATAGCTTTTTAATAGCTTTTTTCTAAAACTGTCCGAACTATTGTTAGATAAATCTGGTAAAAATGGCAAATCAGCTTTTAACCTTAGCCCAATATATGGCGGGGGAATTTGGGAATAAAGAACAGGCGATCGCCGATCCTGCTTGGTATGTAAATTTAAGACTGTGGCAACGACCATTACCCCGATCTTTATTTGGTAAAATTGCCTTTTTTGCCGAGCAAGCTAACATCATAAATATTGATAAACCCTACCGCCAGCGCATTCTAAAATTAGTAGAAGCAAATAATAATATCCAAGTTCACTACTATGCGTTTCAAGATCCCAGTCAGTGGAAATGTGCCGCCGCCAACCCAGAACAACTGCAAAAAATTACTATAAATGATTTAATCCCTCTCCCCGACTGCATTCTAAATGTGAAGTATGCGATGGAAACCTTCACAGCCGAATTACCTGCCGATGCCAAATGTTGTTTTAGCTATCAAGGAGAAACACGACAGGTTAGTTTGGGATTTGCCGCTTCAAAATCAGAATTTCTCAGTTATGACAAGGGTGTAGATATCAATACGGGTGCCAGTATTTGGGGAGCGATCGCTGGGGCATATAGATTTACTAAGTTACAAGATTATTCCGCCGAATTAGAATAGATATTTATGACGAATTCAACGATAAATCCCACAAAGAATCTCACCCAAGACTTTAGCAATCTCGATCGCGATCTGGAGCAACTTTTAGCAGTGCTACCGACCTTACCCCACAGTAAATATATCTATCGGGCATTAAATCTAATTATCGAATTAAGTAAAACCGATAGCGATCGCCTCGACTGGAAATTATTAAGTGGCACCCTGCAAGATATGCACAAAGCCCTAGAGATGTTTCATCCCTATCGTCATGTCCGCAAAGTTAGTATTTTTGGTTCGGCTCGGATTGGCACGGATACGCCCGAATACAGACAAGCTAAAAAATTTGCCCAACTTATTACCGACGCAGGATTTATGGTCTTAACAGGTGGTGGTGGCGGAATTATGGCAGCAGGAAATGAAGGGGCTGGAAGCGATCGCTCATTTGGCTTAAATATTTATCTTCCCTTTGAGCAGTTTCCCAACATCCATATTGCCGAAAATCGCTATGTGGACTTTAAGTATTTTTTCACCCGCAAATTATTCTTTTTAAGAGAAACCGATGCGATCGTGATTTTTCCTGGTGGTTTTGGCACTCAAGATGAACTGTTTGAATCCTTAACCCTACTCCAAACTGGAAAGTCTACACCCAAGCCCGTAATTCTGATTGACGAACCCAAAGGCTACTATTGGCGAGAATGGGACGAATATATCCAAACTTGTCTGATGCAACGAAAATTAATTAATGATGAAGATCGTAATATCTATACGATTACTAGCGATATTGAAGAAGCTGTTGCCAAGGTTGGCAATTTTTATAAGATTTATCACTCTAGTCGGTGGATAGAAGATTTATTTATTATTCGCTTAAATTCAGAGATTTCCGATTCGCATTTATCTAGATTAAATAATTTATTTGGCGATCGCCTGATCGATGGTCAGATTACGCGTAGTGCAGCTTCGGAAATTGAAAAAAAAGACGGAGATGAATATATAGATTCCCTCCCCAGATTAATCATGCGGTTTACGCACCACAGCTACGGTTATCTCCACCAGCTAATATGGGCAATTAACGAAGATGGCTCGATCGTGACTAACACACTCGTTAACGCACAAATAAAGGCATAATCTCAGCCGAGGTAAACAGTCCGTGAATGGATTTTTGATGAAAAGATTTACCCGCTTTAAGGTAGCCAAAGGCAGTACCACAGACATTCGCTGCCATGCTGGTTTCATCACCTAAAGTAAAAGTATGGGTGGAAATCTTGCCCTCAAAGGTTCTGCCTGTAAGTTTCATATTGGTGCTCAGAGGCTTTTTAGGATTTCGAGTATCGACTACCCCGCCCACAGTCACGCGATCGCGGCTGCAAATTCCCAATCTTTCCAATAAAATATCGTCGGCATGTTCCATATTTTCGAGGGTAATTAAGCCATTAGTGCGATCTAACAATGCTTCAACTTCTTGATCTGTCATCGCTTGAGCAATATCCACGGTGTAACCTGTCATGTGGGCAATATCTTCGCGAATAGTGGCACGATAGGCAGACCAGTTAGCAATTCCCACCCCAAATTGAATTTCGACTTTATGTACTTCCGCAAAACTTTGAGCCGCGATCGCTGCCGCCGCCGTTAATAATCCCGGTGTTGCCCCACAGCCTGTCATGTAGGTAATTCCGCTCGCCTTTAGATCGTCAGATAAATCTATAAGTTGCTCGACTGCACTGGTGCGTTTAATGGCATCGACCAAAACCCCTTGCCACCCAGAGCTAATAAACTCCTGAGCTACACTTGCCATAAAGGTATTCGGTAAATTTGGTAATGCTAAAAAATAGCCATCGACATTATGTTTAGGATTCGTAATTAATTCTTTGATACTGCGATCGCTCAATACTCCAGACTCTAAATAACCGACTGAGCCTTGTTTTTGATACGTGGCGATCGCTTTTGTTCCATCTATACCCTCAGTCGCATATACATAGCCATTTCGATCGGCAAGAGACACACAGACCATTTCTTGCTTGGTGCTTAGTAACTTGATTGCTGCCTGCCCCAATCCGCCAAAGCCAAGGATTCCTACTTTAATTGCCATGAATGATTTTAGATAAGATGTATTAACTTCAAATCATACCTAGAAAATAGGATAAGTTAAAATTTTATAGTCCCTCGAAGTTAAATCAATGATCCAAGCCACTAAATATTGGACAACTAAAGACTTAGAAGCTCTGCCATAGGATGAATGGAACCGTTATGGAATTGGGGATAATTTATTCGGATTCTGATAATGTGATTCCCGATTTGGTCTGGGTGAGAAGCGATCGCCTGTCAGAACTGTTAGATGATTCGGGACATTTTCAGGGTTCGCCAGATTTAGTGATTGAGATTTTATCTTATGGGAAAGAAGATAAACGACGCGATCGCCTTTCGGTCAAACTAAAACTCTACAGCCGAGAGCAAGTAATGGAATATTGGATTGTGGATTGGCGACAGCAAGAAATTGAAATTTATCGTTATCAAGAAGGCGCACTCGGATGCGATCGCAAGCTCTCTAAAAATGACGATCTGACTTCAGAAACACTTCCAAACTTTATCTGTTCTTTGCTTGAAATATTTGTCTGATTTTTAGGAAGAGTCTTAGAAATTCTCTGCAAAAAGTTGTGAATCGACCTTATCTAGATTTTTAGCTCAATGCTTTTTTAGAGAGATCGCGGCTGATATTTATTGCCAACAGCTTACTGCTTAAGAAAACTTAAATCTTCGATAAAGCCTTGAGGCGAACTTTGGACAACTCGTTGGGCTATTTGGACATCGATTTTGGCTTGATTAGTGTTACCAAGCGTTAGATAAGCCGTAGCACGGTACTCATATGCCCCATTAATACGGGGATTAATAGCGATCGCCCGATTTAACTCGCTAATTACCTGTTGATAGTCGCTGGTTAAAAGTCAGGGCTATTTCATTCTAAATTTCATATTTTGTGGATCTACAGGGATTTCAGACTTCAGAAAATTCAGCGATGGTTGAAATCAACTAAAATCGTCGCCTAAACCTAGAATGAAATGACCCTGGGTGCTTTCCGTTTCGATCTGATTAGTTACAATTACTTCAAAGTTACTAAATTTCCTTCAGATCGAGCCAGATTTATAACTTCTCGAAAAGTGCACTTATCCTCAACTTGAATATTATTTTCCAAATTTACTAAGACTTGATTTAGATTTACAGTATTAAGCCATAGATTGAGTTTAGCTATTTCTAAAGATTCGACCGAGCGATCGCTTACATTATCAATTCCACAACAACCATAAATTTGATTTTGCAAAATTTTTACAGCAATACTATCATCAAATACCAAATCTAGATGCTCGTAGACCTGCTGATATTCATCTACTAAAACATTCAATGCCATTACTAAAGACACGCCTGAATCACATTCGGGCACATAAATTTTTAGATTTTCTAAAGCTGATTTACATAATATCCAATTATCTAATTCCTGATTAGTTTCTCGGTCGGTTTTCTGACTGGATATTTTTTGATCGAGGTGAGATTTAATTGCGATTTTAATAGATTCATAGCTTTGTAAGATTTTATGAGGATATTTAAGTTTTTTACGTTTAATTAGAGTTTGGTTAATTACTAAGTCTTTAGTTAATTCTTCTAAAATAATTGCGATCGCCATTCGTGAAATATCTTGATTAAAATCAAATCGACATAATTCTTTAATTTGCCGACATAATTCGTCCCCAACAAATAACGATTTATCTAATATCGAATCAAATTCAAATAGACTACTTCCATATCCAAATACTGCTTGTGTAGATTTACCCTTACTAATCCAACTAAATATAGCTTTATAGTTTTCCCAAATCGGCTGATCTATATAGGGATTGATAAATTGATAGGCATTCAAAATAAGCTGCGGTAGTAGATGATGGTCTTCACTATAAGTAATAAAAATAAGGCGATTTAAAAGTTTTTGAGCTTTAGCGATCGCTGTTAGTTCAATTTCTCTTTTATCTAATTCTGTTAGATTAGAATCTTTTTCTTTTAGATTAGAATCATTAGATATTAACTGTAATCTATAGGAAAAATCTTTAATTAATTGCCCTCGAATTTTTTGATATTGACTGTAATAGCTATTAATAATCTCTTGTACTATTTCTGCGGATTCAACTAATAACTTAGATAATCGGGACTGCTCTTTAAAATTTGCTCCTAATAACGTACGGCGGCAGAGCATAAAATAAAACTGCCTTAAATATTCAGAATTATTAATAATATCTTCTAGGTTAAATTGCTCGTAAAATATCGGTATTCTAGTGGATGAATATAATCGAACACTTCGATAATCCGTAACTATAATCCATTCTGTAGTTGCATAATTTAGTTGAGGTTTAGTTCTAATATTACCGATAATTATTTCCACTAATATATGATTAATTTCGGTGCCGAAAAATCCTAAAGTCGCAGTTGGGGTGAATTCCAATTCCCATGTTTTACTATTAGAATCAAATGGTGATTTATAACCTAAAACATCCACACATAAATCATGGAGAAATTCGGCATCGGTCGCAGGATTTTGTAAATTTCCCGATTGAATATATGCCACCCATTTAGTAATTTTTTGCAGGCGATCGCTCAGATTCTTAGGAAATCCGAAGGAAAGCATTCGTTTTTCTAAGGTTTTATAATGAAATAAAGAATACGGCGATCGGAGCATCATATACTTGGAAATGTACTGATAAAGTCTAGAATTAAAATCACCACTCAAACAACCACATATATATAAGAAATATATAAGAATATGTCTGGACATTTACTATTAGTTGACGATGAACCCGGAGTAAGGGAAGCAGTTAAAGCCTATTTAGAAGACTCTGGTTTTACTGTAACTGTTGCTAGTAATGCCCGTGAAGCTTTGACATTAATCGAACATTTCACGCCTAATCTTGTAATTTCTGACGTGATGATGCCGCAAGTTAATGGATACGAGTTCTTAAAACAAATGCGTGCGGATGAAAGGTTTGCAGTATTACCCGTAATATTCTTAACCGCTCGTGGAATGACCAGCGATCGCATTTTAGGATATCAAGCAGGTTGTGACGCGTATTTATCGAAACCTTTCGATCCTGATGAATTGGTAGCAATTATCGAAAACCTGTTAAAACAAAGAGGTATTCAATCTGCCACTCCACCCGAAATTGCCGATCTAGCCGACCAAATTGCCGAAATTAAAGCTTTACTCAAACAAAAGCCCAATGAAGGACGCATTAATGTTGCCACCAAGGTTCCCACAATCAAAATTGAATTTACAGCACGAGAACAAAGCGTTTTAGAACTCGTAGTTGAAGGCTTAATGAACAAAGAAATTGCCAGCCGTTTAGGTACGACAATTCGCAATGTCGAAAAATATGTAAGTCGTCTATTTAACAAAACTGGAACTAGCAGTCGGACAGAGCTAGTGCGTTATGCTTTGCAAAATGGCTTAGTCATCTAAAATCCAAAGAATAAGCAAAAACTAAATCCTTTGAACTGATTGAAAAAACATCATGACACCCGACGAAGTAGAAGCAAGATTTCAGCGCATAGAAGCAATACTAGCTCAAACAGCACAGGAAAATGCCGAACGCGATCGCCGATTAGCAGAAGAACGGGCTGAACTCAACCGCCGACTAGCAGAATTAGTTGAAGAAAATGCCGAACGAGATCGGCGTGTAGATTTAATGATGATTGGCATTAATGCGTTAGTTGAATCATCCATAGATTACAAGCGTTGGAAAGTAGAGACTGACCAAAGGTTTAATATCTTGTTAGAAGAGGTAAGATCGCTTAATAAACGCTAACCTGACATAGAAAACTAACTTAATAACTGAAGTAGGTAATCATTAGAGCGGACAGAATTGTGATACTTTAGTCGAGCGCAAAAGTATTCTACTAGCGCTCAGTTCAACCGTTACGCCAAACCGCGAAGTCCATTGAGAGAGTCTGTCTCCGCAGAGATTAAGCAAGTAAAAATAGCTGACTTCGTTGATAAGTTCCGAGCGATTAATTGCGATGACGGCTAATGTAATGCAAAGCGATCGTTCTGCTGGTCTGGCAGTAGGAATGAATGATTATCTGAGCAAGCCAATTAAAATAGAAGACCTTTCCTTGGTGTTAAAAAATCTCGAATGTTTGGTGATAGATCTATAGATATTAATATTCTGAAAAACTACTGAAAAACTAAGATATATAGCTGGCACAAAATAGCCACTTAGTATAAGATAATAAGTCTGTAAAAATTAGTTTGGCTTAATCATGGCAGTCCCAAAGAAGAAAACATCAAAATCGAGGCGTGACATCCGCAAAGCCGCTTGGAAACGAAAAGCTGCTGTCGCTGCGGCAAAAGCTCTATCCCTTGGCAAATCCATTTTAACTGGCAATAACACTGGATTTATATATCCGCAACCTGACGCTGAAGAAGCCGAAGAGTAATTCTAATTCGTAGCGATCGCTCTATCTTTCTTCTACCAGAGGATACCCGACAAATCGGGCGGTGAATGGCAGTCAACCGAGTGATCTTAATTGGTGGCTTAATGTTTGGATCATCTATGCAGGGATGCTTAAAGGATTGCTAAGGAAAAATTAGCATATTAAAATAGCTTAAAACTGACTGCTTAAATCTCTTTTTAGGTCTTTTTTAAGGTGAGTCAAGATCGACAAAGTTAAAGGGCGCGGTGTAGTTGTTGTAGCGAATGCGCAAACGGTTGTCATACTTATTGTCTAATTTTTCTACAGCGATCGCAAATTCTGACTCTCGATCCCAATCAATTAAAAAAGCGGCATTGTAAAGCATATTCTCGGTCAATAGCTCGCCCGCTACATATTCATGACTGAGAGGTTTGAGGATTGCTAAAAAACTATCAATAATATCCTCCTGCCTTTGTTCGACTGCTGATTCTAGCTGTTTGCCGATCTCGATCGCTTCATCTATACTTAAGGTTTTGCCCAGTAAGGATTCTCGCCTTTGATTTAAGCTGTGATTTTCAGTAAGGATTAAATTCAATTCTGCGATCTGATTCCAAAATAACTTAATTCCTACTTCGCGTTTACCCTGAAGTTTGGCTAATAAAGCTTGCAAATCGGCTTGATGCCCTTCAATTAATTTTTGCTCTACTTCTGCCCAGTCATCCACAACCAAACCAAATTGCAAAGGTAAAGGCACGTTATAGTTATCAACCTGCATTACCGCTTCAATTACGCGCTCGTGAGTCAAAAGGTGCGCCCGACTAGCCAAGTATCGCTCTTGCATTGCCTCACTGTAAACAAGGGTAAATGCCGAAATCTGCTTAAACTTAACGGGTTGTTGGTTCATACCTTCGATCTTAAGATTGGTAAAATCTAGCCGATCGGCGATCGCATATAAATATAGGCTCATTTAATTTAACCGATAGGGATTAAGCAACAGGACAGTCAGGAAAGGTTTTTTTGAAATCCTCAAGCAAATCGTTAATTTCTTCTAGTGCTTGCACCACATCTATAGTCAAGTTTCCTAAATTCCCTTGAGATGCAAGTTGAGTTAATACAGTACGTCTGAGGGCGATCGCTACAATTTTTTCTTTGATGGTTTCAGGAGTCATAATTTATATCTCTCGGTATAGCTTTTAGGTGGATTATGGGCGTTAATTATTTGGATGTTGATTAACTGGCTTTTATATTTGTTTTCCTAATCTTATCTCAGCCTAACCTGCTTTGTCTCTCATATCTCGGTTAAAGTACAGCAATTATAAATTCAAAATCGGGAGCAATCAAAAAGCTGGAATAATTTGTTAAACCTAAATAATGATAACTAACTATATTTTTCTCGATACCGAAGGCAAAGAAGAACTGAGCGAAATCGCCATCCTCGACTATAACGGTAATTTGATCTATGAAGCCTTTACCGAATCCCATCCTAATAATACGCGAATTCATCTCAAGCTTAAATCCCTTGCTGTTATCCTTAACGACTTAAAAGCGATCGCCCAAAATAATACCCAGCCTGATTCTTTAAATAAAACCCAATCTAAAACGATCATCTGCCACTATGCCGACCACGATCGCCAACTAATCCGCCGCAGCTATGCCAATGCTCAAATCCCTTTTCCGCCCCTAAAATTTGGATGTACTTGGGAACTGGCAAAACAAACATTACCGAATGCCCTCAGCTACTCATTAGAATATCTAAGTAAACATCTCAACCTTAAAGTAAAAAATAAACGCTTCAATCAAGCACAGGCACACACCGCGCGCTACGATGCCGAATTTACTCACCAGCTTTTTCTCAAACTCCAATCCTCCGAAAAATCTAAAATGCAATCTCCTGTACAATTCTCTGAACGATCTAATCTGCAATCTAATATGCAATCTAATATGCAAAACCCTTTTGCCAGTAGCCGAGTCGATACTCCTTTCCAAAGTCATCCCGACTTTCGTAATGTCTATGCCGCCGAATTTGAACTTCTAAAAACTGCTCTTAGCGAAATTAAAGCTAATATCAATAATCAAAGTCGCGGGGCTATAATCGTTGGTGTAGCAGGATCGGGCAAAACCCATTTAATCATGCGCATGGCTCAGGAATTGCTTAAAACCAATCGTCTGCTTTTTATCCGTCAGCCCAATAATGCCGATGCCGTCCTATATCATATTTATTCACGAATTATCGAATCTTTTGCCGAAAAAGTTGCTGGAAGCGATTCCTACACGCAATTAGAGCTTCTGATCGCTAATAGCTTTGTCAATATTCTCAGCCGATCGCCAAAATTTCAAGCCAACCAAAGAGGTAAGGATATCCTCACTGCGCTCCAAAACGATGCTCTCAGCCTCTATCGGCTACTAGGGAAAGAAGGTGCTCAAAAAAACTTAGAGAACTGGAAACAAATCGAACGCCACATCACAGACTGGTGGAACTCTAACTATGCGGCGGCGGGATATTCATCTACTATACTTCAAGGAATTATTCGCTTTTGCCGCTATACCGATCCGCTTAAAAGAGAACTCACTCGTCGATGGTTGGCAGCCCAAGAACTAGAACCCGAAGCTTGTGTAAGTATTGGATTGACGAACTGGAAAGAAGATATGAGTCGCGAAGAATTTGCCCTAGAAGCGATCGCTGTTTTTGGAAAACTCTCAATCTTAGATCAACCTCTTATCATCGTTTTCGATCAACTTGAAGGACTCGGATTAGCCCGTAACCTCCCGATCTTGGAAAGCTTTGGTGAATCCGTAAAAGAAATCCTCACCCATGTTCCTAATAGTCTAGTAATTCTTAATCTCTTTCCCGATCGCTGGCAACAATTTCAAACCAGTTTTGATAATGCCATTATCGATCGCCTCTCCCAATATCAAATCAGACTCAACCGCCCCAGCCCTGAGAAACTCAAACAAATTTTGCAAATTAAAGCAGGAACGATCGAACTTGATACTCTCTTTTTAGCTTCAGAACTGACCGATATTCTCAGCCAAAACTCGATCCGGGCAATTCTCAACCGCGCCTCTGCCTACTTCCGTTCTAAGTATCAAAACATTCCTTTGCCCGAAGATGATTATGTTCCGTTGGAGATAAGAGTCCAACAATTAGAATCAGTTTTAAAGCAAATTGCCCAACTTGTAACTACTATTACTCCCAGTTTAAATCCCAATTTAGATATAGATCTAGACCGAGAGATACCTTTAATAAACGAACTTCCTGAAATATCAACACCGAATTCCATTCTTCCTACTGTAGATAATCAGATCGAAAGATACTTGCAATCCCAACTAGCTGAATTAGACCTAATCTACGATCGCCCTACAATTATTAGCGATAGCGATGATATTGGCAAGCTTGCGACTATTATGGAAGCCTTTGGTAAAGATATAGACCATTTACGACTAGGGCGAACTAAACTGCCAGAACATCTTTTAATTAATGGGAATGGAAAAAGTACGGCGATCGGTTTTCTCAATTCAAGTAGTACCATCTTTACGAATCGGATTAAAAGCTTCAATCAACTCACCGTCAACCATCCCCATGTCCAATTTAAGCTCATACGAGATGAACGCGAACCAGTGGTTACAGGCAAAATTGGTAAAGAAGAAATCGCCAAGCTCAATCACTCCCTCAATGGTAAATTTACAATTATGATTAAAAGCGATCGCGTCCATTTTGAACTGATTTACAAAACTATCATCGATATCCAAAACCAAGATTTAGAAATAGATTTCTCCTCTGTCCTCCAAGCTCTAACTCTAGAATTGGGTGATTATTGGCTGCTCGAACTTATAGAAACTACTACGACCTAAAGTAGCTATTAAATATGCATTAGATCTCCATTAGATTTAAGGTTAAGATGCTTTCATCCTAAATAATCTACTCCTACGGCACAAAAATCTCCAGACTTCCCACCCATCTTACCCACAAGCCTAACATTAGAAATTACCATAGTTTTTTCTAATGCTTTTGCCATGTCATAGAGGGTCAGGGCTGCGACTGTAACTGCTGTTAGAGCTTCCATTTCGACCCCAGTTTCGGCTTTGGTTTTAACGATCGCTTGAATTTGATAGCCAGGGATATTTTCATCCATTGTAATTTTCACATCCACCGTAGATATGGGAATTGAATGACAGAGGGGAATCAGGCTTGAAGTTTGTTTGGCTGCCATAATCCCTGCCAGACGAGCGGTTCCTAAGACATCTCCTTTGGGCATATTTCCATGTTGAATGGCATCAAGAGTGCTGGTTTGCATGGAAATTTCGCAGATGGCGATCGCGGTTCTAGTAGTAGGAGATTTTTCTGATATATCCACCATCCGAGCAGCACCAGTTTGGTCTATATGGCTGAGAGTCATTATTTAGTTTAGATTGCAGTTTTTCTTAGTTTATCTTGTAGAGGATCGATATTTTTTGTTCGACATTTTCAAATTGGTTAGATCGTAACTGTAGGCTTGAAATTCAGGCTAAACTCTTTATAACTGTTGCGGACAAGAATATCTCGATCTATGAGCATTAATAATTCCATATTCCGAATTTCACCGTTAGTGCGAATCACTTTGCTAAGTTTATATATCGCTTTAACGATTCCGTTACCTTTTTTAGCTCAAGTTACATCTGCATCCGTATCTCCGAGTTTTTTGATTAGCGGATCGGTAATTGGTTTAATTGCTGTATATGCGGCTTTGAGCGAACAGGTAATTTTAGATGAAGAGGGCATAAAAGTTACCTATCCTAGTTGGATTTTGGGTTGGCGGAAGGGATGGGCGATCGCATGGACAGATATAAAAGCATTAAAGCCTCGGACTACGGGTCAGGGCGGATTAGTTTATTATTTTTTAAGCAATGCGGGACAGGGATATTTACTACCGATGCGAGTGTCTGGGTTTAGTCGATTAGTGGCAGAAGTCCAAGCAAAGACAGGGATTGATACCAGTGATGTTCGACCATTGGCACAACCGTGGATGTATTTAATTTTATTGGTATTTACATTTTTATTAATGTTGGTAGATCTCTGGGCGATCGTTACAGCAATTAGTTTAGGTAATTAGTCTAAGCAAAGTTTAATAATTTAGATAATCCAAATTATGATTAAAATCCTGCATCTTTCTGATATTCACCTTGGCAGTACCACGCACGGGCAAATTAATCCCCAAACTGGCTTAAATACTAGGCTTGAGGATTTTACTAAAGCTTTAACTACCTGTATAGATCGGGCAATTTCCACACCCGCCGATTTGGTGTTATTTGGCGGAGATGCTTTCCCTGATGCCACACCCGCCCCCTTTGTCCAGCAAGCTTTCGCCAATCAATTTCGCCGTTTAGCCGATGCCCAGATTCCGACTGTATTACTTGTGGGCAATCACGATCAGCATTCTCAAGGACAAGGTGGAGCGAGTTTGGCAATCTATCGCAGTTTAGCCGTACCAGGATTTGTCGTGGGCGATCGCCTTGAAACTCATCGTCTACTTACCGCAGCAGGAGATATCCAAATAATTACAATCCCGTGGTTAACCCGTTCGGCTTTATTAACTCGTGGGGATACGGATGGCTTATCCATGACTGAGGTTGGCAATTTGTTAATTGAAAAGCTCAAAATAGTCTTAGAAGGAGAGATTCGGCAGCTCGATCCTGAAATTCCCACAATTTTGTTAGCACACGTGATGGTAGATCGGGCAACCTATGGGGCTGAGAGGTTTTTGGCGGCGGGCAAAGGTTTTACAGTTCCGCTTAGTTTGCTCTGTCGCGAAGAGTTTGATTATGTGGCATTAGGTCACGTCCATCGACATCAGATCTTATTCCAAAATCCTTTAGTTGTCTATCCAGGTAGTATCGAACGGGTTGATTTTGGCGAAGAAAAAGAAGATAAAGGCTATTGCTGGCTGGAGATTAGTGAATGTTCTACTGAGTTTAAGAATAAATTTGGAGATGAATTTGGAGATGAATTTAAAAATAAACAGGAGCGCAAATTTGAAACTAAGTTTGAGTTCTGTCCCCTTAAAACCAGACCGTTTCGGACGATAAAAATAGATGTAACTGAAGTAGAAGATCCGCAGACGGCGATTTTAGATAAATTGGCTAAAGTCGATATTATCGAGGCGATCGCCCGCTTAATTTATATAGTTAAACCCGAACAGATCGCCCAAATTGACCATCAAGTTTTACATCGAGCCATGTCAGGGGCACATAATTATTCTATTATTCCCGAAGTAGTTAGCTCAATTAATCGTTCCCGCCTCCCCGAACTTGATCGTGGTGAGATTCTCGATCCGATCTCTGCCCTTAAAGCCTATCTCTCTGGGCGCAACGATTTAAAAGATTATGAGGAGGATCTAATTTTAGCAACTCGCGCACTTTTGGCAGAGACAGATGATGGAATTGGTATAGAAAATAGAAGTATTCTTTCAGAATCTAACTCAACAGATAATTCATTAAATAAATCGCAAAGGCAACTGACAATTCAACTTTAATTAATCTTATCCAAATCAATTAAAAATTATGTTTACAGGACTGATTCAAGCATTAGGTAAAATCGATCGCTATAGCAATGGCAAAATGACGATCGCTTGCCCAGAAATTCTGACAAAAGTGGCGATCGGCGATAGTGTAGCAGTAAATGGTGTGTGCTTGACGGTAGCTGAGATTGTCTCTAGGGGATTTGTTGCCGATGTTTCACCAGAGACTTTAAGCCGTTCTAATTTGGGACAGGGAAGTTTGTCTCCTGTAAATCTAGAGTTGGCTTTGGCTGTGGGCGATCGCTTGGGCGGACATTTTGTGACGGGTCATATTGATGGGGTTGGCTCCTTGTGTGAAAGTACGATAGTTGGAGGATCGTGGGAAATGAGTTTTTCGGCACCGATACAACTAGCGCGTTACATTATTTCTAAAGGCAGTATTTCGGTAAATGGGATTAGCTTGACTGTGGCTCAATGTAATAGTATTGGCACTTGGTTTAGTACGGCTGTCATTCCCCATACCTACGAGTCTACCAATCTCAAATATCTGCAAATGGGTAGCAGTGTTAATCTTGAGGCAGATATGCTAGGTAAGTATGTAGAAAAGTTTATGGGAGGGAATAATTCGCAAGATTCTCACACAGGCATTACTTCCGACTTTCTAACCGAACATGGCTGGGCTTAAGGATTATTAATAATTGCTTTCAAAGTGTGGCGATCGCCTTAATTAATTACCTTTCTATCTTTAAACAAAACGGATTTGCAAGTTTAACGATTCCATATTATGTGACCGTTAATATCAAATTCTACATAAGTATTCAAGATTGACTCACAAAAATTAACGGCTTTCTCATCTCCAATTAATTTTGCTGCTTCATAGAGTCTTATAAACATCTTCTTTCCAGTTTCTGTCTGCCCATAATTTTTTTTACGAAAGTTATGAATAGCACATAGGGTCTGCCCGTTCGATATTTCTGCTTTACCCCCAAGGTCTTTAGGTTTCACATGATCTGCATGAATTTCAAGACCATTTTCTCTACCTAATCCACACATGACACACCTATAGTTATCTCTTCTAAAAATTTCTTGTTTTTGACTTCCTGTGAAATCTTCTAAAATTCTATTCTCTGAATGCTCAGGGTCATATAAATAGACACCTTTACGAATCTTTATCAAAAATCCACTTTGTGAGAGTTTGCGAATAGAACGATCTGGATCGCGAAAAATCTTCCCAGTTCTCCTCGTATATTCGCTAGTTATCCAGTCTACTGCTTCTTCATGTTGAATCTCTCGATTTGGATTCTTGACGTAAAATTCTTTGACTAATTCTTCCTGTGTAATATCACTATTCATAGCTAGAAAATAATGCTACCTATTTCTTTGGTAATTCTATCTCTAGCTAATTCACAATAAGTAGAGTCGAGTTCCACGCCAATAGACCTTCTGTTATTAATGAAAGCTTCAATAAGTGTTGTTCCACTACCGCAAAACGGATCGAAAACCAGATCGTTTATAAAACTAAAAAGCTTAATGCATCTGTAGGGAAGTTCTCTAGGAAAAGGAGCAGGATGTCCGACTCTTTTCTTACTTTCTCCATTAAAAGTCCATAACCCATTTGTCCAATCCATAAATTCTTGCTTTGAAATATCGGAAGTCTTTGTTCCATGTGTTTTTTTCCAGCAATCTTTGAATAGTATGACTATTAACTCTACTGGGGCAATTACATAAGGAGCAGAAGCAGATAACCAAGATCCCCAAGCAGTTCGCCTAGAGATGTTACCCTCATTCCAAACAATCGTAGAGTGATATTTCCATCCTACATCTTGAGCAATTCTAGTAATATCTGCACCTACACTTCTATGTCCCCCTTTATTTTTATCTAATGGTATGTTTAGAAGCAATCTAGCTTCCGTGTTACTCCAGTAATAACAATTTGACAACCATTTTTCTGTAAATTCTAAATAATTGCTATAAACTAGCTGGTCATTATTTGAGTTATATTCAATGCCAACATTGTAAGGTGGAGAAGTAACGATGAGGTCTATAAATTCTTGCTCAAAGAGATTTCTTATCGTAGAATCCCCTTGAAATAGTGCTAGTGATTTGCGTCTCAGGTACTCTATTCTGGAAGATAGATTATCAGATGAAACACTATTTGGAGCTACGATCATTAAGATAATTCTAAGTTGCTAGACAGTACAGTAATAATAACAGATGCATTCTTAACTCCAATGAAACTCAATTAGGATACACAAAAGAATTAATTTGTAAATCTTGTCGAAAACCAACTATAAAAATACGTTCTCGGTTTTGTGGCACACCAAAATTTTTAGCGTTAATAAAGCGTTAATAATTTGTGGATTGGGAACGAAGTAATTAAGGTCATTACGCAGAATACTGAGAATTGTTGCTAAAGTTTTACCGCGATTATGATTTACTAATCCTTTAACATTTTCTAAAAAAAAGCTTTTGGTTTCTTTACTTCTAAAATTCTCGCAATCTCAAAAAACAAAGTTCCTCTTGAATCTTCAAAACCTGCCTTTCTTCCAGCGATTGAAAATGCTTGACAGGGAAATCCTCCTGTAAGAATGTCATGGTTAGGGATTTTACTTGCAGATATTTTAGTGATATCACCGTGAGGAAATTCCCCGAAATTTGCTTCATAAGTCTCTCTGGCATATCGATCTATTTCCGAAGAGAATACACATTTTCCCCCTAGATTCTGAAAAGCTAGGCGAAATCCACCAATTCCCGCAAAGAGATCGATAAAAGTAAATTTAGGATTGGAGATCTGGGCAAATGTTGCTCTAGTCCGAGAATCAAAATAATTAGCTATGGATAAAATATCTGGTAAATCAAGAATTTTTTGAGGTGACGAGTGACTAGAAAATTCTATGGTTAGCTGCTTAGAACTCATAGCTATAGATTGAATGATCTTTTTGAAAGTTTTTGAGAGCTTTAGTATAGCTTAGTTGATAATCTTACCTCTTTAGAAAATAAAAATATAACCAGAGAGATTAGAAGCAGGTTTACTAAAAAAGTATGTAGAAAAGTTTATGGGAGGGAATAATTCGCAAGATTCTCACACAGGCATTACTTCTGACTTTTTAACCGAACATGGCTGGGCTTAAGAACTAATCAAGAATTAATATAAGTTTAGTGATAACTTATTCACGATGCCAATGTTACTCTGACAATGCTATAAGTTATCTCTACAATGCCAATGTAACTTTTGCAATGTTATACAGCAAATTATTTTCAAATCCGCCACAAAAGCATTAAGCTAAATAAGGTAAATAAAAATAAAGTTAGGTTATTTTAAATGGCAAGTTACTCAATTGACTTACGCAAGAAAATACTAAGTGCTTGGCAAAACAAAGAAGATACTCAAAGAGGGTTAGCAAAGCGATTCAAGGTAAGTTTGTCATTTATCCGTGACTTTTTACGTCGATATCGAGAGACTAATGAGATTGGACCTAAACCCCAAGGTGGAGATCGTCGGTCAAAGGGTTACAGGCAAAGATCAGGAATTCTTAAAAATATTAGTTAAAGAACAGGGTGATATTTACCTGCGAGAAATTCAAGAAACTTTAGAACAACGAGGCGTAAAAGTAAGTGTATCAAGTTTGTGTCGGACTCTAAAACGATTAGACTTAGGGCATAAAAAAAACTTTAGTAGCAACTGAGCAAAGTACGGAACGAGTACAAGAATTACGTCATGAATTTCGGCGGTGGTTGGATACTATTGATATCAAAAACCTTGTATTCATTGATGAGACGGGCTTAAACATAGCTATGACTAGACTCTATGGTAGATGCGAAGGTGGAGGAAGAGTATATGATGACCGTCCAGGAAATAAAGGTAAAAATATTACTTTAATTGGAGCGATGAGTGCCGAAGGTTTAATTGCTAGTATGACTTTCCCTGGTAGTCTAAACACCGAAGTTATTCTTAGTTTTTATCGAACAAGTATTGATCTCCAGCAATTGCAAATTCGGAATGTTCATTTTGAACAGACAGAAGCGCAAAGATATGGATATATCTCATTTGTCCTTTTCAGACAACATTACCCAATCCTTTTTCCAAGACACATACTTCTTTCGATCTGTCAAACCTGTAAAATATTCGGATCTTATTAAAAAAATCTTAATAAGAAACGCTGAAACGCCTATATAGCCTTGAATTTGCAATTACTGATTGATCTCTCAGTTATGGGTTGGGGCAATTGTAACTATGGACAACTTGCCTGTACATTACACTGAAATTACTAGAAATCTGATTGAATCAGTTGGAGCTAAAGTTAAGTTCTTGCCTCCTTACTCTCCCGACTTATCGCCAATAGAGTTATGTTGGTCAAAATTAAAAGAAATTCTGCGCTCTGTAAAAGCTCGCACTTTTAAGACTTTGGATGAAGCAATTACTATGGCGGTAAATTCTATTACTGACGAGAATGCCCTCAATTGGTTTAATCATTGTGGTCTATTTTTTGATCGATTGGGAAACTCATTCTGTAGCAAGTTTGATCGCAAAGTGCTATAGCAAGTGATTTTATGTGGATGGGAGTTTTTGAACTTGAGAGAAACTATACCTATTTGAAATCCAAGGTTTAAACTCCAAAGATGGCGATGATTTTGAGGTGTTATTAAAGCTTTAAGGATTTTGACAACTTTTTATTAAATTTTGACAGCTTGAGTTCAAAAGATCCGTGATAATAAGCTTTGGGATTATTGCAGGAGCTTGTATGTTTATAAAGTTAGAAAATTTAAGTGTGGCAGCAGATGCCAGATATGCCAACGATGAAGAATTAGCATTTATTGAGAGTTATATTCAGTCATACGATACGCGCAAACAAATTTACTTAAAACTCAAATCCTTAGAGCAAAAAATTGTCGAGCAAGTTCAAACTAAGCTGCGATCGCAAGATCCAAAACTTCTACAATATGGTACCGAAGATGTTTCGGAAAAATGGAAGCGAGATACACTACGGGTAATGCGTTATGTAGCGTTGACGGTATTAATTGATGACTCCAAAAATCTTGAGGAACAATTTTTAACTTGGTATCAGACAATCATGCAAGCATTTGGTGCTGAGCGCAGTTGTGATGCCACCTATAACACTATGCAACAGGTTATTAAGCAACTTTTAGATCCATCCGAAGCAGCCCTAGTTAGCCCAGTATTAGAGTTAAACCGTAGTTTGTTAGGGAAGAAATAATCATAAAATAATTACCCAATTGCCTTTCTGATATAGTAACAGTCTCGTTACTTAGGACGGAGTTAAGGGGTGGAACCCCATTGTGGGGCAACACCCTCCACTTATTTAAAATGTCTTAATTAGATAGGCTATGACTATAATTACGAGTTAATTATGAATAATCCCGAATCTTCAGAATTTCTGATGAATATTGATGCTCTCCAAAAAGCCTTGGGGCGATCGCGACCATCCCTATACCGCTATGCCAACACTGATACCGACCAGATCAATCTGCCCTACGATCCTAAAAGGCTAAATCCCGAACTGCGTCAAAATCGGAACGAGCCTTTGTTATTTCATCCGACCGAAGTATCGCGGTTTGCGAGGGATGTACTAAAGGTGCAGCAGGTGATTATTCAAGTCCAAGAATCACCGACAAATGCCACTAATCAAATTTTGCAAGAAATTCTGACTGAGCTTAAAGCCATTCATGCCCATTTAAAAAGTAATTGAAAATAATTAACTGGGATATCTACGTTTTGATCCTCAGTGCTGCGATAGATTATCTAATCGGCGATCCTAAAAACTTAATTCATCCCGTACAGATTATAGGCGGGGCGATCGCACAGTTTACATCGGTCACAATCAAAAGCTCCGATCGAAATATTAAAAAGCCTAGATTTTCTCCCGCGATGATGAAGATATTGGGTGTTGGACTGGGGATAAGCGTAATTGTCGGCAGTGCTGGGTGCAGTTGGTTGATTATTACCTTAGTCACGAACTTAGATTTTAGGTTGGGAATATTAATTTCTAGTGTTTTATTGGCGAGTTGCTTTGCAGGACGGAGTTTGAGAGCGGCAGCCGAGGATGTTTTAGCAGCTTTACCTCAAGATTCAACTTCATATTCATCTGCAAATTTATCCGTAAATCTATCTCAAAATTTAGAAGAAGCACGAACGCGATTAAGTCAATATGTGGGAAGGGATACAGAGAATTTATCTGAATCAGAAATTTTACGGGCAGTCTTGGAAACTATCAGCGAAAATGCGATTGATGGCGTGACGGCTCCTTTGTTTTATGCGGTATTAGGTTTTATATCTAGTTTTATCTTATTTCCTTACTTGGATTTAAGCGGTGGAGTTATGTTGGCGATCGCCTATAAAGCTTCTAGTACCTTAGATTCAATGGTGGGTTATCGAGATTCTCCTTATACCGATTTAGGCTGGTTTAGTGCTAAAACCGAAGATATTTTGACTTGGATTCCTTGTCGGCTGACAGTTTTAACTTTAGGACTAATTTCAGGAAAGCCTTTAGCAGTCTGGCGGATTTGTCAGCGGGATGCGATCGCCGATCCTAGTCCCAACTCAGGCTGGAGTGAATGTATTTATGCGGCAATTTTGGGCGTGCAAGTGGGTGGTGAAAATCAATATCGGGGCGTAGTTAAATTTAAACCTCTACTCGGTGATGATATCGATCCCATTACTCCTGCCAAGATTCAAGAAGCTTTGGGGTTAACTCGGACTTGCTGTTTGCTATGGTTAGGTTTGGGTACGATTTTAATCTTGATTTCAAACTAAATTTTAAATTAAATTTTAAACTTAGGACTTATGCAGAAGCTAAAATGAGATTGAGCCGATTAAACATAAGCGGAAGTAAATAAGAGAATGAAATTTAGCAAATTAGACTATTGCCAGTATCTCTTAAGCAGTCAGTTAAACTACACAATTACAAATTTAGTAGATCATAAATGAAGAATACAGCTATGACCAAATCAACCGCTACTTGAGAGCAGAAAGACTGACAGCAAGACTACTTTGGCACAATGCAGAGCCGACAATTGAGACAGACGAATCTGAATTCATCTATGTACTTTTTGATGATACCGTGCTAGACAAACGTTATGATCGGCAGATTGAGATGAGCCAAAAGGTAATACAGTGGCAACGTTTATGGCACAGTGCGAGGCATAGGTGTAGTCAACTATAGTGTTCCCTAATGTCAAGACAAAAAATAACCAGAGTTAAGATAGAAAGCTACATGAATATTTGCTCAGTACGGGATAAAAAGTTGTAAATAAGGCAGGAAGAGGGTTTCATGGAAATAACTACATAACCTGAAAACCCTGTGAAAATAATTATCCTATTAAAAAGAAGTCCTACGCCCACACTTAGGATGGCATGGAGCAAGATTAGCATTTATTTCTAATCGCACTATTCCTAGTCAAAACTATAAACCTAAGTGAATTAGCAGTTGGATTTATCTGCAGCAATTGCAAATTCGGAATGTTCATTTTGAACAGACAGAAGCGCAAAGATATGGGTGTGTCTCATTTGTCCTTTTCAAACAACATTACCCAATCCTTTTTCTAAGATACATACTTCTTTCGATCTGTTAAACCTGTGGAATATTCGAATCTTATTAAAAGAAGTTTCTATAGGAAACGCTGAAACGCTTACATAGCCTTGAATTTACAATTACTGCTAAGTTGAGCTATTACAATGCTTATAGCTCATAAGGATGTTTTATTGTTATTGCAAACATCAGAATATTCTTGAGAGTCCTTTATGCAAAGATCTCTAAATGTTACACTTCATTTTTAAATTGTTGCCTAATAAATATAGACTTATAAGTATAAATATTGTAACTTGATACCTAAGGCACATGTACTATTATGTAATCCAAAACTTTTAGTGAATAAAGAAGTAATAGGCAACCGATATAAGTTTATTCAACCTCTAGGTGAAGGTGGTTTTGGCAAGACTTTCATTGCCGAAGATTTGCAGCGTCCAGGTTGTCCGAGATGTGTCATCAAATACCTAAAACATGGTGATGATAGATTTGCGCTTAGACTATTCGAGCAGGAAGCTGCGATCTTAGAAAAACTTGGCAATCACGATCAAATTCCTAGACTCCTTGCCTACTTTGAAGAGGATGGAGAGTTTTATCTTATTCAGCAATTAATTGAAGGAAATCCCCTAAGCTTAGAACTAAATCTAGGTCAACCTTGGACTGAAGAACGAGTCTTAGAGATGTTAATAGACTGCTTACAAGTAGTTGATTTTGTCCATAGTTACAATGTTATTCATCGAGATATTAAGCCTGATAATATTATTCGCCGCTCCGACAATAGGTTAGTACTGGTTGACTTCGGCACGGTTAAAGGAGTTGAAACTGGATCTAATCTTACTGTAGGCATATACAGCCATGGTTATACTCCCAATGAACAAATGTCTGGAAGACCCAAAAAATGCAGTGACATTTTTGCCCTAGGCATGATTTGTATTCAAGCAATTACTGGTATTAATCCAACAATGTTTAATGTGGATGCAGATGGAGAGATTATCTGGGAACATCATGTTCCCAATATAAAACCAGAACTGTCTGCTTTACTGTCAAAAATGGTTAAATCTCATCACACTCAACGGTATCAGTCTGTTGATGCTGTTATGTTAGATATATCTGGGTTAATCACTAGTTATTCTTTAACAGCTATATCAAGATCTACTAGACAATTAGAAACCATCCAAGGTATTCCCATCGCTGACTTAAATCAGCCTAACCCCTTGGGTGCGACCCAAGTTATCCCAACCACTGACTTAAATCAGCCTAACCCCTTAGGTGCGACCCAAGTTATTCCAACCACTGACTTAAATCAGTCTAACCCCTTAGGTGCGACCCAAGTTATCCCAACTACTGACTTAAATCAGTCTAACCCCTTAGGTGCGACCCAAGTTATCCCAACTACTGACCTAATTCAGCCTAAATCCCCAGATACTAGTCAGGTCGGTTCAAAATTAGGACCCAATCAAACTCCACTTGCAAAACAGAATAGTAGTTTAGCTAATATAAAAGTCTTGGCTGGAATTGTGGCAATAATTTTAATAGCATTGGGTACGGTATTAATTATGAATACCAAAAAAGTTAATGTACCAGCTATTTCCCCACCTACGCCAAAGCCAGCACCTGAGCCTTCAAATGGAGATCTTTGCCCTGGTCCTTTGTGTCCTAGTTCACCTTAATAATTAAATTTAAAGTTTGTGAGATTCTTATTTAAATTTGTACTCATTTGTTACTTCACGTCACTGACATTATACGGATGTAATTTAGATCCTAAGGATGAACCAACCCTCGAAACAAGTATCATTAAGTCCGCAAAATCTATCACTGTTAAAATAACTATACCTTCAACAAATGTGAGCGGTTCTGGGATAATTATCAAGAAATCACAAAATACGTACTTTATTATTACAAATAACCATGTAATTGAATCAGCGTTAAATGGTCAGCTATCTCTTGAAGCACCAGATGGTAAGACCTATTCTGCCCATAAAGTTCCGTACAATTTTGCCAAAGATGATGATCTTGCTGTTGTCCAATTTACACCTCCTAAAGAACTTGTTTATCCGATCGCTCGCCTAGGAAATTCTACAAATATTAAAATTGGCGATCGCATCTATTCATCAGGTTTTGCCAACGAGTCGGAAACCGCAAAAGTCGAATTAAAAATAACCACTGGAAAAGTATCAATGCTCACAAAAACATTAGTTGGAGGATACCAAATTGGCTATACCAACAATGTGGAGCGGGGAATGAGTGGAGGTGCAGTTCTTAACTTGAAAGGCGAGATTATAGGAATAAATGGGATTCGTAAAAACCCGTCGTTAGGAGATCCTTATATTTTCATTGATGGATCAAATATTTCAGAAGAAATGTGGCAAAAGATGAGTGAACTTAGTTGGGCTATCCCCATTGAGAGAATTAATAATTTAAAGTTACTTTCTGAGAAAAATTTGAATTCTATAGCGGATAATAATACAATTTTACCTGTAGATATAAAAAAATAAGGACTTTGTATGAAATATCTTATTCTGTTAACCTATTACTTCTTAATTCCTACGCTTATCACAGATGCAGTCAATGCCCAAACTACGATAAGTTTTCGCTGTGATAGTTCTACCCAAAATCCTCGGACAGTGGCAAAGAGTAAAGGTAGAGAGATTAATTTAATTATTTGGGAGAGTAATTCATTTTCTAAATCTGGATTCACCCCCGAACGCAGATGTAATGATGTCTCTGAGCGACTACAAGCATTTTCCACTAGCGGATCTCTTCGATATATTACATCTGGGAAAGATGCAAAAACCAACCAAAATATTATCTGCCTAGCCAGAAGTAAAGATGGAGTATGCCGATCTGATGGATTAGTTCTAACCCTTGAACCCAAAGACAACCCTAAAAAAGTTCTTGAAACCCTCTTTAGTAGTGCATTTAAGGTTACAGGTGGAACTCCATTACTCAGAGACGGAAAGACAGTTTATGATTTCAAGTATCTCTTTGAAGAAAGTAATTAATTTTCCCAAAGAACATAGCTAACAGATTTAAGAACAAAGACGTAACTCTCAACAGATAGAAAAACTAATATAGAGATTCGCCCTTCGACCGCTTCTTTTGATAAATTTAAAAGAGAACTGGTGCAAATGATTAGGAATCTAAAAATGGGTAAGCATTCATAGTTTAACTAATGTATGATTGTGATTAAAAATAACACCCTAAAATTCAAATGAAATCCCTAATTTTGTTTAGCAGTTTATTAATATCATTGCCCTTAGTTTCATTGTCACCTGCCCATGCTCAGAAACCTCAAGTAAGCTTCTACTGTAGTACTTCTGCAAAAGAACCTAGAACTGTAGCTAAAACTAAAACCAGAGAAATCAATCTTGTGGTGTGGTCTAGTGAAGCTTTTGATAAATCTGGATTTTCACCTTTACGCAGATGCAAAGAAGTTTCTGAAAGGCTTCAAGGTTTTGCAAATGTCGGATCTTTACGATATATCACAACGGGAGTAATTAATAATCAGAAGGCAATATGTATTGCTAGTACCCGAGGTGGGAAATGTAGACCGAATGGATTAGTTCTAACCCTTGAACCACAAGACAATCCTAATGAAGTATTAAAGACATTATTTAGTAGTGCCTTTAAGGTTTCTGGAGGAGTTCCTTTACTTAGGGGAGTCATAGTTTTAGACTTAAATAAAGTATTTAAAGATGACGAAAATGAATCTATAGAAGCTGAACCTAAACTTGCAAACTAAATTTTGCTTTAGCTTAGGGACTTGGATTTAAATAAGATACCGTTCAAGAGGGATCACAGTGATATCCCACTTGGGTAATGTTTGAGAAGGTATCCAAAATGTTTGATACTGTTTTAACTCCTGTTTAGAAAC
>Ga0163154_10002249_pt1 | contig 28482 bp, 26 predicted proteins | sample OliLakLV19MP9P1_FD_148649 | JGI IMG/M metagenome (GOLD analysis project Ga0163154, IMG submission 148649) | Freshwater microbial mat bacterial communities from Lake Vanda, McMurdo Dry Valleys, Antarctica - Oligotrophic Lake LV.19.MP9.P1 | ecosystem: Environmental > Aquatic > Freshwater > Lake >... | reverse complement strand
CGCCAGCGTTTAGCCGCAGAACCTACGACCAGCAAACCCTTGCTGAGAATCCGCTCGGCCTGAAATCGGCTTCCACCAGGCCCACATGCACCAAGGTAGTGAGAACCTAGATTCTAGCCCGCGTGGCTAAAGGCATTGCCGCCATCGCGCTATGAAAAGCCTCTCGCTGGGCTTGAGGCAAAAAAGATATTTTCTATCTAACCTGACTGATTGGCACTCGGGCAGACCGGGCTTGTCCAACAAAGGGTTCAGATCGCGGCTGCGCGCGATCTAACCTTAGTCGTTAGGCCCCATTGTCATGTCCGCGACTTTGGCGGCGCGAACGAATAGCGGCAGGCAGTGAGAGCAATGCAACGAGTGCTAGAGCAACAACGCCGATAACTACGGCCGGAAGCAGCCAAGGAGGTGCGTCTGAGAACTGGCTTACAAGCACAGATCCAAAAAAGGCACCGGCTAACGACCCAGCTAATGCAATTGAGAATATGAGGATAGCGCGCTTAGAAGTTGTCATGGAACGCTCTTGCATTGAGATCGCCAATTGAGCTGGATGGGGCCTAACGTGGTGTTAAGCCGCGCCGGCCGCAAAGCCAGAGCAGGCGAAGAGACAGTTCCGGCGTCGGCTTGAATGCATAGTTTGGCCTCACCAAAAGCAGCCCGGCAATGAATGACGGCGGCACGCGCTTTAAGCAGCATGCAACTCCTCCCGGATTACACGACGCAACGCATCAAGCGTCAGAAGTTCGCCATTGTTTACCATATGCTCGCGAAGAATGCGATTGATCTCTGTTTGATAGCCGGATCCCGCTGCCTCTGCTCGCACTCGAAAATGTTCGATTACATCATTATCCAGCATGATGGTAATTCGCGTCTTTCCGGGCGACGCAACCACTGCGCCACGTTTGCCTTTGCTGAAATCATATTCACTGCGCATAATAGGACTCCGCGTCACTGGGGCTTGCCTTTCGAGCGGAAATCAGGCGCATCCGCCCTTCGCGCGGGGTGTGCACGACCAGTAGGAGACGTCCCAGGGCATCTAGGCCAAGCGTCACAAAGCGGCGCTCTCCGTTGGCATCGGGGTCCTCAATGGTCAGAGCGTTCGTGTCCCGCAACGCTTGTTCAGCGTCAGCGAGCCTGACACCATGCTTCTTCAGGTTCGATGCGGCCTTCTTGGAGTCGAACTCGATCTCCATGCGCAATTATGCAGATCGGATATGCATCTGTCAACGGGGGTTTCAGGACGTTCCGACTTGCCGATCTGCTGGGTGTGAGGCCCAACGCCGAGTTGAACAGCACCGGACAGTCGAGTATCGGAAATTTCCTACACGCTGTCGGACTGATTTCCGACTGCGGCGGTGCGCTGCACACCTCGGCCCGCGCGCGCCTCGAGACGATCGAAAAGGACCCAACCCGCGCCGATCAGCTGCTGGCGCCGGTGCTGGGTGTGCCGGGCCTTTGCGTTCTGGCGATGAGCCAGCGCGACTACCTCGATCTGGTCGACCACACCGGGCGGCGGATCCATCCCGGCAAGCGCGGCGCCATCACTGGGCCACCGCCCGCTGCGCTTGCACGCCTGGGTCACAGCGCTGAGCACTGGCAGCGACAAGTTCTGGCCGTGGGATCTGGGGCCGGTGGTTTCGAAGACCGTCCACCATTGGCTTCAATCCTCCCGCGAGATCGCACCTTTTGACGCTTGGGTACTTGGGTTCCTGGGTCCCCACTTCTCTGCAGATCTTGACTGTCCAGTGTCGACCTTGCTCTCTACGATTGCTGAGTTCGCCTCCCTCAACCTGTTTGGGGGTCTTGCTGATAACGGGTTCACCTACCTCGCATCGAAGCACGTCAACACGGATTCTCAACTGCTGTACGATAACTCCAGTCCCTATCCGAGCGGTCCAGCGTTTGCTTGTCATCCTGACTGTTCGGCTGGTGAGCTGACTCTCAGCGTTAGCCCTCTGAAGAGCGGAAAGTCAAGGTTGACGCAGCCGTACAACGTATGTGCATTGTTGTTCGTGAGCACAATTCGCTTTGAGTGGGATCCAGACAAGGCCGAATCGAACTTTCGGAAGCACGGCGTTACGTTTGACGACGCCAAGACGGTCTTCGCTGACGAGCGCGCCCGACTGATCGACGATCCAGTGCACTCTGATTCTGAGGATCGTTTCATCCTGCTAGGGCTGAGCAGCACGCTGCTGCTTCTGGTCGTGTGTCACTGCTATCGGTCTGAGGATGGCATCGTTCGGATCATTTCCGCGCGAAAGGCCTCCGAGGATGAGTCTCGCAACTATCCGTAACGGTGGAGAATATGCTCAAGGAATATGATTTTTCAAAGGCTCGGAAGAACCCGTATGCCTCGATGATGAAGAAATCAATTACGATTCGCCTTGATGAGGCGTCCATCTCTTACTTTAAGACAATCTCGGAAGATATAGGCATTCCCTACCAAAGCCTTATCAACCTCTATCTTAGGGAGTGCGCTGCCACGCATCGCAAATTGGAGTTGTCCTGGAAATAAGGTCTTACGTGCATTTTGAAGCGAGGGCTAACTAGTGCCTGACAGAATCACCCCTAGAAAATGCTGGACGTTACGCGACAAAACAGCAAAAGCGACGTAGCGCTTGAAACCGTCAATGCTATGATCTGGGCGCTGATCCAATCCGTGTGATTTTAAAGCATTGATGGCCGATTCAACCGCAGAATGGTGGCGGCGCATGCGCTTGAACTCAGGCTCTGATTGCCGTTGGCTTCCTACCGACGACAGACGCCCTTTTTTCGGCAGGACGATTTTCGTTTCCAATAGCCTCTATATTTTTAATAGGGATCAATAGAACAACCAAAAAGAAAAATACACAATATGGTTGAAATTATAAATGCTATTTTAACGGATTACCTTCGTCCAGTTAAAATGTGAATTGCCAGGACGTCAGACTCGTTGATCGTGCAGCGCTACCGCTACTTGGTAAGTGTCTGGTTGTTTTGCCCAAGCATGGCTGCTCGAAGAATGCTATTAAGTCGGCTTTGGTAACCGCTACCTTGATTCTTTAGCCATTCAACAACATCCGCGTCTATGCGAACGGTGAGTTGTTGTTTGATAGGGCGATAAAATTTTCCCCGTACAGCGTCCTTCCAGTCCTTTGCTTGACTGGCCGGTAGATCTGAGAAGTCGATACTGCTTTCCGGTTTAGCAGAAAGTTCAGCGAGTTCTTGACGAACGCTTTTAGGAACCTTGTTCATAAATTTGCCTTTCGATTTTGGTTGCGCGTCGAGCCGAAATAATGCGGATGTGCACTGTCCCGCCTTCCTGGGTCCAGGTATGAGCTACCAAGAGCAAAGTCACATCGCAGACAAGTACGATGGTTTGCCATCGTTGCTCTCCGCCTTCGATTCGGTCTTGCCGCGTCAGATGTAGGGGATCTGCGAAAACCAGTTGAGCGGATTCGAAGCTGACGCCATGTTTTTGACGATTGCTGGTGTTTTTGCGGGCATCCCAAGAGAACAAGTGTAGTACCATGTACGTAGCTACGTTATTGTAGCTATGAGAAGCGGTTAGGTGCAAGAGCGAAGCCTCTGTGCAGGTGGGTTCTTTAGCAGCTACACCGAACAGCAGGTCACTACCAGCGATGGCGTACGGGCGCTAGGAGCGCTTGGCGCGGCGAAGCCGGCAGCCACGCCGACGACGCAAGCCTGCTGTAGCGACCAAAGCCGGGTAGTGACGTGCTTTCCGACCCCTTTCACGTAAAGGCTGCCACACCATCGCGCGTCCAGCGCTCTCGGAAAAGCGGCTATTGCGCTCGCCGCAGGCCAGGGTGCGCTAGCTATCTAACCTGAGACTGATTGGCACTCGGGCAGACCGGGCTTGTCCAACAAAGGGTTCAGATCGCGGCTGCGCGCGATCTAACCTTAGTCGTTAGGCCTCTTCATCGTTTTTCTCCGGATGGTCCGTCCATCCACACGCCCCACAACTCAAAAAATAATCTCCGTCGGGAGGTATGCCGATGTCGAAGTGGCTCCTGATGTTACGGGACGTGCACACTGGGCATTGCTCGGTTTGCTCCGTCCTGCTTCTTTCCAGGATCTGGATGAAGTGACCGACAGTTGCTTGGCAAGAATGCATCGCAATTGACGTGGCTGTTTTGCTGGCGTTTCGGTGATGCGTAAGCCAATTTACGAGTTGCCATGCCTCTCTGGCAGTGTTCTTTAGATGTTGCCGCAACTCTTTATTGCTGCCGCCGCTGCCGGAGCCACGTGAGTTGCACGAGAAGCTGACTGGGTCGCCGCGGCCATCGGTGGCTTCCGCGGTGGAGGGCCATCGCGATCGAGTGGTGGCCTGGGTAGAGGACGGGCACTAACTGGCCCGCTTCAGGCGATCACGGCCCCTTCGGGTGGCTCGATTCAAGCGATCATGAAGTGGCTCGATTCAGTGTGTCAGCGACAGACCGCACGCTAAGTGAGTCTGCTTTGCTACGACGGCGATCTATCCTTAGCGCTCATCATCGCGAAACCCAGACCACCATGCGTGCGCATATCAATCCTGCCGTGCTGGCAGCGACGTCTACCATCGCCAGCCGTTTTGGTGGCGCCAAACCGTTCCGGCATGTCGTCATTGACGATTTTTTAAAAACAGAATTCGTGCAGGCGCTGTTGGCGCAATTTCCAGCCTTCGAGCGCGGTAACGCGCGCAACGAGGCGGGCGAGTTGGGCCGCAAAAGCGTGGTCGAACGCATTCGCGCCCTGGGCCCAGCCTACGCGCAACTCGACGACCTGATCCAAACGCCGTCCTTTTTGCAACTGATCGCGCAGATCACCGGCATCGCGCAGCTGCAATACGACCCACACTACTTTGGCGGCGGCACCCACGAGAACCGCTCCGGGCAAGATCTAGACCCGCACGTCGATTTCAACCTGCACCCGATCACCGGCAGCCATCGCCGACTGAATCTGATCGTCTATCTCAACCAGCAGTGGCAAGACGATTGGGGCGGAAGCCTAGAACTGCACAGCGACCCACGCCGCAGCGATAACCAAATTACGCGGGTCACGCCGCTGCTGAATCGCGCGGTGGTGTTTGAGACCACCGAGTGGAGTTGGCACGGCTTTTCCCAAATTGCCGCACCCGACGACATCAGCCGCCGCTCGATCGCGCTGTACTTTTACACCCGCGAACGCCCCGCAGCGGAACTTGCCGATCCACACTCCACCATCTACGTGAACAGAGCGCTGCCCACACACCTGCGCGCCGGCCACACCTTAACCAGCAACGATGAGTTGCTCGTACACAGCGCGATCGCGCGTCGCGATCAACACATCGAACGCCTCTATCGCGACACGCAACGCCTGGAAACCCAATTGATCGAAGCACAAAAAACGCTGCGCATGAGCCGCCTGGGCCGCATAAGCGCAGCGCTAGGCAGAATGCTGCGGGCGCGTTGAGGCGTTGACACTGGGCTTGGAAGTTCTCCACGGTCAAATGGCGCCTGCGGCGGGCGTCTCGCAGGTCGGTGCCCAGCTTTGCCAACGACCGTCTGACCTGTGCGGGCAGCGTGTATGCAACCGTAGCCGCCGGCGCGAACGGCTTTTTCGCACAATGCAAGCCCGTGCGCGCACGGAGCAGCGCTGCGTTTGCCGCATCGTGTGCGGGAGGGCAGTAACCCTAGCAGCCTGTCGGACTTTCCTCGCGAGTGCGCCGGAAGTCCTTTTGGCGATCATTACCCATTTTCGAATTGATTTTGAAGGCTATGGCTCTACTTTCGAGCCTGCGCTATGCCAAAAGGCCGTCCGGCCCTTCGGGTTGCGCGTCTGCACGGCGTCTGCGCTGCGACGCTTAAGCATGGAAGAGCCATTGCCTGCGCGCGCCTTGCAGCCAGCCGCTGAAGCTCACAACGCATCCCACGCGCAAAGCCCGACAGGCTGCTAGCCACTACCCACTCAGTCCGGCGCGACACCTGCATACACCCGCAATCCGGTCCCCGCCAGCCAATCGCGTTCGATCTCGCGGTCGCCCATCGGCAGCGGGCCGCGACCGACCACGGCACCGTTCCAATCACGGTAGTCCTCCATGCTGTCGCTAGCGAATGCGACTGCGATACGCCGCATAGCCGGGAACGCTCGCGTGCACGCGAAGGCGCGTAGCGCAGGCGGGGTGAGACTGTTGCCGCGCACATCCAGGTCTTCAAGTTTGGGCAGATCGGCGCCTGCCAGCGCGGCGCCAAGTTGCTCGCGCAAATCGTTGCCGGAGATGTCCAGGACGCGCAAATGTGGAAAGCGTCCGCGCCAGACTTGACTAAGCAAGTCGGCGTTGAGGAAGCGCAGCTGCAAGGTGTTGAACGCGAACTCGCGCCCTTCCCACACGCTCGCCCACAACGTTGGATCAAGCGGCGCGCGCGCCCGAAACAACAGCAGAGTGAGATGCGTCAACGCGCCAAAAAACGGTGCCGTAGCGAGTTGCGCCAACAGATGCAGGTTGTCGATCTGCATGCCCAGCCCCTGCACGCGCAAGATCTTGAGCGAGGGCCAGCGCGCAATCTGGGCGCAGCCCGTCGCCGTAAGATCGCTGGCATTGGGCAATTCAAGCGTGTTCAGTTCGGTGAACTCAACTTCATCAAACAAACCACAATCAAGCAGTAGCGCAGGGCTCAATGCCAGTGCGCGCAGCCCGGTCGCCTCGCTCAGCAAAGTGCGCAGGCGCTGCGCAGGAGCTGCGGTGTAAAGTTGCAGCGAGCGCAAGCCGCTGCCATCAATTGCGAGCGGCAAGTCTGCTTGGTTAGCGATGCGCAGAAACTCCGGCCGCGCTGCGGGTGTACGTGGCAGATCGGGCAGCAGCTCGTGGGCTGATGGCAAGGTGGTCGTCAGCAGCCAGTGATCCGGTGCCATGAGCAGACAAGCCTGCGCGTTGACCAGCGCACTGACACCGGGCCAATCGATGCGCAGCACGCTGACGAAGGGATCGCTTTCGCCGACGTAAGAAGGCTGTGCGCTGTCGCCGAGGAAGCCATCGATCAAACTGGTCGCCAGCCCCTGCTTGCGCAGCGCAGCGCGATTGACATCGCGCGAGTTCAAGCGCGCTTGGCAATGCGCGAGCTCCACCTTAAAAGCGCGCTCAATGCGCAAACGGGCATCAATGAGATGACCGCCGCACACCTCAAGCGCCGTCGGCAACTCGCGCTGGGCCAGACTCAGCGTGGCCAAAATGGGCGCGGCGTCGAGGTCGACGATGGCCAGCAGTTCGCTGAGTTGCTCGACCGGATTGCTCATGCTGCGACGATACTCCGGGGTTGGTGTCCGCAGCCAAATCGAATGTTAGCGTTGTATCAATTGCAAAATCCACGCATTAACCCTCTTCAACATCAAAGAGACTCAATTGGCGGAGTATAAACAGCTGGCAACTGCGCTACAGGCCGTCGTTAAATTGCGCTGCGTAGAATGTTCGGTGCTCATATTCGACCGAATATCTTGAGTATGGATTGATCATCTGCTTTGCTATGGGACAAAATAACGTGTCGCTCTGTGACCGCAACACCTCGCTGTATTTGATCGCCGCTGCTGCACGCCAGCCATCGGGGGCGCGGTTCAAATATTTAGGCCAATTAGCTATTGCTACCGCTTTTGGTCTATCGGGCGGCGCTGCGTTTGCGCTGCCCGATCACCATGAGTTGGAAGCCACGCTGTTGGCGACGCCCATGGCTGACGGGATTGCGCTACAGGTCGCTGCGGCTTTTCCGGGTGCGCCGAGTGGTACGCGGGCGTATTGGTCGGTGGTGATCCGCAATCCCGCCGATGAGACCGTAGGCGAATTGAGCGGTGAGTTGCAGCTAGATGTCGCGCAACTGACCCGCCAGCAAGACTCGTGGAGCGGCGCCGATCTGCCAGCAGGATTTTACTCGGCGGAGTTGCGCGCGACGGCCATTGAGCCGTGGATGCAAGCGCGCATCCGCGCCGATAGCGTCGAAAGTCGGGTGAACATGGCACTGCGTTTTGCGCCCAATGGTGTGGTGGTGCAGCGTTGGGACGTGCCGATCGGGGCCATCGCGGCGCCACAGATGCCCGAGTTTGCCGGGCTGCCGCTGGCCAAGCAGCGTGCGATAGATCCGCCGGGCGGGCTGCCGTATCGAATTTATCTGGCCAATTTACACAGCCAAACTAATCATTCTGATGGTGGCGGCAATATCGCCACCTGCACCAGTTCACAGGGTGCGCAAAATGGTGAGTTTGGACCGGCCGACGCCTACGCCTACGCGATGGATAAAGGCTTAGACGTGCTCTTCACGAGTGAGCATAATCACTATTTTGATGGCAGCTCGGGCACCAATTCCAGCGCCACACCGGCGCAGGCAAACGGCTTGTACCAATCTGGCGTGCAGGCGGCGCTGGCGCATAACTTGGCTAACCCTAACTTCCTGGCGCTGTATGGCATGGAATGGGGCGTGATCAGCGGCGGCGGACACCTTAATATTCTCGGCGCCGATTTTTTGTACGGCTGGGAATATAACGCCAGCAGCCAGTTGCTTGCCGAAGTTTTTACTGCCAAATCGAACTACGCGGCTTTGTACCCGGTATTGCGCCAAAACAACTTAATTGGCCAATTCAATCATCCGGCGAGCAGCGGTCAGTTTGTCATTGATGGCACGGCGCTGGCGTACCATCCGGATGGCGATGAGGTGATGGCCTTGGCGGAAATTCTTAATACTTCGGCATTCAGCAATAATATTACTGAGACGGAAACCAGCCGCACCAGTTATGAGTCTACGTTTAACCGAATATTGGAGCGCGGTTTCCATGTGGCGCCCACCACCAACCAAGATAATCATTGCGCCAATTGGGGCATGTCCTATACCAATCGCACCGGCGTGTTATTACCTAGTTCAGCGACGTTAACGCCAACGACGTTTCTAGAAGCACTGCGCGCACGGCGCATTTACGCGACGATGGATCGCAGCAGCCAAGTCATTTTTACCGCCAATGGCCAGCTGATGGGCTCGCGCCTGCGCAACCACGGGCCGTTAGCGCTGCAAGTTCTGTTTGCCAGCAGTACGGGTGATACCGTGAGTAGGGTGCAGATTCAGGAAGGCGTGCCCGGACGCAATGGCACGGTCAGCACCTTAATCGAATCAGCCACGCACAGTTTTACCCCAACCTTGGGTTTGCATTTTTACTACGCCAAACTCACCCAAGGCGATGGCAATTTGCTGTGGTCCGCGCCGATCTGGGTAGAGCAAGTGGCGCCGCCCGGACCATTGTTGGTGGATGGGTTTGAATAAAGTGGAGTAGGAGCAAAAGCGCGAACCTGAACGACTTGCACGGCAACATACCGCAAGGCATGGATCGGCAGGCGGTCGGGCTTTGCACTTGCGAGGAAAGTTCGACAGGCTGCTAGGTCAGCGAATGACGCATTGCCTCAGCGCCCTTTGCCTGCGTTTGCGGCGCAAAAAACCATGCGCCAAACGCCAATCCGCTGAGCAGCATCGCGATGCCGGTTGCCAGACCGGTCAAAGCGCCCTGCCAAAACAACACGGCCGCGCCCGTTGCCAGCACGATGCAGAGCATTTCACGGGAAGCGCTGCGCGCGTCCGTCCAACGTCCTAAGGCCCACAGCGACAGCACAATCCAAACCGCGAATGCCGTGCCTGGTATGCCGGGCAGCGGGGCTTTACCGTCCAGCGCCAACACGAAAGTGCCCGCGCCCACCAACAAAACGAACAACAGGGCGGCGTAGGCGCTAGCCGCCGGGCGCAGCGGCGCATGATACTTTTGCACGGCGCTGATATCGAAGGCCGCAGCAGGTTCCAGCGCGGCCAGATCGGCCGGGCGCCAGCCGGGTGGTTTCAACCACACGCGCAGTTTGTCCGCCCAAGATCGGGTGCGCCAACTGTCTTTTGCCAGCGCGACATAGACCTCCAGATTGGCCCAGATCGGATCTAAGCTACGCAAAGGTTTACGCGTGCCATACACCACCGGATCATCATCGCGCTCTTCGGTAAAGCTGCCAAAAAGTCGATCCCAGATAATCAGAATTCCGCCGTAATTTTTGTCCACATAACGCTCATTGACGGCATGATGCACCCGATGATTGGACGGCGATGCAAACACGCGATCAAACCACCCCAAACGGCGAATTTGTTCAGTATGAATCCAGTACTGATAAAGTAAGTCAATCAGCGCGACCGCTGCGAACACTAACGGCGGAAAACCCAGCACCGCCATCGGCAGATAAAAAATCCAGCCCGCGATAAACGAGCTACTACTCTGCCGCAGCGCGGTGCCTAAGTTGTAATCTTCGCTTTGGTGATGCACCACGTGCGCCGCCCAAAACAGCGCAACTTCGTGGCCAAAACGATGGTTCCAGTAATAGAGAAAATCATAAAACAACAACGCAGCCAACCAAACCCACAGCGATTCTGTCGGTAACTGCCATAACGACAGATGCTGATAGGCCAGCACATAAATGCCAAGACTAATCAGCTTGGTATAGAAACCTAGCACTTGCGACATAGCCCCAAGGCCGACGCTGGAAATCGTGTCGCCCAGGCGATACACCTGCTGCTGACGGGCGCGCGCGATAGCCCATTCCAAGGCCATCAGCGCGAAAAAAACCGGTATTGCGTAGACGATAGGGTTCAACCTAATAACCTCGGTTATTTGTTATTAGAGAGTCGTCGTTCATCCGCGAAGCGTTCCACGATCTGTCGCGCGATGCAACGGGTGCGAGTCAAACGGCAGGCTTCACGCTGCCGTGGTTGATCGTGTCAGCCCGTCGGCGCTGCCGCTACACGCAACCGCCGGATGCGGTTCCGCATGTCTGGTGGTGTCGGAGCCCTGACCGGCGCAATCCGGTCAGGGCGACCCGATCAAAAGCTGTCTATGGTTGCTGCCGGCCTTGCTCCACTCACTGGCAGACGGTTTGTGTCGGCCCCGAGTACACCAAGCGCTCAATCGCCTTTTGCTGGGTGACGCCGTCTAGCGTGTAACTGAAATTAGCGCGCGCGCCGTCGCTGAAACTCAAGGATGCGCTGCCGACTTCCGGCACCGGGAAACTGGTTGCCAAGCCGCCGTTGATCTGCAGGAACGGGGTGCCGATGGTGGGCCGGTTTAACGGGCCGCGGAACACGCCATCGGCTTGTTTTTGCAGCACGCTGGTCAACCACATGGGTTTGCCGTCGCTAGCGTAGGTGTACCACGCCGCAAAAATCAGCTTGCCGGCTTCGGTCAGGTGCATGCCCCAGCCTGATTCGCTGGCGTTCCACCATAAATCGGTGTGGTTGTTGGCGCCACTGCGACTGCCTTCGACGAATTGACAGGCCGGAATCGGGCCCGGTGCTACGCGCGACAGCGTTTTGCTTTGGCTGACCGCGTCGACCACATAGTCAAAGCGCATTTGACCGTTATCCAGGCTGGTGAATCGCGCATTGCCGACTAACACCCCCGGATTGTTGGCGGTCGCGCCGTTGATTTGCGCGAATGGGGTGCCGGTGAAGCGAAAAATATCGCCGACGTAACTGCCATCGGTTTGCCGCGCTGCGCCGGAGATCAACATCCAGGCCGGACGCCCATTGCCATCATAGGTGTACCAGGCCGGCGCCAGTACCGAGCCTTGGTGCGCCATGCTGACGCCCCAACCCTCTTCGCCGGGTGCGGTCCACAATCCGGTCAGGTTTGGCTGGCTAGCCGCGCGTGGCAGCGGCCACACCCAGGCACCGCGCGAGCGGGTGAACACCGCCAGCGTGGTGAAACCGCGATCAATTGCGATGTCCCAAACCATCGCCCGCGGCAGCCCCAGAAAGCGCTGCCAAATCGGCGCAACCGCGTCGATATTGTCGGTGTAGTACAAACCCCAATCGGTGCCTAGGAAAACCTGTTTGGGCAGCCACGGATTGACGACCACCGTATTGGCTGGCACATCCGGTAAATTGCCGCTGACATCGCGCCATTCAAAGTTGGCGCAGTTCGCGGTGCAGCGCACTTGATAAATATGGCCCGGCGTAGTGGGCGTATTGGCGCCAAACCCGGCAACCGCCGCATAGCCAATCAATGGGTTAATCGGATCGGTAGCCACGCCCAGAATGGGACGATTGGGCAATACCCTGTTGGCACCGGTCACATTGGCCCAGGTTGGGGTGGCGGTGGCCAAACCAAAACCGTACCAAACATTGCCATCCAGGGTGCCGACAATCGCGGTGCTGCGCGTCGATACGGCAAAACGCATCGATTGAATGACCGAACGATTATCCGTGCCGACAATCAGCGTGTTTTTGGTCAAATCGGGGCTAATCACGCGCCAGCGTGCAGCGGCGCTGGCTCCAGTGGCGCCGTTGGTGCTTTCCCATACGCGAAAGGTGCCGGCGATCAAATGGTTGCAGCCCTGTGGGCCGCCGCAGCCACTGTCGGCGACGCTGCTGTCGCCAAACTTGTACAAATCAAAGGGCATCAGGAAACTTTTGCGATCGCCGCTGGTTTCGCCCGGCCCCCAGGCGCCGCTGGCGTTCTGCTCTGGTGCGTTGGCGCCGTTAATGCTGGCGACGACATTGCCACGTTGGCTGGACATATACACGCGCTGGCCAAAAACCGGCTCAATCCGCGTGGTAATGCCGTCGCCGCCGAAGGCGCTGCGCCACACATCGGTTCTGGCTTCCCCGCCAAACTGAAGGAGCACCGAAGTGCCATTGTCTTGCGCGCCGGCGATCACGACGCGCGGGTCGGCATCGACAAAATTGCCGACCAGATCGCCCGAATAGAACTCGATACTGTTGATCGAGTCATTTAACGGCGTGTAGCGCGGCATCGGCAGCGTTGCCTCGCCGCTGTAATAGACGCCGCCATCGTTGCCAATCAGCAAACGATTGGGATCGCCACCGACAAACGCGCGCGCATGTTGATCGATGTGCACCGTGCTTTGATTGTTCGCGCACACTTGGTTTTGAAAACTGGCCGCGCCATCGGTGGAGCGGTACACCCACCAGGCGCTCAACACCACATCGTTGACATTGGTAGGGGAAACCGTGATGCCGGCGTTGTACCAATTTTGCGTGCCGGGTTCACAGCCGGTGAAATTAGCCGGCGTGGCGCGCTGTTGCCAGCTATTGCCAGCATCACCGCTGCGCCATACGCCGAGAATCGCAAAGCTCTGCGGATCAATGGCTTCGGCGTACAGCACATTCGGGTCCTGCGGTGCCGCGGCCAATTCCACCCGACCGATCGGCCCAAACGAAATACCGGTGCCGGTATTGGCCGGCCAGCCGTTATCGGCTCGTGAGATCAATTGCCAGTTGGCCGGGCAACCGGCGCCGGGCATGGCCACTCGGTAAATGCCATTGGCGCCGTTGTTATCCAAATCCGGCTGCACCGGCGTGGCGCTGCCGCGCGTACCGACCGCCGCATACAACAGGGTGCTGCCGCTGAAGTTCAGCGCCAACAGGCCGGTGATGTCTTGTCGATGGGGATTGCCACTGTTGGGTCCATAGGGGTTGCTCAAACACGGCCCAGCCCAGGAATTGCCGGCGTCGTAGGAGAAATACAGGCCAGTTTTGGTGCCAACGACCACCTTGTTGGAATCGTTAGGATCAACCACGACCTTGCCGACCGCCTGATATTGCGAAAAGGCTGACAACGCGGCCGGATAGTTCGGCACAAAGACCTCACGACCCAAGACCTGCCAACTATCGCCACCATCGATGCTTTTCAGCAAACCGGCCGCGCCAAAGGACCAGGAACCAAAACGCAAATCGCCGGTGCCGGCGTAGATCACATTGGCGTTGTTGGGATCAATCTGTAAATCGCCGATCGCAATGGATTCGATATCGGGATCGTCGGTCACCGGCGTGAAGGTGGTCGCCGCCGAGCAACAGTTGTCGCTACGCCAAACGCCGCCGCCGTCACTGGCGACAAACGCGCGGTAGCTATTGGTATCGCCGGCCGTCAACGGTGCGGCGCTGACCACAATATCGTTGATACGCCCCGCATTGCGATCTGTGCCGTTTTCCAGCGGCTGTGGCCCCAGCGGCGTAAATCCATTCGGATTCAGCGCTTTGCGACCCTTCATGTGTTGAAAATCACCGAAGGGCAGACGCTCGACGATCTTGCTGTCCTGCAGGCGCGCCGCATTCAACCAACGTGGATCAAAACGCCCGGTGGGATAGGTGTAAATGGTCGCCATGATGTCGCCGATTGGCACCGCCCGTGGATCTTTAATGGGCGCCAGCGCGCTTGGCTGCTGCGGCGTGAGCGCACAGGCGCTCAGCAATAGGGTGGAAACTAAGACCCATAGACGCTGGTACATGGCTAAGCCCGCAATTGGCAATGGTGGGCAGTTTCGCATCGTCCAGGGCTGCTGGAAAGACCGCGCGGCCTGCGCTCCTCAGCAAAAACACGGAAAGCGATCAGCGCCATGCGATCAACGCAGGGCGCTGCGCCGATGCCTTTATTAAACCTAGGGCTTTCCTCGCGAGTGCGCTGGACGGCGTCTGCGCTGCGACGCTCAGGCATGGAGGAGCCATTGCCTGCGCGCCGCGCCTTGCAGCCGTCCAGCCTCACAACGCATCTCACGCGCAAAGCCCGACAGGCTGCTAGTCACTAACCAGTTCAGTCTTGACAAATCATGCGAAGACTTTTGCGTGTTTGGTTCCGGCTCGTCCGGCTTAGGTTAAACCGCCTGGGCCAACAGGGTTGCGTTGCCGCCCACCGCGGCGGTGTTGATGGTCAGCGTGCGCTCGGTGGTGAAACGGTGCAGGTAGTGTGGGCCGCCAGCTTTCGGGCCGGTGCCAGACAGACCCTCGCCGCCAAAGGGTTGCACGCCAACCACCGCGCCGATCATGTTGCGGTTGACATAACAGTTGCCGGCGCGGATGCGCTTTTGGATATGGTCGATGGTGCTGTCGATACGGCTGTGGATGCCCAAGGTCAGGCCATAACCGCTGGCATTGATCTCATCGATGACCCGATCCAAATCGCGCGCTTTGTAGCGAATCACATGCAATACCGGCCCAAAGATCTCGCGCGGCAAGCGTTTGAGCGAATCGATCTCATAAGCACACGGCGCGAAGAAACAGCCATGCGTGTGCGTTTCATCCAAGCTCATGCTGTTGATCAACTTGCCATCGCTTTGCATGCGTTTGGCGTGGTCCAGCAGGATTTGTCGGGCGCCGTCATCGATGACCGGGCCGACATCGGTGGCAAACAAACCCGGATCGCCGACCGTCCATTCGTCCATGGCGCCCGCCAATAAGACCAGCGTGCGATCGGCCACATCTTCTTGCACAAACAAGATGCGGGTCGCCGAACAGCGCTGGCCGGCCGAGCCAAAGGCGCCGGACATCGCGTCTTTGACCAATTGTTCAGGCAGCGCGGAAGAGTCGGCGATCAGTGCGTTCTGACCGCCGGTCTCGGCGATCAGCGTAGCAATCGGCGCATCCCGATTGGCCAGCGCGCGATTGATCAAGCGCGCGGTTTCGGTGGAGCCGGTGAACGCCACGCCCGCCACGCGCGGATCGGCGGTCAGCCGCGCGCCGACGGTCGCGCCATCGCCGGGCAACAATTGCAGCACCTCGGTGGGAATGCCGGCCTCATGGAATAACTGGGTGGCGCGATAGGCGATCAGATTGGTCTGCTCGGCCGGTTTGGCGATCACCGTGTTGCCGGCGACCAAAGCGGCTGCCACTTGACCGGCAAAAATCGCCAACGGGAAGTTCCAAGGGCTGATGCAGACAAAAATGCCGCGTCCGTGTAAGAACAATTGGTTGGATTCGCCAGTTGGACCCGGCAGCGTTTTTGGCGCAAATTCGCGGCGTGCGCATTGGGCGTAGTAGCGACAAAAATCAACCGCTTCACGCACTTCGGCGACACCATCGGAGATCGTTTTGCCCGCTTCACGGGTACACAAGGCGATCAATTCGGCGCGTTGGGCTTCCAACAAATCGGCCGTGCGTTCGAGCATTTGCGCGCGCCGTTCGACCGCTATGGCGTCCCAGCCCGGCTGCGCGGCGCTGGCGTTTTGCAGGGCTTTTTCGACCAGCGCGGCATCGGCGGCAACCCAGTCGCCAATCACCCGGCGGCGATCGGCTGGATCGCTGATCGGTTGTGGCAAAGCGCCACTGCTGGCGCCTGGCACCAGCGGCAATGCGTGCAAGGCACCAAAGCGCAGCGTGGACGATTCGGCAATCAGCGCCAGCAGCTCACGCTCCTGCGCCAAATTGATGCCCCGCGAGTTTTGTCGATCGCCGTACAAATTGAGCGGCAACGGGATGCGCGGATGGGCTTTGGGCTCGGTCGCGGCGACCACATCGTTTGGATGCGGGATCAATTCATCAATGGGCACACTGTCATCGACAATACGATTCACAAAGGAGGTGTTTGCACCGTTTTCCAACAAGCGCCGCACCAGATAAGGCAACAGATCTTCGTGGCTGCCGACCGGCGCGTAAATGCGGCACGCAGCGTTCAGGCGCTCGGCTGGCAGCACTTCCGCGTACAAATCGGCGCCCATGCCGTGCAGACGCTGATACTCAAAGGGCTGGCCTTGCGCCAGATGGAAAATTGCCGCAATCGTGTGCGCGTTGTGGGTCGCAAATTGCGGATAAAAAACCTCGCCGTGCGCCAGCATGCGGCGCGCGCACGCCAAGTACGACAAATCGGTATTGGCTTTGCGCGTGTAAACGGGATAACCGGTGTGGCCGTCGATCTGCGCGCGTTTGACCTCGCTATCCCAGTAGGCGCCCTTGACCAGACGCACGTTCAACCGGCGACCACTCTTGCGGGCCATGTCCGCCAGCCAATCAATCGCACCGACCGCGCGTTTTTGGTAGGACTGCAGCGCCAGTCCAAATCCTTGCCAGCCCTCTAGCGAAGGATCGCAATGCACGCGTGCAACGAGTTCCAGCGACAGCTCCAGCCTATCGGCCTCTTCGGCGTCGATGGTCATCGGGATGCCCTGGGCGCGCGCCAGCTGCGCTAGCTCCAATACCCGCGGGGTGAGTTCGCGCAGCACGCGCGCCCGTTTGCCGCGTTCATAGCGCGGATGCAAAGCCGATAGTTTCACCGAGATACTCGGCGCCGACACAATATCGGTGAACGGCCCGCTGCGACCTAAAGACAAAATGGCATCGCGATAACTTTGTTGATAACGATCAGCATCCGCTGACGTCAACGCCGACTCACCGAGCATGTCGTAGGAATGCCGATAGCCGCGCTGATCTTTGTCGCGCGCGCGCTGCAGGGCTTCTTCGATAGTGCGGCCCATCACAAACTGGTGGCCCATGATGCGCATCGCTTGGCGCACGGCAAGGCGAATCACCGGCTCTCCGGAACGCCCGAGCAAGCGTTTGAAAGCGCCGAAAAAGTTGCGCTTGGTATCCTCTGCGATGCGCACCAGTTTGCCGGTCAGCATCAAACCCCAGGTGCCGGCATTGACCAGCAGGCTATTGCTCTTGCCGGCGTGCGAGGTCCAATCGGCATCACCGAGTTTGTCGGAAATCAACTTGTCAGCGGTCTCGGCATCCGGAATACGCAATAGCGCCTCGGCGACGCACATCAGCATCACCCCTTCTTCGCTGGACAGATCGTACTCGCGCATGAACGATTCGACCGCCGTTTGATCGGCCTTGCGCGCACGCACGCGCTTGACCAAATCGGCGGCGGTGTCATGGATACGCGTCTTCAGATCCGCATCCATTTGCGCGATGCGCAACAAATCAGCGACCGCTTCGGCCTCATCACGAGAGTAGTGCTCAGCCAGACGCAGCAAGGCCGGATCAGCATCGGAAGGCGCATCACGCAACAAGGCGAGTTCGAGAGTCATCGATTGATCATCCCCACGCGGGGCGGCGGGTTTGGGAGGCAGCAGTCTACGACCAGAACGCGCGGCTGAGTTGCTAGAAAGCGACACCGCGCGGGGCAGTGGAGAGGGTTGAACGCGCTTCCCGCCAGATTTGCGAAAACGTCCCCCACCAGCCCAAACCAATGATCAGCGTCGGACTAACCACGTTCAGGGCGAGCTCGCAATTTCGCATGTGGCGCACAGGTTAGACTGTGCGCGACACCAAACGAGGTCCAGCCGATGTCCGTCATGATTCAGGTACGCAAGGTCCCCGACCCTATCCATCGCCTGCTCAAGGCTCGTGCGGCGATGGCCGGAAGTAGTTTGAGTAACCTGATCCTCGAACATTTGCTGCGCCTCGCTGCGTTGCCGTCGGAGTCCGAACTCCGCCAACGCTTGCGGGCCGCCGAACCCTTCGCGATCAGCGAATCGTCAGCACATCTGGTCCGCGAAGAGCGCGATGCTGCATGAGCAAATTGTGGTGGTCGACGCGTCGATCGTCGTCGACCTGCTCGCACGCTTTCGTCCGGAACCAGGGCCGCGGGCGATCTGGGCCCTGGCGATCCATATGGAGGCGCAGAGCAACCGGATTGCTTCCCGCCGCGCCGAGCTTCGCTCGCTTCCCATGACGAATTAACCGCTGCCGCCCCTTGAATTGGACAAATGCCGTGCAACTGCCCGCAACTTGCGAGCATTTAGCTTGTTCGCTCTGGCTGGCACTTGTTAGATTCCGCGGCTGTCTTTTCTTGATTGTCCGCGCGCCCGAATTTGCAGGGCAAACGCGTCTCACCCGGCTTTAATAACGGCTGCCCGCTTGGATCGATGATCCCGAGCGTCCCGTTTCTATCAGGATTCCCATGTTTGGATTCAAGCAACTGCGTGGTTTGTTTTCGACCGATTTATCGATAGATCTTGGCACTGCAAATACGTTGATCTACGTGCGTGGCCAGGGCATCGTGCTGAATGAGCCATCGGTCGTATCGATTCGTCAAGATCGTGGTCCTGGTGGCCCGCGCTCGGTGGCCGCGGTGGGCTCCGAGGCCAAGCGCATGCTCGGCCGCACGCCGGGCAACATCATGACGGTGCGGCCGCTGAAAGATGGCGTGATCGCTGACTTCACAATGACCGAGGCGATGTTGCAGCACTTTATTCGCAAAGTGCATCCCAATCGCTTGTTTCGCCCCAGTCCTCGGGTGCTGGTTTGCGTGCCGTGCGGTTCCACGCAGGTCGAGCGCCGCGCCATTCGTGATTCAGCTGAAGCGGCCGGTGCGCGGGATGTGTTCCTGATCGAAGAACCGATGGCGGCGGCGATTGGCGCTGGAATTCCGATTCATGAGGCGCGTGGCGCGATGGTCATCGACATCGGCGGTGGCACCTCGGAAGTGGCGGTGATTTCGCTGAACGGCATCGTCTATTCCAATTCGGTGCGCATCGGTGGCGATAAATTCGACGAAGCGATCATCAATTACGTGCGTCGTAATCACGGCACTTTGATCGGCGAGGCCACTGCCGAACGCATCAAGATCGAAGTGGGTTGTGCATATCCGTCTAGCGAGGTGCGCGAACTTGAGGTCTCGGGCCGCAATTTGGCGGAAGGTGTGCCGCGCAATATCACGATCAACTCCAACGAGATGCTGGAAGCCCTGCATGAGCCGCTGGCCGGCATTTGCAGCGCGGTGAAGATCGCGCTCGAACAAACGCCGCCGGAGCTGTGCTCGGACGTTGCCGAGCGTGGCATCGTGCTCACCGGTGGTGGCGCGCTGCTCCGCGATATCGACAAATTGATCAGTGAGATCACCGGTTTGCACGTGCATATCGCCGACGACCCACTGACCTGCGTGGCGCGCGGTGGTGGCCGGGCGCTGGAGCTAATCGACGAACACGGGGCCGATTTGTTCGCCAACGATTGATTCTTGGATGAAGTCAGGATCGCCGCGGCATGATGGCCCCGAGCAGTAATCCCCAGGCCCCGCTGTTTGCTGGCGGTCGGCCGGGGACCTTGAAATTGGTGGTACTGCTCGCGCTGGCGATCATGCTGATGCTGGCCGATCGCCAGCGCGGGTTTTTGATCGCTGTCCGTGAGCGCGCGCTGATTCTGACCGCGCCGGTGTATTGGCTGGCCGCATTGCCGTCAGCCACCATCGACCGGCTGCAATTGTCCTTTCGTGATCGCAACGCGCTGGCCGACGAGAACCGCGCGCTGCGTGATGCCTTGTTGATCACCCAGACCGAACTCTACCAACGGCGCTCGGAGGGCGACGCGCAGGCGCGCGTACTGGCGCTGGTGCAGGCCACGGCGCTGGATGCGGCGGCTGGCACTTTGGTGCGCTTGGTCGACTTGGATCTGGATCCGTTTCGCCATCGATTATTGCTTGATCGCGGCACTGAGGCCGGTTTGGCGCGCGGCGATGGTTTGATCGACGTGTTGGGTGTAGTTGGCCAAATTAGCGCGGTGGGCCCCGGTGGTGCGTTTGCCATCCTGATCACCGATCCAAACCATGCGCTGCCCATTGAAGTGTCAAGAAATGGGGTTAAATCAATAGCCTATGGCACGGGTGATGCCACCCGCTTGGCTTTACCCAACTTGCCGTTGAACGTCGACCTGCAGGTTGGCGATCGTTTGTTGACCACCGCGGTCGGCGGGCGCTTTCCAGCCGGCATTCCGGTGGCGGAAGTGACGGCAGTCGAGCGCCCCACCGATGCCGCGTTTGCGATCGCGTTTGCGCGGCCTTTGTCTGCCTTGGGTCGCAATCGCGAACTCTTGGCGGTCAAGCCGGTGCTCTATGTGGGTCCGCCCCTACCGGCCGAGGATTGAGCATGCGTGCGCTGCGCGGCACTTATCCGCTGTTCCTAGTCGCCTGCACCTTAGCCCTGTTGGTGGCGCTGTTGCCGATGCCCACCTGGATGGCGGTGATGAAACCGATGTCGCTGGCCTTGGTGCTGGCCTATTTCGCGCTGGAAGCGCCGGAAGTTGCCGGTTTGGGACATGCGTTTTTGCTCGGCCTGGCGGCCGATGTGTTGTACGGCGGTTTGCTGGGTGAACACGCGCTGCGCATGGTCATCTTGGTGTATCTGACGCTGCGGTTTCGCCATCGACTGCGCTTTTATCCGATCTGGCAGCAGGCCGGCTCGGTATTTGCGTTGCTGTTGAACGATCGAGTGCTCGATTTTTGGATTCGATTATTGAGCGGATCGACCTGGCCGCCCTGGTTGTTTTGGCTCTCGCCTTTGGTCGGCATGGCGGCTTGGCCGTGGGTATTTTTGCTGTTGGATGGTTTGCGCTTGCGCCGGCGCCAAGCGCAGCGCGAGCGCGCGACCTGAGCGAACGAAGTTTATGACCTTCGGCCGCCGCCGCACGCTGATCAAAGACCAACAAAACGAGGCGCAGTTGTTTCAGCGCCGCGCGGTGTTTTCGTTCTTGGTCATCTTGGCGGTGTTTGGCGTGGTGTTACTGCGTTTTGGCGAGTTGATGATCATTCGGCACAGCGAGTTTGCCGCACGCTCGGAGCGCAATCGCGTCAAGATGCAGCCGCTGCCGCCGGCGCGTGGGCTGATTCTTGATCGCAAGGGGCGAATTGTGGCCGACAATCGACTTGCTTATCGCTTGGAATTGGTGCCCGAGCGCGCTGGCGATCTCAAGCAGACGCTGGATGAGTTAGCGCAGGTGGTGAGTTTCGATGCCGATGAGCGCAAGCGTTTTTTGGAACTGGTTGCCGCGCGGCGACGCTTTCAAAGTCTGCCGCTGCGTTTGCGCCTGAGCGATGAGGAGGTGGCGCGTTTCGCATTAGAACGTTATCGCTTCCCAGGCGTGGACGTGGTGCCGTACCTGACGCGTTTTTATCCCGAAGGCGAGTTATTCGCGCACGTCGTCGGTTATGTCGGGCGCATTGACCCGGCCGATTTGGGTGAACTGGACGCGCGGCGTTACGCCGGCACCACGCATGTCGGCAAAACCGGTATTGAACGCCATTACGAATCGGCTCTGCACGGCGAAGTCGGAAACGAGCGCGTCGAAACCAATGCCGAAGGTCGGGTGCTGCGGGTGCTCGAACGTGCGCCGCCACGCGCCGGCGATAATGTCTATCTGTCCATTGACGCGCAGTTGCAGCGCGCCGCCGCCGATGCGATGGCCGGGTCGACCGGCGCGGTGGTAGCGATTGATCCCAATAACGGCGAGGTGCTGGCCTTTGTCAGTGTGCCGTCCTACGACGCCAATTTATTCGTCAATGGCATTTCGCGGGTCGAGTATCAGGGTCTGTTAAATGCCCCGGGCCGACCGCTGTTCAATCGCGCGCTGCAAGGCGGCTATGAGCCGGGCTCGACATTGAAACCGTTTATGGCGCTGGCCGGCCTGGAACTCGGTGTGCGCGATGCCCATTACACGATTTATTCCACCGGCGTGTTTAGAATCCCCGGCCAAGAACTGCAGTTTCGCGATTGGAAACGCGGCGGACACGGCCGCATTGATCTAATCGAATCGCTGGCGCAATCGGTGAACAGTTATTATTACCAGCTAGCGCTAGATTTAGGCATTGATCGGATGCACGAGTTTCTCGGCCGTTTTGGTTTCGGCGCGGCCACCGGCATTGATCTGTATGGCGAATCGAGCGGCATTTTGCCTTCACGGGAATGGAAACGTGCACGTTTTGATCAACCTTGGTATCCGGGCGAAACGGTAATTGCCGGTATTGGTCAGGGTTATAACGTGGCGACTTTGCTGCAATTGGCCAATGGCATCGCCGCATTGGCCGGACAGGGCCAACGTTACCGGCCGCGATTGGTGCATGCGCTGCGCGCCAGTTTTGATCAGCCGATGCGGCCGCTGCCAGCGCAATTGGTGGTCGCCGATTTGGTACGTCATCCCGCCAATCTGGCGTTGGTGCAGCGCGGTTTGGAAGCGGTGATGAACAGCCCAACTGGTACCGCCAGAGCCGTGGCCAAAGGCGCCAGCTATCGAATGGCGGGCAAAACCGGCACCGCGCAGCGGGTCAGCCGCAATCGCGCCAGTGAAGTGCAGCGCACCCTGGGTGCCGGGCAAAAAAACCAAGCCTTGTTTGTCGGTTATGCCCCCACGAAGTCCCCACAAATCGCCATTGCGGTGGTCGTGGAACAAGGTGGATCGGGTTCCAGCTCAGCGGCGCCCGTCGCACGCAAAATCTTCGATGCGTGGTTGGGCAAGGGCGGCGGCGATAACGGCATTGCCGGCGTGGAACTCGCGCGTTTGGCTGAAGAATCCAGTCAGCCTGCGCTGGGCCCTGTGCTTTTGCCCACGCCGCCCAATGCCATCCCCGACCCAGCACGGCAAACTCCATGAGCTTCGAAGCACAGGTGAATCACTGGGGCCGTCGAGTGCTGCATTGGCTGGCGCCGACGCATTTCGATATTCCCTTGTTACTCGCACTGATGGTGCTGTCGGGCATCAGTTTGGCGGTGGTCTGGAGCGCCGGATCGCAAGATTCCGATATGGTGTACAAACAAGGCATGCGTTTCGTATTGGGCTTTGCTTTGATGGGGGTGTGCATTCGGGTTCCGCCAGCCACTTGGCGACGCTGGACGCCGTGGTTTTATGCCGTTTGCATCGCGTTATTGATCGGCGTGGTGTTGCTCGGTGAAGGCAAAGGCGCGCAGCGCTGGCTGGATTTGGGCTTTTTGCGCTTTCAGCCCTCGGAATTACTGAAGCTTGGCCTGCCGATGATGTTGGCTTGGTTTTTTCACGATCGCGTATTACCGCCGAATGCGTCGGCGCTGGCCATTGCCTTGGTGTTAATTGCGTTGCCCGCTGGTTTGATTGTCATTCAACCCGATTTGGGCACCGCCATCTTGGTCGTCGGCAGCGGCGTTTTCGTGATTTTCTTGGCCGGCATTTCCTGGTGGTGGATTGCCGCGCTCGCGGCATTTGGCGCCGCCAGTACGCCGATCGTCTGGCATTTCATGCGCGATTATCAGAAGAATCGCATCTATCAGTTCCTCAGCCCAGATGCTGATCCCTTAGGCAGCGGCTGGCAGACCATCCAGTCGAAAATTGCCGTGGGTTCGGGTGGCTGGAGTGGCAAGGGTTGGACGCATGGCACGCAATCGCAATTGGAGTTTCTGCCGGAACGTCACACCGATTTTGTGCTGGCGGTTTTCAGCGAAGAGTTTGGCTGGATCGGTGTTGCCGTGTTGATGTTGATTTACGCCTTTGTGGTCGGCCGCGCTTTGTGGATTGCCGCCAACGCGCGCGAGAGTTACGGGCGTTTGCTCGGCGGTGCCATCGCGATGACCTTTTTTGTTTACATTTTGGTCAATAGCGCGATGATCACCGGCATGATGCCGGTCAAGGGCGTGCCGCTGCCGCTGATCAGTTACGGCGGTACCTCAGCGGTGTCTCTGTTGGTCGCATTTGGCATTCTGATGTCGATTCACGCACATCGGCGGGTTTGATTGAATCAAAAGCGCTGCTGACCGCTTTCCTGACGCTATGCTCAGCGCACGGCTGCAAGGGGAATCACTGTGATCCATCTGAGTGCACGTGAGCGGATTGAGCGCTTTGCGCAGCAGCTTCGCGATGGCGATCCGGACCTTGCTGTGCGTCTGATCGTCGAACTGACCAGCGAATTTCCCGATCAGGCACCCTTGCACCTGCACCATGCGCGCGCCTTGCGCGCCGTCGGTCGCGAGGCCGACGCGCTCGCCGCGGTGATGCGCATGATTGACCTAAAATCGGACTATGCGCCGGCTTGGCTGCTGAAGGCCGAACTCAGCGCCGATGGCAAGGGCTTGCTGCCTGAAGTAGATTTGCGCAAAGCGCTAGCGTTAGATACAGGTCTGGCGCGTGCCCATTTTTTCCTGGCGCGCGTGCTGAACGCCGCGAATCGACTCACCGAGGCGGAAGCCGAACTGACCAGCGCGCTTGATTGGGATCCGGGCCAGTACGATGCCTACGCGGAGCGCGCCCTATGGCGGCGTCGCGAAGCGCAGGTGAGCGCCGACCCGAACGATCCAGACCAAATCCAAACGGCCGGCGGCCTGAGTTTGTCACGCAGCAAACTACTGATTGCGCGCGCCGATTATCTCTGTGCCTTGCAATTCAAGAACGACCCTTCCGTACGCGCGCAACTGGGCGAAGTTCTGCACGAGTTGCACGAATATGAACTCGCTTTAGCGGCTTATGACGCGGTGCTTGCGGTCACGCCCAGTGACGATGCGCGTTATGCCGCGGTGTTGGCGCTCCGCGCGCAATCCTTGCGCGCCTTGCAAGAGGCTATCGCACGCGCAGCCGCTCAGATCACGCAGCCCTGTGAGATGCCTGCGTTAGACTAGCCCGCCCACTTTGACCTCCTGCGGCATGGGCAAACTGACCACGCATGTATTGGATACCGCGCACGGCCGCCCCGGCGCAGCAATCGAACTGAAACTGCATCGCATTGAGACTAGCGGCCGGCAATGGCTGACTACGCGGCACACCAATGCCGATGGGCGCTGTGATACGCCACTGTTGAACGCGGCGGCGCTGACTGTTGGCACCTATGAAATCGAATTTGCGGTCGGCGATTATTTCGCTGGCCTGGGGCTGCTATTGCCAGAGCCGCGTTTTATTGATGTGGTCGTATTGCGCTTTGGCATTGCCGATGCGGATGCGCACTATCACGTGCCGCTGCTGGTTTCGCCTTACAGCTACAGCACTTACCGAGGCAGTTGAGCGCGATGACTTCCTTTTGGATTGAAGCCGCGAGTTTTCTGCTGCGCTGGTTGCATGTGGTCGCGGCGATCGCGTGGATCGGCGAGTCCTTTTATTTTGTGATGTTGGATCGCGCACTGAAACCACCCAAAGTCGGCGCAGCGGGGGTTTTTGGTGAATTATGGTCGGTGCACGGCGGTGGTTTTTATCACAAACAAAAATATCTGATCGCGCCGGCGCAAATGCCGGAGGATTTACATTGGTCCAAATGGAAGTCCTACACCACTTGGTTGAGTGGTTTTGCGTTATTGGCCATTCTCTATTTGGCGCAACCGAACATATATCTGATCGATCCGGCGGTCGCTGATTTAACGCCGACGCTGGCGATTGCCGCGGCACTGGGATTTTTAGCGCTAGGTTGGATCGTCTACGATTTGGCCTGCCGACTGGTGGGCTTTCGTGATGGTGTGCTCGGCATGGTGGTTGCCATTTTTGTCGTGCTGCTCAGTTACGCCGCCACGCATATCTTTGCCGGTCGCGCGGCGTTTTTGCTGGTTGGCGCGGTCATGGCGACGATTATGTCGGCCAATGTTTTTTTCATCATCATTCCCGGCCAAAAGCGCATGGTCGCCGCGCTGGCGCAAGGATTAACACCGGATCCACTCCCCGGCAAACGCGCCAAACAGCGCTCGGTGCACAACACCTACTTCACCTTGCCGGTGGTGTTTGCGATGTTGTCGATCCACTACGCACCGGCGCATGCGCATGCCGATTCCTGGCTGGTGTTACTGCTGTTCATGAGCGCCGGCGCGCTGATTCGGCAGTTTTTCGTGCTCTGGCATAGCGGCGGTCGGGCTTGGTGGTTGTTGGCTGCGGGGGCGGCGATTTTGTTGGTAACCTTCGCGTGGCTGGCGCCTAAGCCGTCACCTGCGCCGCCCGTATCTGCAGCCAGCGGCGAGTCGCGTACCGCAGCGCCGCTAACGATACCGAGTACGGCAGAAATCCAACCGATTTTGCATGCGCGTTGCGCTCAATGTCACGCAGCGCAACCCACGCTGATGGCCAGCGCCCCACTGGGCGCCATTCTGGAAACCGTTGAGCAAATCGAAGCGCAGGCCGACAAAGTTCACTTGCAAACCGTGGTGCTGAAAATCATGCCGCCCGGCAATCTCACTCAGTTGACCGACGCCGAGCGCGCGGCGATTGACCGCTGGCATGTGGGGCGGCAAAGCGCGCCCTAAGGTCGCGCCGCGGAGCGTACCTTATTGATTCGTCATTGCGAGGCATGCGCTGCCATTGGATCCAGGCAGGCGACAGGCTCCAGCGCATGCCGTGGCAATCCACTGACCTTCGGGACAAGGCCAAGTCATAATCTCATCCTCTCTTACAAACAACCGACCACCATGATCCCCAGCAGTTGGCCGCAAACTCCCACAAAATTGCTGCTGGATGGCCCGCTCGGCGCTATTGAGGCGATCGCCGGCTCAGGTAGTGTGGAGCCAAGCTTGATTGCGGTGCTCTGTCATCCGCATTCCCTGCATGGTGGCAGCATGGACAACAAGGTCGTCACCATGTTGGAACGCACGCTGCGCGATGCCGGCGCGGCGACGTTGCGGTTTAATTTTCGCGGCGTGGGCGCATCGCTAGGCAGTTTTGACTCTGGCCTCGGTGAGGGCGAGGATTTGGCGGCAGTGGTTGCGCAAGCGCGCGCCTGGGCGCCGCAGGCGCGCTTGTGGCTGGCTGGATTTTCCTTTGGCAGCTTTGTGGCGGCGCGTATGGCGGATAGCTTGAGCGCCGATCTGCTGATTAGCGTGGCCCCGCCGGTCGCGCGATTCGGGTTTCAGGATTTCGCTAGGCCGCAGTGTCGATGGATTGTGCTGCAGGGTGATGCCGACGAAGTGGTTGCCCCGGCTGAGGTTTATGCCTATTTCCAGGCGCTGCAACCGCCGGTTGAGATGCTGCATTTTGCCGATACCAGCCATTTTTTCCACGGCAAACTGGTGGAAATGCGCGAGCGTTTGGGCGCGCTGTTGTGAGCGCTGTGCCCGCAGCAGATTCGCCGCTCGGCCGCTACCTAGCTGGCGTGCAGCGCGGCGCTTGGACTGACGACGCCAAACAGCGCAAAGCGCTGGCTGAATTGACCCGCATTCACCACCAGATTTGCGCCAATCGCCCGGTCAATTTTTGGCAGCGCATGTGGCGACGCTGGCGTCCTAAAGCGGCGGTGCGTGGGCTTTATTTACACGGTGGTGTGGGTCGCGGCAAGACTTTTGTGATGGATTTGTTTTTCGACGGCTTGCCGATTTCGCGCAAGCAGCGCGTGCATTTCCATCGTTTCATGGGCCGCGTGCATGCCGAGTTGGGCAAACTCAAAGACCAGTCTGATCCGCTGGAAAAAGTGGCCGAACAACTGGCCGAGCAGGCGCGCGTACTGTGTTTTGACGAGTTTTTCGTTAGCGATATTGGCGACGCGATGTTATTGGGGCGCCTGTTGGAACATCTGTTTGCGCGCGGCGTGACGCTGGTAGCGACCAGTAATGTGGATCCCAAGCATTTGTATCGCGATGGTCTGCAACGTGTGCGTTTTTTACCCGCCATTGCCGCTTTGGAAAAACACTGCAAGGTGCTAGAACTGAACAGCCCGCAAGATTATCGATTGCGCGCTTTAAATCAGGCGCCGGTTTATCACCAGCCCTTGAATGCGGCTGCGCATCGCGCATTGGAATTGGCCTTTACGCGGTTGGCCAGCGCTGCACCGGACAACCGCCCAACCGTCATGATTCATGATCGCGAGATCGCGGTTTTCCGCCGCGCCGGCGATTTAATTTGGTTTGACTTCGATGCGCTGTGCCGCGGCGCACGGGCCGCAGCCGATTACATTGAAATAGCACGCTGTTTCCCCGCCGTCATATTGAGCGGCGTGCCAGTGTTTTCGAGTAACGACGACAATGAAGCACGCCGTTTTGTGCATTTAATTGATGAATTATACGACCGCGGCGTCAAATTGATCGTCAGCGCCGCGGCGCCA